>Ga0335083_10004672_pt1 | contig 17405 bp, 13 predicted proteins | sample Lox_Sample_42_FD_206716 | JGI IMG/M metagenome (GOLD analysis project Ga0335083, IMG submission 206716) | Soil microbial communities from Loxahatchee National Wildlife Refuge, Florida, United States - Lox_Sample_4.2 | ecosystem: Environmental > Terrestrial > Soil > Wetlands | place: USA... | reverse complement strand
CTGCGCCGCCCGGTGAACCGCCGCTCCGGACGCGTGCTCAAGGCGATCCTGCCCGTCCATGTATTCGGCCTCCCCTGCGCAATGAATCCGATTCTCGAGATCGCGCACGAGTTCAATCTGCGCGTGCTCGAAGACGCCTGCGAAGCGCTCGGCGCGGAATGTTCGGGCCGCCGCACCGGCACTTTCGGCGACGCCGCCGTTTTCGCCTTTTACGCCAACAAGCAGATCACCACGGCCGAGGGCGGGATGATCGTCACCGACGATCCGCAGATCGCCCGGTTCTGTCGCAGCGTTCGCAATCAGGGCCGCGACGAAGCGGCTTCCTGGCTGTGCCACGCCCGCCTTGGCTACAATTATCGCCTCAGCGACGTTCACAGCGCTCTGGGCCTCGCACAGCTGGAGAAGATCGATACCTTGCTCGCGGCTCGCGAGCGCGTCGCTCGGCTCTATCGCGCCCGGCTCCGCGATGTTCCCAACCTCGTCCTGCCGGCCGATGCGCCCGGCTGCAAGCGAAGCTGGTTCGCCTACGTGATCCAGTCCTGCGATTCCGGCTCGCCCCCCGCGCGCGACCGACTCATGAATGGGCTTTGCCAACGCGGGATTGCTTGCCAGGTCTATTTTCCGGCGATTCATCGCCAGCCTTACTTCCGCGAAGTGCGGCTGGCTCCGCGCCGCCCATTGCCGCACACGGAAGCGGCTGCCGACCGATGCCTGGCGCTGCCACTGTTCCCTCAAATGACGGCCAGAGAAGTCGACCGTGTCTGCGCCGCGGTGCGGGAAATTCTGGCGAACGGCGCAATCGTCCAGTCGACGGACGATCGCGAGTACGCCGCAACCTCGTCGGCTGTCCCGTAGCGCAACGGAGGATCGAAATGTCGTCGACAGCCATTCGAACAGCTCCGGCGCCGGCGCATCGCGCCATCCGAGCTCCGTTCCTGTTACGGACGCTCCGTTCGCAGCCCTATCTCTACAGCGCTGTCTGCAAGGCGCGCCTTTTCTATTCGAGGCGAATCGCCGGCGCGGCCGCGCGCGGCGCATACCGCAGTACGCGCCCTCTGTTCGCCATGAACGCGGCCGAAACGCGTCACGTCGAGTCGCTCAGCCGCTGCGGCTACGCGCTCGCACCCGGATATTTTCCGGCCAGCCTTGTCGACCGCATCTACCAGCGCGCCGACGACCTGTTCCGTCGCCTCGAAATCGATTCCGCGCGGTCGTATTCCGTGCAGCGAGGCGAACACAGCAATCTCGACGGCCTTTCCTACGACCAGCTTGCCGCAACGGAGAAACTGATCGCCGTCCGCGATCCGCTGCTCCACATTCCCGAGCTGCTCGCGGTCGCGTTCGACGAGAGCATCCTGCGAATCGCGGCGAACTTTCTCGGCTGCGTTCCGCCGCTGTATCGCGTCACCGTGGTCCGCGATTTTCCGCACGCCCGCGCGCTCCATTCGAGCAATTTCCACAAGGACAACGACGAGTGCGATTCGCTGCAGATCTTCGTGTATCTCGTCGACATCGACGATACGCGCGGACCGCTCGTCTACGTTCCCGGATCGAATCACTATGACGTTCGCTCGTGCCGCCCCCGTCTTTCGCGCGACTTGGGCATCGACGCCAACGACGGCCGCTTGAGCGATGAGGAGGTCGAGCGCGTCTACCCGCGCGCCGGCTGGGCCGCGCTTCGAACGCCGCGCGGCAGCGTGGCCGCGATTCACGGCAACGGCATTCACAAAGGTCCGGCCTGGCCCCGCCCCGGCGATCCGTCCAACCAGCCGCGCACCGCGATCAAGCTCGATCTGCACGGCCACAAAGTCGGAGTCGTGCGCGACCGGAAAGAAAATCGTCTGCGCACCGCCGACTACCGTCGCATGAGCGAGCTGCAGCGAATGTTTGCGCACGCGACGCTGGTGGACGACTGAGCGGCGTCACGACGACGAGGAAATCGAATGCGTCTGCAAGCAACCGCAGCCCGAGCGGCGTCACTTCTGGTGAAGAACCCTTCCCTCTTCTGCCGGCTGCTGTTCGCAAAGCTCAACACGGCTCGGCCCATGCCTCCGCTTCCCGCACGGCGGCGTATCGGCGGCGTTCTTTTCGAATACGACCTCGAACACTACCGCGGTACGGCGCCGATGTACTTCGGCTCGTATAGCCTGCTCGTGGTTCAGGCAATGGAGCGAATTCTGCGGCCCGGCGACGTGTTCATCGATGTCGGCGCGAACATCGGCTACGTCTCCGCCGTCGCCGCGGGATTGGTCGGCGTCGGCGGAGCCGTCCACGCATTCGAGCCCGTGCCCGCCTACTTCGCGAAACTCCAGAAGTTGGTGGCGCTCAATCCGGCGCACTCGATCACGGCAAACGCGTGCGCGGTGGGAGATGTTCAGGGCGCAGCGACCATTCATGTGACGCATGAGCCGGGACAGAGCACGCTGGTACGCGGCTACAAAACCGCGCCTCAAATCGCAGCCCGCATGGAAGTTCCGCTCGAGCGTCTCGATTCATATTTCGAATGCTATTCGATCGATCGTCCCGCGCTGATCAAGATCGACGCCGAGGGATTCGAGTTTCCGGCCCTCCGGGGGCTGGCCGGATACTTTCGCGCATCCGCGCATCGCCCGCCGATCATTTGTGAAATCGCTCCGCGCGCGTACTCCCTGCTGGGACGCGGCCTTGCGGACCTTGCGCGGTTCATGGCCGATTTCGGCTATCTCGCTTGCGATTTGATCGACGGCGAGACACCGGTCGACATCCGGGCACTCGACCATGTCGAAGACGTTCTGTTCGTAGCGAAGGGAGAATGAGTTTCGTTCCAGAATTCGTCGCGGGCCGAAAAGCCGTCCGCTTCAGGTTGGCAAACGCACTGGTTGTCACGTCCGCGTTTATCGCCGGCATCGGCGTTTTCGTAGCCTTGCAAGCGCCGCGAACGTCGCTCGTGCTTCTGGCGGGTGTCGCCGCCCTCGCGGCTCTTCTTCTCTTCCCCGAATTGGCCCTGGCCCTGTTCGTCGTGATCGGCGATCTGAAAGGCGACGACCGCGTCGCGGCCATCCTCCCGTGGGATTTGACTCTCGCGCTCGCCGCCGTCCTGATTGCGGGGATCGCTTTGAATTTCTTTCGCGGCAAGCCGGTCGCTCGGCCGCCGGGCGTCTATCTGCTCTTTGTCCCTTTCGTCGCCGTGATGACGGCGAGCCTCGCCTACACGCCCGTCTTCGATGCAGGCCTCGAAAAACTCGGCCGGTTCATCGGCATCACCGGGATCTCGATCCTGGCTCCGTTCTTCGTGCTCGGAACGCCGTGCTCCCTGAAGCGGTTCTTCGTGGGCTTCTCCGTGGCCGGGTTCGCGATCTGCGCGTGGTCGCTGTCCGCACTCGATGGCTCCGCGCGGCTCGCCACGCCCAGCAACAATACGATTGCCCTGGGCCACATTGCCTGTGCGCTGATCCTGATCCTCTGGTTCGGCGCGATTCCTCGCGTTTCCTTCCCGCAGCGGTTCGCCGCCTGCTTCTTGCTGGCTGTCCCTGCCGTCGCGTTGATCGGTTCCGGCTCGCGCGGACCCTTGATTGCGTGCGCCGTCGTCGTCCTCGCGAGCGTGTTGGTCGATCGCAGGCGCTGGCTGGACCTCGGCTGTCTCGCGGCTCTGGCGCTGGCGGCCGTGCCGTTTCTGAAGCTTCCGGCGTCATCGCTCGATTATCTGGGAACGCTGGTTCGCAGCCGCACTACAGCGGAGCTGCTCAGCTTTCGGGGCGACCTGATCGATTCCGCCTGGCGGCTCTTGCAGCAGCACCCGCTGATTGGCGGCGGGATTCAGAGCTTCCGCTATTTTTCGCCGAATTCCGCGCTTTACAACTGGCCGCATAACATCTTTCTCGAAATCGCCTGCGAGCTGGGCATCCCCGCGGCGCTGCTCGTATGCGCCGTTTTCGGCACGGCAATCCGCGAATCGCTGCGCCAGATTCGATACCGCACCGCTCCTCATTTCGCGTTCTCGGAGATCACCGCCGCGCTGCTGGCCGTGGGCATCATCAACGGCACAAACACGGGAGATATCAATTCCGACCGGCTCACGTGGCTCTTCGTGAGCCTCGTCTTTGTTGCGCGCGCGATTCGAACGCCAGATCGGCAGCGGGTTTCGTCTCCCGTCTATGCACAACAGCCCGCGGAAACGTCCTGAAATGGCCACTCTCGTCGCCAAGCCGATTGCGTTGTCGCCGGCGCGGACTGCCGCCCGCACCCTCGCCATCTGCCATTTCACGACGGCGCACGTGCAGCTCAAGAGCCGCTCGTATCACCGCACGTTTCTTCCGCTGGCAATGGGCGGCGTTCGCGTTTGCTACCTCTCTCCCGCAGAGTCACCAGGTTCGAATGATGGCGTCGATTTCCTCACGATCCCGAAGCGAGGCGGACTCCTCCGATTCATCGCTGATTTCCCTTCATTGCTCCGAACCCTCGCGCGGCAACGCGCCGATCTCTATCATTTTCAGGACCCCGAGCTCCTCCCCGCCGCCCTCGCTCTGAAGCTGCTCTTTCGCAGGCGCGTCGTCTACGACGCGTACGAGGATTTTCCCTCGTCGGTCGAACACAAGCAGTCGATTCCCCGTTTGCTGAGGCCTCTCGCGGCTCGCGCGATGGCACTCCTTGAAATCGCGGCCGCCCGGCTCTTCGATGGCCTGATCACCGCCGACCCTCTGACGCTGCGGCGGCTTGCCCCGCACGGCGAAAGCCGCAAACTCGTGTTCTACAATTTTCCAAACCTCGATCTCTTTCCTGTGCCCGAATCCTCGGAGAAATCCTTCGACCTCGTCTACCGAGGCGGCATTTCCGAACGCACAGGCGCGTACGTTCTGCTCGAGGCCATGCGCTTGCTCGCCGGACGTGCGCGGCCCGTGCGTCTCCTGTTGATCGGTTACTTCGATAACGCGGCGGCGGAAAGCGCGTTTCGCCGGCGCGTTCGCGCTCTCCACCTCGAATCGCAAGTTGAGTTCCAGGGGCGGATCGAACATGAGGAGATGGCGGCCGCGCTCGGCCGGGCAGGCATCGGAATCTCCCCGCTGCTCGCCATTCCCAAATTCCTGCGGAACATCCCTGTCAAAATCTTCGAATATTGGGCCTGCGGAATCCCGGCGATCGCGACCGACCTTCCACCGGTACGGCCTTTCTTCCGCAACAGCCAGGCGGGCCTGCTCGTGCCTCCAGGCAGCGCACATGCGCTCGCCCGCGCCATCGCCACATTGCTCGACGACCCCGAACGCACAGCCCACATGGCGGCTCAAGGCCGCCGGCTCGTGGTCGAGCGATTCAACAACGCGCGCGAGATTCACAAGCTTTCCAGATTTCTGGCCGGTCTGGCGAACCCCCGAATGGAGGACGCTCGCCGTGCTTGAGCCGCTTGTCAGAGGCAATTTGCCGCGCTTGCAGAACTTCTACGACCGCTGCCCCGCTCCGGCGCGCCACCTCTTGACCAGCATGCGCGGATGGCTTCTCACGCAAATCCGCTATTCGCCGCAGATGTTTTCGATCCTCCAGAATCTCCGCGCGAGCGAATCGTGGACGCCCGCTCAGATTTCCTTCTACCAGCTCCTCGCTCTTCGCCGGACGGTCGATCGCGCAGCTCGTACGACTCCCTTCTACTTCGACTACCCGCGCTGCGAACTTGCCTCGCTCGAAGACCTGCGCGTCCTGCCGGTGCTCGATCGCGAAACCGTTCTGCAGAATCACGACGGCCTGCTCTCGCGCTCCGTGCCGGCGCACCGGCGCATCGTCGCCGCGACGACCGGCACGACCGGCGCGGCTTTGCGCGTCGCCTACACGGAAGAATTCGTGCGCAACAATTGGGCGTTTCTGCTCCGGCAATGGGCGTGGGCCTGCGTCGCGCCCCGTCATCCGCGCATCACGCTGCAAGGGCCGCGCGTCGTGCCCGCCGGCCGCCGCGATCCGCCCTTCTGGACGTTCAATGTCCCGGAGCGGCAGATCCTCCTGAGCATTTTTCATCTCTCGGAGAGGACGGCCGCTTCCTACCTCGATCTGCTGCGCAAGCATCCCGGCGCGGTGCTCGAAGGCTTCCCTTCTGTTCTGACGATCCTCGCTGAATTCGCGCGCGAGCGCGGTTTGCGCCTGCCCATGCGCGTCGTGTTCACCAGCGGCGAGCCTCTGTATGCCTCCGCGCGCGCTGGCATCGAAGAGGCTTTCCGGGCGCGCGTGTTCGATACCTACGGCATGACCGAATACTGCGGCCTGATACAGGAGTGCGAGTTCGGCCGCATGCACCTCGCGCCGGAGTACGGATTCCTTGAAATCCTGAACTCGAGGGGCGAACCCGTCGGCCCCGGCGAAGAAGGCGACTTCGTCTGGACCGGGTTCTTGAATGACGCGATGCCGCTGATCCGATATCGCATCGGCGACTCCGGCCGCTGGGACCAAGGCGAGTGTGCGTGCGGCCGCGCGTTTCCTCTCGTCGTGCCTGCCATCACGCGCGAAAGCGACCTCCTCCGCTGCCCGGACGGCCGCGTCTTCTCGCCGCGCGCCCTGAACCAGCTCCTGAAGGAGTCGAATTCGCTGCGCTTCTGCCAATTCGTCCACGAACGCCCCTCTCGCGTCGCCGTTCGAGCGGTCGCGCGCTCTTCGGATCAGGCGGATTCACTCGCCACTCAGGAAATCATGGGAGTCCGCGCGAAACTTCAAACGCTCCTCGGAGAATCCATGCAGGTCACCGCGTATCTCGCTCGCGCGCCCATTGCGCGCGGCGGAGGAAAGATTCCGCTGATCGTCAACGAGGTCGCGCCGGGATGAGCGAGAAACGCCTGATCGTCAACGCGGACGATTTCGGCTTGAGCCGCGGCATCACGGACGCCGTGATTCTCGCGCACCGCTACGGCTTCCTCACCAGCGCGTCACTGATGGTGAACATGCCGGCCGCTGCATACGCACTGGATCGTCTCGCCGCGGTGCCGAGCCTCGGAGTCGGCATTCATCTCAATCTCTGCGCCGGCCGGCCCGTTCTCCCCGCGAGCGAAGTTCCCACACTCGTGGCCAGCGGCGGCGGCTTTCACCGGCCTTCTCTCATGATTCGGAAACTTTGGGCTTGGCGCGTCTCCGCGCGCGAAATCGAGGCCGAATTCCGCGCGCAGATCCGCTGGATGAAGCAGCGCGGCGTCGTGCCAACGCACGCTGATTCGCATCATCACATGCACATCTATCCCGCAGCCGTGGGACCGTTCGTCCGGGCGCTCGCGGCCGAAGGAATTCGTTGCGCTCGCGCTCCGCGTATGAGCCTCTGGCCCCGCCCGCGCCAGCCCGGCGGTCCGCATGAAGGTGGCTTGGTGCGCCGCCTTCTGGTGCAGGCGTATCGCGCCGCGCTCCAACGTGTCTCTTTTCGGGCGCTCGACATGCCCGATAGCCGCATCTCGTTCCTGCCGCGCGATCGCCGTGACTTCATCGCCTTGGGGGAACAGTGGAAGCGTGCGTTCGCGCATCTTCCGCCCGGCACGTTCGAGCTTGCCTGCCATCCAGGACTTTTCGAGCCCGGCTTCTCCGAATCCGACCGCATCCGCGCGTTGCGGGAACAGGAGCTGCAATGGCTCACCGGCCGCGACTGGCGCGACGCTCTCGATCGGAGCGGGATTCGGCTGATCACTTACCGCGAACTCGCGCATCGGTCCGCTGCGCAAACCAACGCTCGGGAGGCGCACGTACTCCCATGATACGGACGCAGCGCACATGCTGACCCTCTTCTGCGTTTCGCTCGGCGTCGTCGCCTACGTCTACTTCGGCTACCCCTTGCTTCTGTGGCTCGGCGCGCTCGGCCGCCGCGAACCGGTCCCGAAACGGAGCGCCGCGCCGCCCGCGACGCCGCCCGTCAGCATCCTTGTTGCTGCGCACGACGAGGAGTCGCAGATTGCCGCGAAGATTCACAACCTGCTGGCCCCCGAATATCCGCGCGATCGAATGGAAATCCTGATCGGAAGCGACGGCTCGTCGGACAAGACCGAGGAGATCGTCCGGCCTTTCGCGCGCGAAGGCGTCGGCCTCATCTCGTTTCCCCAGCAGCACGGAAAGAGCGCGATGCAGAATCGCCTCGCCGCCGCAGCCTCGGGAGACATCCTCGTGCTCACCGACGCGGACTGTTTCTTCGATCCGGGAGCCATTGCGTCCGCGCTTGAAACCCTCTCCGATCCCCGAGTTGGTCTCGTCACCGCTGGCCCGCGCTATCGGAACGAGAACGAGACGTGTGTCACGGAGAACGAAGGCCTCTATCTCCGCTACGAGACCTGGCTGCGACGCCAGGAAAGTGACCGCGGTTTGCTGGCAATGGCGTCGGGTTCGTTCGTGGCGCTGCGCCGCTCGCTCTGGCGCCCGCTGCCCACCGACATGGGCGATGACTTCGTCCTGCCGCTCCGCATGGCTCAGGCCGGCTTGCGCAACGTGCTCGACGAGCGCATCACGGTTGTCACGCACCTCTCCGAGAATCGGCCCGGCGCGATGCTGCGCACCAAGACGCGGATCATCACCAAGGATTTCCGCTGCCTGCTCGCCCACGTGAGCTTGCTCAATCCGTGCCGCCACGGGGCGCTGGCCGTCTCGCTTTGGTCGCACAAGCTGCTGCGCTGGCTTGTGCCATATTTCCTCCTCGCGCTGCTTGTCGGCACGTCGTGTCTCCGCGCGGAACCTGTCTTCCGCGCCTTCCTCGGTGTGCAGGCCGCGTTCTACGGACTTGCGCTGGCCGGGTGCGTTGCCCGATCGCGCCGGTTCGGATTCCCGTGGAGCGTCCCCGCGTCATTCTGCGTGGTCAATCTGGCCGCGCTGATCGGCACGCTGAAATGCGTTGCCGGGCAGACGTCCGGCCGCTGGACGCCGGCGCGCCGATCTTCCGCCGGGCGCGCGATCCACGCGGATCCCTCGCGCAGGTCCAGATGAATCGCCGGATCGTCCTCAACGCGTTGACGACTTGCGGGCAAACCGTCGGCTCGGCGGCCGTTCTCTTCCTGCTGTATCGCTTTCTGATCCGATCGATCGGCATCGAGCGCGTGGGAATCTGGTCGCTCGTCCTGGCGACCACTTCCGTTGTCTGGCTCGCGAATCAAGGTTTCTCGGCCAGCCTCGTAAGATTCGTCGCCAGGTATTCCGCCAGGGAACAGCCCGTTGACGTGTCGCTGCTGATCCAGACCGCCGTCATTTCGATGGCGCTCGCGGCAGGCCTCATCGCCTGCGCGCTCTATCCGGCAGCACTATGGTTCTTGCATCGCATCCTGCCGCCTCGGAATTTTCCGGAGGCGCGCGCCATTCTTCCTTTCGCGCTCTTTTCTCTCTGGTTCACGGTGATCGAGGCGATTCTGCAGGCCGCGCTTTCGGGCCGCGAACTCATCGCCGAGTGCAACTATCTCGAAATGGCCGGCTCCGCCTCCTACCTTCTCCTGGCGCTCGCTTTGGTGCCCCGCCACGGCCTGCCGGGCCTCGCCTGCGCCCAGGCGGCTCAGAGTGGCGCGATCGTCTTGATCACATGGGTCCTCTTGTGCCGCCGCGTCGGCGCTCTGCCCCCGTTCCCGCGACGCTGGAGCCGCGCCCACTTCCGCGAACTTGCGGCCTACGGCCTGCACTTTCAGATCATCACCGCGAGCCAGGCCCTGCGTGAGCCGGTCACCAAGGCGCTCATCACCAAATTCGGCGGGCTCGCGTTCACCGGCCTCTATGACCTCGCGGCGCGCGCCGTGATGACCTTGAGAGAGACCATCGCCCAGGCCAATCAGGTCTTGATTCCGACCGTTGCGAGCCTGAGCGAGCGCGATCCCGCATCGGTTCCGAAGATCTATCGCGAATCGTACCGTCTCGTCTTTTTCCTCGCTGTCCCCGCATTCGCGTGCCTCGCGGTGGCGAGCCCGCTCATCTCGCGCGTCTGGATCGGCCGCTGCGAACCGGCCTTCGTCGAATTCGTCGTATTGCTCTCTGCGGCCTGGCTCGTAAACGTTCTCTGCAATTCCGCCTACGTTTTATCCCTGGGCACCGGCGCCCTTCGCTGGGTTTCAACAGGATGCGTTGCGACCGTCATTCTGAACTGCGGCCTCGGATTCCTCGCCGGTCGCTGGGCCGCGCCGCTCGGCCGCGGCGGGATCGCCGTCGGCTGCACAGCGGCTTTTTCGCTGGCGATCGGCTATGTAATCGTGCTCGTCGCTCATCACTGCGAAAACGGCGTGCCGTTTTCGCAGTTGTGGCCCGAAGACAGCGCCTGGATCGTGACGGCAAGCTGCGCCGCGTCGTTCGTGCTCCTTCCGGCCATTTGCTTCGCTTCGTTTCGCGCGGCTCTTTCGGAAGACGCGCAGGCATTCGCCGTGGTGGCGGCGCTCGCTGCGGTTCTCCTCTCCGCGTGGATTCACCCGATGAGAAAGCGCGTCATACGTTGGGTCTTCTCGAGGGCGCCGGTATGAATCCGCCCGCGAACGTTCTGTGGGAATCCGGCCGCGCCGAGCCGATCGCCGCGCGGATTGCCGTCGCTGGGGATTTTCTCCCGTGCGGCAAGCTCACGATTCCCCCCGGTGGCTGGCGCGAAGCCGTTGATCCGCTCTCCGGCCATTTCAGCGAAATCGAGGCCGCATTCCTGAACCTCGAATGCCCCGTCGGAGTCGAACGCCTTGCACCGCGCACGCTCACGGGCTTGGGCGACATCGTTTCGGCCCCGATGGCCGCGCTCGATTACATGGAAGCTCTTCGCGCCCGCGTCGTAGGCTTCGCCAATAACCACAGCTATGACTTCGGCGGGGCCGGCGTGGAGCGCACCTTATCGGCGATCGCGCAGCGCGGTGTCGTGCCCCTCGGCGCCGGCAAGACGCTCCGGGAAGACCCCGACGCGTTCGTCTGGCAAGGGCCGTACAGAATTCGCGTCGGCTTTTGGGCTGCCGCGCGAGCGTCGCACGACATCGCGACCCGCGCCCGCAGGGGCGTCGAACCCGCAAACATCGCGCGCGCTCACGCCGCGTGCGAAATCCTTCGCCGGGCTGGAGCAGCGTTCTCGATTGCTCTGCTGCATTGCGGGTGCATCAGGGCCAGCCGCCCCGATCCCGGCGACGCCCGGCTGATGGACGCAATCGCGGAGTGCGGATTTGACGTCGTCGCGGCGTCGCATTCGCATCGCATCAGCGGAGCCAAGGTCATCGTTCGCGAGTCACGCTCTCCTCGTTTCTGCTTCTACGGCTTGGGCAGCATCGTGTCGGGCTTCGTCGCCTCTCCCCTGGAGCGGGAGGGTCTCCTCGTGGTAGCTGGGCTCCACGCCGATGGCGCGCTCGCACGCATCGAGGTGCGGCCCGTCTTGCTCGCAGAGAACGGATTCGGCGCGGTTCCTTCCGCTGATATGGCGCAGGAGATTCTCGGCCGCTTCCGCGCTCTCTCGCAGGAAATCAGCGATGGTTCCGCGGCCCGCCGGTTCTACGGCGAGATTTCTCGCGGTCTCGGTGGCCTGTACTGGCGTGATGCTTCCGCGGCGCTGCGCGCCTCCGGCCTTCGCGGACTGATCCGCAAAGTCGGGCGCGTGCGAATGCGGCATGTCCGCCGGCTGGTTTACGGACGGATGAAATGACTATCGCCTGCGTCATTGCTGCGACGCTCTCTTTTTCTCTTACAACGATTCTCGTGCCCGTGGTGATTCGCGCGAGCCGTCGATGGGGCCTTTTCGATCCGCCCGGCCCGCTGAAGATTCACTCGCATCCGGTGTCTCGGCTTGGAGGTGTTGCTGTAGCGGCGGCTATCGCGGCGGCGGTGCTGGTCGCGGCGCCGAAGACGGCCTCAGGCAGGTGGACCTTCCTTGCGGCGCTCGGAATCGTCTGGCTCGCGGGCGTGGTGGACGACCTCCGCGGCCTGTCGATCGCCGTGCGCCTCGCTGCCCAGTGCGTCGCGGGAATTGTGCTCTGGCGTGGCGGCTGGTTCGCGCCTCGCGCCGTGCCCGGCGGCCTCGCGGCGATAGCCGCGGCGCTTCTTGTCGTCACGTTCGCCAATTCGTGGAACTTCTGGGACGGCAGCGACGGTCTGGCATCCGGCGTCACGGGCATCATTGCGATCGCCTACGCGTTCCTGTTCTTGGTCCGCCGCGATCCGCTCGGCGCGGTCGTCGCCTTCGGTGTCGCAGCCGCCTGCGCCGGCTTCCTGCCGCGCAACTGGCCTCCCGCCAGGGCGTTTCTGGGAGATTCCGGGGCGACTGCTCTGGGAGTCTGCGCCGCATTTCTCTCGCTCGATTGGTGGCGCTCGCATAGCGCCACCGGCGCGCAAATGCTGGCGCCACTCCTGATCTCGGCGCTTCCGCTGCTCGACGCCGCCGTGGTTATCACGCGCCGCGTCGTTCGCGGCCACTCCGCCTTCAAAGGTGACAGAACGCACCTCTATGACGCCTGGCTCGAGCGAGATTGGTCGCCGCGCCGCGTGGCGCTCGCCTGCTGCGCGATCACAGCGGCTTTCGCGGCGATTGCGATTTGGGGCGCGCTGCGAGATTCGCCGCTCTTCCGGGTAACTGCCGTCGCGAGCGTATCCCTGTTCGTGTTGTGGAGGTTGACAGTCGGATCGCAGCGCGGGCGCAGTGCCGCTCCACCGGATGGAGCGCACGCGATCGTGACAGAGAAGGAACCGGTGACCGCTGACTAGGTGGTGCTGCCCGTGAGGATCGTTCGCGCCGCGTGGCGGTTGCGCTCTTTCGACGTCGATTGCTTCAGGACGCTGCCCAGCTGAACCAGCAGCTTGCGCAATTTGCTGCGCTCTTCAAGGTCCATGTCCACGACCTCGAAGGCGCGCGCCTGCGTATTCGCGTCGCGCACGATGGTCTGCGCCTTGATCGTCTTCTGCGAGGTGGTCAAGCGCAGCTCGACGATGTTGCCCGGATGCAGGCTCTGCTCGCAGACGGCCACGCCGCCGCCCAGTCCCATCTCGGGAATGTCCACTCGGCAGTTTTCCTTCAGGTTGACCGTCGTCGCCGGCACCGGATGCTCGAGCCGCAGTCGCGGATAGCGCCGCTGGCGAATCGCGGACGAAGTCGGATCGCTGTCCAGCAGTTCGATCGAGAACTCCGCGATGTTCAGTCCGCTCTTGGGCACGAAGTCGCGCATCCAGTCCGGATCGATCTTCTCGAGCGCCTGCGCCGCGACGACTCGCAGTTCCGACGGATTCGCCCACCGGAAGGTCTTCCGGGACTCGGCCACCCTCCGCAGGATCGCTTCCGCTCCCATCGTGCGCAGCCGGCCCAGCGCCTCGATCGCCTTCAGCCGCAGATATTCGCTCGACCCGCGGGGCAGGTCGCCCTCGGCGATTCGCAACAGGCGCATGTCCGCGGTCTTCTCGCCCGCCATGCCGATTTCGTCCACAGCCAGCGGCCGGATCAGCGCGTCGAGCACGTCGAAGACCTGCAGCAGCAACCGGCCGCGCTCGGGTGCTCCGCTGGACGCGAGTTGTCGGACGATCCGGTCGTGCGCCGTACGCTTCCAGTCGCGCATGCGCTCGGGCAGCACGCGCTCGATCGTCTCAATGTCCATGCGCGTCAGGAGTCCGACCGTGTCGATGGCTTCGCTCGGACTGCCGTGCTGCAGCTGCTTGCGCAGGTGCTCCAGTCCCTCCGGGCCCAGGCTTTCCATCATCGCCATCAGCAGGTCGCAGTCCTCGCGGAATCCTACGCGGCCGAACCGCCCCGCGATCTGCTCCGCCGCGGGCTGCGGCATGCGGCGCAGCAGGTCCGTCAGTCCTGTCGGAACGCTGCCGGCCTTCAGCGCCTCGTCGATGAATTCGGGCAGCTTGTTCTCGACGGCGATCCTCGGCCGCAGGCTCTTGCCCGATCCCGGCTTTTCGGTGTCTAGATAGTCGAGCAGTTCGACGGACTTCTGAATCGCCGGATACAAACGCGACTTGGACGCTTCCTGCGAAAGCCGCACGAACGCGGCGCCCAGCAGGCTTTGCAACTGAGAGTCGGTCTCGTCCGCCAGCTGCACGCCGACCAGCCGGATCGTGTCCGTAAAGAGCTTCTCATCGGTCTTGGCATAGATACTTGCCAGCTCGGCGACGCCGAGCGCGGTCTGGCGCCGCGCCTCGGGGTCCTTGCTCTTGATGCAGCTTGCGTAATTCGTGAGAACTTTTTCGACGGTTTCTTTCTCGCCGCGCGCCGTAAGCGCCTCGACGTACTCCCGCAGCCGCACCGGCGGCACGCACCAGGCGTCCGTGGATTCGACAACCTTCTTCTTTTTCTCTTCGGGAACCTGAGCCCAGAATTCCTGCGCCAGCATTTCGACGTGCGATTGCACGTGAATTCCGGCGCGCTGCATCTTCTCCTCGTACACGCCGAGAATCTTGCGCAGGCTGTCCAGCTCCGTATTCATCTCGTCCAGCAACTGGCGCACCGCGTTGACCTGCACGTCGCCCCGGTCGTAGCTTTCGAGCGCGAAACGAACCGCGATGTGTTCCGCGAGCTTCAGCAGCGTCGGCTTGTCCGAGGATTCCGTCGGCGCCTGCGCGGCCAGCGCCGATAGCGCCTGGCTCACCGTGAAACGCGCGCGGCGCGGCAAGGTCGAAAGCCGGGACTGAAACGCGTTGGGATCGATTCGGTCTTTCGTGTCGTTCGTGCGCGCGATCTGCGCGAGCACCTGCAAGATGCCCTGGAGTTCATCCTCCTGCAGCGTCATCAGGCCGGTCTCGACCGCCATCGATCCGGTGCCGCCCCGCGCCGTGCGGTTCGTGCGAATGCCGGACGACGCGTTCGCCCACCGGCTCACGGCACCGCCGCCTGCCTCCACGCGGCCCGGGAATCTTCCGACTCCTCCGCCCGCACCCGCCGCACCCTCTGTGCCGGCAGGGCCGGCCGGAATGCTGGCGACCATCCCCGGTCCGCCAGCGGAACTTGCAGGGGCGCTCGGCGAAGCGGAAGTTCCGCCCGCCGGCGAGCCACCGCCAACACTCGCAACCGGTCCGCTCACGCCGCTCGACTGCGATCCCGATCCGGAGGCGGCCGCTCCATCGTCCTTCGAAAGCCAGAACCCGCCGGCGTTCGGATCAATCGCCGTGGCGCCAGAACCGCCGCTTCCGCCGACAATGTTCCACGTTCCCGAACTGCCATCGGTCGCCGGCGCGCTGGGGGCGGATACCGCGGCAACCGGTCCGGTCACAACGGCTGCGCCGCCAGGTGAACCGCCGGCGTAGAATGCTCCGCCCGTTCCGCCGGAGCCTTCGCCGCTTCCGCGCGTAACCTCCGCTGGACCCGCTGCGTAGCTGCCGCCGTTGCCGGATCCGGCGGCGGTTCCTGTTCCCGTGCCACTGCCCGAACCGCTACCAGGCCCGGAGCCAGGTCCGTTGCCCGGGCCAAGGCCGGGGCCCAATCCAGAACCGGGGCCGCCCTTTGTGCCTTCGGCCGCGACGATCAGTTGCAGAAGTTTTTCCGGATCGTTGAGAAGCTTGTCCGTCTCCTCGGAATTCATGCCCAGGGTTCGCGCCGCCAGCTGCGCAGCGACCGTAGTCTTCGCGACGGCGGAATCCGCGGGTACGAAGCAGATTTCGTTGACGTGAATGTGCGGATCGCCCTGCAGCGCGGCCTTCAGCTGCTCCGCCAACTGGGTGGGCTTCGGGCCCGAACCCGTCGGGAAACCACGAACGAACCTCGCCAGGCTGGGTTGAGTCACCTTGGGGGAAAAATGGATGCTGGCGATGCCGGCCGCCGAGAGCATGCGAGCGAAGCTTCGCTCGGCCTGGGCGCATTCGAGCGGCGTACCGTCGAGCAGCAGGCTATCGCCCGAAACCGCCAGCAGGAGCCCGGCTTCGTCGTCGGATCCGAGCGCGGTCTTGAGTTCGGACCAAGCCGTCTCGTACTGCTTGGCCGTTCGGGGATGTCCGAAATCGTACATCCGCGCGAACTTAAGCAGAATGTTGAGGCTGCGGACGAAACCCCGTGCGGCCGCTGCCCGAGTCTTGGCGTTGTCAGCCATTGCGGTGCCGGCAGGGATGCCCCTGCCGCTAGGTGAAATATGGGGGTTAGGGCCGGGCCCGGCAATGGTACTAGTGTCCTGTTTGGCACTAACGCAAGGGGTTAGCCCTGGTCTGGTACGGTGGTCCTACGGCGTCTTCTGGGACGAGCGCCTGAGCCACGCCTCGAATTCGCGGACGTGCCCGAGGATCGTCAGCGCCCCGGCATCGGAGAGCTGGGGGCCGCGCGTGCGCCGCGCCTCGCTCTTTCGCGGCAGGACGCCGACAAAAGGCACGCGGGCGGACTGCGCCGCTTTCGCGTCGTCGACGTTGTCGCCGAGATAGACGGCCTTGTTCGGATGGCGGCCGCCGAGGATCTTCAGCAGGCCCTCCGGATCCGGCTTCCCCTTGGCGACGTCTTCGGCGGTCACGATGTGGCGGAAGTACTCGCGGACGCGGCAACGGTCGAGCGTGTAGTCCGTTTCTGCGCGCACTCGTCCCGTGAAGAGCGCGAGTTCGGCCCTCCCGGCGAGCCGGCGCAGGCTGGTTCGCGGCAGCAGCCATTTCTCGCGGGACACGTTGCCCTTCCCGTCGGCGCCCCAATAAAGCTCGACGAACTTGCTCTTCACTTGGTCGTACGTCTGCGTGCCGCCGAGCGATTGGACCCACGCGGTTGAAAGCTTCCAATCGTCGTTGAATCCCGGTTTGCTTTTCCAGCGCTGAAATTCAGCCGCCGTCACGCGCTTGCCGGTGAAAAATCGCACGGTTTCGAGCACGGTCTTGTGAAACGACCCGCGAACATCCACAAGCACTCCATCGACGTCGAAGATGATGACTTCGGGCCGCGCTTTCAGAAGTTGGGAGGACTTGGGCACGAGGAGTCGAGCGCGAGGGCCTATTGAGAAGCAGACTCGTCCGGTCCGGCGGGTTCTTCCGAAGATGTCTCGGCGGAATCCGAGGTTTCCGCGAGCGAGTCGGGAGACCACGCCTCACCCGCCACAGGCTCTGGCGCGGGAGCCTCGGCCGCCGCCACGGCCGCGACAGGTGCGGGCGCAGGAGCGGATTCCTGCAGCGCTTCGAGCCGCTTCTGGAAAACTCCGGCCAGCAGATCGACGATCCGTTTCGCTCCCGAGCCGTCCGAGTCCTTCGCCGGGTTGTAGGCGGAGACGTCAATCGCCGCCAGATGCTTTTGCCGCGCGAACACTTCCAGAGCGTCGCGCACTTCATCGAGCCGCCGGATAATTCGTCGCGGAAAAATCCGCGATCACGTCGACGTCGAAATGCAGGACGAAATCGTGGGCCCCGGCGTGCACGCCGTCGATCGCGGCCTGCGCCGCGGCGGCCGCTCCTTGGCGCTGCACGTCCGAGGCGAGGTAGCGGCGCAGCGGCGTGCGCGCGAGCACATCCTCTTCCGGCGGATCGAGCCGCGCGGTGCCGAATAGAGCGAGATCCGGTTCGCGCACCAGCGGGGGCTCGCTCCAGAATCGGACCAGTTCGGCGGCGCCGCGCCC
>Ga0335083_10004671_pt1 | contig 17406 bp, 16 predicted proteins | sample Lox_Sample_42_FD_206716 | JGI IMG/M metagenome (GOLD analysis project Ga0335083, IMG submission 206716) | Soil microbial communities from Loxahatchee National Wildlife Refuge, Florida, United States - Lox_Sample_4.2 | ecosystem: Environmental > Terrestrial > Soil > Wetlands | place: USA... | reverse complement strand
GCGCTTCCTGATCGGCAGCGAAGATGCGGGCGACCAACTCGCGCAAGCTGCGCGCGAGACGCTCGACCTCTTCGCGCCGCTCGCCAACCGGCTCGGCGTGGGACAGTTGAAATGGGAGCTGGAGGACTTGAGCCTGCGCGCGCTCGAGCCCGAAGCCTATCAGCGCATCGCGAAGCTCCTCGACGAGCGGCGCCTCGACCGCCAGCACTACATCGACAGCGTACAGACCACGCTCAAGCGCGAGCTGGCGGCCGCCGGCATCAAGGCCGACGTGTCGGGACGCGCCAAGCACATTTACAGCATCTGGAACAAGATGCGGCGCAAGGGCTCGGGCATGGAATCGCTCTACGACATCCGCGCGGTGCGCATCCTCGTCGACGATGTGAAGGACTGCTACGCGGCGCTCGGCGTCGTCCACAACCTGTGGAGCCCCGTGCCGCGCGAGTTCGACGATTACATAGCGAAACCGAAGCCCAACGATTACCGCTCGCTCCACACCGCGGTGATCGGTCCCGAGGGCAAGCCGCTCGAGGTGCAGATCCGCACCCACGACATGCACCGGCAATCGGAGTACGGCGTCGCTGCGCACTGGCGCTACAAGGAAGGAGCGCGCAGCGGACACCGTGACCCGGGCTACGAGGAGAAGATCGCGTGGCTCAGGCAGGTGCTCGACTGGAAAGACGCCGTGGCCGATGCCGGCGAGTGGCTGCAGCAGTTCAAGTCGAGCCTCTTCACCGACACGATCTACGTGCTCACGCCGCAGGGCAAGGTGATCGATCTGCCGCGCGGCGCGACGCCGGTCGATTTCGCGTATGCCGTGCACACGAGCCTCGGCCATCGCTGCCGCGGCGCGCGGGTCGACGGTGCGATGGTGCCGCTCAACTTCAAGCTCTCGAGCGGACAGCGCGTCGAAGTCATCGCGGTGAGGGGCGGGCCCTCAGTTGGCCCCAGTCGGGATTGGCTCAACCCCGAGCTCGGCTACGTCGTGAGTCATCGCGCGCGGACCAAGGTGCGGCAATGGTTCAAGGCGCAGCAGGTCGAGGAGACGATCGCGCGCGGCCGCGAGATGGTCGGGCGAGAGCTATCGCGTGGCGGGATGACCGCGGTGAAGCTCGACGCCGTCGCGGCGGAGGCGGGCTACGCGAAGATCGACGAGTTCTTTGCCGCCGTGGCGCGCACCGAGATCAATCTGCGCGCGGTGCAGAACGCGATCCGCGCGGCCGCCAAGCCTGAGGCCGCCGAGAATGCGCCGGCCGCGGACGAATCGCTGCAGACGCGGCGGAGCAAGTCCGCGGGCGCCGGTAGCGGCATTCTCATCGTGGGGGTCGATCGCCTGATGACCGGCCTCGCGCGCTGCTGCAAGCCTGCGCCGCCCGACCCGATCGTCGGTTTCGTGACGCGCGGCAAGGGCATCAGCATCCACCGCCAGAGCTGCGTGAACGTTGCACGCATGAAGGAGCGTCAGCCGGAGCGGCTGATCACGGCCGACTGGGGCGCGCCCCGCGACGAGGTGTTCCCGGTCGACGTCGTCGTCGAAGCGATGGATCGGCAGGGATTGCTGCGCGACATCTCTGAAGTTTTCTCGCGTGAGAAGATCAACGTCACCGCGGTCAACACGCTGTCGAAGAATCTGCATGCACGAATGGCTTTCACGCTCGAAGTGCGCGGGCTCGACGAGCTGAAGCGCTCGCTCGCGCTGGTGCGCGACGTGCCGGGTGTGCTCTCAGCCGCACGGCGGTAGAGCCGTCGTTCCCGCGTCCGCGGGAACCCAGCGTCGTTTCGTGATGGACCAGGTGGTCAAGGCTCCATCGGCAAAACCGATCGGTCGCTTCCGCAAATGCGATTGAAAGGCCGTCGATCGCCGAAACCGATCGCTCACCTCCGCAAATACGATTGGACCCCGGGCGCTCCTGCCCATAAATTGATGTCGGAGGCAATTACGGGCGCGTGGCCATCCGCCGCGGCGCTCATAGGAGCACGACATGAAAGCCACAAACTTTCTGCAGGAACCGGGCCTCGCCGACGCGTGGACGAGGCTTGCGCATGCCTTGGCGTTCTATCCGCAACCGACTGGAGGCATTTCGCGTGAGGTTGCGACAAAGCCGGCCAAGGTGGGGATTTTCGAGCGTCTCGACCGGTGGTTCTGGAAGCAGCACGTGAAGGAATGCGAAGAGTATCTCGCCAAATCGAAAGACGTCTTCGAGCTCGAGCAGCGGATGCGAAACCTCGATCGCCTCGTTGGCGGCCGTTACTACTGAGCGCGGAGCGAGCCATGAACGGCGAGAACAATCACGTGTTTCATACTTCGGCGCTCGACGGCGTTGCGCCGGGCCGCGATCCCGGCGCGGGCTGGATCGCCATCGCTCAGCTCTGGATGCTGGCGGCGTTCATCGGCATGTCGCTCGTCGCGATCGCAGCGGTATCGCTGTTCGGCGGTGCCGATGCGGCCAGCGTCGTGACCCCGGGCATGGCCGGCGCACTCCTGGCTGCGTTCTCCTGGCGCAGCCTCATGCGAGTCGTGGATCGCGCCGAGCGCGGCGCGCGTCAGCGCACCAGCGTCAGGGCCAATCCCGCGGCGGCGCACGTGAGGATGACTGGAATCACGCCGATCTTGTAGCGAAAGAGCGCGATCGCGGCGGCGATTCCGATCAGCGCGGACACGAGGTCGAATGGCGCGCTCAAGCCCGCCGGCCACAACACGTGGACGGCGAAGAACACGGCGAGATTCAAGATCACGCCGACGACCGCCGCGGTGATGCCGGTGAGCGGCGCGGTGAACCGTAGCTGCCCGTGCGTCGACTCGATCAGCGGAGCGCCCGCCAGAATAAACATGAATGACGGCAGGAAGGTGAACCAGGTCGCAACGCTGGCCGCCGCGGCGCCGGCAAGAAAGAGCTGAGCGGGACCGAAGAGCTCTTTCGTCCAGCCGCCGACGAAGCCGACAAACGCAACGACCATGATGAGCGGCCCGGGCGTGGTCTCGCCGAGCGCGAGGCCGTCGATCATCTGCGGCGCCGTGAGCCATCCGAAATTCTCGACTGCGCCCTGCACGACGTAGGGCAGCACTGCATACGCGCCGCCGAAGGTCACCAGCGCAGCCTTGGTGAAGAACCAGCCCATCTGCGGGAGAGTGGCGTCGGGAGCGAAGAGCGCGAGTGCGCCGAGCGTGCCACCCCACAGCAGGAAACTCACGGCGAGCGCGAGTGCGAGCCGCGATGCGTGGAAGCGAGCGTGAGCCGGCGTCGGTGTGTCGTCGTCGATGACGGCGGGCGCATGCGCGCCGGCGCCCGGCGCGTGCGCGCCGCCGCTGGCGAATTGTTTCGGTGCGAGCTTGCCGCCGAGCGCACCGAGCAGGCCGGCAGCAAGCACGATCGCCGGGAACGGCACTGCAAGCACATAGATGGCGACGAACGCCGCCGCGGCGATGATCCACAGCAGCGGCGACTTGAGCGCGCGCGAGCCGATGCGCCATGCCGCGTGCAGCACGATGGCGGTGACGGCGGGCTTCACTCCGTACAGCGCACCGGCGACCGCAGGGACCTGGCCGAACGCCATGTAGATCGACGACAGCGCGATCAGCACGAAGAGCGAAGGCAGGACGAAGAGCGCGCCGGCGACGATCCCGCCCGGCGTGCGATGCATCAGCCACCCGATGTAGGTCGCAAGTTGCGTCGCCTCGGGCCCCGGCAGCACCATGCAATAGTTGAGCGCGTGCAGGAAGCGCGCTTCCGAGATCCAGCGCTTCTCGTCCACCAGCTCGCGATGCATGATCGCGATCTGCCCGGCCGGGCCCCCGAAGCTGATCCAGCCGAGCTTCCACCAGTAGGCGAGCGCTTCGCCGAAGGCGGGCTTCGGCGGTGCCGTCAGATCAATCCTTCAAGCAACTGCACGTCGACCAGCTCGCCCGCTGCAACGTTGCCCACCTCGCTCCCGAGCACGATGAAGCAGTTCGCCTGCGACATCGACGAGAGAATGCCGGAACCCTGGTCGCCGGTGGTGCGCACGGTGTAGCCGCCGCCGTCCGGGGAAAGAATGCCGCGCTGGAACTCGGTGCGGCCCGGTACTTTGCGGATCGGCGCCGAGAGCGGCACCCTGAACATCGGCAGTGGCGTGACTTCGCGCTGTCCCTGCAGCGTCAGCAGCGCGTCGCGCACGAACTGGTAGAAGGTTGCCATGACCGATACGGGATTGCCGGGCAGACCGAAGAAATGCGCGCCGCGAACTTTCCCGTACGCGAGCGGACGGCCGGGCTTCATCGCGATCTTCCAGAAAACGACTTCTCCCAGCTTGTCGAGGAGCTTCTTGACGTAATCAGCTTCTCCAACCGAGACGCCGCCCGAGGTGATGACCACGTCCGCGCTCTCCGCCGCGGCGACAAACGCGTGCTCGAGCTTGTCTGGCGCATCCTCGACCACGCCCATGTCGATCACCTCACAGCCGAGCCTGGTGAGCATGCCGTAGAGCGTGTAGCGGTTGCTGTCGTAGATCTCGCCGGCCGCGAGCGGCGTGCCGATCGACTTGAGCTCGTCGCCGGTGGAGAAGAACGCGACGCGGAGCCTCCGATAGACGCTGACCTCACCGATCCCGAGCGAGGCGATCATGCCGAGCTCGGCCGGGCGCATGCGCTGCCCGGCGCGGAACACGACCTGGCCCTGCTTCAGGTCTTCGCCGGCAAAGCGGCGGTTGGTTCCCGCCTTGGCCACCGCGCCCGGCGCGACGTGCACGCCCTTCGCGTCTTCGCTCGCGCGCTCCTGCATCACCACGGTGTCGGCGCCCTGCGGCATCACGCCGCCGGTGAAGATGCGCACGCATTCGCCGGCGCCCATGACACCTGAGGCGCCTTGCCACGGTTTGCCGGCGAAGGATTCACCGACGCGTTTCAACACCGTCTCGCCGTCGGGCTTCAGATCGGCAAAGCGCACCGCGTAGCCGTCCATCGCCGAGTTGTCGTGGCCCGGCACGGCGATCGGCGACACGATGTCCTCCGCAAGCACGCGGCCGAGCGCGCTGCGCACGTGGACGCGCTCGATCGCCGCGACCGGAGTGAGAAAGCTCGCGATCAGCTCGCGCGCCTTCGCCACCGGCATCGAGTTCGGATCGTAGTCGTCGGCGCAGGAGGCTTCGCGCAGGGTCTTGGCAGCCGTCATGGACGATTCAGCGCGCGGTGCCTGCTTCCTTCAGCTCGTCGGCGGTGTTGATGTTGCGGAAGGCATCGGCTTCGTCGTCGAACGCGACTTCGATGGCCTTGAGTGAAGCGTACCACGCGTCGATCTTACGCCCGCCGTGCTCGAGGAACGCCGAGAGGTGCGGCAGCAGCGAACGGCGAACCAGCGCGAAGACGGGATGCGGCTGGTCGAAGGTGCGCGCGACCGCGAGATCGGCTTTGCGCTCGGTGAGCGAGCGTGACAGCCGCGAGACGAGATCACGCGGCAGGAATGGAGAATCGCAGGGCACCGTGGCGACCAGCGGGTGCTCGGCGTGTGTGAGCCCTGCCTGCAGCCCCGCGAGCGGCCCGACGAAGCCGTCGATGCGATCCCGGATCACGGGATGGCCGAACGCTTCGTACTCGGAGATGTTGCGGTTCGCATTGATGAGAATCTCGTCGACCTGCGGGGCGAGCCGCTCGATGACGTGGCGCACCATCGGCTGGCCCTGCAGCAGGACGAGCCCCTTGTCGACGCTGCCCATGCGGCGGCCCTGGCCGCCGGCGAGCACGAGCCCGGTGATGCCGCGGGTCTGGATGGTTGGTGCGGGCTCGCGCGGCCACGGGAGCCAGGCCACGTGCTCGTCGTAGAATGCATGCCCCTCCGGTACGCGGTCGACCGCAGTTGTGAACGCGGCGAGGGCGATATGGATCTCGCCGGGCCAGCGCGCTGATTCGAAGAAGAGCTTGGTGCCGCAGGCGCGACAGAACGTGCGCCGCGTGCCGGGCGAAGACTCGTAGGCAGCGAGCTCCTCGGCGCCGGCCACGACCGCGACCTGCTCCGCCTTGAATCCGATCCAGGTTACGAATCCTGCCGAATGCGACTGGCGGCAACTCTGGCAGTGACAGTGACAGCAGAATCGCGAGGGAAAACGGGCCACGAAATGGACCCGACCACAGTGGCATTGGCCGCGCGCTTCGCGCTGAGCGGACTCGGCGCTCATCGCTGCGACCTGGGGCGATGGCGGGACGGCGCAGCCATGGAGCGTGCGTCAGGCATCGGCGCGAAAACGCTCGACGCCGGTGAAGAGCAGAAAATGTTTTCCGGTGGCGCGTCCGAGCATGGTCATGCCGACCTTCTGCGCGATCTCGTAGCCCATCTGCGTGAGCCCTGAGCGCGAAACGAGAAAGGGAATCCCCATTTGCGCCGCCTTGATCACCATTTCCGAGGTCAGGCGTCCCGTCGTGTAAAAGATCTTGTCGCCGCCCTCGACGCGATCGAGCCACATCCGTCCGGCGATGGCGTCGACCGCGTTGTGCCTGCCGACGTCCTCGACGAAGTACAGGATCTCGCTCGTGCCGGCTTCCCCGTTCGATCCATTCGTCGCCAGCGCGCAGCCGTGCACGGCGCCCGCCTGCTTGTAGATCGTCTCGTGCAGCCGCACGCGATCGAGCAGCGCATAGAGCGTGCTCCGCGCGAGCGTCACCGTTTCTGGGAGGTGCACCGAGTCGATCTCCTCCATGAGATCGCCGAACACGGTTCCCTGGCCGCAGCCGCTCGTCTTGGTGCGCTTGCCGAGCTTCGCTTCGAGGTCCTTGAGCCCGTGGCGGGTCTTTACCACGACCGCGCCGACTTCCCAGTCGACCTGAACCGAGACGATCTCCTCGATGCGATCGATCAGCCGCTGGTTGCGCAGGTAGCCGATCGCCAGCGCCTCGGGCGCGGCGCCGAGCGTCATCAGCGTCAGGATTTCGCTCTTGTCGACGTAGAGGGTGAGCGGATGCTCGCCGGCGATCGCGGTGTCGCGCGCGGCGCCGCTTTCGTCGAGAGCGCGCACGTTGAAGGTGGCCGGCCGCGCGGCGTCGGTGAGGATGGGGCGGTAGGGCGTGTTCGGCGCGTTCATGCGGCTCACGCGGGACCTGTTCAGAGGGTCCCTACCCGCCGATGTAGCTCATCTCGATCTTGGGCAGCGCAACCGTGTTCTCGGAGCGGATCTCGGAGTAGCGGTCTGCCCGCTGCAGCCAGATCGCGGCGATGTAGTTGCCGATCTCCTCGTCGCTCGCGCCGCCGCGCACGAGCGCGCGCAGGTCGTAGCCCGTAGTCGCGAAGAGGCAAGTGTAGAGCTTGCCGTCGGTCGCGAGCCGCGCGCGCGTGCAGTCGCGGCAGAACGCCTGCGTGACCGAGGAGATGACGCCGATCTCTCCCGCGCCGTCGCGATAGCGCCAGCGCTCGGCGACTTCGCCCGGGTACGTGGGCTCGATGGCTTCCAGCGGAAATTCGCGGCCGATGACCCCGAGCACGTCCGCTGATGAAACCACATCGTCCATCCGCCAGCCGTTGGTGTGGCCGACGTCCATGAACTCGATGAAGCGCAGGACGTGACCGCTGCCGCGGAAGCGGCGCGCCATCGGCATGATCTCGTGCTCGTTCATACCGCGCTTCACGACCATGTTGATCTTGATCGGAGCGAGCCCCGCGGCGGCCGCGGCGTCGATGCCCTCGAGCACCTTCGCCACCGGAAAGTCGGCGTCGTTCATGGCGCGGAAAACGCCGTCGTCGAGCGCATCGAGGCTCACCGTCACGCGCTCGAGCCCCGCGGCCTTCAGCTCGCGCGCCTTGCGTGCGAGGAGCGCGCCGTTGGTAGTCAGCGTGAGATCGAGCCCGCCGACCGCGGCGAGCATCTCGACCAGCCGCTCGACGTTCTTGCGCAGCAGCGGCTCACCGCCCGTCAGGCGCACTTTCTCGACCCCGTGCGCCTTGAAGACCGAAGCGAGCCGCGCGATTTCCTCGAAGGTCAGAAGCTCCGCATGCGGCAGGAATGGATAATCGCGGCCGAACGCATCCCTCGGCATGCAGTAGACGCAGCGGAAGTTGCAGCGGTCGGTCACCGATACCCGCAAGTCGCGCAGCCGCCGCCCGCGCACGTCGGCGAGCAGCCCCGTCGGCGCCACCCGCGGCAGCGCCGATGGGTGCGCCAATGCGCCGGAGCTGGTGCGTGCATCGGCAAGCGGAATGACTCGGGCCATCGGATGATCAAGTAAACGATGCAATCGCTGATCTTAGCAGAGGGCAATCACGAGGAGTATGATCGAACAGTCGGATACGAGTTTCTCCTCAGAGTAAACCCATGCCGCTCATGCGGTTTCCCGTCGCGGTCATCATGCAGCGTATTCCGCTCGTCAACCCTTGGAGCGATGAGCGCTGGGAGGCGGTCGCGGTCGAGGTCGCCGAAGAGTCGGCCGCGGCTCCGGAGTGTGTCGACGACGGCGCGGCCGGCACGATCTGGCGCTGCCCGGGCTATTTCGTCGAGCTGCATCCGGCCCAGACCGAGGGCTACTATCTCAATGCCTCCGCGACGGAGCCGAAGGTGTTCGTGCTCTGGCGCATGGCGGAAGAGGACGACGCGGCCGCGCCGCGCGCGCGCCCTCTCATCGTCACTTTGAGCTACGGCGAGGCGGCGCGGTTTCTCGATGTCGGCGAGCAAGTCGACGCGGTGCCGATTCCCGGCGTGCTGCTGGCCGCGCTCCAGTCGTTCGTCGCCGCGCACTGGCGGCCCGAGCCGCGCAAGAAAGTCAAGCGCAACGAGCTCTACGAAGGCGATGAAGCGCGCCGTCGCGAAGCGGGCGGGGGACGCGGGCGATGACCGAGAAATCGACGCCCCCGGAGCGCTTCTCGCTCTCGCGCTGGTCGCGGCGCAAGCTCGAAGCGAGCGCCGAGCCTGGCGCGCGGCCGAGCGCACCGAGCGCCGCGCCCGCGAACGCGATGGCAACCGCATCGCCGGCGGCGCCCGCGCCGGTCGCCCCGCCGGAACTCCCGAGCATCGATTCGCTTGATTTTCATTCCGACTTCACCGCGTTCCTGCGCCCCGAGGTCGACGAGAACCTCAAGCGCGCGGCATTGAAGCAGCTCTTCCGCGATCCGCGCTTCAACGTGATGGATGGCCTCGACATCTACATAGACGACTACACGAAGGCGGATCCCATTGCGCCCGACGTGCTCAAGGATCTGCTCCAGCGCTTTTCGATGGCCGCGCCGGCCTCGCCTTCGCCGCCCGGCGACGCGCCGGTAGAGGGCGAGATCCCGCCCGCGGTGGGCGCCGCGATGGAGACGCCACGTGCACCGCAGATCCCCGCAGCAAGCGCCGAGCCGACATCGGCTGCGGAACCTGCACCGGAGGAATCCTCCGCACCCCGTTCGACGTCGTGAGCCTCAGCGACAAGAAGCTTTTCCTCTGCAACTGCAACGCCACGCTCCCGCTCGACGCGGCGGCGTTGTCGCGAGCGCTGGAGCTCGCGCAGGCGCCGATGGTCCACGGCCAGCTCTGTCAGAAGGAGCTCGCCGCGCTTACCGACTCGCCCGGCGATTGTCTGGTGGCCTGCACCCAGGAGGCCGAGCGCTTTCGTGACGCCTCGGCCGACGGCGGCAAGCCGCAGTCGCTCGCCTTCGTCAACGTCCGCGAGGCCGCGGGCTGGTCGCAGGAGGCGCGCGCGGCAACGCCGAAAATCGCAGCGCTCCTTGCCGCCGCGGCGCTGCCCGAGCCGGAGCCGGTTCCGCGAGTGACGTTTAGCTCCGAGGGGACGTTGCTGATCGTCGGCCAGGCGGATGCGGCCCTGTACTGGGCCGACAAGCTCAAGGACCAGCTCTCAGTCACGGTGCTGATCACCGGCCGGGCACCGGGGCACGAATTGCCCGCGACGCGCGATTACCCGATCTGCTCCGGCGAAGTGGAATCCGTTTCAGGATGGCTGGGTGCGTTCGAGGCGCACTGGTCGCAGGAGAATCCGATCGATCTCGACGTATGCACGCGATGCAACGCATGCATCAAGGTCTGTCCCGAGCAGGCGATCGACTGGAGCTACCAGATCGATCTCGATCGCTGCCGCGATCACCGCAAGTGCGTCGCCGCCTGCGGCGCCATCGGTGCCATCGACTTCGACCGCAGCGCGGGCGACCGCGCACGCAGCGAGCGTTTCGATCTCGTGCTTGACCTTGGGCGCGAGCCGGTCTTCCGCATGCACCAGCCGCCGCAGGGCTACTGGCGCCCGGGCACCGATCCGGCCGCGCAGGCGGCCGCCGTGGTCGAGATCGCCGCCGCGGTAGGCAGCTTCGAGAAGCCGAAGTTCTTCAGCTACAAGCCGTCGATCTGCGCGCATTCGCGCTCCAGGCAGCCGGGCTGCAACCTGTGCCTCGACGTCTGCTCGACCGAGGCCATTCGCACGGCGGACGGAGACAGCGATCACGTGTTCGTCGAGCCGCACCTGTGCATGGGCTGCGGCGCGTGCGCGACGGTGTGCCCGTCGGGCGCGATGGGCTACGTCTATCCTTCGGTGCCCGAGCTGGGCGCGCGCATTCGCACGCTGCTCGCGACCTATCGGGCCGGCGGCGGACGCGACGCATGCCTCCTCTTCCACGACGGCGCCGGGCGCGAATTGATCCTCGCGCTCGGCCGCCGCGGCAAGGGACTGCCGGCGCGAGTGATTCCGGCGGAGCTGCATCACATGGCCTCCGCCGGCATGGACGTGTGGCTCGGCGCGCTCGCCTACGGCGCGAGCGAGGTCGCCGTGCTCGCCAGCGGCGCCGAGGCGCCGCAGTACGCCGAGGCGCTCGAGCGCCAGATGGGCTTCGCCGAAACGATCGCGAACTCGCTGGGCTACCAGGGCCGTCACCTGCGTCTCATCCGCGCTGCAGATGCTCGCTCGCTCGAAGATGCCGTATGGAGGCTCGAGCCGGCCCTTCCCGTACGCAATCCGGCGGCCTTTCACCTGAGCGCGGACAAGCGGACGACGCTTGCCCTCGCGATCGAGCATCTCGCCGCGCATGCGCCCACGCCGCAGAGCGCGATCGCGCTCGCCGCCGGGGCGCCTTTCGGCAGCATCGTGGTGAATCGCGACGCATGCACGATGTGCCTCGCCTGCGTGGGCGCGTGTCCCGAAGGCGCGATCCTCGACCATCCGCAGGCAACCGCGCCGCAGCTGCGGTTCATCGAGAGCAAGTGCGTGCAGTGCGGCCTTTGCGCGGCGACCTGCCCGGAGGACGCGATCGCGCTCGAGCCGCGGCTGCTGCTGGGTGCTGCCGCGCGCGAGCCGCGCACTCTCAACGAGGCGGCGGTGTTCAATTGCATCCGCTGCGGGAAGCCGCTGGGCACCGAGAAGGTCATTGGCAACATGCTCGCGAAGCTTGCCGGCCACTCGATGTTCGCGGAGCCCGGCGCCCTCGACCGGCTCAAGATGTGCGCGGACTGCCGCGTGCTGGACAGGATGCAGAAGGAGCAACTCGACATGGGAAGCGGGGGAGCGCCGAGATGAGCGAACCAGCCGTTTCGGCCACAGGGCTCCCGCACCCGCTCGCGCCGGAAGATCGGGCGCGTGCGGACCATTACGCGCTGCTGTCGCGGCTGTATGCGGATGCGCCGGACGCAGGTCTGTTGCAGGCCATCGCTCAGTCGGGAGCGGCGACGGAGCCCGGCCGGCTGCAGGTGGGCGCCGCGGCTGAGCCGTTCGCGCGCGCCTGGGCAGTGCTCGGGGCGGCGAGCGCGGCCATGGACGCGGCCGCCGCGGCCGAGGAGTACCAGGAGCTTTTCATCGGCGTCGGCCAGAGCGCGGTGAGCTTGCATGCCTCGGCGTACCTGCCCGCATCGGGCAGGAATGCCCTGGTCGAGGTCCGCGCCGCGCTGGCACGCCTGGGCCTCGGGCGGCTGGGAGGCGTGAGCCTCTACGAAGATCACCTCGCCGCGGTCTGCGAAACGATGCGCGTGCTGATCGCCGGCGCTCCCGGCGTGCAACCGTTCACCCTTGACGATCAGCGCGAATTCTTTGGAATGCACCTGGGGCCCTGGGTGTTTGCCTGCTGCACTGCAATACGGGAATGTGCTATTGCCAACTACTACCGCCGGGTAGCAGAATTCACTGATTCCTTCATGGCGATCGAACGTGACTCGCTCGCCATCGAGTAGTAGCGGATTGCCGGGATCGATCGAAACGGTGCGGGGCAATCGAGAACGTCACGGTGCAGTCACTTCGAGGAGGTCAGCATGCGCTCGACTTCGCGCAACGCAGCGAGCACTCCTGCAGCCCATTCCGCAAGCAAATCGACAGGTACCAACACCAAGCGACGCGGGTTTCTGCTCGCCCTTGGGGCGGGAGGAGCGGGCGCCGCGGCGCTCGCGGCCCGGTCGCTAACCGGCGCCGCGCCGCAGAGCGGGAACGCTGCTCCCGGTGACAGTGAGGGTTACCACGTCACCGATCACGTGAAGCGGTACTACCAGACAGCGAAGTAAAGGGCGTTGGGCGCGCAATCGCTTTGCCAACGGTTTCTTAGGAGGAGGACGGATCATGCTGCTCACTAGAACACTTAGCGCTGCGGATGAAAGCGCTCCGGCAGCTCGTCCACGTTTCCGCCGTCCCGGAGGGGTCAAACCCTCGACCATGGACCGGCGAACGTTTTTGAAGCGCTCCGGTCTGGCCGCAGGCGCCGGAGCATTTGCCAGTCAGCTTCCCTACGGCGTGATCGGCAAGGTTGACGCCAAGGAAGAAGCGGGCAAGGTCGAGGTCAAGCGCACGGTTTGCTCGCATTGCTCGGTCGGCTGCTCGGTTGACGCAATTGTCGAGAACGGCGTCTGGATCCGTCAGGAGCCGGTGTTCGACTCCCCGCTCAACCTCGGCGCGCACTGCGCCAAGGGCGCCTGCGTGCGCGAACACGGAGTGATCGAGCATTCGCATCGGCTCAAATCCCCGATGAAGCTCGTCAACGGCAAGTGGCAGAAGGTGTCGTGGGACGATGCGATCAAGGAAGTCGGCGACAAGCTGCTCGCGATCCGCAACGACAAGGAAAAGGGCGGGCCGGACGCGGTGTTCTGGATCGGCAGCTCCAAGCACAGCAACGAGCAGAGCTACCTGCTGCGCAAGTTCGTGTCCTTCTGGGGCACGAACAACTGCGATCACCAGGCCCGCATCTGCCATTCGACGACGGTCGCCGGCGTGGCCAATACCTGGGGCTACGGCGCGATGACCAACTCGTACAACGACATGCAGAACAGCAAGTGCGCAATGTACATCGGCAGCAACGCCGCCGAGGCGCACCCGGTGTCGATGCTGCACATGCTGCACGCCAAGGAAACCGGCTGCCGCATGATCGTGGTCGATCCGCGCTTCACGCGCACAGCCGCGAAGGCGGACTACTACGTGCGCATCCGCTCCGGAAGCGACATCGCCTTCCTGTTCGGGATGCTCTATCACATCTTCAAGAACGGCTGGGAGGACAAGCAGTACATCCACGACCGCGTCTACGGCATGGACAAGGTCCGCGAGGAGTGTCTGACCAAGTGGACGCCGGACAAGGTAACCGAAGTGACCGGCATCCCCGAGGCTCAGGTCTACCAGGTCGCAGAGATGATGGCCAAGAATCGGCCGTCGACAGTCGTCTGGTGCATGGGCCAGACCCAGCACACCATCGGCAACGCCATCGTGCGCGCGTCGTGCATCCTGCAGCTCGCGCTGGGTAACGTCGGCGTTTCGGGCGGCGGCACGAATATCTTCCGCGGCCACGATAACGTGCAGGGTGCGACCGACGTTGGCCCGAATCCCGACTCGTTGCCCGGGTACTATGGGATAGCCGCCGGTTCCTGGAAGCACTTCGCCGCGGTCTGGGGCGTCGACTACGACTGGATCAAGGGCCGCTTCGTCTCCCAGGCGCTGATGGAAAAGCCCGGCATGACGGTGTCGCGCTGGATCGACGGGGTGCTCGAGAAGAACGAGAACATCGACCAGGACCCCAACCTGCGCGCGGTCGTGTACTGGGGGCATGCGCCGAACAGCCAGACCCGCGGCAAGGAAATGGTCGAGGCGATGAAGAAGCTCGATTTCATCGTCGTGATCGACCCGTATCCTTCCGCTACCGCGGCGATGGCGGCGATGGTGCGCAAGGACGGCGTGTATCTGCTTCCGGCGTGCACCCAGTTCGAGACTTCGGGCTCGGTCACCGCGTCGAACCGCTCGCTGCAGTGGCGCGAGCGGGTGATTACGCCGCTGTTCGAATCGCAGACCGACCACGCGATCATGTACCAGTTCGCCAAGAAGTTCGGCTTCGACAAGGAGCTCGTGAAGAACTACGAAATCTGGAAGCCGGACAAGGAGAAGTTCGACGAGCCCACCCCCGAGTCGCTGCTGAAGGAGATCAACCGCGGCACGTGGACGATAGGCTACACTGGCCAGTCGCCGGAGCGGTTGAAGCTCCACATGAAGAACCAGGCGACTTTCGACGTGAAGACGCTGCGCGCGAAGGGCGGTCCCTGCGACGGCGACTACTACGGGCTGCCGTGGCCCTGCTACGGCACGCCCGAACTCAAGCACCCCGGATCGCCGAACCTCTACGAGGAGGACCGGCACGTGATGGACGGCGGCGGCTGCTTCCGCGCCAACTTCGGGGTCGAGCGCGACGGCGTCAATCTGCTCGCCGAGGACGGCTCCTATCCGAAGGGCAGCGAGCTCACCACCGGTTATCCCGAGTTTGATCACGTGCTGCTGAAGAAGCTCGGCTGGTGGGACGATCTGACGGACACAGAGAAGAAAGCCGCCGAAGGCAAGAACTGGAAGACCGACCTCTCGGGCGGCATCCAGCGCGTTACGCTGAAGCACGGCTGCCATCCCTTCGGCAACGCCAAGGCGCGCGCGATCGTCTGGAACTTCCCCGACGGCATTCCGCAGCACCGCGAGCCGCTGTATTCGCCGCGTCCCGACCTCGTCGCGAAGTATCCGACACACGACGACAAGAAGGCGTTCTGGCGGCTGCCGACGCTCTACAAGTCGGTGCAGCAGAAGAACGTCGAGGACAAGGTCGCGGAGAAATTCCCGCTGATCCTCACCAGCGGACGGCTCGTCGAGTACGAGGGCGGCGGAGAGGAGACGCGCTCCAACCCGTGGCTTGCCGAGCTGCGGCAGGAGAACTTCGTCGAGATCAACCCCAAGGACGCCAACGACCGCGGTGTGAAGGACGGCCAGTACGTGTGGGTGAAAACGCCTACCGGCGCGCAGATCAAGGTGAAGGCCGTGGTGACCGAGCGGGTGGGTCCGGGGACGACGTTCATCCCCTTCCACTTCTCCGGCTGGTGGCAGGGCAAGGACATGCTCGAGTTCTATCCCGAGGGCGCGGCGCCGTACGTGAGGGCCGAGGCCGTCAACACGGCCACCACCTACGGCTACGATTCGGTCACGATGATGCAGGAATCGAAGACGACGCTGTGCCAGGTCGAGAAGTTGACGGCCTGACGAGGAGGAGGCAGAGACCATGGCCCGAATGAAATTCCTGTGCGACGCCGAACGCTGCATCGAATGCAACGGCTGCGTGACCGCATGCAAGCAGGAGAACGACGTACCCTGGGGCGTGAATCGACGCCGCGTCGTTACCCTCAACGACGGCCAGCCGGGGCAGCGTGCGATCTCGGTCGCGTGCATGCACTGCTCGGATGCGCCGTGCGCTGCGGTGTGCCCGGTCGATTGCTTCTATCACACCGAGGAAGGCGTGGTTCTGCACGACAAGGACCTGTGCATCGGTTGCGGCTACTGCTTCTACGCCTGCCCGTTCGGCGCGCCGCAGTTCCCGCAGCAGGGCGCGTTCGGCGTCCGCGGCAAGATGGACAAGTGCACGTTCTGCGCCGGCGGCCCGGAGCCCGATGGGTCCGAGGCCGAGTTCAAGAAATACGGCCGCAACCGGCTCTCCGAAGGCAAGCTCCCGGCGTGCGCCGAGATGTGCTCGACCAAGGCGCTCCTCGGCGGCGACGGCGAGGTCATCTCCGACATCTATCGCCAGCGCGTCACGATGCGCGCCGCTCGCGGCACGAAGAGCGGGCCGCCGTGGGGTTGGGATACCGCCTACGGCCCGACGCAGTCCGCTGCGGGGACGATGCCGGGACCGGCGCCCGCTCCTGCGCCGGCGAGCGGAGGCAAATCATGAAATGGCTTGCACCGCTCGCGGTCGCGACTGCGGTTGCGCTTGGGCTCACCGGCTGCGGCGATCGGCCGCAGGTCGTTCAATACAAGCAGGGGACTTATCAGGGCAAGCCCGACACGCCGCCGTATCAGAACCCGCCCTACAACGGCGACAGGGCGGCGTGGGAGCGGGCGCAGGCCACGCGCGCGCAGAACCAGAACGAGTACAAGCGCACGAACTAGGAGCAGTGATGGCTGACTCATCGATCGTGCGGGCGGCGCTCGCTGTCCTGGCCGGGGTGTTCTTCGCTGCCTCGAGCATCGCTTACGCGCAGGACCAGGTGCCGACGCCGGCGCGGACGCCCGAGAATTCCGGCCCGGCGGCAGCGGCGCAGCGCCAAATCGCACAACCCCTCAACAACGCGCCGGTGTGGCGCGAAGTTCGTTCCGGCGTGCCGCAGAAGACGACTGTCACCGGGCGCGAGACGAACGTTCTGATCCAGCCGGGAGGCGAAACCTGGCGCTCGTTGCGCGTGCCGCTCATCTTCTGGGGCGGGGTGCTCGTCGCGATCGGGATTCTCGGCCTGGCCGTGTTCTATCTCCTTCGCGGACCGCTCGACATCGGCGAAGGTGAAAGGCGCGGCGGGCGCCTCATCGAGCGCTTCTCTCCGCTCGACCGCTACGCGCACTGGCTGCTCGCGATCGCGTGGGTGACGCTGGCGATCACGGGCCTCATCCTCTCGCTCGGGAAGTCGGTGCTGCTGCCTCTGATCGGCTACACGCTCTTTTCCTGGCTCGCGATTCTCTCCAAGAACCTGCACAACTTCGTCGGTCCGATCCTGATCGTCGCGATCCCGTTCATGTTCGTGCGCTACATTCGCGACAATGGCATCGGCAAGGACGACGTGAAATGGTTCGTCAACATCATCGGTTACTTCAAGGGCCATGAGTACCCGTCGGGGCGGTTCAACGCCGGCGAGAAGCTCGTGTTCTGGTTCGTGCTGGTGCTCTTTTCGACCGTACTCGTCGTCAGCGGGCTCGTGCTCGTTTTCCCGAACTTCGATCAAACGCGGGGGACGATGCAGATTGCGAACGTGGTGCACATGATCACCGCCTACCTCGCGATCGCGCTCGCACTTGTGCACGTCTATCTCGGGACGATCGGCATGGTCGACGCCTACAAGGCGATGCGCTACGGCTACGTCGACGAGAGCTGGGCGAAGCATCATCACCTGCGGTGGTACGAAGACGTCGTGGCGGGACGCTCGCGCCAGCATTTCGCCGATCCGAAGGCGGTGCCTCCGGCGGCTTCGCCCGCGCGTGCGCGACCGGCGTAGAGT
>Ga0335083_10004670_pt1 | contig 17406 bp, 10 predicted proteins | sample Lox_Sample_42_FD_206716 | JGI IMG/M metagenome (GOLD analysis project Ga0335083, IMG submission 206716) | Soil microbial communities from Loxahatchee National Wildlife Refuge, Florida, United States - Lox_Sample_4.2 | ecosystem: Environmental > Terrestrial > Soil > Wetlands | place: USA... | reverse complement strand
TGCGGGTCGCAGAAGACCGCCAGAAGTGTCACGGCCCTACAGAATATACCGGCTGAGATCCTGATCCTTGACGATGTCGGCAAGCTGCTTCTTCACGTACGTGCCGTCCACTTTGACGGATTTCTTTTTCAGATCCGGGCCCTCGAACGAGACTTCTTCCAGCAGCTTTTCCATGATGGTGTGCAGCCGGCGAGCGCCGATGTTCTCCGAGCTTTGATTCACTTGCGCCGCGAATTTCGCCACCGCTTCCAGCGCTTCGTCCGTCAGCACGAGCTTGATGCCTTCGGTCTCGAGCAGCGCCGTGTATTGCTTGGCAAGCGCATTCTTCGGCTCTTTCAAAATGCGGATGAAATCCTCCACCGACAGCGATTTCAGCTCCACGCGGATCGGGAAGCGGCCTTGCAGCTCGGGAATCATGTCGCTGGGCTTGGAGACATGGAATGCACCGGCGGCAATAAACAGGATGTGGTCGGTGCGCACGAAGCCATAGCGCGTATTGACGGTGGTGCCTTCCACGATCGGCAGGATGTCGCGCTGTACGCCCTCGCGGCTGACGTCCGGGCCATGCCCCGATTCACGGCCGGCGATCTTGTCGATTTCGTCCAGAAAAATGATGCCGCTCGTCTCCACGCGTTCCAGCGCCACGCGTGTCACCTGGTCCATGTCGATGAGCTTCTGTTCTTCCTCCTGCACCAGGTAGTCGAGCGCCTCGGCTACGCGCATTTTCCGCCGCCGCGTCTTCTGGCCGAAAATGTTGGGCAGCATATCCTTGAGGTTGATGCCCATCTCTTCGATCCCGGCATTCGTGGAAATTTCGAACGTCGGCGCGCGATCCTTCACTTCCAGTTCGACGATGCGCTCGTCCAGCTTGCCTTCCCGCAGCCGTTCGCGCAGTTTTTCGCGCGTGCGATCGGCCGATTCGGTCGGTTCCGGCTGCTGCGGCATCAGCAGATCCAGCAGCCGGTCCTCGGCATTCACTTCCGCCCGGTCCGCAACCTCATCCAGCCGTTCCTCGCGCACCATGTCGATGGCGATATCGACCAGGTCGCGAATCATGGATTCCACGTCGCGCCCGACGTAGCCCACTTCGGTGAACTTGCTGGCTTCGACCTTCAGAAACGGCGAGTTTGAAAGCCTCGCCAGCCGCCGCGCCAGTTCCGTCTTGCCGACCCCCGTCGGCCCGATCATCAGGATGTTCTTGGGCATCACCTCTTCCGCCATCTCCGGCGGCAGTTTCTGGCGGCGGATGCGGTTGCGCAACGCGATGGCGACCGCCCGCTTCGCCTCGGCCTGTCCGACGACATGCTTATCGAGCTCGCGCACGATTTCGCGCGGAGTCAGCTCGTCGAGGATCGGTTCCTGGTCGGTGGATTGTCCCGGCAGATAAATGACCATGGTTACTCGAGCTCCTCGTACGTGATGTTGTCGTTGGTGTAGATGCAGATCCTGGCGGCAATAGCCATGGCCTCTTCGACTACGCGGCGCGCCGACAGCTTGGTATTGCGCAGCAGAGCCGTGGCCGCCGCGGTGGCGAACGGCCCGCCCGATCCAATGGCCGCTACGCCTTCGTCCGGCTCGATGACGTCGCCGTTGCCGCTCACCAGGTAGGTGCTGGTTTTGTCGGCAACCAGCAGCAGGGCCTCCAGGTGGCGCAGGGCGCGATCGGTGCGCCACTCTTTGGCCAGTTCCACTACCGACCGCGCCACGTTCCCGTTGAATTGTTCCAGTTTGGCTTCGAAACGCGCAAACAACGCGAACGCATCCGCGGTGGAGCCGGCGAAGCCCGCCAGCACTTTGTCGTTGTACAACCGGCGGAGCTTCCTGGCGGTTCCTTTCAAGACTTCATGCCCCAATGTGACCTGTCCGTCACCCGCCATTACGACCTTGTTGTCACGGCGGACGCAGATTACGGTGGTGGAGCGAATTCGATTGTGCATTGTGGGCGACTCCATTCTAACAGGCGCGGTGCGGCAGAGCGGCGTTTGGGCGCAGCCGTTTCGTCACCGTCACCACAGGCCCGCGAGACGGGTCGAACACTCGATCTGCGGTTCGGGCACGAGATCAGCCGCCGATTCCGGGTACCTCCGCCGGGTCGCGCCCGGGGAACAGAAAAGCCATCCCATTCGCCGGGGGAGGAGTACCGCTAGGACCTTCGAAACAGTTTTTTTTGACTAACATGACCAAATTTGACCGCCATTTTCCGTATTCCCTAATAGAGAGAGGAATGTTCTGGCGAAAGGCAAATAGGGATGGGGGACGGCCGGGAGCCGTCCGGGGTCGGTTCCGTGCGTCAGTACCACTCGCAAAGTCGCGGCCAAAGACGGTTGCGGGACTGAATACCCGGGGCTCGTTCCAGGCTTACCAGCCGGCGGCCCAGTTCTCCACCGATGAAGACCCGCCATTAGAGGGGTGAAGCCTTTCGCTTGGAACGATTTAACTTCGCTGGGATCCCCGGCGGGCGAACGCCAACACTCCTCGGGCAGTTCCTTGCGTGTCCTGGCTCGCGCGGGAAATCCGGACCAGATTCGGAGGATGGTCCGGTTTTCCCGCGCGCGGTGAAAACCGTTCTCACAGCCGTTCGAAGATCCCCGCGGCTCCCTGGCCGCCCCCTACGCACATCGTAACCATTCCGTAACGGCTACCCCTGCGTTTGATTTCCCGCAGAATGGTCGCGGTCAATTTGGCGCCCGTACAGCCCAGCGGATGGCCGAGCGCGACGGCGCCGCCGCACGGATTCACGCGCTCCGGATCGAGTGACGCAGCGCGTATCACCGCCAGCGCCTGCACCGCAAACGCCTCGTTCAACTCGATGACGCCGATCTCGTCGAGCTTGAGCCCGGCCATCGCCAGCGCCCGCGGAATCGCCACCACCGGGCCGATTCCCATGATCTCGGGAGGCACGCCCGCCACCGCGAAGCTGACAAACCGCGCCCGCGCCGGTAGCCCCAGTGCCCGCGCCTTCGATTCCGACATCACCAGCGCCGCCGCCGCACCATCGCTGGTCTGCGACGAGTTCCCCGCCGTCACCGTGCCTCTGGCGTGAAACACCGGCTTCAATTTCGCCAGCGCCTCCAGACTGGTGTCGGCCCGCGGACCCTCGTCTGTATCGAACTTCACGCTTGCCGCCGATTGCGGCGTTACAGTTGTTACCGAAACCGGAACGATCTCCTCGCCGAAGAAACCTTCTTTCTGCGCGTGTACGGCCTTTTGGTGGCTGCCGAGCGCGAAGGCGTCCGCATCCTCGCGGGAGATGCCATATTTCCGCTGCACCCGTTCCGCGGTCAAACCCATCGTCAGGTAAAACTCCGGAAGGTGATCGACGAACCACGGATTGGGCGCCGGCTTCAATCCGCCGCGCGGCGTCAGGCTCATGGACTCGCTGCCGCCGGCGATCAGGCACGCCGCCCCACCCGCCCGGATGCGCTCCGCGGCCAGCGCAATGGCCTGCAGACCCGAACTGCAGAACCGATTGATGGTCATTCCGGGCACGCTGTCGGGCAAACCGGCGCGAAGCAGCGCCCCGCGCGCCATGTTGTTCCCGGCTTCGCCCTCGGGCATGGCGCAACCGAGAATGACGTCTTCGATTTCGGGCGCGGCCGCCGGATAGCGATCGAGCAGCGCGCGGATCACCACGGCCGCCAGATCGTCGGGCCTCATGTTGCGAAGCGCGCCGCGCGGCGCCTTTCCTACCGGGGTGCGGAGGCAATCGATGATTACGGCTTCTGGCATGGTTCAGTTCCTCAACGGTTTGCCGGTTTTGAGCATGTGCTGGATGCGCTCGCGCGTCCTCGCATCCCCCAGCAGGCTCAGGAAGCCTTCGCGCTCCAGATCGAGCAGGTGCTGCTCCGATACCGCCTGCGTGCCGGTCATACGCCCGCCCGAAAGCACATGCGCCAGCCGTTCGCCGATCACGCGGTCGAAATCCGTGATGTGGCCGGCTTCGTGCGCCAGCACCACTCCCATCATCAGCGTGGCGAAACCGGTCTCGCCATCTACCGTGATTTCCCTCGGGTGCGCCGGCACGTGGGTCGCCGCCAGCGCCAGCGCCGCCTCTTTGGCGTCCGCCACCAGCCGTTCGGAATTCATGGTCACCCCATCGGCAGGACCCAGCAGGCCCAACTCCCGGGCATGGGCGGCGCTGCCCGACGTCTTGGCGAAGGCGATCAGTTCGAAAGCCGCTTTGGCGCTGCCCAGGCGCTGCAACAGCTCCTTGCAGCCCCCGCCGGCCGGGATCAGGCCCACGCCCGTTTCCACCAGCCCCATATATGTCTCGGCCGATGCCTGAATCCGCGTGCAATGCAGCGCCAGCTCGCAGGCGCCGCCCAGCGTCATGCCGAAGGGCGCCGCCACTACCGGACACGGCGCGTATTTGATGGCCTGCGTCGCCTGCTGGAACCGGCGGACGCCCGCGTCCAGATCGTCCCACTCGCCATCCTGCGCCGCCAGCAGAATGGGCATCAGGTTGGCACCGGCGCTGAAATGTTCGCCCTGGTTCGCGATCACCAGCGCCTCGCCTCCCGCGCCTAGCTCCTGCAGCGCCGCATGCAGCATTTCCAGCGCGTCTTCGCCGAGCGTATTCATCTTGCTGTGGAACTCCAGGCAAAGGACGCCATCACCCAAATCCACCACCGAAGCCCCGGAGTTGCGGCGCACCACACCGCGAGCGCGTTTGAGATCGGACAGCACCAGTACCCCGGGCCGCGGCTCGAGATCCTTCCACACCCCGGCGGCCAGATCGAAATATCGCGTTCCGGGATAGCCGTCGCGGTCCGCAGCCTCGTAGAACGATTCCGCGCCCGCCGCGAGCATGGCGTCGACCGCGGGCGGGATGGCGGATCCCTCGCCGCGCATCCGTTCGACCGTCTTTCGGACGCCCAGCGCATCCCAGGCTTCGAACGGACCCAGCCCGAAAGCGAATCCCCAGCGCATCGCGCGATCGATCTCCACAATGCGGTCGGAAATCTCCGGCACCATCGTCGCGGAATACCAGAACAAATCGCGGAAAAGCGGCCAGAGGAACCGGCCGGCGCGGTCATCGGCCGCCACCAGGGCGCGCAGGCGTTGGGGTAGATTTTCGATTCCGCGGGCCGCCTCCGCCGATGCGAATTTCACCTTCTGCGGCAAATGGTATTCCAGCGTGCTGCGGTCGATGACGTGGATCTCTTTTTCCGGGCCGACCCGCTTGTAAAATCCCTGGCCGCGCTTTTCCCCCAGCCATCCTCGCGCCACCATCTGCTCCATGAAGCCGGGCGTCCGGTAGCGGTCGCGGGACGGATCGTTGGGCGCCAGTTCATGCAGATTGCGCAGAACGTGCACCCACACATCCAGGCCGATAATGTCCACCAGCCGGAAACTGGCGCTGCGGGGAAGCCCGATCAACGGCCCCGTCAGCGCGTCCACCTCTTCGATCGAATAATCGCCTTCCACCGTCAACTTGTGGATGGTGGCGCCGAAAAAGCAGCCGATGCGGTTGGCGATGAAGTTGGGCGTATCTTTGCAAGGCGCGACGCCTTTTCCAAGACGGCGATCGCAAAAATCGGAAAGCCAGTCGATGACATCCGGAGCGGTGTCCGGCCCGGGAATGATCTCCACCAGGTGCAGGTAACGCGGCGGATTGAAGAAGTGCGTGCCCAGAAAATGGCTGCGCCACTCCGCGCCGAATCCGGCCACGATACTGGCCAGAGGGATTCCGCTGGTATTAGTGGAGACAATCGCTCCCTCCCGGCGCGCCTGCGCTACCCGTCCCAGCAGATTGCGCTTGATTTCCAGGTTTTCGGCAACAGCTTCGATGATCCAGTCGCACGCGCTCAGACGGTCCAGGTGGTCCTCGAAATTGCCGGGCGTGATCAGCGACCGTGCGGCGTCCGTAAAGAAGGCGACCGGTCGTTGTTTCGCCGCGGTTTCGATGCCGGCCGCCGCGGCCGAGTTTCGATCCGGGCGGTTCGGAATGACGATGTCCAGCAGATCCACCGGAAACCCGGCGTTGGCGAAATGGGCCGCGATCCGCGATCCCATGGTGCCTGCTCCCAATACGGCGACACGGCGTAGTGGCTTCACAAGAGTAGTGTACTGTGGGCATGGGGGCTGTCAAAAGACGAACATGGCGGCCGTGGTGCGCGACGTCAGAGTGAGGGGTTCAAAGGCGGAGTTCAGAGCCGCGACCGGTCGACGCGCCGCACGGTATACAAAAGGAAGGCGAGAAACCTCAACAGGGGAATAAAACTCAAAACGCCGTTCGGCGAGTTGATCGTTAACCGGGCGCCGGCAAATGGCAGCGCGCGCACACCGCGGTCGAACCCTTGCGCGGTCGCACGGCGACTTCGATGCTCTTCTTGTCGGCACCGAATGGACGTGCCGGTAGACAAACCCCGGAAGTGAAGGCAGCGGTTTCGGATCGTGATCAGTTCCATGGCGCGGAGGCGCGCGGCGGCAAAGCCTCTGCAATTAACTGCTATGAGTTCGCGTTTCCGCCCGAATAGGCTGCATCTTCGCGGAGATCGTCAAGGATCTTGGTGGGGTTCTGAGAGCGCCACATGAAACCACGATGCGGGCTCCGGGATGGCTAAACACCGGGCGAGGAGGAGTGAGCAATCTCTGCAACGCCGGTCCGGCCAGTCTCAGCATCGGCGACTACACGTTCGCCTGAATAACTTCAAGATTGGCGATACGCTCAAAATCGAGTTAATCGCAACGCTGCTCTACTTCGCTGCTGACAGGCTGAGTGCGATCGCTTTTATCTCTTCCAGAGAATACGATGATTTCTCCTCCCCAATGGCATAGCGAATCCAAGTTGACGGTCTATCGCCATAGCCGGCCGATCTCTGCCCGTTTCTACTGTGGCGTGCCGGACCTGAGAAAATGAAGCGGGCCTTTGGGCCTTTGTCGTAGGGCATACGTTTAAGACCGATCAGTCCGAAACAATGGACTTGGCCGCTTAAAACGACGATACGCCCGGAATTCGGAAAAGAGCGGACTGAAGCATCGCGCCGGGCCGAAATTACTTTCGGAGCGCCGATTCCCAGTTGAGCACAAGCGTGATGGGTGTGCCGCTGCTATGTGGCGAGGAAACGGCGAGGAGGAAGCGTTTGCCGTCGCGCGCGACGTCATAGTGGTAAACCAGGGCATCGTCTGCGGCGGATGGCGTGGCGAATAAGGCATGGGGAACGCCAAGCTGCAAGACAGCGCCCGCAGTCGTCATATCTGTGGCCATGAGCTTTCCGTCTGGCGCGCGGTAATATAATTCTCTGCCGTCAGCGCGCCAACGCGGCTCGACTCCGCCGGCGGGGGAAACTTTCACACGGCCGGAGCGGCCGTCGCCGGGCGGAAACGGGCGGGCGTAGATCTCGCGCGTTCCGGATTCAGTGGAGACATAGGCGAGCCAGCGGCCATCGGGCGAGATGGCAGCCTGGAGTTCACTGAAGCGACCTTCGCTGAGCGAAACCGGCTTTCGTTCGCCGGAACCCAGGGGATCGGGGAGGGCCCAAAGCCCGGAGAGCCCGCTGCCAAGGCTGAGCTCGGAATAGAGCAGGAAGCGTCCATCGGGGCTCCAGCCGGTTACGTACTTGACGCTCGGACTTTGCAGAAGTATCCGTTCGGCCGCGCCGTTGGCGGCATCCTTCAGGTAGATCGTGCTGCCGCTGCCGCTGGAGCTGTAGGCGATCCATTTCCCGTCCGGCGACCACGCCAGCGTGCTGGCGCCCTCGGGATTGGAGGTGAGAGGCGCATCGATCCCGCGAGCCAGATCGAGTATGGCGATCCGTGCGGGCGGTCTGCCCTGACCGTGCGCCAGCCGTGCGCCGTCCGGCGAAAGCGCGACTCCGGACCGCAACAACCCGGGTTGACCCGCCTGCCCCAGGGTGCGGCCCTCCCGATCGAACCAGACGTATTCCACGTCGGTACTGTCGGATCCGGTCCGATATGCCAGGACGCCGGCCGGAGACACGCCGAAGGCGGCGCGGCTCAGGTTGGTGGAAATGGATTCGGCGAGGGGCACTGGTTCGCCAACCAGGCGGAACGATTTTTCGTCGAACTCCTGAGCCACCAGGGTGCCGCGGCGTAGGAAGAGGATATGACCCACACTGCCGTGGTCCGGTGGGGTGTAGCCGAAGCTCAGATCGATGCCGGGTTGCAGTACCGGACGCTCGTTTTGCGCGGAGGGCAGGGTGTCCAGGGAGCCGGCGAAGATCCCCGGTTTCCTATTGTCCGTGCGGCGCAGATACAGAAAGTGATGGCCGTCGGAAAGGAACACCGGATAAATGTGCATCACATCGTCGGAAGCAAGCGCAGTAACCGGCTCCGCGTCTCCGCCGGCGGCGGAGACCCGCATGATCGGGCCGCCCGTGCCACCAAACAGGATCACGCCTTCCGCATTCCAGGCGCCGCCTAATCCGGCGCTGGGACCGTTACAGAGGTTTTGCGGCGGGCCGCCGGAAATCTCCATGCGTTTGAGTTTGCCGTCCGAGACGAAGGCGACCGAGCGGCTGTCCGGCGACCAGAAGAAAGTATTGACCCCTTCACTTCCCGGGAGCGCGCGCGCTTCCAACGAGTCGAATCCGCGGATCCAGATCCGGGTGCTGCCGTCTGGGCTGATGGCTGTAAAGCCGAGGTTGTGGCCGTCAGGAGAAAGCGCGAGCCAGGCGTTGAAATGGGCGTCTTCGGGCGCGGGTACGCCAAAACGCATAATCGGAGCGGATGCCGCCGGCTGGCGAAAGTGGAGGAAAGCCAGGGTCGCGGCCGCCAGACCGAAGGCCGCGGCCGCGGCCCAGGGCAGTCGGGATGCCGCGTGCGCTGGCGGAATCGGCGCGGCGGCCGCCGGAACGGGTTCCTGCAGCAGGAGACGGGCATCGCCGATGTCACGCATGCGGCGGCGTGGATCGCGCTCCAGACAGGCGCCCAGCAGCCGGCGGAAGCGGGGCGGAATCTGGTCGAGATCCACTTCCTGCCGAAGAACGGCGGCCAGGGCGTCGCTCACCGTCTCACCGGGGAAAACCTGCCTGCCACACAGAAGTTCGTAAACCACTACCCCGAAGGCCCAGATATCGGCGCGCTTGTCGACGGCGTGTCCGCGAGCCTGCTCCGGAGCCATGTAGGACGCGGTGCCGAGAATCATGCCCTTCTGGGTGGCCGTCATGCTGAGAGTCGGGGAGCTCCTGGGGTCGGCTGGGGCGGATTCCGCCGCCACGGCTTTGGCAAGCCCGAAATCGAGGACTTTTGCGCGGCCTTCAGGCGTCACTTTGATGTTGGCGGGCTTCAAATCGCGGTGGACGACGCCCTTCTCGTGCGCATATTCGAGGGCGTCGACCAACTGCTGGATAATTGGGAGCGCCTGCTCTTCGCTGAGCGGGCCGGCGAGATCGGCGCCTTCTACCAGCTCCATGACGAGGGCGCGATCCTCGACGCCGAATATGGCGGCGATGTTGGGATGGTTGAGACCGGCGAGAATCTGGGCTTCGCGCTTGAGACGGGCCAGACGGTCCGGATCGCCCGCGAACGAATCGGGTAGCACCTTGATCGCCACGTCGCGATTGAGCCTGGTGTCCGTAGCGCGATAAACGGCGCCCATGCCGCCTTCGCCAAGCTTGGAGACGATCTTGTAGTGAGCGATGGATTGTTGCGGACTCATCAGGACGCGGTTTCGAGAATGTTATCACTTTTCTGCCGGACTCGCGCCAGTGGTTCCGGGCAGTGGTTCCGGCAGGCTTGGGGCGGATCACGCGACGCGTACGGAACTCGGATTCGGGTGCCGCGAGCCCGCAGTCCGCTTCTGGCGGATCGCTCGCGAGTACGAGTTTACACTTCGGTAGCGTGCCACCGCAGTGGTAGATATCGGACTTGGCCTTCCCATTCACCGGCATTGCTCCATTCAGGAAGCAGGATAATGTCCTCGACCGCGGACCGCACCGCAACGCTGCGGCTTACTTCGAAGACGCCCGGCATGACGTCGCCTTTCATGACACGGCGGTAAGCATGCACCGTCATCGTCGAAACGTCGTGGGTCAGCAGCACGCGGTCATGATCCGCCGCCCACGCCAGTACGGTTTCATCTGCGGCTCCGGTTAACCCGACATCCTGCGCTCGAACAATGTCGAGATCGCGCTTCGCGCGGAAACAGGGCACGGATGATGTCATTATTGAAATTCTCGTCCGCCAGGCCAATGCAACACGGCTACCGAGGGCGCCGCTCGACCAGGCGGGCGCGAATCCCGTCCGGCAGCCACCGAGATTCATTTGACCTCCTGGTCTCCTCGGCGCTTCCGCTTCGCTTCGCCAGATAGGCGGCCAGCGGATCGGGATTTCGCAGACAATATCCGATCGCCTGATAGGCGTCCGCCAATGAAGGGGAGGGATATTGTTGGGCAATTTCCTCGGCAGTGGCACCCTCATGGAACGCAGCCCAAACGGTGTCCAGGGTGACTCGTGTGCCACGCACGCCGATCACATCGTCCGGACCCGTCTCGAGCGGGAACGGCTCGCTGCTGAGAGCTTGGGGCAACCCCTTCGGCGTACATCCGGCTTGGCGGCCGCGCAAACGCCTTGTCCAACCCACTTGGTCGATCCCTCGCTGCCGATTACTCCCCACAAACGCGTGGCGCGTCGGCCGGGGAGTCCAAACTGGTTCGAAAGGCAACCGGCTCCAAAAAAGCCGACGCCCCGCCGGCACCGGGCCAACTACGTGCCGACTTCTCGACACCATCGGCCGTATCCGTGACCCACAGATTCCTCCGACGAGGCTTCAGATAGACATTGGGTCGAGCTTCGGTCCGCCAAGACCGCTTTGGTCGCGGATCGGAAAGCGAATCGTGTGCGCTCAGATTCGCTTTTCGGGCCTGGTCTGTCAGCCGACCCCTCGGCACATGCCAAGATATGATGGAGCAGATCCATGGACAGCGCACCCACAGCCGGCGGCCGATGGAAACTACCCCGATGGGTTCCGCAGGCGTTTGGATATGTGCTTTCCGCGTTGTGCCTGGTTTGGGCCATGCGCCGGTATCAATTCAGCGAACTTTGGCCGACCATCCGTTCGCTCGACTGGCGCTGGGTGGCGGTCGCCGTCATCGCCGATCTTTCCGTCTACGTCTGCCACGCCTGGCGCTGGAATACGCTGCTCGAGCCGGTGGCGCGCCTCCGGCTGTGGCGAACGGTCCAGGCCATCTATATCGGGCTCTTCGCCAATGAAGTCCTGCCCCTGCGCGTTGGGGAACTCATCCGCTGTTACCTGCTGGCCCATTGGAACGGCTTGCGCCTTTCCCTGGGAATCGCATCGGCCGCCGTCGAGCGCGTCATCGACGGCTTCTGGATGCTGCTGGCCTTCGCCATCACCGCCGGCTTCGTCGGCTTCGACCCCAGATTGACACTGGGAGTTCAATGCCTGGCGGGGGTCGTTCTGCTCAGCGCGCTGGTTTTGGTCTGGATTGTCCTCAGCAAAGAACGGGCGGCCGTCATCCTTCGAGAGAAGAAGTGGGCGTCGGCTCTTCGACACATCGTCGAGGGACTCCAGTTGATGGGGAACCCGCGCACCCTAGGCGCTTGCGCGCTGATCAGCGCCCTTTATCTGCTGCTTCATATGTTTTCCTATTGGGCGCTGATGAAAGCCGACCTCTTCGACTTCTCGTTCTGGTCGGCCGCCGGTGTCACCGTGATCATTCGCCTGCTGACGCTGATCCCCAACGCCCCCGGCAACGCCGGCGTCATCAATTTCGCCTGCATCGTGGCCATGACCAAGTTCGGCGCCGAAAAAAACGAAGCTGCCACCTTTTCCATCATCCTCTTCGGCGCCCTGACACTGCCGTTGCTGATTGGCGGCGCCATCGCCACCGCTATGACCGGATTGAACATCGGCGAACTGCGGGATCGCGCGAAGCGTGGTGTGGATCCGTCCGCCGCGCGTGTGCCGGATAGCCCGAGAACCGCCGGCTAGCGCCGGGCACAAGCCGTTATCTCTCAATTAACACCTCTTCACGTAGCGGCCTTTACGGTTTTTGAACACGATTTACACAAGGATTACGGATCTGGTGCCTGAATTGCTGCGTCCAACAAGCAGGAGGGTGCTGGTATGGCGAACTTAAGGGTGTTGATGGACCCCCACAAATTGGGGCACGAAGCGGAATCGCTCAGGGACAGCCTGCGGCAGCGCATTGTGGGACAGGAGGAGGCCGTTGCGCAGATTGTCAACATGTACCAGACGTTTCTCGCCGGAATGGCTGCTCCCGGACGGCCCGTGGGCAACCTTCTCTTCCTTGGACCGACCGGGTCGGGCAAGACTCGCACGGTCGAAGCCCTGGCCGAGAGCCTCCTCGGAGATGCGCGCGCCGTCATCAAGGTGGATTGCGGAGAGTTTCAGCATTCGCATGAGATCGCCAAATTGATCGGCTCGCCTCCCGGATATCTCGGACATCGCGAAACGCATCCCATGTTCAGCCAGGAAGTGCTGAATCAGCATCACACCGAAACCGTCAAGCTCAGCTTCGTGCTGTTCGACGAAATCGAGAAGGCTTCGGACGCCTTATGGAATCTGCTCCTGGGAATCCTCGACAAGGCGACGCTTACGTTGGGCGACAACCGCCGGGTCGATTTCTCCCAGACGATGGTCTTTATGACCAGCAACCTGGGAGCTGAGGAGATTAACTCGATTCTCCGGCCCAAGCTCGGGTTCAGTGCCACGATTGGCGAGCCCGCCGCCGCCACGGAAGTGGACAACAAGCAGATGGGCAAGATCGCTCGCGCCGGCGTGGAAGCTGCGCGGAAGCGATTTACGCCGGAATTTCTCAACCGTATCGACAAGACCGTCGTGTTCCATCCGCTGTCGGAAGCGGACCTGCGGAAGATTCTGGATATCGAACTCAAGCAGGTGGAACACCGGATCGCCCAGGCTACCGGCCGCGCGGGCACCGCGTTTCTGCTGGACGACGCGGCCCGCGATCTGCTGTTGACCGAAGGCGCCGACGCGCGCTATGGCGCCCGCCACCTGAAGCGCGCCGTGGAATGCCTGCTGGTGCAGCCGATGGCCAACCTGATTGCGACCGGACAGGTCGGTGTGGCCGACAAAATCTACGTCAATGTCGACCAGGGCCACACCGGCCTGGTGTTCGCGAAGGACTTCGTGGACGCCAATGCCTCCGCGGGGCCCACATCCGGCAAATCCGCGGCCGCGTAAATCCCGTGGCGCAGGCACTCTTGCCTGCCGCATCGACACTCGCATCGATGTGCTGCCGTTCCGCCAGGAAACCAACGGGCGCCTGCGCCACAAAATTCATTCATATCGTAGTGCGATGATCGGATCGATGGTCATGGCGCGGCGCGCGGGGATATAGATGGCTAGCGCGGCCGTCGCAATCAGCGTCAGCGGTATCGAAATAAACGTCGCCGGATCGGTCGCGGTCACGCCATAGATCAGTGAGGACACCAGGAATCTCGCCATCCACCAGGCGATCGGCAGTCCTACCAGCAAACCGGCGACGATGGTCAGCATCCCGCGGCGGAATACCATCACCATCACGTTCTCGCGGGCCGCTCCCAGCGCCATGCGAATGCCGATTTCGTGAGTCTGCTCGCTGACCAGGTAAGCCATCACTCCGTACACTCCCACCGCTGCTAATATCAGGGCAATCGTGCCGAAAACGCCCATCAACGCGGCAACGTAGTTCAAACCGATGGCCGAGTTGTGGATCGATTTGGCCAATGTCTGCACCGCCGAAGCCGGCACTTCCGGGTCCACGGAACGGACCGCCGCCAGCACCGCCGGCGCCATGAGCAAGGGATCGCCGGCCGTGCGCACCCCCATATCCATCCACAACGTCGGCGATTGCGCCATGGGAAGGAACATCATGCGGCGAGGCGTACGATCGTAGGGGTTGTGTGCATAATTTGCCACGACGCCCACCACCGTCAACCATGGATTCTTGGCGTCCGCGGTGCCGAGCTTGAACCGCTTTCCAATGGCCGATTGCTTTTGCCAGTATGTCTCGGCAAATCGCTGGTTGATAACCACCACTCTTGGTGATTCCGGGCCATCGCCGTCAGTTAAGAAGCGCCCTTCGCGCAACGGAAGCAGAAGCGTGGCGAAAAACTTCGGGCTCACCGATTGGAACGTCGCCCACGGTTGATCACCCGGGTCGACCGGCCGTCCTTCGATGGTGACGAAACGTCCTTCGGAGTGATTCGAGTAGGGCATTGCCGTGGCGACGGCGGCGGATTGGACCCCAGGCAGGCGATTGACGCGGTCGATAACCTCGCGGTAGAAATCGGCGCGCCGGTGCGGCTCGGGATATTTGTTGTCGGTAATCGCCAGGCGCAGCGTGAGCAGCGATTCCGGCTCCAACTGGCGGCCGGAATCGATCTGATTGCGGAATCCGCGGACCATCAGCCCGGCGCCGACCAGCAGCACCACCGCCAACGCCGTCTCCGAAGCCACCAGAATATTGCGGATCAGATGACGGCTGCGGCCCACCGAAGACCCCCGTCCGCCTTCCTTCAGGGCATCGGTAAGATTAGGCCGCGAACACTGCAGCGCCGGAGCCAGGCCGGCAAGGATTCCGCTGGCGATGGCCGCCAGCACCGTGAATCCGAGCGTCCGCATATCCAGCGCGATGCTGCCCCATCCCAGGATGTAGCGCGCCACTTCCGGCGGCATGTTGGCGCGAATCAGGTCGAGCCCCCACTTGGCCACACCCAGCCCTAGCAGCGCTCCGCTAAGGGAGAGCAGCATGCTCTCGGTAATCAGTTGCACCACCACTTTCACCCGCGACGCGCCCAGCGCCGTGCGAAGAGCCACTTCGCGGAGCTTTCCGGTGGCGCGCGCGAACTGCAGATTGGCCACATTGACGCAGGCAATCAGCAGCACAAAGATCACCGAGATCAGGCACATCAGCACGTACTGCCGGGTGTCGCCGTCGACCAGAAAGCGGTTGATCGGCCAAAGCATGAAACTGCGTTTCGTATTGGTCTTTGGGTACGCCTCCTGCAACCTTTTGCTGATGGCGTCCAGTTCGGCGGACGCCTGCGGAATCGTGCTGCCCGATCTCAGGCGCGCCACGTTCACCAGGTTCTGCGACGTCCGGCTGGCCCGCTGCGCGTCCGTCAGCGCCATCGGGCTCCAGACTTCCGTCGCCAGGGGGAAATCGAACGACGATGGCATCACGCCCGTGACCACGCAATCCTGATCGTCGATGCGCAGGTTCTTGCCCACGATGGACGAATCGCCGCCGTACGCCCGCTGCCAGAAGCCGTAGCTCAGGATCACTTCGCGATCGCGCCCCGGCTGATCCTCGCCGGACTGAAAGCCGCGGCCGACCGCCGGCTGCACCTGCATCACGTCGAAGAAGTTGGCTGTGACCAGCGCCTGTAAGGCGCGTTGCGGCTGGCCGCTCGAACCGGCGACATTTGCCATCCCCTCCTCATAGCTTGCGATTCCGTCGAGGGTCTTCACCTGGCGGACGATGTCGGCGGAATCCGCCGGCGTGAGATTGTCCCAGCTATTCGGCTCGGCCGGAACGCGCCCAAGCACCATGGCCAGTGTCTCCAGGTGCGGCAGCGAGATCGGCTTCCATAACATGGCGTCGGAAACGCTGAACATCGCCGTCGTGGCGCCGATACCGAAGGCCAGCGTGATGACCGCAACCGCGGCAAAACCAGGGGAACTGCGCAGAGTCCGGAGAGCGTAGCGAAAGTCGTTCCAAAGATTCAAGGCGGACCTCCAGTAAGTGCTGTATACGTGGAATTACGGCGGAATGTTCCCGCAGGAACGCAGCAAGTTGTTTCCGCTGGCTGGAAAACTACGATTTCGGCACGATGTAACCCTCGCGGGCGCGGACCCGGTACTTCGGATATTTCGCCGCCGCCTGCCTGGAGAGTTCCACCCGAATGCTGCGGTGGCTTCCGGGCTTGGCCGGAGGCTGCGCGTAGTAAAGACTGTAACGCGCTCGGATGCGGTGCATCGCCTGCTGAAAGGCGTCGCCCGGATCGTCGCCATTGATGGTGTCGCCGCCGGTCTTGGCGGCGATGCCCTTCATGCCCGCCGTCATCGCCAGCGTGATGGGCGACGTATATAAGCGAATCTGTTCCGCGCGATCCTTCAGAAGCAGGCCGGAAAGAATCGCGTCCGATTCCCAGAAGTCCTCGACCACGTCCTCTTCGCTCTGCGTCCGTCTTCCAATGTTATCGGTGATAATCAGCACGGCGCGGCGCCGCTGGCTGACCGGCTCCTGCCGAAACCGCAGCGCCGCGTCGTCCACCGCCTGCTGGATCAGGGTGCCGCCCCCGAATCGCAAATTCAGCACGTCGTTTTGCACGGTTCGCTGAACGGCTTCCAGGTCGCTGGAAAATGGTGCGATCTCCCGACTCCGCGAATTAAACACCATCACCGCCACCCGGTCGCCGCTTTTCAACTCCTGCAACCCCAGCCGCGCCGCCTCGGCCACACGCTGTAGCTTGATCCGCATGCTGCCGCTGATGTCGAACAGCAGAATGAGATCGAGCGATTCTTCCTCGGCCGAGAAGTGAACGATCGGCTGCTCTTTGTTCTGGTCGAAGACGCGAAAATCGTCCTTCGTGAGGCCTTCGACGGTCCGTCCTTCCGCGCTCAACACCTCGGCATCCACATGCACCTGCGAGACGTTGCTACGAAAAACGGGCGTCTCCTGAGCCCAAAGCGCGGCGGCGAGAACGGCGGCGAGCAGCACCCGCATCAGTATCTATCCTCTCACCGTGGCGCACGCACCCGTGCGTGCAGCGCGGGCACTCATGCCCGCGTGGCCGCTCGCGGTGTGATTCTCACAAACAGATCGAGGCCGGCGCGGCCATCGGAACGCCGACGGGAGCGTCGGCGCTGCACGCTGGAAGCGTGCGCCACGGGCCTGCGGTATACTGCGAAATCGCTTATGAGAACCTGCATTGCCCTCGGCCTGCTGTCGATTCCTTTGCTCGCGCAGGAACCGGTCCGCTACGAGATCCGTTTTCCCAACGCCATCCATCACGAAGCTGAGATCCGCGCCACCTTCTCCGGCGTCCGCCAGCCCGTGCTGGAAGTGATGATGAGCCGCTCCTCGCCGGGGCGCTATGCGCTGCATGAATTCGCCAAAAATATCACCAACTTCAAAGCTTCCGATGGGCAGGGCCATGCGCTCGAAGTCACGCGCCCCACACCCTACCAGTGGAATGTGCAGGGCGCGAAAGGCACGGTAGTCGTCGAGTACACCCTCTTCGGCGACCGCGCCGACGGCACCTACGCGGGCATCGACACCACTCACGCCCATCTCAATCCGCCGGCCACATTCGTCTGGGCGCACGGCTTCGAGAAGAACCCCGTCGCCATCAAAATCGATATTCCCGAGGGCAGCGACTGGAAAATTGCCACGCAATTGGCGCCCCACAACGACGGTACCTGGACCGCCCCCAACATGGATCGCATGA
>Ga0335083_10004669_pt1 | contig 17407 bp, 16 predicted proteins | sample Lox_Sample_42_FD_206716 | JGI IMG/M metagenome (GOLD analysis project Ga0335083, IMG submission 206716) | Soil microbial communities from Loxahatchee National Wildlife Refuge, Florida, United States - Lox_Sample_4.2 | ecosystem: Environmental > Terrestrial > Soil > Wetlands | place: USA... | reverse complement strand
ATGAACGCGCTGGCGAGGATCGAGGGGAAGGTCCACAGCGCCGAGGTCGCCGCCCGTCGCGCGTCCTCGGGCGTGAGGTTCGGATCGTGGATCACGCGCGTTCTCCGGGCCCAGACGTTGCGGGCGTGCGAAGCCGGGCGATAGTGTTCGACCCCCATGACAGCGTCAAGCAACGCACTCGCTCCCGGACTGCGCGCACTGTGCACGTTCGCCGCGGCGACGACGCGGCACCGACTTCACGAGGCCGCGAGCGCGCTGCGGGCCGCGCGGTCGACGCGCAGCACTCGCGTCGCCGCGGAGGAGACGAGCCTCATGCTGATGCTCTACGCGGGCTATCCCGCCGCGCTCGAGGGCCTGCGCGTGCTGAACGGGGTGTGGCCGGGGCGCGCGCGTCGCAGCCGTGAGGGCCCGCCCGCGCGCTGGCGCGCGGCGGGCGAGCGGTTGTGCGCGCGCGTCTACGGCCCCGCGTTCGCGCGGCTCGTGCCCGCAGTGCGGGCGCTGCATCCCGACCTCGGCGTGTGGATGATCGAGCACGGCTACGGCCGCGTGCTCTCGCGGCCGGGTCTTTCGGCGCGCGAGCGCGAGCTCGTCACCGTCGCCGCGCTCGCGGCGGCGGGCTGGCCACGCCAGCTCGCGAGCCACCTCCTCGGCGCGGCGCGCGTGGGTGCGTCCGCCGCCGAGATCGCGGCCGCCCGGCGGATCGGCGAGCGGGCGCTCGGGCGCCCGACGGGTGTGGCGCCGGCCCGGATGGGGGATGCACGCCCTCGCGGGCGGGCGACGCGCCCGTCGGCCCGCGCTCCGCGCCCGCGGCCATCGCGCACCGCGCGCGTGCGGCGTGCATCGCAACGCCGTGCGACCCCATCCCGACTGCGCTAGCATGTCGCCCTCCATGCGCCCCGACGGTTGTCCATGCCCGTGCCCGCTCATAGCGCCGCCTTCGACCCGGCGGGGCGTCGCGCGGTGACCGCTCGCACGCTGGCCGTCCGCGCCCGGGTCGAAGGTCGACCCGAAGCCCCGTACGACCGGATTCATGACGCGCTCACGCACGATCTGCTGACCGAGGGGCCCGTCGCGCGCGAGCGTTTCCCGGGGCGCTGGAACGACGCCGCCGCACTGCGCGCGCTCGTTGAGACGAAGCGCCGCCCGCTGCCCGTCGCGCTCGCCGCCGAGCTCTCGGAATACCATCGCCGCCTCGGCGCATCGCCCGCTTCGCTCGCCAACGTCGACCGGCTCGCGCGCGGCGAGGCGGTCGCCGCGGTCGCCGGCCAGCAGCCCGCGCCGCTTGTCGGACCGCTCTACGCGCTTCACAAGGTGGCTTCGACGGCGGGGATCGCGGCCGCCGTCACCGCGCGCACCGGCGCCGCGTGCGTGCCGCTCTTCTGGATGCACGGCGAGGACTCCGACTTCTCGGAGATCCGCCACGCCACGCTTTCCGACGCGAGCGGCGTCGTTCACGACCTCGCGTTGCCGGACGAGGCCCACCGCGAGGGAGGACTGGTCGGCGCGGTGGCGCGTGCGCCGCTCGCGACCCTCACCGCGGAGGCGCTCGCGCTCTGGCAGGGCCTGCCCGCGCACGGCGAGACCACGGCGCTGCTCCAGCGCGCGCTCGCCGCGGGTCGCGACCTCGGCGAGGCGACGAACGCGCTGCTGCTCGCGCTCTTCGCCGAGCCGGGGCTCGTGGTCGTGGATCCGCGCCTGCCGTCGATTCGTGCCGCGGCGCGCGAGATCCTCGAGCGCTACCTCGCGAACTCGGATGCGCTCGAACGCGCTGCGAAAGCCGCCGGCGCTCGGCTCGCGACGCTCGCCGGGCGGCAGCCGCTCTCGGATGCATCGCTCGAGTCGTTCGTTTTCCGCATCGAGGACGGCCGCCGCCAGAAACTCACCGCGGCCGAGGCGCGCGCGCACGGCACGCTGGTGACGCTGAGCCCGAGCGTGGCGCTGCGCCCTGCGGTGCAGGATGGCGTGTTCCCCACCGTCGCGATGGCGGTCGGCCCCGGCGAGATCGCCTACCTCGCGCAGCTCAAGGAGGTGTTCGAGGGTGTGAGCGTCCAGCCCGCGCTGCTCGTGCCGCGCTTCGGCGCCACCTGGTTGCCGGCGGAGGCGCTCGCGCTCATCGACGCGTGCGACGCCGAGCCGTGGAGCGTGGTCGCGAACGCCGACGCGGCACTCGCCCGGCTCGCCGAGCGCAACGTGCCGCACGATCTCGCGAAGCTGCTCGCGGACGCGCGCGACTCGGCGCTCGGCGGCCTCGCGCGCTTCGCCGAGGCGTCGCGGTCGCTCGACGGCAGCCTGCCGCAGATGGTCGAGTCGGCCCGCGGCAAGGTCGACTACCAGTTCGCCCGGCTGCACGAAGGACTCTCCGGCAAGGCGCGGGCGCGCCTCGATCGGGACCATCCGGCGTGGCGGAGGCTGCGCTACGTGCTCATGCCCGGTGACCGGCTGCAGGAACGCCGGCTCGCCTCGCTCGAGCCCGTCGTGCGCCGCGGCGCGAGCGTGATCGCGGACGTCGTGGAGCTCGCGGCCGAGCACGCCGGGCGCGCCGCGAGCGGCGTCCACGAACACTACCTGCTCGAGCTCGGCGCATGAGCGACGCGGTGTTCTTCGGGGCGCATCCCGACGACGTCGAGCTGACGTGCGGCGGGCTCGCGGCGCTGCTCGCCTCGCAGGGGCACGGCGTGGCGATCGTCGATCTCACTCGCGGCGAGCTCGGCACTCGCGGCGACGTCGAGGTCCGTGCGCGCGAGGCGAAGGCCGCGGCGGCCGCGCTCGGCGTCGCGACGCGCGAGTGCCTCGATCTGCCCGACGCCGGGCTCGACCGGCACGATCGCGCGCAGCTCGTCGCGGTGTCGTCGTCGCGCCCGATCGCGACGACGCGCACCCCGACCACGTCGAGGCCTCGCACCTGGTGACGCGCGCCTGCTACCTCGCGGGGCTCGCCCGCTACCCGGCGCTCGGCGAGCGCTGGCGGCCGTCGCGACTGCTCTACGCGCTCTACCGCGGCTCGGCCGCCCCGGGGCTCGTCGTCGACGTGACGGCCGTCTGGGACCGCCGCGCCGCCGCGGTCCGCGCACATGCGAGCCAGCTCGAGCCGTCGGCCGGGGCGCCCACCTACCTCACGGCGCAGAACTTCCTCGCCGAGATCGAAGCGCGCGCTCGCGTCTACGGCGCGCAGGCCGGCGGAACGTACGGCGAGGGCTTTCGCACCCGTGGCGCGCTCGCGATCTCGGATGCGCGCGCGCTGCTCGGCCACGGAGTCCTCGCGTGAGCCCGCGGCGCGCCCGGTCGGCCCACCGCCCGATCGTGTCCGGCTCCACCGCAGCGCCGGGGCGCAAGCGCGCGCACCCGAAGCGCCGCATCCGGATCGGCATCAGCTGCTACGCCCACTTCGGCGGCAGCGGCGTCGTCGCGAGCGAGCTCGCGCTCGAGCTCGCGCACCGGGGCTACGAAGTGCACATGATCGCGTCGCGCCTGCCCTTCCGGCTGCGCAGCTTCGAGTCCAACATCTTCTTCCACGAGTCCTCGCCGGCGTATTACCCCGTGTTCGAGGAGGCGCCGTCCAACCTCGCGCTCGCGGCGAAGATGGTCGAGGTGGTCGAGAACTATTCGCTCGACATCCTGCACGTCCACTACGCGATGCCGTTCGCGACCAGCGCCTACCTCGCACGCCAGATCCTGCTGCCGCGTCAGCTCGGCGTCGTGACGACGCTCCATGGCACCGACATCACTGTCGTCGGGGCGCAGCCGTCGTTCTTCACGGTGACCCGCTTCAGCATCAACTCGAGCGACCGCATCACCGCCGTGAGCCGGTTCCTGAAGGAACGCGCGGAGTCGACCTTCGGCATCACCCGGCCCATCGAGGTGATCTACAACTTCGTCGATCCGGTCGTGTTCGCCCCCCGGCGGCACGGCCGTCTGCGCCTGGCCGGCCCCGACACGAAGATCATGATGCACGCGTCGAACTTCCGTCCGGTCAAGAACATACCGGTGGTCATTCAGACGTTCGCTGAGGTCCGCAAGCAGATCCAGGCCAAGCTCGTGATGGTCGGAGACGGGCCCGAAAAGGCAGGCGCCGAGCAGCTCGCCCGCGAGCTCGGGGTGCACCGCGACGTGCTATTCCTCGGCAATCAGGACTGTATGGAGGAACTGCTGCCGCTGGCCGATGTCTTCTTATTGCCGAGCTCGTCGGAGAGCTTCGGGCTCGTGGCCCTCGAAGCCATGAGCGCCGAAGTGCCGGTCATCGCCTCGAATGCAGGCGGACTGCCGGAGGTCGTCGAGCACGGTTTCACCGGGTTCCTGCACGATCCTGGCCACATCGCCGGCTACGTGAGTTCGGCGCTCAAGCTGCTGACCCACGAGCCACTGCGCCGCACCATGGGTCGGCGCGGCCGCCGCGTCGCTCGCGAGCGATTCACGGCGGACGAGATGGTCGCGCGATACGTGCGCGTGTACGAGTCGCTGCGCTAGCGCCCGCGACGGCGGGCGGACGAGCGGAAGGTCGGCATGCTGGGCAGACCGAGACGTCTGGCGATTCTGGCGGAAGGCAGCTTCAACGCGACCGACGCGAAGAGTGCGGTCGGCGTGCTGCGCTACCGCGCCGAGGAAGTGGTCGCGGTCATCGACTCCGCCCGGGCGGGACGCACGGCGCAGTCCTGCGCGGGCGTGGGCGGTGACGTGCCCGTCGTCGGCAACCTCGAGGCCGCGGCCGCGTTCGATCCCGATTCGCTCCTCATCGGCATCGCGCCGCAGGGCGGCTCGCTGCCCTCGTCGTGGCGCGGTGTCGTCGCCGAGGCGCTCATGCGCGGCTGGGACGTGCTCGCCGGGCTGCACACGTTCCTTGCCGACGACCCCGAGCTCGCCGCGCTCGCCGAAGCGAAGGGGTGCCGCATCCTCGACGTGCGCCGCCCGCCCGAGGGCCGGCCGATCGCCGCGCGGCGCGCGGCCGGCGTCGACGCGCTGGTCGCGCTCACCGTCGGCTCCGACTGCAACGTCGGCAAGATGACGGCCGCGCTCGAGATCCACGCGTTCCTCGAGAAGCGCGGCGTGAAGACCGCGTTCGTCGCGACGGGCCAGACCGGCATCTTCATCGCCGATCGTGGCGTCGCGATCGACGCCGTGCCCGCGGACTTCGCCGCCGGCGTCGTCGAAGGGCTCGTGCTCGAGGCCGCACGCGATGCGGACATCGTGCTCATCGAGGGCCAGGGGGCGCTCCACCATCCGGCGTACTCCGGGGTCACGCTCGCGCTGCTCCACGGATCGTGCCCCGATGCGCTCATCCTCTGCCACCAGGTCGGACGCACGCACCTCAAGATCTCCGACGCGATGCCGGCCCCGCGCATCCGCTCGATCTCCGAGCTCGTGCGCGACTACGAGCGCGCCTCGGGCTGGCTCCACCCCGCGCGCGTGCTCGGCGTCGCGCTCAACACGATGCACCTCGAGGAGACGGAGGCGCGCCGCGCGCTCGAGCACGAGGCCAACCTCACCGGCCTCACGGTGACCGACCCGGTGCGCTACGGCGCCGAGCCGCTCGCCGTTGCGCTGCTGCGCCGGCACGAGGAGAGGAAGCGGCGTGCGGCTTCGGCATGAGACGCTGACGCTGTCCACGCGGTTCGAGTTCCGGATCGCGCACGGCGCGCACCAGCGCTACGAGAACACGCTGGTCCGGATCGAGCACGAGGGGATCGAGGGGATCGGCGAAGCGGCGCCGTCGCACTACTACGGCGAGACGCCCGCGCTGGTGCGCGAGGCGCTGGCGACGTGGGCGCCGCACCTCGGCGACGATCCGTTCGCGCTCGACGCCATCGGGGCACGCCTGGACGCGGTGCTCGCCGGGCAGGATGCCGCGCGCGCCGGGCTCGAGATGGCGCTGCACGACTGGATCGGCAAGCGGCTGGGTCAGCCGGTGTGGCGGCTGCTCGGGCTCGATCCCGCGCGCGCCCCGCGCTCGTGCGTGACGTTGGGCATGGCCGATCCCGAGGAGATGGAGCGCAAGCTCGAGACCGTGCTCGACTTCCCGATGATCAAGGTCAAGCTCGGCGGGCCGGGCGACGTCGACAACCTGCGACGCGTGCGCGCACGCTATCGCGGCCAGCTGCAGGTCGACGCGAACGCGGCGTGGTCGCCCGCGGACGCCGTGCGCGTGCTGCGCCAGATCGAACCGCTCGGCATCGAGCTCGTCGAGCAGCCGGTCGCGCGCGGCGACCTCGACGGGCTGCGCTGGGTGAGGGATCGCAGCCCGGTCCCGGTGTTCGCCGACGAGAGCTGCCATCATCTCGCCGACCTCGGCGCCCTCGCCGGGCGCATCGACGGCATCAACCTCAAGATCATGAAGACCGGTGGCATTCGCGAGATGCTGCGGATGATCCACGCCGCGCGCGCCCACGGCCTGCGGATCCTGCTCGGCTCGATGGTCGAGACGAGCCTCGCGCTCTCGGCGGCCGCACAGCTCGCGCCGCTCGCGGACTACCTCGACCTCGACGGCCACTGGCTGCTGGCGGAGGATCCGTTCGACGGCGCTCCGGGCGAGCGGGGCGCGATCGTGCTCTCCGACCGTCCGGGTCTCGGCGTGCAGCCGGTGGCGGTCACGGGACGCGCATGACGCTGCGCCTGAAGGCCTACGTCGCGCTCACGGCCGCCGTCGCCACGGCGCTGCTCGCGACGCACGTGTCCGGCGCGGTGGAGCAGCGCTGGCCGCACATCCTCGCGTGGCTCGTCATCTGCCTCGTCTCCGAGACGATGTGGAGCAAGTCGATCTCGGGCGACGCGACGTGGAGCCTCGCGGCGACCGCCGGCCTCTCGTCGGTCGCGCTGTGGGGGCCGGAAGCCGGCATGTGGATCTCGGGGCTGAGCACGATCGTTGCGGATCTGTTCGTGCAGCACAAACCCGCGGTGCGCGCCGCGTTCAACGGCTCGCAGATCGTGATCACGTCGTGGCTCTCGGCTCTCGTGTTCGCGGCGCTGGGGGGAAGGGCCGCACTGCCGATCGCCTCCGGTCCCGCGACGCTCGACCGCGCGCTCTCGACGTCGCTCGTGATGCCGTTCGCGGCGATGATCGTCGTCTACTTCGGGCTCAACCGCGCGATGGTGTCGCTCGCGGTCGCATGGTCGTCGGGCACCGAGTCGCCCCGCTCGTGGTGGCGCGTGCTCCGCGAGGACTGGCTGTACATGGCGAAGCTCGAGGTCGACGCGGCGTCGTTCCTGCTCGTGCCGCTCATGGTGATCTCGTTCACCGCCGTCGGCTATCCGGGCGTGTTGCTGTTCTACGCGCCGCTCTTCATGCTGTTCCAGTCCGATCGCCGCTTCAACGAGCTGCAGCGCGCCCACGAGGAGAACGTGCGCATGGCCACGATGGCGGTGAAGGGCGAGATCGCGGCGAGCATCGGCCACGACCTCAACAACGCGCTCGTCGGCATCACCGGCCCCGCGCAGCTCATCCTGCGCGCCCTCGGCCGCAAGAACTACGACGACCTCGAGCGCCACACGAACAAGATCCTCGAGCAGTCGAAGGTCGTCGCCGAGTTCGCGAAGGGACTGTCCGACTACACGCGCAAGGAAGTGCATGTCGAGCCCATGGACCTGAACGGCCTGCTCATGACGACGATCGAGTTCATCAAGGGCGACAAGCGCTTCCGAGCCGTGGAGTGGGAGATCGAGCTCGATCCCGCGCTGCCGGAGTTCAAGGCCGACGTCGGCCAGATCCAGAGCGTGTTCCTCAACCTGTTCGTGAACGCCGCCGACGCGATGGGCACGCAGCAGTCGCGCCGCGCGATCCAGGTGCGCACGCGACTCGATTCGCCGGGAGGCTCGGCCCGGGTCGACATCGCCGACTCCGGCCCCGGCATCAGGCCCGAGCACCTGCCGCGCATGTTCGAGTTCATGTTCACGACCAAGCCGAAGGGGCACGGCTTCGGGCTCTCGAACTCGCAGCGCGCGATCGCGAACCACGGCGGGCAGATCAGCGTCCAGAGCGTGCCCGGCGAGGGCGCACACTTCACCATCCTGCTGCCGGTGCGCGGGCGGGGGCCCTTGAGCTGAGCCCGCCGCCGCGAGCGCACGCGGAGGGCGCAACGGCGCGCCCGCTCGAGGCCACCGTGCGCCGCGTCGACTTCGGCGGCGTCGCGCTCGTCACCGAGGGCGGCCTGCGTCTCGACGCGATCGCGCGCGGGCGCCTCATGGGCGAACGCAAGTCGCTCGGCAACGCGGTCGTCGTGGGCGACCGGGTCACGCTCGAGTGGGAGGGCGATCGCGCGATGATCTCGGCGGTCGCGCCGCGCCGCAGCGCGTTCTCGCGCCGCGCGAGCGGTGAGCGCGACGCCGAACAGGTGGTCGCAGCGAACCTCGACCAGGTCGCGATCGTCGCCGCGCTCCGCCGCCCCGAGTTCCGCCACGGCCTCGTCGATCGCGTGCTCGCTCAGGCTCACGTCTGCGGCGTTCCCGCCATCCTCGTGCTCAGCAAGCTCGACCTGGGTGATGCGCCCGAGGCGGCGGCGCTCGCCGCCGACTACGCTCCGGCCGGCGTGCGGACGCTCGCGACGTGCGCGGCAACGGGCGAGGGCGTGGGGGAGCTGCGCGAAGCCTGCATCGGCCGGCGCACGTTGTTCGTCGGACACTCGGGCGTGGGCAAGAGCACGCTGCTCGAGCGGCTCGCGCCCGGCCACGAGCTGCTGGCCGGCGAGGTCAACGAGCGGACCGGCAAGGGGCGCCACACCACGACCGCGGCGCTCCTGCTCCAGCCCGAGCCCGGGCTCGAGCTGATCGACACGCCCGGCGTTCGCGCGTTCGCGCTCTGGGGCATCGATGCGGACTCGCTCGAACGGCACTATGCGGAGTTCGGGCCGTTCCTCGGGGCCTGCCGCTTCGGCGACTGCCGGCACGATCGTGAGCCCGGCTGCGCGCTGCAGACGGCGCTCGAGCGCGGCGAGATCCCGGCGCGGCGCTGGGAGTCCTTCCTGCGCCTGCGCGACGAGCTCTCGGGCGGCCCCGGAGCGCGCGGGGAGCGGACCTCGGCGCGGAGCTGAAGGCCGGGGGGGGGCGTGCGAGGAGGTGCGCCCCGCCGGGGCCGCGCCGGGCGCCGCCCCCGCGCCCCTCCGACGCGCCCGCGGACGCTGCGCTATCCTCCGGTCCGCCATGGCATCGTCCCCGGCCTTCAATCCGGCGCTCGAAGCGCTCCAGTGCCACGACTGCGGCGCGAGCTGCGACCTCGGCCAGCCCCGCAACGTCTGCCCGGCGTGCGGCCGGCCGCTCGTCGCGCGCTACGACCTCGCGCGCGTGCAGCGCGAGGTGACCCGCGAGACGCTCCACCGCCACGGCACGGATCTCTGGCGCTATCGCGCGGTGCTGCCGTTCGCGCCCGACTTCGCCGCCGTTCGCCTGGGCGAGGGAGGCACGCCGCTGCTGCCGCTCACGCGGCTCGGCCCGGACCTGGGGCTCGCGGAGTTGTGGATCAAGGAAGAGAGCGGCAACCCGACCGGATCGTTCAAGGCGCGCGGACTCGCGCTCGCCGTGAACGGCGCGCTGGCGTTCGGCGTGCGCGGCATCGCGCTGCCGAGCGCCGGCAACGCCGGTTCGGCGGCAGCAGCCTATGCCGCCGCCGCGGGGCTGCCGTGCCGCGTGGCCGTGCCCGACGACACGCCGGAGGCGTTCGTGCTCGAGGCGCGCGCGTTCGGCGCGGAGGTGAGGCTCGTGCGTGGGACCATCGCCGACGCCGGCCGCGCGATCGCGGAGTGGGCCCCGGCGCCGCAGTGGTGGAACGTCGCGACGTTCAAGGAGCCGTTTCGCCTCGAGGGCAAGAAGACGCTCGGCTACGAGATCGCCGAGCAGCTCGGCTGGCGGCTGCCGGACGTCATCCTCTATCCGACCGGCGGTGGAACGGGTCTGGTCGGCATGCACCGCGCGTTCGCCGAGCTCGCGGCGCTGGGCTGGACGGACGGCGAGGAGCCGCGTCTCGTCGCGGTGCAGGTGGCCGGCTGCGCGCCGATCGTGCGCGCCTACGACGCGGGCGCCGCGCGTGCGGAGAGCTGGGCGAACGCCGCGACGGTCGCGAGCGGCCTGCGCGTGCCCTCGCCGTTTGCGGACACGTTGATCCTCGAGGCGGTACGCGCGAGCCGCGGTCTCGCGATCGCGGTCTCCGAGGACGACCTGCTTGATGCGATGAACGATCTCGCGCAGCTCGAGGGGCTCTTCGCCTGCCCCGAGGGCGCGGCGACGCTCGCGGCATTGCGGCAGCTGCGGCGCAGCGGCGAGATCGCGGCAGGCGCGCGCATCGTCATCTACGACACGGGCAGCGGCCTCAAGTACCCCGAGGCCTGGCGCGCCGCGCTCGCGCGTCGGGCCCCGGGCGTCGAGGCATTGCGATGAGGCGCTCCCGGCTCCGCGTCCTGCTCGCTTCGGCGAGCGCGATCGCGGCATCGGCCGTCCTGCTCGCATCGGGCGGACGCGCGCACGCCGCCCGGGCGGCCGCGACGGCCGCGCCTGCGCCGCACGTCCTCGTCACGACGCTCACCGGCGTCGTCTCGCCGGTCATGGAGGAGGCGCTGGCGCAGGCGCTCGAGCGCGCCGAGCGCGAGAACGCGGCGGCGCTCGTGCTCGAAATCGACACGCCCGGCGGGCTCGAGTCGAGCATGCGCGACATGGTCGAGAAGCTGCTCGCCTCGCCGCGGCCGGTGATCGCGTGGGTGACCCCGTCCGGGGCGCACGCGGCGTCGGCGGGGGTGTTCATCGTCATGGCGTGCGACGTCGCGGCGATGTCGCCCGGCACGAACATCGGCGCCGCGACGCCGATCTCGATGAGCGGCCCCATGGATTCGACCCTCGCGCGCAAGGCCACGAACGACGCCGCCGCGTTCGCCCGCACCGTGGCCGCGCAGCGCGGGCGCAACGAGGCGTGGGCGGAACGCGCCGTGCGCGAGGCCGTCGCGATCGACGAGCGCGAGGCCGTGCACCAGCACGTCGTTGACTTCGTCGCGGGTGATCTCGACGACCTGCTCGCGAAGGCCGACACGCTGACCTGGCGCCGCGGCGCCCTCGCACGTCACCTCGGCACCCGCGGCCTCGCGGTCACCCGCATCGAGCCAGGCATCCGCGAGCGGCTGCTCGGGCGGCTCGCCGATCCCAACGTCGCCTACCTGCTCATGATGCTCGGGTTCTACGGCCTGCTGTTCGAGCTGCAGAACCCGGGCGCCGTGCTGCCCGGCGTGGTCGGCGGCATCTGCCTGCTGCTCGCCTTCTTCGCGCTCTCGACCCTGCCGGTCAACTCCGCCGGCGTCGCGCTGCTCGTGCTCGGGCTGGCGTTCCTGCTCGCGGAGATCAAGGTGCACAGCCACGGCCTGCTCGCGCTGGGCGGCGCGATCGCGCTCGCGCTCGGCTCGCTCATGCTGTTCCGACCGGGCACCGTGAGCGTGTCGTGGCCGTTCGTGCTCGTCGGCACCGGCACGACCGTCGTCTTCTTCGTCGCGGTCGTCGGCGCGGGCGTGCGCGCCCGCCGGCTCCCGGTCGTGACCGGCGCGGCGGGGCTCGTCGGCCGGCGCGGCGTCGCGCTCGAGCGGCTTGCGCCCGAGGGCCGTGTCCGGATCGGCGGCGAGGTGTGGGCCGCCGCCTCGGCTGTGCCGCTCGATCCCGGCGTCGCCGTCGAGGTGCTGAAGGTTGAAGGACTCCGACTCGAAGTGAAGCCCATACTCCAGGAGGGATGATCATGGGTGCAGCAGCATTGCTGGGCGCGTTCCTCGTCTTCCTGTTCCTCGTGATCCTGTTCAACGCGGTGCGCGTCGTGCGCGAGTACGAGCGCCTGGTGGTCTTCCGACTCGGGCGGCTGCACGGCGAGCGCGGTCCCGGCCTCGTGCTGCTCTGGCCGATCATCGAGCGTGCGATCAAGGTGGGGCTGCGCACCGTCACGATGGACGTGCCTCCCCAGGACATCATCACGCGCGACAACGTCTCGGTGAAGGTCAACGCGGTGATCTACTTCCGCGTGATCGACTCGAAACAGGCGATCGTCCAGGTCGAGAACTTCCTCTACGCGACGTCGCAGATCTCGCAGACGACGCTGCGCTCGATCCTCGGTCAACAGGAGCTCGACGAGCTCCTCTCCGAACGCGAGAAGCTGAACCTCGCGCTCCAGCAGGTGATCGACCGCCAGACCGAGCCGTGGGGCGTCAAGGTCACGAACGTCGAGGTGAAGAACGTCGACCTGCCTCAGGACATGCAGCGGGCCATCGCCCGCCAGGCCGAGGCGGAGCGCGAGCGGCGCGCCAAGGTGATCAACGCCGAGGGCGAGTTCCAGGCCGCGCAGCGCCTCGCCGAGGCGGCCGCCGTGATCGCCAAGGAGCCGGCGGCGCTGCAGCTGCGCTACCTCCAGACGCTCGCGGAGATCGCGACCGAGAACAACTCGACGACGATCTTCCCGGTGCCCATCGACCTGCTCGCGGGACTGACCGCGGCGCTCCCGAAACGCAGCTGACGGACGGGCCGGGGCGCGGCAAAGGCGCCCCGGCGCTCCATCACCGGCTCGGGCACGTTCACCGATGCGCGTCCTGCTGACCGGCGCGAGCGGGCTGATCGGCGCGCGGCTGGTCGCGGCGCTGCACGCGCGTGGCGACCAGCCGGTCCGGCTCGTGCGGCGTGTCGCCGCCGCGCCCGACGAGATCGCGTGGGATCCCGCCAACGGGCGGCTCGATCCCGCGACGCTCGCCGGCGCGGACGCGGTCGTGAACCTCGCCGGCGAGTCGCTCGGCGCGCGGCGCTGGACGCCGGCGCGGCGGCTCGCCCTGCGCGAAAGCCGGCTGCGCGCGACGCGCACGCTCGTGCGCGCGCTCGCCGCGGCGCGGCCGGCGCCTCGTGTGCTCGTCTCGGCCTCGGGCGTCGGCATCTACGGCGACCGCGGCGACGAGTGGCTCGACGAGCGCTCGAGCGCGGGTGCGGGATTCCTCGCCGCGATGGCGGGCGAGTGGGAGCGTGCGGCGATCGAGGCCGAGGCCGCGGGCACGCGCGTCGTCCGCGCGCGCATCGGTCTCGTGCTCGCACGCGAGGGCGGCGCGCTGGGGGCACAGTTGCCGCTCTTTCGGGCCGGTCTGGGCGGGCCGCTCGGCAGCGGGCGGCAGTGGTGGAGCTGGATCTCGATCGACGACCTCGTCGCCACGCTGCTCCACGCCATGGACCGCGACGACGTGAGCGGCGTGCTGAACGCCGTCGCGCCCGCGCCCGTCCGGCAGGCCGAGTTCGCCCGCGCGCTGGGCCGCGCGCTCGGCCGGCCCGCCTGGCTGCCCGCACCGGCGTTCGCGCTGCGGCTCGCGCTCGGACGAGGCGTCGCCGACGAGCTGCTGCTTTCGGGTCAGCGCGTGCGCCCCGGGGCGCTGCTCGGCTCCGGCTTCGGGTTCGGCGATCCCGAGCTGGGCGCCGCGCTCGCCCGGTTGCTCGCGGGGAGGGCGGGCCCGAAGTGAGGCGGTGACGGCCGGGGAGGCCCCGGGCGGGGCGGGCCTGCACGCGGCCCGCACGGCCTTGCAGCGGGCGAACGATCCACGCTACGCTGCGCCCGTGCGCTCTCCCATGCGAACGTTCGTGGTCCCGGCCGTGACCCTCGTGCTCGTGGGCTGCTCGGCGGGCCCATCGCCGGATGCGTCGCCGCAGGCCGCGAGTCCGCCACCCGCTCCCGCCGCGTCGCAGGTCGTCTCGGGGGCGCCCGACACCGCAGGCTCCGTGCCCGGATTGCCGGACTCGCCCTACATCTTCCGCTTCCGCCAGACCGAGCCGGGCAGCAGCGCGTTCAATTATCGCGATCGCGACCTGTCGTTCTACTTCCGACCGTCGCCGACCGCACTCTTCTTCCATGTCCAGAACCTGCAGGGCCGGCCCGTCATCATCGACTGGGACCACTCCCAGTTCATCGACGTGAACGAGCGAACCTACAAGATCGCGCACAGCACGACGCGCTGGCGGGACCGCTACTCGCCACTGGCGACGACACAGGTTTCGCCGCAGCAGGACTACAGCGACTTCATGTTCCCGGTCGATTACCTGATGGACCCGGGCGCGACGTCCGATCCGGACGCCCAGCCGCACCTGCCGCTCATCCCGCTGGACGGCAGCGCGCCCACCTACTCGGGCAAGACCTTCGGCGTCGACCTCGTGTTCATGGTCGAGGACCGTCCCCGCACGTACTCGTTCCGCTACGAGGTTCTGAGCGTCATCCCGCGCTGATCGGGCCCGGCTGCGGTAGGATGGAGGCGCCGGCGGGGAGCCCGCGCCGGCCACCGGGCGTGATTCCGCCGTGCTCCGGGGCGAGGAGGTGTCGCATGCTCCGTTCGACCGCCAGCGGCCCGCCTGCGTTCGCCGCGGGGTTCGGACTGCTCCCGGCCGCGTTCGCCGCGCTGGGCGCCCTGGCCGCACCGCACCCCGCGCAGGCCGGCCACCTCGCGACGCGCTACCACATCGTCGACCTCGGCGGGCCCCCCGCCGGCAGCGCCGGCTACGCGGTGAACTCGGACGGCGTCGTCGCCGGCTATCAGCTCCTCGGTTTCGAGATGCCGCACGCCGTGCTGTTCGAGGACGGTCACATCATCGACCTCGGCACGCTCGGGGGCGACGCCAGCCTTGCGAGCGGAGTCGCCAGGGGCGACCGCGCGGTCGGCTGGGCACGATTGCCGGACCAGAACCGGCACGCGTTCTTGTGGCAGGACGGCGTGATGAACGACCTCGGAACGCTCGGCGGCTCGTGGAGCACCGCGAATGCGATCAGCGACTCCGGCCTCGTCGTGGGCGGGAGCCTGGTCCCGGGCGACACGGTCGAGGTGCCGTTCGTCTGGACGGCTTCGGCCGGCATGCAGGCGATCCCCGTGCCGGGCGTCTCCGGCGGCGAAGCGATCGGCGTCAACGACGCGGGCGACGTCGTCGGCTCGTTCCTCGACAACAGCGGCACGCTCGAGGCGTTCCGACTGCGCAACGGCGTCGTCCAGGTGCTGCCTTCGCTCGGGCCCTATGCCACCAAGGCCTACGGCGTCAGCAACACCGGCGACATCGTGGGCTACTCGTACAACAACGAGTCCCATCCGTCGTTCCATGCGGTGCTCTGGCGCGACGGCGTGCTGCACGATCTCGGCGCGCTGGTGAGCGACCACAGCGGCGCGATGGCGGTGAACGATTCCGGCGTCGCCGTCGGCCTGTCGTACGACGCCGGCTTCACCATGGTCGCCGTGGCCTTCGCCGACTCGCAGGTCGTCGACCTGAACGGCTTCCTGCCGCAGGGGACGGCCTGGCACCTCGACACCGCGTACGGCATCGCAACCTCGGGCGAGATCACCGGCTCGGGCACGCTGAACGGGGCGACGCGGGCGTTCACGCTCGTGCCCGATCCGCCGCTGCCCCCTGCGCCGGAGCGTCTCGCGCTGCGTGCGTGGCCGCTGCCCATGCGCGAGGCGGGCACGCTCGAGCTCGACCTGCCGAAGAGCGCGGACGTGAAGCTCGCGCTCTACGACCTTGCGGGCCGCCGCCTCGCCGAGCTCGCGCGCGGCACGTTCGGTCCCGGACGCGTGACGCTGCCGGTTCCGGCAGCGGCGCTGGCGGCGCGCAGCGGCGTCTACTGGGTGCGGCTCGAGACCCGCCTGGGCTCGAGCACGGTTCGCATGGTCATCGCCCGCTGAACCCGTGCGGCGCTGGCGCGGCGCCCTCGACGCCCAGCTCCCCGCCGGCGCGCCTCAGGGCGCCGGGACGACCGAGAGCCCGGAACGCCGCATGCGCCACCTGCGGCGCAGGTCGTCCGCGCCCGCAGCGGCGTAGAGCACGACGAGCGGCTCGATCGGCACGCGCATGCGCAACGCGCCCCAGTAGACGACCGCGGTCAGCGTGAAGGCGCCGATCACGAGCAGCGGGAGCGAGAGGAAGAGCGCCTTCGGCCCCGCGAGCGAGCGAACCGCGCCCCAGATCGCGAGCGGCAGGATCAGCAGCGACCAACCGAGGAGCGGGTCCAGCCTCCCGCGGAGGCGGGCGAGCGCACTGCCCGAGGCCTGCCAGCGCCCGGTCAGTGCGCCGCCCTCGCTCGTCAGGCGCCAGAAGCGGCCCAGCTTCGCGACCGCCATCGTCGGCCACTGCGCGACGTGAGCGCGCAGGAAATCGACCGCCATCTCGCCCGAGAGCCGGTCGGCCTGCACTTCGTCGAGCCCGCGGTAGCGCGACGCCCACGGCTCGATGTTGTAGACGCTCTCCGCGCCCCCCCGCCGCGCCGGATCGGTCCAGATGAGCGGATTGTTGGCGTCGAAGAGCGCGCGCCCGCCTCCGGTCGTGACCGGCACGAACGCGTGCATCACGCGCGCGTTCCGCAGCGTCCACGGTGCGACCACGAGCGCGACGCCTGCCGCGAGCAGCGCGACCTGCCGCAGCCGGTCGCGATTCGTGACCGTGAGCCCGAGCGGCACCCACGCCCACGCCGCGACGAGCGGCGGCAGGAGCAGAGCGTTGGGCCGCGTGAGCACGGCGGCGCCCCAGAGCAGGCCGGCGCCGAGCGCGCGAGCCGGTCGCGGCGTCTTCACCCAGTCGGCGCTCGCCGCGAGCGCGAGCAGCATCACGAAAGCGAAGGTCGTCTCGGTGAGCAGGTAGGCGCTGAAGAAGATCAGCATCGGGTGGATCGCCGCGAGCAGGCCGGCGATGCGGGCGACCGAGCTTCCGAAGGTCGCGCGCGCGAACGAGGCGAGCAGCACCGGCAGCAGGCCGCCGAGGGCGCACTGCGCGACCAGCGCGAGGAAGACGTCGTGTCCGACGGCGCGATAGACGAGCGAGATCAGGAACGGATAGAGCGGCGGGCGGAACGCGGTCGGGTAGGTGCCCGCGGCCCAGTGAACGTGGAAGCCGACGCCGCGCGCCAGATTCCAGCCGATCTCGTCGTACGAGATGCCGTCGTTGACGGGAATCGGGTGCCGGCCGAGCGCGAGCCAGGTGTAGAGCGCGCGTACGGCGAACCCGGTCGCGAAGAGCAGCAGCCCGGGCCACGGCACGCCGCGCGCGCCGTGCGGCCGGCGCGCGGGGTCGGACGGAGGTCGGGGCGCGAGGCGGATCATGTCGTTCCGGGGGAGTCTAGCAGAGCATGCCGCCGCGGCGGCCGCGCGGCGCGATTGCCGGTCCGGCGCGGGGCCGCTAACGTCGCCGCCATGCCCCCGTTCCGCGTCGCGTTCGTGCAGGGCGCTCCGAAGTTCGGCCGCACCGCGGAGAACCTCGAGCGCGGCCTCGCGCTCGCGGCCACGGTCGATGCCGAGCTCGTCGTGCTGCCCGAGCTGTGGTCGAGCGGATACGTCTTCAGCTCGCACGCCGAGGTCGATGCGCTGGCCGAGGATGCGGAACGCGGCGCGACGGCGCGCGCGCTGACGGCCGCGGCGAAGCGCGAGCGCCGCCACTACGTCGCCGGGTTTCCCGAGCGCGCTCGCGGCCGGCA
>Ga0335083_10004668_pt1 | contig 17408 bp, 13 predicted proteins | sample Lox_Sample_42_FD_206716 | JGI IMG/M metagenome (GOLD analysis project Ga0335083, IMG submission 206716) | Soil microbial communities from Loxahatchee National Wildlife Refuge, Florida, United States - Lox_Sample_4.2 | ecosystem: Environmental > Terrestrial > Soil > Wetlands | place: USA... | reverse complement strand
GGGGTCCTTCACGACCACGTCCTCGCTAATGGGCTATCCGACCAACGGCGGGACCACGGTGTACTATGCCAATCCGGACCTGAAAGCGCCGTATGTGCAGAGCTGGAATTTGCGCGTGCAGCGCGAACTCTCGCCCGGCACCATCCTGGATGTCCGTTATGTCGGCAACAAGGCCACGCATATGTGGCATTACCAGAACATCAACGAGACGAATATCTTCGAGAACGGATTCCTGCAGGAGTTCATGAACGCGCAGAATAACCTGGCGATCGCCAACGGTATCAGCGTGGCGCAACTTACCGCGCTGCCGACACCCAAGCTGACGGTGAATAACTTCTCCAACCAGGGGAAAGCGGGGCAGTTAAATCTGCCGATCTTCCAGGCGGCTTTTGGCGCCAACGGGAGCCAGACCGCGCTCTCGACGTCGTCGGGTTTCGGCAGCTCCACGTTCATCACCTACCTGGAGCAGGGCAATGTGGGCAGTTTCGCCAGCTCGCTGGCTTCGACCAGCAGTGGAACGACTTATTGCCGGCTGGTGGGATCGAACTTCACGCCGTGCGCCAACGCCGGATACACGCAGAGCAACGGCTATCCGATGAATTTCTTCCGCGCCAATCCCTACGCCAACAGCGTCTACTACCAGAACGACGACGGCAACAGCAACTACAACGCCTTGCAGGTGGAGCTGCGCAAAGCCCTGAAGCACGGCCTGTTGCTGGATGCGCACTTCACCTGGTCGAAGACCCTGGCGAATATGAACAACCTCAGCGATCAGACGGCCACTTACACCTTGCGCACCCTTCGCAACGGCCACCTGGATTACGGGCCGACCTCGTTCGACCATCGCGAGACGGCGGTAGTTTACTTCCAATACGATCTGCCGTTCGGAAAGGACAAGTGGGTCAACGTCCAGAACCGGGTGCTGCGGGGGATCGTCGGCGGCTGGACGCTGGGCGACCAGACCAGCATTATTTCGGGCTCGCCGAATATCCTGAGTTGCGGCCGCTACACGTTCAACGCGACGGCCGACGGCGGCTGCCTGTTCGGAAGCGGAATGAACATCAAGCAGCTTCTGAACCGCACGGCGACGTTTGCCAGCTATACCAGCTCCAGCGGCGCGACGATTCAGGCGCGGCAATTCGACCCGTCCTGCAACTGCTTCCACACCAACATTGCCGATATCGCTCCCTCGCCGGGAGGCGGCGGCAACGGCAGCGTGTTGCCGCAGTACTTCCAGCCGTTCGACGCGGCCGGAGTGCTCGGCCCGCGCGTATTCTACTACGGCAAGACCGGGTACACGCTGAACCTGTCGCTGACGAAGGCGGTGCGGATCAGGGAACGCATTTCGCTGCGGTTCTTCGCGGAGGCGTCGAACTTCCTGAATCATCCGTTTTTCGCGCAGGGCAGCATCAGTGTGACATCCACGTCGTTCGGGAATATCACGTCGGCGAGCGGCAATCGGACGATGTTCCTGAGGACGACGCTGGACTTCTGAGCGGGCGCGGCCCGGCGGCGGGCTTGTGGCTCATTTTGCCGGCGTTGCGGTGGCCGCGCCGGCCTGGAACTGTTTCGCGGATTCGCGCCGCGAGCGGCCACGCGGGCAAGAGCGCCCACGCTGGACGCACGAGCGCGCGCCACGCCGCTTCAGCGTCCGCCGCGCAGACCGCCGCCGCCGGAATCGCGCACCATTTTGCCCTGTAGCGTCATGCGCAGCTCGTCGTCGTCATCGGGATCGACGGGCGTCACCTCGATGTGGAGGCCGGCCATTTCATCGTTCGAGCCAGGGCCGTATTCGACGCGGCGCGGCGGATGGTTGGGGTTGCGCACATTGTTGACGGAGTTGTCGTAGGTGAACTCCATGAAGACCTCGGTGTCGGCGGGGAGGCGGATGGGCTTTTCGTAGACATACTGCTGCTGCCAGTTGAAATCCCAGTTGGGTATGTGAATCAGAGTGATGCGCTTGCCATCGGGCAGAACGGCGTAACCGAGCATGTCGCGGCAGATGTAGTGGGCATGCGGATTGATGCCGATCACCTCGACATCCACGGGGATGGTGAAGTGATCGGTGACTTTGTAGGCGGCGTCGCCGGGCGGGATGTCGATGCGGTTGGACACGAGCGGAATATCGGCGCCGGTGCGGGTGGGTTTCTGGTTGGTGAAATAGATGGCGATCTTCGTGCGGTCGGTCATCGGGCGGCCGATGGGGTGGTAGTGGACCTGAAGAACAAGGTCGGCGCGGGCGTGAAGGATTTCCGGCATGCCTTCGGGAGTCTGGAAAGGCAGAGATCCGGGCGTCCAACCGCCGAGGCCGCGGGCGGGGAGGAATCCGGGCGTGCCGAAGCAGGTGTAGCCGGAGCCCTGATCGCGCCGGCGGGCGGCGCCGGTGATGTCCTGAAAGAGAATGACGTGGTGCACGACCTGCGGACTGCCGGGGCGGATATCGATGGCGCGGACATAGTGGGCGGTGGCGGCGGGCGCGGGGATATCGAAGCAGCGGTAGATATCGGGGCCGTCGGCGGGGACGTCGAAGGGCGCGGTCATGGCGGCTTCGACGTCGGGCTGTCCGAGCTGCCAGCCGTCGGGAAAGACGGGCGGCCTGGGAGCGTCGGCGGGGTTGCCCTGGGGCGCGCCTTCTTCGGACCAACGGGCGAGCGCGGCGATCTGCGCGGCGGTGAGTTTTCGTTCGTGCGCGAAGTGGGGCTCGGCGGGCAGCCAGGGCGGCATGGCATGTTTGGCGGTGACGGCAGCGATGAGCCGGGCGTGGCGGGCGGTGTCGGAGTAGGTGAGCAGGCTGAAAGGAGCAACTCCCCCGGGATGGTGGCAGGAAGCGCAATTCCGGTAGAGGATCGGGGCGACGTCGTGCGACCAGGTAACCGGAGGGGGACCCAAGAAAAACAGACCCAGGAAAACCGACAGCATTGAGTCCATTGTAGCCGCCAAGGGTCAGCCGCGTGCTATCCGTCATCAGGTTTCCGTCATCGGATGCCGGGCCGGACGGGCCGCGGGCTGCCGGTCCGGGATGGCAGCCTGCCCCACGGTAAAGCGGCGGCAGGCTGCCAACCAGGATCTGGCGGGGTAAGCAAGCGGCAACCGCGGGAGAGAAGAAAGCGCTACTGGCGGAGGGCGGTGATCGGGTCGATTCTGGCGGCGCGCCGGGCGGGGATGAAACCGGCTACCAGGGCGGACGCCACCAGCACGGTGATCATGAGGAGCACGGTGACGGGCTCGATGGCGGCCATGCCATCGACGGCGCTGGTGAGAATGCGGGCGGCGGCGAGCGCGCCGGCGACTCCGGCGATCACGCCGATGGCGACCATCGCCAGGCTTTGACGCAGGACCATGCGGGTGACGGCTCCGGAGGTGGCGCCGAGGGCGATGCGCACGCCGATCTCGGGGACGCGCTGGCGCGTGAGATAGGCCAGCACACCGTAGTTGCCGACGGTGGCCAGCAGAAGCGCGAGCGCGGCGAAGACGCCGAACAGGAGAAGCAGAAAGCGCTGCGGCTCGATGGTGCCGCGGGCGAGCTGTTGCATGGTGTTGACTTCGTAGAGCACCTGGTCGCGGGAGACGGCGCGGAGCTCACTCTTGACCGGTTCGACCAGCGCCAGCGGATTGATTCCGGCGCGCACGGCGATGGACATCAACTGCGACCAGCGGCGCACGAACCGGTCGGGCAGTTGCGCGAACGGATAGTAGAATTGATCGCGCACCTGCGCCTGGCCACGGACCCTGGTTTGGTCGTCGTTGGCGAGGCCGTAGTAGCGGACGTGTCCGACCACGCCGATGATGCGGGCGGGTTGATCGCCCATTTGCGACCAGAGCTGCCTGCCGACGGGATTCTCCCCGCCGAAGGCGTGCCCGGACATCACTTCGTCGATGACGATGACCGGCTCGGAAGAGAGGTTGTCGTGGTCGTCGAAGAAACGGCCGTGAAGCAGCGGAATGCGCATCACCTTGAGATAATCGGGCGAAACGCAGGTGGCCAGCGCCATCGGCATGCGGTTCTCGGGCGGCGCGGGAGGCGAGAGCCAATAGCCGAGCGGATTGTTGCCGTTGCGCATGGGGACGGTATCGACCATGGCGGCGGCTTGGACGCCGGGGACGCGCCGAATGCGAGCGAGCAGGCCGTCCCACATGGCGCGAGTTTTCGGGGGGCTGTCGAGCACGGTTGGAGACAGCGCAGTACGGGCGGTGAGGACGTTGGCGGGGTCGAGACCGGGGTTCACATTGGACAGACGCAGGAGCGTATCGCCGAGCATGCCGGCCGAGACGAGGAGCACGACGGCGAGCGCCATTTCGCACGCGACGAAGGCGCCGTGCAGACGGCGTGAGCCTCCTATGGCGCGTCCGCCGCCGCGGATGGTTTGTTCGAGCTGCGCCGAGGGGGCGCGAAGCGCGGGCGCCAGTCCGAAAAGGAGGCCGCTGGCGAGGGAGAGGAGGAGCGCGAAGCCGAGCACGCGCCAATCGAGCGAAACTTCATCGGCGCGGGGTAGCGCGCCGGGCCAGGCGGCGACAAAGGGCTTGATGCCGGTGGCGGCCACGATCACGCCCAGGATGCCGCCGGCCACCGCCAGCACGGCACTTTCCGTGAGGCATTGACGCGCCAGGCGTCCGCGTGCGGCGCCTAGGGCCACGCGCATGGCGAATTCGCGGCCGCGGGAGACGGCGCGGGCAAGCAGCAGGCTGGCGACATCGGCGCAGGTGATGAGCAGCACCAGGGTGACGGCTCCGAAGAGCAGCCACAAGGTGGGACGAACGCCGGTCACGTCGGGCGCGAGCGTGCGGGCGATGAAGGAGCGGTCCTGGTTGGTATCGGGATACTGCGCGGAGAGGCGGCGCCCGAGGATCGACAGCTCGTTTTTGGCCTGTTCGAGCGTGGCTCCGGGCATGAGCCGGGCGACGGTGGTGACGGGGTGCGGTCCGCGCCGCATAAGGTACGGCCCGGTATGCCGGCCGAGCGGCGTGTAGACATCGGCCTCGACGCCGCCGGGCTCGAATTGCGCCGGGGCGACGCCGACGACGGTGTAGCGCGCGGTGTCGAGCACGAGGGAGGCGCCGAGGACGGACGGACTACCGCCGAAATGTTTCCGCCAGAACGTGTAGCCGAGAATGGCGACGGGCGCGCCGCCGGGCCGGTCTTCGTCCCGCTGGAAGGAGCGGCCGAGCGTGAGGGGAACGCCGAAGACGGAGAACAGATTGGCGGAGGCATCGAATTCGGTGACGTATTCGGGGTCGCCGGGTTCGCTGAGGGTGCCATTATCGAAGACCCAGCCAGTGATGTTGAGGGAGCGGCTCTGGCGCTGGAGATCGCGAAAATCGGGGTTGGAGAGGTTCTCGTCGCCGAAGAGGGCGACGTTCCACGCGGGTTCGGCGCCATGGACGGAGACCATGCGCCGAGGGTCGCGGAAGGGCAGGGGATTGAGAAGGACGCTATGGACGAGGGTGGCCATCACGGTGGTGGCGCCGATGCCGAGCGCAAGGGTGAGAACGGCGACGGTGGCGAAGCCGGGGTTTTGGCGCCAGGCGCGGAGCGAGTAGCGGAGGTCCTGGGCGAAGTCTTCCACCCAGCGTGTGCCGCGGGCGTCGCGGCAAGCTTCCTTGATCTGTTCGGCGCCGCCGAATTCGATTTGCGCCCGGCGGCGGGCTGCGGCGGGGTCCGCGCCGCGCTCGATGAGATCGGCGGCGTATTGGTCGAGGTGGAATTGCAGTTCGCGGTCGAGCTGATCTTCCAGCTTACGGCGGCGGAGGAGACGATTCAGCCAGGTCATTCGACACCGTTGGGGGCCTCAAGGCCCAAGCGGGATTCCCGCCCTCCAGCCGACATGCGGAGGATGAGAGCCACGGCCTCGGACAGGCGCTGCCAACTGGCGGTTTCAGCCTCGAGATGGGCGCGGCCTTTGCGCGTGAGGCGGTAGAACCTGGCTTCGCGGCCGGTTTCGGTCTGTTTCCAATCGGCGGCGAGGAGACCACGATTTTCGAGGCGATGCAGGGCGGGGTAGAGAGAGCCCTGGGGCACCTGGACGACGTCGCGGGAGACCTGCTGGAGGCGCTGCGCGATGGCGTAGCCGTGGACGGGTCCGAGGGCGGCGACTTTGAGGATCAGCAGGTCGAGGGTGCCTTGGGGGAGATCCGACTTGGGGGGCATGATACCTCCAACTTCTACATAATGAGCTTCTCCATATGTATCACGGCATAGGTAGAAGTACAAGGTGTGGGATTGTAAACAAGTCACAAGTGGATATAATCTGCTGTCTGGGAGGCGCGGGAAATGCGATTGCGATGGGTGGTTTGGCTGGCGGCGGTGGGAATGATCTGGGGCCAGCCGAAGAGCGGCGAGCATTGGGTGACGACGTGGGCGACCGCGGAATTGCTGGTCCGTCCGCCGGCGCCGGCCGCAGCGCCAACGGCCCAGCCGAAAGCGCCACCGGCGGGATCGCGCGGTTTCAACAATCAGACCGTGCGCATGATCGCCCGCGTCAGCATGGGCGGCAAACGAGTGCGGGTGCGGGTTTCCAACGCGTTCGGCAGCGTGCCGGTGACGGTCGGCGGCGTCCACATCGCGCTACGGGCGAAGGATTCGGAAATCGTGGCGGGGTCGGACCACGCGCTGGCGTTCGACGGCAAACCGGGCTGCACGATCGGACCGGGGATGGTGCTGACCAGCGACCCGGTGGACATGACTCTGGCGCCGCTGGCGGATGTGGCGGTGAGCCTGTTTTTTCCGGGAGAGACGGGACTGCCGACCGACCACGGCACCGCGCTGCACAACACCTATATCGCCGAGGGCGATCAAAGCAGCGCGGCATCGATGGCGAATGCGCAGGTCAACACGCATTACTACTACCTGGCGGCGATCGAGGCGCAAGGGCCGGCGGAGGCCGCGACGGTGGTGACTCTGGGTGATTCAATCACGGACGGGGCCCGTTCCGAGAATGAGACCAATCACAGTTGGCCGGCGTTGCTGGCGGCGCGGCTGGCGGGCAACAAGACGACGGCCGATATCGGCGTGGCCAACGTGGGAATCGGAGGCAACCGCGTGCTGCGCGACGGCACGGGCGCGAGTGCGCTGGCGCGGTTCGACCGCGACGTGCTGAGCCAGCCGGGCGTGAAATGGGTGATGTTTCTGGAAGGAATCAACGATATCGGGCACGGGGCGCAGGTTCCGGCCGAAGCGGTGACGGCGGAGGATCTGATCGCGGGGCATAAGCAACTGATCGAGATGGCGCATGAGCACGGGATTCAGGCGATCGGCTGCACGCTGACTCCCTTCGAAGGCGCCGCATATTACCGGGAGGGCGGCGAAGCGATTCGCGAGGAGCTGAACCAATGGATCCGCACGAGCGGGACCTACGATTATGTGGTGGATTTCGACGCTGCGACGCACGATACGGCGGATCTAAAGAAGTTCCGCGCGGAATTCGATCCGGGGGACCATTTGCATCCCAACAACCTTGGATATGAAGCTATGGCAAACGCCGTGGATTTAACGATTTTCACGGGCAAAGGCGTCAGGCGTCCAACAGCCAGGAAATAGATGGGATAGAGGCACGCGATTTGTGCCGATGCGAAAGTACGCCTAGTCGTTTGCTATCGGACCGCTATAAATGGATATTAGCAATCTGTTAGATGGTTGACCTTGCCGTACTACGGTAAAATACTGTTCCATGGCCGGTGAGCAGATTCTTATTGTCGATGACACCCCGGTGAATCTGAAACTCACGCGGATCCTTCTGGTTAACGAAGGGTATAAAGTTCTCACCGCAGGCAGCGCGGAAGAAGCGCTGGAGCTGTTGCGGAGCTATCATCCACAACTCGTGCTGGCGGACATACAGCTTCCGGGCATGGACGGGCTGGAGTTGACGCGGCACATCAAACGCGCGGAAGCGACGCAGGACATCACGGTGATCGCGCTGACGGCGTTCGCCATGGCTGGGGATGAGCGCAAGGCGGTGGATGCGGGCTGCGACGGCTACATCACGAAGCCGATCGATACGCGAACGCTGGGCACGAGGATCCGCGAGATCCTGGACCGGCGGACGGAGTTGCGTCCGGTAACGGTTGGCGGCGGCGAGGCGGCGGCCGCGACCCAAGGGGGAGAAAAGGCATCGGTTTCGCCGACGGAGATGCTGGCGCTGCGGCGGAGGTTTCTGGCGGAGGGGCTGGATCTCTCGCGGCAGTTACTGCTGGACCTGGACGCCCAGTTCAATCCCACGGAGGCGGCCAAGCAGCTTCACAACTGGGTAGGAACGGGAGGCTTGCTGGGGTACACGGCCATCAGCCGGCTGGCGCGCGAAGTGGAAGCGATCCTGCACGAACCGCCGCTGGACAATTCGCAGCTTCGAGAATCGATGACGAACCTGGTGCTGGCGTTTTCGAGCCCGAGGGAAGCACGGGACGAGGCGGTGCCGGAAGCGATTGTGCAGTCTCTGGCGGGGAAGAAAGTCGCGGTGGTAGGGTTTCCGCCCAACGAATCGGAGCGGATGGTGGTGGCGCTGGAGCGGGCGCAGGCGATCGCGGCATTCTTCGGAGCGAACGAATCGCCGGATTCGCCGACGGTGAAGGAATGCGCGCTGGCGGCGGTGCACGTGCGGCCGGAGACGGTAAATTCGCCGTGGCTGAATCCCGCGACGCCGGGTATCGGGGCGCGGCCGATCGTATTTGTGGGCGCGCGCGAGCATCTGCTTTCGCTGGATGAATCGGTGCAAGGCCTGGCGCGCGAATTTCTGATGGATTCGTGGCTGCCGGAGGAAGTGCTGGTGCGTTTGAGCCTGGCGCTTTCCACGCGGCCGGCAGTGGCGCAATCGGCGGGGGCGATGCTGAACAACGCCGCGCCGGAAATCAAGGGGAAGGTGCAGATCGTCATTGCGGACGACGATTCCACGGTGTTGCTGCTGGTGCGGACGGCGCTGCAGAATTTCGGCATGGAGTGCCAATCGGCGGCCAACGGTCCGGAAGCACTGGAGATGATCCGGCAGGTGCGTCCGCACGCGGCGGTGTTGGACGTGAATATGCCGGGGATGGACGGGTACGCGGTGCTGGCGGCGATCCGCAAAGAGGGAATCCCGGCCCGGGTGATGCTGCTGACGGCGCGGCAACAGGAGAGCGACGTAATTCGCGGCTTCAGTCTGGGCGCGGACGATTACGTGGTGAAGCCATTCAGTCCGATGGAACTGGTGGCGCGCCTGAAACGGCTTCTCGGGCGATGATCACCGACCTGGAACTGGCGCTGACCGGAGTAGTTTTGGCCGCGTTGCTGGCCGGGTGCCTGATGCAGTTCCTGGTGACGATGACGCGGGCGAAGAGGGCGCGGGCGCGAGCCAAACTCTCCATCGAGCTGCAGCCGCAGATCCGCGAGGAACTGGCGAACTTCCTGGCGGGGGCGAACAATCTTTCTACGATCCAGGATTTTGTAAAGCGCAGCCGCGGCGATGTGGCCGACGCCATGCTGAGTTTCCAGGCGACGGTGCGGGGAGGCGCGCGCGACCGGATCTGCCAGTTGAGTATCGACCTGTCGCTGATCGACGAATGGTGCGAGGACACGCGCCGCAAAGATATCGCCCGCCGCCGCACGGCTTTCGAGCGGCTGGCGTTCGTCTGCGCGTACGAGCCGTGCCGGCGCATCGGCGGCGGCCTGCTGGAAACGGCTTTGAACGATACCGACGCCGAGGTCCGGTTTCATGCCTGGCGCTGGCTGGTGAAATCGGGGACGATCAACGATATCGAGAAGATGTTCGAGGCGGCGCTGTCGCAGAGCCTGCTGGTGCGCATCCTGTTGACGGAAGAACTGCGGCGGCATGCCATGCGGCTGTGCGAACGGGCGGTGGTCTGGGCGCTGCAATCGAACGAATCTTCACAGGTACTGGCGGCGCTGGAGATGCTGGTGACGTGGGAGCGCGCGGTTCCGATACCGGACCTGTCGCGGCTGATCGAGCACAACGACCGGCGCATCCGGATTCAGGCGCTGCGCCTGGCGCCCCTGGTTCCGCTGGAAAAGCAGGACCACGCGGCCATCGTGCGCGTGTTGACCGGCGAGGACGCCGAACTGGCAGTCGAGGCGGCGCGGACGGTCGGCCAGATTCGATTGCAGGCGGCCTGCGCGGACCTGGCGCGGTGTCTGCGGTCGGGAGATGCGCTACTGGCGCGGACAGCGGCCGAGGCGCTGGCGCAGATGCCGCCGATCGGGTGGACGACGCTGGAGGAGATGGTGAGCAGCACGGATGCGATCACGGCGGGCGCGGCGGGCGAGGCGCTGGACCGGGCGCAGCGGAAAGCGAAGGTTTGAAACCATGGCCGCCATCAGCATGACGATCCTGCTGCAGGTTTTGTCGCTGGTCTTTCTGGCCTGTGGCGTGGCGGCGGTATACGTTCTTTGGAAGGGCAGCGCGCACCTGCGGAAGATCGCGCCCGGGAGCTTGCGGGACGACACGCAGATTCTGCTGAAATCGCCGCGTGTGCCGGCGGTTTCGGTGATCGCGGTGGCGCGGGACACATCGCCGGAGACGCTGGGCTTTGTGCGGCGGCTTCTGGACCTGGTTTTCGGCCATCATGAGCTGATCGTGGTACTGGAGGATGCCGACCTGGCGGAGCTGGACGTGTGGACGAAAGAGTTCAGCCTGGTTCCTTCGCACCACTCGGTAATGGGCGAGCTGAAGACATCGCGGGTGGAGGCGGCCTATGAATCGACGCTGCCGCTGAGCATGCTGGTGCTGATGAAGAACGGCGCCGGAGACGCGGACGCGTGGAACACGGGAGTGAACGCGGCATCCTCGCCGGTGCTGGCGTTCTTCGATCCGCGGAGCGAATTTCTGGCGGACAGTCTGCTGCGGCTTATCCGTCCGATGCTGGACGAGCCGGAACTGGTGTACGCGGTTTGCGGAACCGCGCTGGCTCCGATTCCCGCGGCCGACAAGCTGCCGGGGAGCTTTGCGGGCCTCGAAGCCATGCGCGCGTGGCTGGGACGGTGCGCGGCATTCGCAGCGGAAAAGAATATGATGGCGCCGGTCCCGGGATCGGCGATGCTGGTGAGGCGGGATGCGATTATCGCGGCGGGCGGATTCACGGCGGGACCAATGGAGCTGTTTCTGACGTTGGAAGACCGGGCGCGGCGATCGCCCAAGGAGTACCGGGCGGAGTTCGTGGCGGACGCGGTGGGGTATCTGCCGCCGACGGGATCGATGAGCGAGGTGCGTGCTCGATTGAAGCGCGATCAGCGGTCGATTTTCGGGGCGTTGCGGTTGTGCAAGAAGATGGCCGGGGGAAGGTTCTCGGTGGGTTGGGGATTACCGGGAATCGCATTCTACCGGTTCTGGCGTCCGCTGCTGGAGACCCTGGCGTACGTGTTGGCGATTGTGGGGATGGTGTTGGGTTGGGTCAGCCTGAAGGTCGGCCTGCTGGTGTTGTTGACGACGGCGGGAATGGGAATGGTGGTTTCGATGATGTCGGTAGTGCTGTGCGAGCTGGCGGCATCGCAAAGCAGCGATCCCGCGAGGTTATCACGGCTATTCTGGGCCGCGATTCCGGAGAATCTGGGCTACCGGCAACTGCGGAATCTGTGGCTGATTGGAAAGTAGTGATCAGTTGTCAGCCGTCAGCCATCAGCGAATCCACCTGAGAATCGAGCGATTGCCGGACTACTGGCAGGTAGATGAATCGACTCGTGTAAGCCGGTCCAAGCTGACGGCTGACCGCTGACCGCGACCGCTGAGGGCTCTACGGCTGCTTCACGACCACGTGAGTCTTGGTGCCGCCGAGACGGATCTCGGTGAGGTTGTCGCCATTGAAGCCGAGGATGGTGTCCGAGTACTTATTAGCATTGGTTTCCACGGACGCCGGTATATCGACCGTCAGTTTTCCTTTGGCAAGAGTCACTTTATCGGGGGCGATGGTCAGTTTGTAATCGCCGGGGGCCAGTTTGGTGCCGTTTACGATAGCGGCTTTCTCGAAAGTAACGGTGTAGGAATGTACCGCAGGGACCGTGCCTGCAAAGACCACGGACAGGGCGAGTACCAGAAATGCGCATACAAACGTTTTCATGAGGAGTCTCCGGAACCGGTTGGTTCGTTGTGTCATAGAGTCTGATTGGGCTCTATTCGGAGTTTAACACCACATTATCGTGGATCTCAACCCCGGCTGGGTTAATTGCGGGGAGGAGGAATCGCCAGAATCGCATCGAGGGCGCGGTCGATGCCCTTCATATAGTCCTCAAAGGTGACCGGCATCTCGATATCCGGAACCAGGGTCGGGCCGGTGAGCCTGGCGGATTCCACGCCGGACGAATAGCTCGCGCCGATTCCATAGTACGGCAGTTGGAAGTCGCCGCGTCGCAAGAGGAATTGGGGCTTGCCGCCGGTAGGCTCGCCGACAAAAATCGCGGCGGTGGTGTCGTGGAACAGGTCAGTAGCTTCCATCGCGGCCGAGAAGGTGGCCTTGCCGACGATCACGTAGAGGCGGCCGGCCTGATTGAACCTGGACGCCTGGATGGTGGTGATCCAGGAATCGAGGAAGGCATAGCCTCCGGTGTTGTAGCGCATGTCGACGATCAGGCGCTGGACAGCCGGCTGGGCAAGCATCAGGTTGAGCTGCGCCAGAAAGTCGGCCGAGGCCAGGTTGGGATCCTCAGTGCAACTGTTGAACTGGAAGTACACGGTTGCGCCGTTATCGAGCGTGGTGGCCCAATAGTTCTTGTCGAGGTGCTGGCTGGAGAGCGGCGGAGTTCCCTGGAAAACCGGCACCATCGAGGACACCTGGCTCACAGCCTGGACGGTCGCCATGGATCTGCCGTGGGACGCGGCCATCGGCCGGGCCGCGGAATCCTGGAATTGGGGCTCAAATATCTCGCCCCATGCGTCAGGTGACGGCTGAACCCAGATTTCGGCGGCGCCGGTGCTGCTGTCCATCAGGCCTGTGCCGAACAGGAAATCGGTGTTGACGAGCCTCGATGGAAGAAGATATTTCAGCCAGGAGTCGTTATCGTGAGCAACCAGAGGAGTGAGGCGGCTGATGACGTTGTCGACGTTCGTCCTTCCGATGGCCGACAGCCGGCCGCCCAACAGCCCGCTGTAGACAGGCGCAGCGGCGGTGACATAGATGCCATCGTCGAACCAGTAGAAGGTTAGGGGCAGATACTGAAACGTCCCCGAGGGCCATTCGACGTCGGTGTGAGGATCCCCGATGGAAGCGACCAGGGCCTGCAAACCGGTGCGGACCTGGGCGTCGGAGGCGGTTGGGACGCTGGCTGCCAGCGCGTTGGCGGCTGCGCCGAAATCGGCCAAGCTGACACCGGGAAATGGGACAGAGTGATCGCTTGTCATCTGCTGCAGCAGCGAAGTCAGGTCCGCGGTCCAGGCGGACGTGCGGTCGACGGGCGGAGCAACCTGGCAGCTCATGGGGTTGGTTGCGCCCGGGGCGACCAGGACACCGAAAGAAAAATCGCTGCTGGTTCCACCGGAGCCGGAGGCTTGCGCCGGGACGAAGTTGGATCCGGTGGTCGAATTGTAGAACGATTGTGCGTCGTTCCCCGGCGGATTTCCGATGGCGTTGAGGCCCAGCGTCGCGGCGACATAGGTCAGGGTATTGGAGGTGATCGGCGCGACGTTCAACCAATACCTGCCGGGGGCGAGCTGGACGGAGAGCCCGGTGACCTGGAGCAGGAAAATATACGTACCGTCGCCGACCGGTTCGATCTGGGTCATCGCGGCGTTCGAGATACCGGAAGCGACCACGCAGCCGCCGTTGCCGGAGGAGACGCCGCTGCGGATCTCCCACGATGCCTGGGTGACGACGGCGGGCATATCCGCATGCTCGAAGACGGAGGTGATCGTCCAGCCACCGGCCGGAACGATGAAATCGTCGTAGGTGCGCCTGAATTGCTGGCTGGAGGCGTACCAGTTGCTGTAGCTGGGAATCCTGGGCTGCCAATCGCCGTTGTACCAACCGATGTTGCCGGAAGGTAGGCCCTGTCCGCGAAGCGGGCCGCAGAAACAGGTTCCGGCCAGGACGGATGCAAGAAAAAACCGGTTCCGCATACGACTCTGCCCAATCGTACATCTTCAATTCAGATAAAACAACCTGGTTTACTTATTACGCGCGGCAGGCAACATCCGGTTTGACGTGGAACTCCGCGGCAAACGTTCAGTTGGCCGAGGTGGGCAGCCTGCGCGCGGGGTTGGCAACCGGACCCCACGGTACACTGGATGTTCATGACGCTGCGCCATGCAATGTGCAACGAGGCCTTCGAGGGGCGGGGATTCGCAGAGACTTGCAGGGCGATCCGAAAGGTGGGATATGGCGGCATCGAGATCGCTCCATTCACGCTGGCGGAGGATCCGCGGGAGATTTCGCAGGGCCGGCGGCGGGAACTGCGAGAGACGATTTCGTCGGAGGGGCTGGCGTTCGCCGGACTGCACTGGCTGATGGTCTCGCCCAAGGGGCTGCACCTGACCACACCTGACGCCGCGTTGCGCGAGCGAAGCTGGGGCCACATCCGGAGCCTGATTGATCTGTGCGGCGATCTCGGGCCGGCGGGTGTGATGGTATTGGGGTCGCCCAAGCAGCGTTGCGCGACCGGGGGGCTGTCGCCGCGGGAGGCGACGCGGCTGCTGGCAGACGGGCTGGCGGCGGTGAGTCCGCAGGCGGCCGATCGTGGGGTGACGCTGCTGCTGGAGGCGCTGCCGGAGAACCAGTGCGACGTGGTGCAGACGCTGGAGGAAGCGGTGGGGATTGTGCGCGACATTGGCAGTCCCGGACTGTGTACGATGTTTGATGTGCACAATGCGATTGATGAAGGCGAGGCACACGAACGATTGATTGAGAGACATTTCGAATACATACGCCACGTTCACGTGAACGAACTGGACGGACGCCATTGCGGGGCCGGGGACTATGACTTCACGCCGGTGCTGGCGGCGTTGATGCGCCTGCGCTATCGCGGATGGGTATCGCTGGAGGCTTTCGATTTCTCGCCAGGGGCGGAGCGACTGGCGGAGGAATCGCTGCGTCATCTGGAACGGGCGACGGAGAAAATTGCGGCATGAGCCATTATGTGGTGACGGGGGGCGCCGGATTCATTGGATCGGCGATTGTGCGGGCGCTGTTGCGGGAAGGCGCACGGGTGGTGGTGATCGATAACCTGCTGACGGGTTACGAACGGAACCTGGAGGAGGTTCGGGGGCAGATCGATTACCAGAATGCCGACGTGCGGTGCTACGAACAGATCGCGCCGATTATCCGCGGGGCCAAGGTGGTCTTTCACGAAGCCGCGATTCCTTCGGTGCCACGGTCGATCGACGATCCGGTGCCGTCGCACGAGGTAAATATCGGCGGGACCTTTAACGTTCTGCGGGCGGCTCACGCGGGCGGGGTGGAGCGGGTGGTGTATGCGGCATCGTCCTCGGCGTATGGGGATACGCTGGTGCTGCCGAAGGTGGAAAGCATGACGCCGCGTCCGAAGTCTCCGTACGCGCTGCAGAAGCTCGCGTCGGAAGGTTACTGCGCGGCATTCTCGGAGTCGTACGGGCTGGAGACGGTGTCGATACGGTACTTCAACGTGTTTGGACCGCGGCAGGACCCATCCAGCCAATATTCCGGCGTGCTTTCGATTTTCCTGAAGGCGGCGATCGAGGGCCGCGCGCCGACGATTTTCGGCGATGGCGAGCAATCGCGGGACTTTACTTATGTGGAAGACGTCGCGGAATTGAATCTGAAGGCGGCGCGGGCGAAGGGTGTATCGGGGAAAGTGTACAACGGCGGCAACGGCGGCCGGATCACGCTGAACCAGGCTTGGGATCTGGTGCAACGTCTTGCGGGCGTCACGCTGCCGGCAAACTACGGGCCGCCGCGGCGAGGCGATGTGCGCGACTCGCAGGCGGACACCACGATGGCGGTGCGGGATCTGGGACACGCGCCGCGCTTTTCCTTCGAGGAAGGGATGCGGCGGACGTTCGACTGGTACCAGGAAGACTGGTCACGGGCGGCGGTTGGATAACCGTGGAAAATGTACAGGCTGGGGCTGCGTAGAATCTGGTGGGCTTGGACACAATTACACGCCATTACACGAAGGACTTTGGTACCAGAGCGCGGCTGTTAGGGCTTTAGATTAAGGAATTTTCAGTGTAGGTGCTGCGTGGTACAGAAATTGCCGTAGTGGGACCCTCCAAGACCAATAAAAGTAAGCAAGGAGAATCATGGTCAGGACTACTGAGCCTATGCAAAGCGAAGCACTACAATCCGAAGAAAGCAAAATCCATGAAGTACAGGGGACCGGCGCCGACCGCCGCCGGCCGCTAAGCTCTCGCGAGAAGCAGGTGGTGTCGCTGATTCAGCAGGCGAAGCTGAACAAGGAAATCGCTTACGAACTCAAGCTCACGGAAGGCACGATCAAGGAGTATCTGAATCGGATCTTCCGCAAGCTGGGTGTGAAAAACCGCACAGAACTGGCGATTTGGGCGTTGTCGCAGCGCGACGCCGCCTGACGACAGCCGGGGCCTGGGCCGCATGGGAAGCGGACGTGTCGCTTCCCCGCGCAGGTGTCCGGTTGGGAACGGTGCGGCCGGCATCGGGGATTCCCCGGAGGACGCAGTCACCTACCAGCCGAACGCCCTGAGGATCGCTATCGTTCCCCAGTCCGACCAGTGGCTGAGGTAAATCCCCACACTGGTAGCGGAGAACAAAACCAGCAGCAGGACAAATCCGAAGCGGGCGATCTCGGTGTAGATCACGGCGGGAATCCGCGCGGCCAACAGGAACTTGGAGCCGTCGAGGGGCGGTACTGGCAGCAGATTGAAGATCGCCAGGTAGAGGCTGAGGCGGATACCGCGCACGAGGAAAAAAAACGCGGGGTGCCAGAACGCGCCGGCGGCGAGCGACAGGGCGCCGAAGAGCAGGGCGAGCACGATGTTGCTGGCGGGTCCGGCGAGTGCGACCAGGAGCAATCCGTTCAATCCACCGCGGAGTTTGGCGGTGGTGGTGTAGACGGGGCGGCCCCAACCGATGAATCCAGCGCCAAGGAGAGACGTCAGCAAGGGAAGAATGACAGTCCCGATGCGGTCGATATGGACCAGCGGGTTCAAGGTCACGCGGCCTTGAAATGCGGGGGTATCGTCGCCGAGCCGGGTGGCGACCCAGGCGTGGGCGAACTCGTGCGGCGCGGTGAGAATGATCAGCAGCACGACATTGATGACGGCTTCCTGCCAGTAGAGATGCATTCGGTTATTTTCGCCGGGCGACGGCGGCCCAGAGAATCAGCAGGGCGCCGACGGCCATAATGACCAGTAGTTTCAGCATACAAGCGGATGACAGGCGGCAAAAATCGACCGCCTGTCCTACGTCGTTACAGCATACAAGCGGACGACAGGCGGCGAAAGGCGACCGCCTGTCCTACGTCAGCATAACAGCAGGGCGGAAACGGGCGG
>Ga0335083_10004667_pt1 | contig 17409 bp, 11 predicted proteins | sample Lox_Sample_42_FD_206716 | JGI IMG/M metagenome (GOLD analysis project Ga0335083, IMG submission 206716) | Soil microbial communities from Loxahatchee National Wildlife Refuge, Florida, United States - Lox_Sample_4.2 | ecosystem: Environmental > Terrestrial > Soil > Wetlands | place: USA... | reverse complement strand
AGCCAGCGCAGGCAGATTGCCAAAATAGAGCGCCCAGCCATACACGGTCAGGCGTGTGTGCAGCGAGCGGTCGGACAACCGCGAGAGAAAGTTGATCAGGCGCAGTGATGGCTCGGTCCCATTGCCCAATAGCCAAAGTTTTCTCGGGCGCGGCTTGGGGGCGTTGTGGCGATTGAGAAACGAAAGCGAGGTGCACAACGTGCGCGTGCCGATGTGTTGGAGACCCGTGGCTGCCTCGATCTTGGCCGCTAATTCGTGAGCCGAGCAAAAAGGATTCACATGGCCGCCCCCACGCGCCAGCCAGCGGTACAGCCGGTCGCAAAATGTCGTAGCGTCGGGCACGCTCACGTACAGGGCGCCACCCGGCTTGACCACACGTCTCATCTCTCCCAGGGCGGCGCTCAGGTTGTTGAAATGTTCCAGGCTGTGGTTGGAGATGATGGCATCGACGCAATGCTTTGGAAAAGGGAGGCTGGCGGCATCGGCTTGAACGAAGTTGGGTAAGGACGAACTGGGCGGCTCCAGGTCGACGTGCACGATGCGACATGCCCCAGCGGCGCGGAAACTGCCTCCGCCGCAGCCCAGGTCCAGAACCCAGGCTCCAGGAGGTAGGGATCGCAGCAGTTCGTGCACGGTTCAGTACGGTTCAGTCTAATGATAGTGCCAGCCATGGGCCGATCGAGACAGGACGGCAAGGTTTGGTCTCCCGGCCACGAATTTGGCTGGCCTACCTCCCAACTATCGGCGTCTCCTTCGTAGCGTTTCAATAGCTTAGGACACTTCGAAAATTGGTGACCGGAATGCCGATAAGGCAGGCATGAGTACCAGTTCTATCAACAATCTCTCAAGCAGTTATTTGCAATCGATTCTCGGCTCGGCCCTCCAGACCGCGGGTGTCTCGTCCAGTCAGACCAGCAGCATCAACGCCTCGTTATCGGCACTGCAATCCGACCAGGGGCAGCTTTCTCCATTCGTCCAAATAATGACCACGCTGCAACAGCTTCAGCAATCGAACCCAAGTCAGTACCAGCAGGTGACGCAGCAGATCGCTACGAATCTGCAGAGCGCCGCCAAAACCGCGCAGTCGGATGGCAACACGAACGCGGCCAACCAGTTGAACCAGCTTGCCAGCGACTTTACCAGCGCCTCCCAGAACGGTCAGCTTCCAAATGTGCAGGATCTGGCGAAGGCCCTCGGCGGTCACCATCATCATGGCGGTGGTCATCACCATTCCCATGCAGCAGCCAGCGACTCCAGTAGCGATACGAGCAGCAGTCAGCTTTTATCGGCGTTTCAGACCAACCAGAGCCAGAACGAAGCGATGAATCCTTTGAGCATCATCGAGAACACGCTAACCAGCGCCGGGCTCATGGGTTCGAACAGCTAAGATCTAGCGCACCAATCGCCGCGGGCCTTTGAATGCGCCGGTGGCCGGAATTCCGTAAACTCAGAAGTGTGTTTCAAGTGGTTCTCCGGGGTTGCGATTTTAGCGGCCGGCACTAGCTGCCTGTTCGCCTTGAACCCGCAACGCGCGCTCACGCAATACACCCACACCATCTGGACCGAGGAGCACGGCCTTCCTCAAGATACGATCCACGCCATTACTCAAACTAAAGATGGCTATTTGTGGGTGGGCACCGATGAGGGGCTCGCTCAATTCGATGGCTACGACTTCATCGTTTTCAACAAAGGCAACGGCTCGCTTCCAAGCGACAGCATCAACGCGCTGTGGGCGGCGAGCGACGGCAGCCTGTGGATCGGAACCGCCGGCGGCCTCACGCACTATCGGGACCAGAAGTTTACCACTTTCACCAAGAAAGACGGCCTGGCCGACACGTCTATCAACTCCATCACCGAGGACCGCGCAGGCGTGCTGTGGGTGGTGGCCGGCATCTACTTGAGCCGGTTTGAAAACGGCAAATTCACGAACTACAGCCCGCGCGATGGGCTTCCCATCGAGTCCCTACGTACGGTCTATACGGGCCGCGACGGCACTCTTTATATCGCCGGCTACGCCGGTGTCGCGCGGCGCGAGGGAACACGCTTCGTTCCCGTCATCAGCAGATCAGATTTCGGCGTCAATATCGTCACCTCGGTCACCGAGGACCGGCATGGAAATCTTTGGGCCACCGGCGCCGGGCTCCTGAGACGGACTCCCGCCGGCCGTCTCAAGCTCTACACGACTAAAGACGGGCTGCCCGATAGCTTCGTCCGCTCCGTGTGGGAAGACCGCGACGGCAACCTTTGGGCCGGCACTAACGGCGGGCTGGCGAGACTGGACGGCGACCGGTTCGTCAGCAACCCGGCCGCTGCTTCGCGCGAAGCCGATTGGGTGCGGTGCATCTACGAAGACACTGAAGGCAACCTGTGGGTGGGAATGAACAGCGGCCTGAATCGCTTCAGCGACGGAACCTTCACCAACTACGGCGTGCCGGAGGGATTGCCGAGCGACGAGCCAACTACGGTTTATCAGGACCATCGCGGCCGAATCTGGGTCGGCTTTCATGACCGGGGCTTGATCGAATTCGGGAACCCGGGCCGCGTCTATACCACTCGCGACGGCCTGCCGAGCAATGAGATTTTCTCCATTCGCGAGGATCATAACGGCGACCTGCTGCTCGCTACGCGCGAAGGAATCAGCCGCATGCATAATGGCCGCTTCATTAACCAGGCTGTCAGCGATCCATTGAACCGGCGCTTAGCCCTCGACTTTCTCGAAAGCCGGGATGGAAAACTGTTAGTGGCCTCCGCCAACGGGCTAATCGAATTACAGCCTGGGCGCCCACCGAAAAGCATAATTCCAGGCGGACCTGTACTAAACGACTCCGTTGATACGCTGCAGGAGACGCGCGACGGCACTTTGTGGGCCGGGACGTTCGGCAAGGGCTTGTGGCGTCTCAAGAATGGCCAACTGCGCCTTTTTACTACCGCCGACGGCCTTTCGAGCGACCAGATCCGTTCCTTGGCCGAGGACTCCGATGGCACGCTCTGGATTGGGACATTCGGCGGCGGACTCGATGCCATGCGCGGCGGCGATCGGTTTTATTCCATTACGGCCAAGGACGGCTTGCTCAGCGACAACGTAGCCCACATTGAGATCGATCCCAATGGCTGGCTATGGCTCAGCACGACGCGCGGCATCTCGCGCGTGCAGAAGAGCGATCTGAACGAACTGATGGCAGGCCGCACCCATTCCATCAAGCCCGTCAATTATGGTGTTTCCGACGGCCTGCGGAGCGCGCAGTGCGCGCCCGGGTATCCCAGCAGCCGCGGCGGCGTTCGCACCACGGATGGCAGGCTGTGGTTCCCCACCGGCCGCGGACTGGCGGTGCTCAATCCTCAAGAAAAGCCGCTCAGGCTGGCCGCGCCCCTGGTTCACATGCTCGAGGTCCAGGTGGATGGCCGGCCCATTCCTCTGGATGGCTCCCACGATCTGGCCCCCGGCGACGGACGCATTCAGTTCCGCTATACCGGAATTTACCTCAGCGCGCCGGAGCAGGTGCGCTACTCGTATCGATTGGAGGGGCTGGACCGCGATTGGACCAGCGGCGTGGCGCGCCGCGTCACCAACTACAACAGCCTCCCCCACAGCCGCTACCGCTTCGTCGTGCGAGCCGGCATTCCCGCCGGACCTACTAGCGAAACAGCGTTTGCTTTCCAGTTGCTGCCGCACTTTTATGAGACCACCTGGTTCCGCTATCTCTGCGTGGTCCTCGCGGCGGCGGCCATTTGGGGGATTTTCAGGCTTCGGCTGCGGCAGGTTCGCCAGCGCTTCGCCCTGGTTCTGGACGAGCGCGCCCGCTTGGCGCGCGAAATTCACGACACCCTGGCCCAGGGTTTTGTCGGCATCGCATCGCAGCTCGACGCCGTTGCTCTCACGCTCAAGGACCACAAGGAACTGGCTGGCAAACATCTTGAACTTGCGCGCAAAATGGCTCGCCACAGTTTGACCGAGGCGCGCCGCTCGGTGATGGACCTGCGCGATTCCGCGCTGGAAGGCCAGCAACTTCCCGCCGCTCTTTCCGAAGCCGCCCGCCAGTGGACCGCCGGCTCGCCGGTTCGCGTTCAGGTGGATGTCTCCGGCGACGGCCGGAGGCTTCCTGAAGAAATGGAGCAGAACCTGCTTCGCATCGCGCAAGAAGCCGTTACCAACACCGTGAAGCACGCCCACGCCAAGGAAGTGCGCATCCGCCTGGACCTGGAGCCCAGCCGACTCAGCATGGTGGTGGCCGACGACGGCAACGGTTTCGAGCAGACCGAAGCCTTCTCGGAGATCGGCGGCCACTTCGGCCTGCTCGGAATGCGCGAGCGCGCCGAAAGATTGGGAGGCGAGCTGCATCTGGCCAGCCAGCCGGGTCAAGGAACCAAAGTCGAAGTTACGGTGCCGCTGTCGTGACTGCGTCCGAAGCTCCGGTGCGCATCCTGATCGCCGAAGATCATCTCATCGCGCGCCTGGGCGTAAAGACCATCATCAGCATGCAGCCCGGCATGACCGTGGTGGCCGAGGCCGCCAATGGCGCGCAGGCCGTGGAACTGTACCGTAAGGTTCGCCCCGATGTCACGCTCATGGATATGCGCATGCCGGGGCTCAGTGGCGTGGAAGCAGCCGCGGCGATCCATGCCGATTTTCCCGAGGCCCGGATCATCGGACTCAGCACCTACGGGGGCGATGAAGACATCCGCCGCGCGCTGCAAGCCGGAATGCGCGCTTATCTCACCAAAGATGTCCTGCACGATGAACTGATCCGTGCCATTCGCGCGGTCCACAGCGGCGAGACCTATCTCACCCAAGCCGTGCGCGCCGTCTTAGCCTCCGGTTCGTTGCCGGCCGATCTGAGCGCCCGTGAAACGGAGGTGCTGTCCCTCATCGTGAAAGGCAAAAGCAACAAGCAAATCGGATATGCGCTCGGCATCGCCGAGCACACCGTTAAAAACCACGTGAAGAACATCCTGGATAAGCTGCACGTGGAAGATCGAACCCAAGCCGCTACAGCCGCAATCCAGCGTGGAATTATTCATTTGTAACTTTGCCCGTTCCAGGCGATCAACTCCCGTCGATGCATGAATTTAGCGGCTAGGTGCCAATCCAAAATTCGGCCCTTAGCCCTAAAGAGCTACTAACCTTCAGTCAAACGGTGTCATCCTTTAAAGAGTTAGAATTCTGACCCCTCTGTATGTGGATTGTCCGACTTGCGCTTCGGCGCCCCTATACCTTCGTCGTCATGTCGATGGCCATCCTGCTGCTCGGCGTGGCCGCGATCCTGAGCATGGCGATCGATATCTTCCCCTACATCGACATCCCCGTCATCAGTATCGTTTGGTCCTATAACGGCATTTCGCCGGATGAAATGGCGGCGCGTGTGGTCACCATCTTCGAGCGCGCCATGACCACGACGGTCAACGATATTGAACACATCGAGTCGCAATCCTATACCGGGGTTTCTGTGATTCGCGTGTACTTCCATCCCAGGGCGAAAGCCGAAATGGCAATGGCTCAGATCACGGCGATGGCGCAATCCATCACTCGCGGGATGCCGCCTGGAATTTTCCCGCCATCGGTTTTGAAGTATGACGCTTCCAGCGTTCCGGTGCTGCAACTGGGCTTGGAAAGCAAGACGCTCAGCGAGCAGGAAATTCAGGACCTGGGGCAAAACTTTATCCGTACTCCGCTAGCCACCGTGCAGGGCGCGGCCGTGCCATCCCCTTATGGAGGCAAACAGCGGCAGATCGTGGTGGATCTGGACCCGGCTCAGATGTATGCCAAGCAGGTCTCCGCCACGGATGTATCCAACGCCGTAAATCTGCAGAGTTTGATTCTTCCGGCCGGCACGGTGAAGATCGCCGATCGCGAGTATCAGGTCCGCTTGAACAGCAGTCCCGAAGTCCTCTCGCAGATGAACAATCTGCCGGTCAAGACCGTGAATGGCGCCACCATTTATCTAAAAGACGTGGCCACCGTGCATGACGGCTTTTCGGTTCAAACCAATATCGTCCGGACCAACGGGACGCGCGGCGCACTGCTGACGGTGATGCGCAACGGGCAGGCCTCCACGCTGGATATCGTCAACCAGGTGAAGGCGGCGCTGCCCAAGATTTTCGCTGCGATGCCGCCGGAATTGAAGGTCCGGCAGCTCTTCGATCAATCGCTGTTCGTGCGCGCCTCGATCAACGGCGTCCTTCGGGAATCGATTAGCGCCGCGATCCTGACGGGATTGATGATCCTGATGTTCCTGGGAAGCTGGCGCAGCACGCTGATCGTCTGCATCTCAATTCCGCTGTCGATCCTGACGTCGCTGGTCATCCTGAACCTGATGGGACAGACCATAAACGTCATGACGCTGGGCGGCCTGGCCCTGGCGGTCGGCATCCTGGTGGACGACGCGACCGTCGAAATCGAGAACACGCATCGCAATCTGGCTATGAAGAAGCCGCTGGTGCGGGCGGTGCTCGATGGCGCGCAGCAGATCGCAGTGCCGGCCTTTGTTTCAACGCTGTCTATCTGCATCGTGTTCGTTCCGGTATTGCTGCTAACCGGCGCAGCGAAGTATCTGTTCACGCCGCTGGCGTTGGCAGTGGTGTTCGCCATGCTCGCCTCTTACATGCTCTCCCGCACGCTGATCCCCACCATGGTGCATTACCTTCTCAAAGTAGAGGTCGACATGTACCGCCGCGGCGAGCACGGCGAGGATGGAACGGCGGAGGGACACCCGCTCATCTGGCGCATTCACTTCGCGTTTAACCGCCGCTTCGAACGGCTTCGGGCTGCTTACACGGGCCTGCTCGATTGGGCTTTGGATCATCGCGCGCCGGTGCTTAGCGGATTCATGCTGTTCGCCTTTGGATCCCTCGGTTTGGTCTACTTGGTCGGGAGCGATTTTTTCCCCACCGTCGATTCCGGCACAATCCGCCTGCACGTTCGTGCTCCCGCCGGCACGCGCATCGAACAGACCGAGGTGGTCTTCGCCAACGTCGAGAGCGAGATTCGCCGCGTGATTCCGGCCAATGAGCTGGATACCGTGCTGGACAACATCGGAATCCCGCCGGGTGGCTTCAACATCGGATTCGGCGACAATCCCAACATCGGCGCGGGCGACGGTGACATTCTCATCTCGCTGAAACCGGAACACGGCCCGGTGGCCGTTTACACCGACCGGCTCCGCACACAACTGAACCAGAAATTTCCCGACGAACAGGTTTACTTCGAAGCGGCCAATATCACCAACCAAATCCTGAACTTCGGGCTGCCGGCGCCGATCGACGTACAGGTGACAGGCCGGGATTCCAAACCGAACTACTTGATTGCGAAGCAGTTGGCGGCGCAGATCGCGCAAATTCCGGGAGCCGTCGACGTCCATCTCCATCAAGTGGTGAACGCACCGGAGCTGCGCATCAATGTCGATCGGATCAAAGCCGGCCAGATCGGTCTGACGCAGCGCGACGTCGCCAACAGCCTGCTGATTTCGCTGAGCGGCAGCGGCCAGGTAGCACCCAATCAGTGGCTCAATTGGCAAAATGGCGTGAACTATCAGATCCTGGTGCAGACGCCGCAATACAAAGTAAATTCGGTGGACACGCTGATGCAAACGCCGATTTCACCGTTGAACGGCGCCCTGGTTACGAACACGGCCGGGTCGACGGCGGGCGCCGCCATGGCCAACGATTCCTTCACCGGGATTTCTCCCAATCAGGCTTCCATGGCGTACGGAAATCCTGGAGCGATGCCGTACCAGACTCAGCTTCTGTCGAATTTGGCCACCATTCAGCACGACTCCGCCGATGAAATCGTGAATCACTACAACGTGCAGCCGGTCTTCGATGTTTATGCCAACGTGGACCGCCGCGACCTGGGAAGCGTCGCTTCGGAAGTCAAAAAGATTATGCAGCGGATGGAGCCGAAAATCCCCAAGTCCAGTTCGCTGATGTTGCGCGGCCAGGCCGCCACCATGCAAACCTCCTTCCAGCGCCTGGGCCTGGGACTACTGGCCGCCATCGTTTTGGTATATCTGTTGATGACGGTTAATTTCCAGTCCTGGGTTGATCCGTTCATCATTCTGACCGCGCTGCCGGGTGCGTTGGCGGGAATTCTTTGGATGTTGTTCGCCACGCAAACCACCTTCAGCGTCCCGTCATTGATGGGCGCGATCATGTGCATCGGGGTGGCGACCGCGAACAGCATTCTAATGGTGGTGTTTGCAAACGATGAGCGGATGGAAGGCAAGGGCGTCAGGGCAGCGGCGCTGTCGGCTGGTTATACGCGCTTGCGCCCCGTGCTGATGACCGCGCTGGCCATGATTCTGGGCATGTTGCCCATGTCGCTCGGCCTGGGCGAGGGCGGCGAACAAAACGCACCCCTGGGCCGCGCCGTGATTGGCGGTTTGCTGATGGCGACGGTGACCACGCTATTCGTGGTTCCCATCGTCTACACGTACCTGCGCAAACAGCCGCCGGTGGATCATGACCGGCAAATTGAAGACGAAGAGCGCGAATGGCTGGAATCTGAAATTCAGGTGTATTGAGCGATAAAGGAGTAAACGAATCCGGTGGAGACGGTACCCAACACGGAAGAACAACTGAGGGCTGAAGTCGAGCGGCTGAAGCGCGAGTTGGACGAGCAAAAGCGCGCCAAGGATGCTCATTCCGCGCTGGCACATCCCGTGCGGCCATCCGGTAAAAAGCTTTTCGCTCTATTGCTGCTGGTCGCGATTGTATTCGCCGGGGCCTTCGCGCTCGGCTACATTCCGCACCAGCGCCGCGAATTGCAGTTAGTAGCCGAAGCCGATGTTCAGAAGGAAACCTTGCCGGAAGCGAGTTTTGCGGTGGCCGAGCGCGGCTCTATCAATGGAATGCTGGTGCTTCCTGGCAATATCCAAGCCGTTACGGAAGCTCCCATCCTGGCTCGCGCCGAAGGCTACATCCTGCAACGTTCCGCCGATATCGGGGACCGCGTGGCAGCCGGCCAGTTGCTGGCTGAAATCGAAGCGCCCGATCTCGATCAGCAGGTGCGCCAGGCCCAAGCGGCCGTCGAACAGGCGCAAGCCGACTTGGAGCGATCGCGCGCCGCGCTGGAACAGGGCCGGGCGAATGAAGCGCTGGCCAAGGTCAACGCCACGCGCTGGGAGAATTTGGTAAAGCGTGGCGCGGTCTCCAAGCAAGAGAACGACCAGTATCAAACGCAGTATCAAGCCCAAGCCGCCAACGTGCGCGCGCTAGACCGCGCCGTGGCCGCCGCGGAAGGCAGCCTGGCTGCGTCGCAGGCCAATGTGGCCCGGCTTTCTGACCTGCATAATTTTCTGAAAGTTCGGGCGCCCTTTGCCGGCGTCATCACGCAGCGCAATATCGATGTCGGGGCGCTGGTCAATACCGGCAACACCATGCTGTTTCGCATCGCGCAGACCAATCTGCTGCGCACCTTTTTGAACGTGCCCCAGTCCAGCGCCGCGGATGTGCGTGTGGGCCAGACCGCTGAACTGAGCACCTCCGAGCTGCCGGACCGCAAGTTTCGGGGTACCGTGACGCGCACCGCCAACGCCTTGGATCCAGCTTCGCGAACGTTGCTGGTGGAGGTCCAGGTTCCCAATCCGGACGGCAAACTGCTGCCCGGAATGTACGTCGAGGTTAATCTGAATCTTCCGCGCAAGGACCCACCGCTGCTGATTTCTTCCGATACATTGGTGGTGCGGCCCGAGGGCACGCTGGTAGCTGCGCTCGATGGAAACAACGTCGTTCATTTTCAGCACGTGACTGTAGGACGCGATCTGGGCGACCGCATCGAGGTGCTGTCCGGTTTGACGGAGGGCCAGCGCGCCATCGTGAATCCGAACGATTCCGTGCAGGAGGGCGTCAAGGTTAGCCCCGTCCCCACGGCGGGCGCCGGCAATTCCAAACGTCCTGCCAAACACTGATGCCCAGCGCGCTTTCGAGCGTCCGTGTTCCCAATCCCGGGAGCGCCTGAGGGATGGACGATATCAAGTCGCCCCGGCGCTACCCAGCATCCCATTTCTTGAGAGTTCCAATGAAAAAAATCAGCATCCTGCTCGTGTCTCTATTGCTGCTCCAATCCCCGGGCATTCTGGACGCCGCGGACGATTCTCTGTTTGGCTTTGAGCGTTGGAGAAAACCTTATCTGGCGCCCGAACTAGCGCCAGTGGATCTTTCAAATTCACCGCTGCTCCACCAGTTGCTGCGCGGTGGAAACATTTATCTGTCGCTCTCCGACGCGGTCGAGTTGGGCATCCAAAATAATCTGGACGTTGAGATCGAGCGCTACACACTGCCTTCCGCCAATACGGAGGTGTTGCGAGCTAAAGGCGGCGGCTTGCTGCGGGGGCTGCTGTACAACGTCGCCGAAGTACCGGTGGGCGTGGGCGGTCCGGCGAGCCCGTTGGTGACCAGCGTGGCGTCATCCACTTTCGCGGTGGGCACGGTTCCGACCAACCCGTCCGAATTAGGCGCCTTAGCGAGCCCGCAGGACAATCTCTCGGTGCAAGGAGGCAGCCCGTTATCTACCGGTCCGGCCATTCCACTCTTCGATCCGTTGCTGGGTGCACAAGCGAACTGGACGCATCAGACCACGCCCGAAATCAATTTGCTGACCGCCGGGGTGCCGGCCTTGGCCACCAATACCACCATGGTCAACGCCGGTTACCAGCAAGGTTTCGGCCCAGGCACGGAGCTGAATTTCAACTTCAACAATTCCAGGCAGTCGCTGAATTCTCTTCAGAGCAACTTCAATCCTTACGTCGCCTCCAATCTCGGCTTTACCATCACGCAACCGTTGTTGCGCGGGTTTGGTTTGGCGGTTAATCGTCGTTTCATCCGCATCGCCAAGAACGAAGGAAAGATCGCCAATTTGCTGCTGCGCCAGCAACTGATTGCGACTGTGTACGGGGTGGTGCGCCTCTACACCGATCTTGTGGCGTTATATGAAGACGTTCGGGTGAAAGAAGAAACGCTGGCTTCCGCCGAAAGACTATACTCCGACACCAAAGCACAGGTAGACGAAGGCACCCAGGCGCCGGTGGAGCTGACCCGCGCCAACGCCCAGGTCTTTTCCGTTCGCCAGGATCTCATCACTTCGCGCGGGCTGCTGGAAGAACAGGAAGCTGTGCTGAAAAATGTGATTACGCGCCGGACTTCAAACGATCCAGAAATCCTGAACGCCCACATCGTCCCCACCGGGACCATCGAAGTGCCTGCTCAGGACCAACTGGCGCCCATCCAGGATCTCCTGGCACAGGCCTTTGCTAACCGCCCCGATCTGCAGCAGGCGGGCGTGCAAGTGGACAATTCGCAAATCAGCCTGGAGGGATCGCGAAACGAATTGCTGCCCGAGATCGACCTGGTGGGAATCGTCCAGAACAACGGCCTCGCCGGCCAAACCAACCCGCTATCCTCCGCCATCGACCCTGCCTTGATTGGAGGCTACGGTAGCGCTTTGGAACAAATTTTCGCGCGGCGCTATCCAACTTATGGAGCGGGGGTGAACATCACGCTACCGCTTCGCAATCGCGTGGCTCAAGCCGACGTTGCGCGCGATGAGATTCAATTGCGCCAGACCCAAATCCGGCTGGAACAATTCCGCAAGCAAGCGCAACTGGAAGTGGAAGACGCGCTGGTGGCCATGCGGCGCGCCCGCGCATCCTATGAAGCCGCTCTGCAGACGCAAGCCTTGCAGCAGGAATCGCTGGAGGCCGAGCAAGCCAAGTTTGAGGTCGGCGCCTCCACTAGCTTTTTCATCATCCAGTACCAGAGCCTGCTAGCCCAGGCTCAATCGACCGTGGTGGTGGCGAAAAGCGCTTATCTAAAAGCGCGCGCGGCATTGCAGCGCGCCGTGGGCTCCATCCTGGAGGACAATCACGTAGAGATCGGTGCGGCCATGCGCGGGCGGTAAGCGATCAATTCGAAATTGCTGCTGAACGCTCGCAGACCGGGGCAAGCCGTCAGCACTTCGTCCAAACTCCGCGCCAGCCGGTAGCCCGCCGCCCAGGAAGGAAACAGTCCCGCGAGCGGAGTGGAGCAGAAATCGAACCAGCTGGTGGCCGCCCGAAAACCGGCCTGGAGAAAAGGATCAACTGTCCTCCGCGCCAGGAGCTGGCGTTCATCATCGGTCTGATACTTCTTCATCAGACCCGGCACCAGCAGCTTGCCTAGAAATCCGGAGAGCCTTCGTGCGCTCGGCTCCAGAGCATAGAATCGTCCGCGTTCGCTCAATAACGGAGACAGGTGGCCGGGAAACGCATCCAGAACAGGGTCCGGGAGATGATGCAAGAAAAAGATCGCCAGGACTATGTCGAATGACTCGCCGTCCAAAGCGAGAGCCGGCCAACTGCCTTCCAGGAACCGGGCATTTTTTACGCCTTTCGTTTTAGCGGCGCGGTTTGCTTCTCGAATTGCGGTGGGCGACAAGTCGACGCCGGTGACGTGGCCGACGTGGGGAGCCAGCAGCAGCTCCGTGTAGCCGATCCCGCAGCCGATGCTGAGCACTCGGCAATTGGAAGCAGCCTCGGTTCGGCGCAAGACCCGGCCGACGAGATATTCGCGAAACGCGACTACCGCCGGCTTGGCAAAGTGTTCAACTCCAAACCCGCCGTACAGATTTTCGTAATACGCGAGCTCGCGTTCCTGTGCGCCATCCGAATCCGTCAAGGGAGCTTCCCGCAACACACCATCTTACGCGTTCGCCGGTCGGAACAAACGGTTCGGCTGCTGTAAAAAGAATGCAAACAAATTGTAGGATACTTCCGAAACCAGACCCTGACTCTTATACTGCGATCAGTGATGTTTTTGAGGTCGCTTTTTGTCTTCTATCGATAACCCGATCCTGACCCAGACCGCGGTGGCCTCGCCGCGATTCTCTATGCCGGAAGCGGCGGAGCGCGCTGCCGGTTTTGCTATGCTGGCGCTCGCCACGCCGGTGATCGCAGCATCGGCTGCGGTGGTCAGCCTGCTTTCGCGCCGCTCACCCTTTATAGCCCACCTGCGGGTGGGCCGCGACGCCAAGCCTTTCTGGACTCTCAAGCTGCGCACTATGTGGAAGCCAGGCCAACCTGAACCCGCCTCTGCCAGATGGATCGAATATATCGTCGCCGAGCCGGATCAGGATGCCAAGGATGGATCCGACCCGCGCATCTCGAGCCGGTTCGCCGCCTTCTGCCGCCGCCACTCCATCGACGAGCTGCCACAGCTGTGGCACGTGGCGCGCGGCGATATGTCCCTGGTTGGACCGCGCCCGTTGACCCGCAGCGAGGTGGAAAAGCACTACGGCGTCCGCGCCTGCGAGTTGCTTTCCGTAAAACCCGGAATCACAGGTTTGTGGCAAGTCTACGGCCGCAGCGCCATCCGCTTTCCCCAGCGCAGCGCCATGGACTTGGAGATGGTCCGCGCGCTCAATGCCAGGATGTATCTGCAGATTCTGTGGCGCACCGTTCCCGCCATCGTTCGGGGAAACGGCGCCTGGTAGGGTTTGGACGAAATTCGCTCTTAGAGAACCTACTGGCTTATCGCGATGGTGGTGCTCGCGGAGCTGGTGACTCCGCCTTCCTGGATTTGTAGCGGAACGTTATTGCCAGGAGCGACACCGGTAGGAACTGTGATGGCCAGTTGGTTGACGCCGACAAACTGCGGGCTCAGTACCGAGTAAATCAGTTGCGCCTGCACTCCTCCAATCAGGACTGTTGGCGCAGTTGTGGTATTGCGGAGCACATTATCGAGGTACGCGGGGGCTTGCCCATCCGGAATGGAGTTGTCAAGCGCGCCGAGTCCGGTGGCGTAGATGACCAGAACATCCCCGGCTTTGGCGGCATGGGTGGTCGCGCCGGGCACCGCTCCGGCCGCCCAAGCCAGAGTCCCATCTGAATTGTTGACCGCTATTGCTAAGCCGTTGCTCGCAAAAATGCCCGGGCCAAGCGGTCCCACCGGCACTGTAGCCTGATTGGATGTGGCATTGTTCGAGGTGACCGTCACGCTGACCGCGGGGCCGTTCGGATCAATCTCCCACGGCAATTGCGCGTTGATCTGCGCCGGCGAATTTTGCGTGGGATCACCCTGATAAACGAACAGCAGTGGCGCGGCATAGGTGTTACTTCCCTGCACAAACTGAACGGTGACGCCTGCCAGCGACGAAGACAGCGGGATGGTATCGGCCGACGCCAGGCGGGCGGCCAGGTTGGTCCCAAAAATCGAAAGCAGAGCGCCGGGAGCTACGGGAGTAGTAAAACTCGCCGCATTCAAAATCCCCTGCGTGTCACGAATAGCAGGCGTTTGCGCGAGCATCAGGCCGGCAGCGGCAGTCAAGACGATCAGCAGGCGAATCTTCATAGCACTGGTCCTGCGCTTAGTATGGGCGCACGGCCCGCGGCCGGCAATGGCGAACACGTAAAATGTTTGTGAAAAGCTAGCGCGTATCGCGGTACCGTTTCTCGAGTGCGTTCCAGGTTTCGGTTACTTGCGCGTCGTGGCCGCCGTCCCGCTCTACTGCCGAGCGAGCTTCAGCCAGCGCTTCGTCGCGCCGTCCTGTTAACGCCAGAACCCGCGCCAAAGCCCAGTGCGGTTTGAACCAATTGGGCGCCCAGACGATGGCATTACGGAGCGCATGTTCCACTCCGGCCGTATCGTTGTTGCCCGCGAGTAACCCAGCCAGGTTGTACCAGGCGTTCGCTCGATCCTCAGCGCTGCTTACCGCGCGGAATCCAGCTTCCATCGCCTGCTGGCGGGCTGCCAGCCGTGTCGCGAAAATCGGAGCGTGCGTCGACAGCTCCTGCATGGCGCGCGAATAGGAGACATCGTCTCCGGCCCCACTGAGTTGCCATCGGAGGGCGATGCGATACGCTTGGCCGCTGGCATCGCCAGAAGCGATCTCGCGTTGCGCGGCGGCCAAAGCGGCGTCGGCTACCAGCAACCGTACGGCATAGCCGGCAAAAAGGAGGCTTATCACGAGTGACGTCGGGAGCACCCAACCGGGACATTGAGGCGAGTCTCCGCCGAGCTTGTTCTCCGCGCTAGCGCTAGTGGCAAGCAGCGCGATCACCAGATAAAAATAGAGCGATGTCGCTAGAACGAACACCATAAACTGTTGGGCGATCAGAAGCCCTGCCAAAGCGGCGGCGAGCGGCGCCGCCAAGCTAGCCCCGAGTCGAATCGCACGCCGGATGCACCAAACCCCCAGGCCGCAGAACCCCAACAGCACCAGGAATCCAAGCGCGCCGCGCGACGTGAGCGCGTCCAGAAACATGTTGTGGGGCGATTCGTGATAGAAGTCTGGAAATGCTCGCGCCAGTTCCACTGACTCGAAGCGTGGAAATTCAGTAGCAAACGTCTCCGGACCGAAGCCCGAGAGCGGCCGCGCGGCTGCCATGCCGAGCGAATCCTTCCAGAGCAGCAGGCGTGCGCCTCCACGCGCATCTTCGAGCGACCAGTGCAGGCGCGCTCGCAGCTTCCCACCGGCCGGCGAGAAGAAAAATAGCGCCAAGGCCGCCAGGCACGCGAGGCCAGCTACCACGCCGCGGGCTCGAATCCGATAGCGACCTGCCATCGCGAACACGATTCCGCCCACTAGCAGACCTAGCATGGCCGAGCGAGTGCCGCTCAAGATAATCGCCGCGCCTGCGAGTGCCGCGACCCAGACCGCCGCGTATTGGCGCCATCGTTCAGTCTCCAGCCGGTTTAGGCCCAATGCCAGAAAGACGATCACCACCAGCCAGGCCGCGAAATAATCGGCGTGGCCCAACGTGCCCGGCGGCCGCACAATCTGGAATGCACCTTCACCAACGTGATACGCCTTGGCAGGCAGCAGAGGGTCCCACCCGCAGTACTGCGCGATGCCGTAGGCGGCCGCTATTCCGCCGCTGGCGCTACATGCCCGCAGCAAGGTCCGCACATTCGCCGGCTCGGAGGCCAGCCACGCGGCGGCCAGCACGACCGATACGAACAGCCCGCCCTCGGGAATCAATCCCAAGCGCCGCCAGTTGCTGCCGTTGAGTGACAGCGCGCCATGGGTCGACAACAGTGTGGCTGCCGCCGAGCAAAACCAGGCCGCCGCCAAGAGACCCACCAGCCAGCGTCCCGCGGGCTCGCGCAGTAATTTGTAAACATTGTGTACATTTACTCTCGAATTTAAGAGAATTAGCGCCGAGCCGAATAGGAGAATCGCGGCTTTCGGCGTAACATCGAAATGAGAAAGCCAGCCGGGCGCGATTACGAGCGGCACCAACGCAGCAACCAGTGGCACGATGAAACGCATATTCGAAAACCTAACGCTCGTTCAGAGCCAGAAATAGTATGTACGATTCCTTTGACGCTTTCGAGTACATCGATTACTTGAGCAGGCGCTGGCGGACAATCGCCATCGCCTGCGGCTCCGCGCTCCTGATTTCTTTTTCGACGAGCTTGCTGCTCCCGAAGCGTTTCACTGCGACTGCCAGCGTGGTGATCGAGCCTCCGGGCGGCGCCGACGCGCGCTATGGGACGGCGGTCAGCGCGGTGTATCTCGAATCCCTGAAAACCTACGAGAACTTCGCATTGAGCGATAGCCTGTTTGCGCGCGCCGCTCACCAATTTCACCTTCAGGACGAGACGCATCCACAGGCCATCGAAGGATTGAAGCGCCGGGTTCTTAAGGTTTCGAAGCCCCGCGATACGAAGATCCTGGAGGTCAACGTTACGCTCTCGGATCCCAAAGTGGCGCAAAAGGTCGCGCAATTTCTCGCCGAGCAGACCGTGGCGCTGAGCCGTGGCGAAAGCCAGGCCACTGACAATGCCTTCGTGGAACAAGCCGAGCGGCAACTGGCCGATGCCCGCGAACTTCTCGACAACGATCAAAAGGCCTGGGCGGATCTGACGGCGAACCAGCCGATCGCATCCTTGCAGAGCGAGATTGATTCCTCCGTCGAGTTGCAAGCGACATTGCGGCAACAATTGGTGGACGCGCAGTCAGACGTCGCTGAATATCAGCACACCAGCGGGCAATTCGCCCGCGAGCAGCTTCAGGCTTCGCAGGCGCACGCGGCTCTGCTGGAAAAACGGATTGAGGAGTTGGCCCGCGAAATTCAGGCCAAGAGCACCATTCTTGCGCGCCGGGGAGCTGCGCGCGGCGCTCTGCAAGCAGATATGGCAGTAGCGCAGTCCGCTTATCAATCAGACTCCGCGCGTGTTCGGGAGATTCGCGCCACGGCCGGGTCGCACGCCGAGCAGTTGCGCGTGATCGACCCCGGCATTATTCCCGAGCGGCCCAGCTCGCCCAATACGGCCCTCAACGTCACGGCCGCTTTTCTGGCGGCGCTGGTGGCTTCACTCGTCTATCTCAGCGCAGCGTTTGCGTACCGGCGCCGGAGAACAGGTTTCCAAACTGAGGCGGCTCGCGGGATGCGGGCATGATCGCCGCGCTGCGCGCTCCCGGCCGGGCGGAAGTGCTCA
>Ga0335083_10004666_pt1 | contig 17413 bp, 14 predicted proteins | sample Lox_Sample_42_FD_206716 | JGI IMG/M metagenome (GOLD analysis project Ga0335083, IMG submission 206716) | Soil microbial communities from Loxahatchee National Wildlife Refuge, Florida, United States - Lox_Sample_4.2 | ecosystem: Environmental > Terrestrial > Soil > Wetlands | place: USA... | reverse complement strand
CTGCCAGGACAACCCCCTCACCGACCCGAACCTGACACGGCTCCCGCGCAATCAATCCGAGGGGCACCTGCCGCAGTTCGCGGTGTCGACCGGCCACTCGGACGCGCTCGAGTGCCTGCTCCGCAAGATCGGGATTTCGGACTCCGAATTCACACCCGAGTCCGGTTCGGGCCGGGTGAACCTGTTCGCGGGAGGGATGCACAACGGAAAGGCAATGACGAACAATTCCCCGGGCACCAACGCCTACTCGTCCAGCCTGAACGGGGGCGCCGCCTTCACCGACGCTGAGACATGGTGGGAGAGCGTCGACGACCTGAACAAGTACGACATCATCCTTTACTCCTGCGAAGGGGTACCGGACACGATGGACACGAACAAGAGCACGAACGCTCGGCAAGCCCTCCAGACGTATGCGAACGCCGGCGGCCGCGTGTTCGCCTCCCACTGGCACAACTACTGGATCGAGCACGGAGCCATGCCCTGGCCGACGCTCGCGACTTGGGACCACCAACGCGACCCGATGAGCCCCTTCACCGCGACCATCGACACCAGCTTTCCCACGGGCGCGGCGCTCTCCCAGTGGTTGCTCGACGTCGGGGGTTCCCCGACGGCAGGCCAACTGGTCATCCAAGGGGCGAAGCACACCGTCGATACCGTGAATCTCCCTTCGCAGCGATGGATCTACAGCACCACCCCGGTTTCGACCCAGTACTTCTCCTTCCTGACGCCCACCACCGCCGGATCGGCTGCCTGCGGAAAGGTCGTGTTCAGCGACCTCCACGTCTCGTCCGGCAGCGGCGGCGCGAACGAGGACAGCTCAGCTCCTTCGAAGGCGTTTCCCACCGGCTGCGTCACGACGGACCTCTCCCCGCAGGAGAAGACGCTGGAGTTCATGCTCTTCGACCTCTCCTCCTGCATCCTCGACATCGGCTGATGGCTCGCGGGCGCAGACGGGCCTCAGAGTGCTTGCAAGAATTCGACGAGTGCTCGGCGGTCGCCGTCAGGCAGGTCGAGACCAAATAGATGGCCCGGCACGGCGCCCACCCCGTGGAGTCGCGAAGTGAAATCAGCGGTGGGCCGTGTCCGATCGAGCATCGCCTCCAGGGAAGGGACGGACCCGTCATGAAGCAGAGAGCCACGACTCCCAACGCCTCGGAGAGAGGGGACACGATACATTCCCGTGCCACGCTCCGCCGAACGGCCGAGCGCCGGGTCCGTGGCGACCATTGCCAACGGAACCGGCCGCCCCGTCAGCGCCGGTGGGGTGTGACACCACCCGCACCTCGCGGCGAAGAGCGCCCAGCCTCGAGGAGCTGCTCCTTCGGCTGCGCTGAGGGGGGCCAAGGTATCCGCCAGGGAAGCAACGTACGCGGCCAGCGCGAGAGCAATGATGCGCGGTGGTCGGATCACCTGTCCGTACGATGTGATCACCAAGGTTTCGATACGAATAGCCAATGACGTTCGATTCCGCATGGCCAGCGTCGCGTCGTGATGCAAATGGGTCAGAAAGCGCACTGGCCGAAGGTCGGGGATGCGCACGGGCTCCGTGCCAGCTACGGAGCTCACATCGAGCCTCCCGGGCCCCCACTCCGCCACCGCTCTTGCGTTGGCCCGATCGAGCGAACCCGCGGTCGTGTCCAGAATTGCCGCCCCGACATCCAGATGCACGTTGGGCAGCCCGTCCTGTATGCCCCCGGGGCCGGGCGCCGAATGGCACGACGAGCAGGTCAAAGCAACAGCCGTCGAACCGTCGGTCATCCGAACGCGGACCAGACCACCGACCCCGCGCCGCTCGTCGCTCCACAGACCGTAGTGAGCGGCAGCCTGACGGGAAGCGAGCCCGACGACCAGTTCTGGAGCGAGCTGCGTCGGATATCGAGCAAACGCGATCTTCCCGAGCGCCACCAGGGCCGTATCGTCCTCGGAGGTGATCTCGTCTCGGGATGGAAGCGAGAGCGGCGCGAACGCATTCGCCACCGTTGCGCCCTTTCCATCCAGCTCTGTCACCGTAATTGGCCGAGTCGCTGGATTCCACTCGGGAAGCCGGTCCCAGTCCCGCGAATCATTCGTGGCATAGTGGTCGAGGCGAAGGCGCGAGTACGCGTTGTTTCGGTTGACCAGAGATGCCAACAGCACGGCTCGACGGAACCTGGCGTCGTCGAGGTATGGCGCCCTGTCGATCCGAGTCACCGACGAGAGCAGACAAGCTGCGGCCACGAGACACGGCAAGATGAGCGTCCCAGGCGACCTGCCGATTGTCACGATCAACCCGTGCAGACGATGAACCCCTGACACGCCCAATGGCCAAGGGTCGCCTGGTAGCGGCAATAGTACAGATTGGGATCCCTGCAACAATCAGCGTCCGTGATGCACGTGTCGGCAGACGAATGACAATAGTAACCGGTCAACGCTCCGCAGTTACCGGCACGAGAAGGCGAGCAGGCATAACCATCGCCACAGTCCTGGTCCTTGCGGCACTGCGCTGGAACGCACAGATTGGTCTTTCCCGGGTCCTTTGTAATGAAGTCGGTGGCGCACCCACAGGCCGTACCCGTCATGCACTCGGTGTCGCTGAAGCACTGGTCAACGTGACACTGACCGCCGAGACACCAATTGTACCCTGTCCCGCCGTCGGCTTGGCAGTCCGCATTGGACGCGCACGCGATGCTTGCGACCGCAGCGTCGGGGCTGAACTGAGTCACAGAACACACAAAGGGCTGCGGTCGGCTGCCGGGAGTCGACGCAGCCCCATCGGCACATTCCGTCGCGCTGCTCGAGTCTGGCGGCGGTGCTGGAGTCGACTTACAGCCAGACAGTCCGGCGGTCACGAGAACCGTCGCCACCAGCAGGTCAGGTCGCATTGCTGGGCGCAATCAGCAAGTTTCAGACCAGACGTTCGCGCACCCAAAGCGGACAGAAGGCGTCAACCACCACTGGCGTCCGTCACGGGCCCGGGCGCTCCTTCCGTGATCCATCGATTCACCATCGCGATCACGCAGGCCGGAAGCGGATCCGAAGCGAAGAACTCTCCCTTCGGCATTTGCACGCCGTAACAGGGAGTCGAAGAACTTACCTTTTCATAAAGATAACTGTCACCCGGATCACCCGGCACGACCAGAGTTCCACCGCAAGTGTCGGGGGCGGGCGCCGGCTGGTTCACCAGATTGCTCCAGGACATGCCTGGCCTCAAGTCCAGGGCCGGGTCGCCCCCCGAACCGACATCGTGACAGCCGACGCAGTTATCGTCGAAGATCCTCTGGATTTGGTCGTAACCAACGGTGACGGCCGCGTCCGAGGGCGGGCAAATCGCGGCGCGTGGATCGGGCGCCAAGCTGCGGTCGATCGCGCCATCGGAGACCGCTGGCGTCCCTTTTGAGCAGCCGAGGAGCGCAACGGACGACAGGACCAAGCAGGCGGCCTTCGTCATTTGCTCAATCACACTCCAACGAGCGAGCACGAGAGATGACCGTAGTTCAACGGCGGTCAAGAATCCAGGCCTTCGACGGCATGCCGGAGATTTGCTGGGTTGCCGGCGCCGAAGGGGCTGCAAAACGCCGCAACATCATCGCCGTTCCGGACGCAGGTGTATCGACGAGTTGCCCGTCAGGGACATTTGCCGGACCGCCGCACGAGCCACGCCGCAAAGATCCCGGACACCAGCCGCGAATAGTCAACTCGACCGCGCGTGTCTGACGTCCTGCCCGCTCACAAGGAAGATGATCATCTCGGCGACGTTGGTTACATGGTCGCCCATGCGCTCAACGTGCTTGGCGAAGAGTATCGTGGCGAGGCCCCGCGCTACAGCGCTGGAATCGCGAGTCATGACGGCTTTGACTTCTTCGAAGATCCTCTGCATCCAGGCGTCGATCGCGGGATCGGCGGCGATCACGCGCTCCGCCGTTCCGAGATCACCGGTCACGAACGCGTCGATCACCTCGCGGAGCATGCGCTGAGCGGCGGCAGCCATCGGCGGAAGCTCTTCGATCGCCCGCAGCGCCGGCTCCTCGCAAAGGGCCTGGACTCGTTCAGCCATGTTCACCGCGAGATCTCCGATGCGCTCGAGGTCGGTCACCATCTTCAAGGCGGCGGCCGTGAAGCGAAGGTCCGAGGCCTCCGGCTGCTGCAACGCCAGCACCCGAATGCACTGCTCGTCGATCGCGAGCTCCATCCGGTTGACGGCGCGGTCGGCTTCGATGACCCGCCCGGCCCGCTCAGGGTTGCGTTCGACGAGGGCGGCAACCGCTTCACCGACGTGGCGATCAACGAGACTCCCCATGGACACTATCTGCTCCTTGAGCGACAGGAGCTCCACATCGAATGCGCTGTTGATGTGTCTTGGTGACATCGGAATCGGAGTCTCGCCGAAGTTCCGCGGCTTCGCCAGACCGGACCGTTCTCACAGGCTGCGCAGATACTCGACCAGCGCCCGCTGGTCATCGGCGCTCAACGTGGGCGGCGTCGTGTCTGCAGGCACCGTGGCACGCAGCATGACCGGTATGACTTCGTCCAGCGTGGCCGCGCTGCCGTCATGTAGGTACGGCGCGGAGTCCGCGAGGCCCCGCAGCGCGGGCGTATCGAACGCGCACGCGCTACGCGAATCCCCGTCGATGTCGGTGTGCGCGACGTCGTTGAAGTCGCCGGAAGCGACGCAGGTGCCGACATCGTGCAGCAACACGCCTCCCGCCGTCGCGGCGGAAACCACGGGTCCGGTTAGGTCGAGGCTCGGGTTGGCCGCGCCGGAGTCGGTCAGCGCCGGCCCCAAGTGGCAGTTGCCGCAGCCGACCTGCGCGAAAACCGCCTGTCCGGCCGCCACCAGCGTCGGATCGGTGTGCGGCGGCACCGGCGTCGGGATCGCCTGGTTCACGAAAGCGGCCAGCGCGTCCAGCAGCGGCGCCTGCATCGCGTTGTGAACGTCGAACGCGCCGCCTTGCTCGACGTTGATCGTCTTCCAGTAGTCCTGCACCTGGTTGCGATCGGCGGTGCGGAACAGGAACCCCGTATCGAGCAGACCGCCGGCGTTGCTGGGGGTGTCGCGCGGGCCCTGCGCGAAGCGCCAAGTGACGGCGTCGCTGCGCCCCTCGACGTGGCAGCTCGCGCACGCGACCCAGTGGTCCTGTGTGATCGGCAGATCGTCGCTGTTCGCCGAAAAGAACAGCTTCTGCCCAAGGCGCAAAGTCGGCGGCATGGGATCGGCGGACAGGCTGGCGAAGGCCGGCCCGTCTGGCGCGATCGTCACGCCGGTCGCGGTTTCCGCGAAGGTGAACGCGGCGACGTCCTCGGTGTTGCGCTCCTGCACGTAAACGGTGGCCCCATGCACCGCGACCCCTTCGGGCAGGTGGCCGGGCAGCGGACGCACGATCTGAGCCTCCACGCGTGCTTGGGCGTCGACGACCAGCAGGTCTTCGCTGTCCGCGTCGGCGATGAAGGCGTACTTGCCGTCGTCGGAGAACGCCAGCGCGCGTGGACCCGACACCACGTCCCCGAACGCGCCCCCGGCGCCCGGCGTGGCGTTGCTTCCCTGGACCGTGAGCCGCGCCAGCGGGGCGCCCGAGCTGTCGAGCAGCGAAACCGCCGGGAACACGGTCATGTTGAACGCCAGCCGGGGTTGGGGCGTGTCGATCCCCAGCATGAGGTGCGCGGTCCATATTTCCTGCGCGCCCGGGCGCGCCGCGACGTCGTAGATGCCGCGCGCCGGCCCGTGCGGCGTGGTGGGGTCGCCGTCGGCGGCCGGCGGGCCGTCGGCGATCGTCCAGGTCGCCTGGACCCTCAGCGGGTCGGTCCCGAGCGCGCTGACGCCCGGACCGAGCAGGTGCGTTACCAGCAGCGTTGCGCCGTCGGGCGCGAACGCCAGCGCCCACGGCTTGCGCGGCGTGGGCACGGCGTCGGTGACCGACAGCGCAGCGGCATCGACGGCGACGACCTCGTCGTCTTGCGCGCAGGCGACGAACACGGTCGCGTCGTCGCCGCTGACCAGCACGCCGATCGGCTCGGCACAGACAGCAACGCTGCCGCGCACCACGGCGGTCCCGGCGTCGAGCGCGTAGAGCTGACCGGAGCGCTGGCCGGTCACGTACAGGCTGGCTCCCTTCGAGTCGAGCGCGAGTGCGCGCGGGCCCACCACCGGATCATAGCGACCCGTGCTCGCGGCGGCGGCCGGGTGCGCGCCCGCGAGGAGCACCTCTTGGACGATGGTCCGCTTCGCGGTATCCAGAATCGTCACGCTGTCCGCGTCCGGGTGAACGACGTAGAGCCGGTCTCCGTCGGAGCTGACCGCGATCGGCGCCGAATGAAGCTGCCGTTCGGGGTGGGCGGGCGCGTGGCCACCGCCACAGGCTCCGGCCGCCATGCCCAAGGCGATCGCCAAGTGAGCGGGCTTCATGGCAAGACCTTTCCTTCGTCGGCCAGTGACCAGGGCGTCATCGTGAAGGTGATCGCGTTGCCGAGCGCGGACGGCAGCCCGACGGCGCTGATCTCGGGGACGCAGTCGTGTTCGCGGTCGGCCGTGATCACGCGCTGTCCGTTCGACGCCTGCGGCGTGTCGCCCAGCGAGCCGGACTCACCGGAGAGCACGCGCTCGGCCATCTGCAGACCGCCAAGCCCCAGCGGCTGCCCGTCGGGCCCGGTGCCGAGCTGCGCGCACTCGCTCGGCCACTCGACGAGCTGGTCCTGGTCGCGGTCGTCCCATCCGTTCAGGACCAGCTTGTCCAGGCGGGCGACGCGGTCCTCGATCAGGCTCTGCATGGCGTCGTTTCCAGGGAGCAACGCGATGAGCTCGAAGGTGTCCCGCAGCGCGCCCTGCAAAAGGCCGAAGCGCCGGGGCGTGAAGGTCACCTGCAGCGACTTGTCCCCGGCCGTCGTGCGGTAGATGCGGGCGCTCGGATCGTAGAAGGAGCTCTCCAGCCGCAGGAAGACGGTCTTCGCGCGATCTCGGTACTGCGTGTTGCCGGTGGCCAAGTAGGCGATCAGGAGGCCGCGCAGGGCGGCCGTGTGGGCGTCGAGGCTGGTCCCGGCGTCGGTGGGCTCATTCTTGCCCAGATCCCAGGCGGCGTAGGCCGTTCCGGCGTCGGTGGTGAGCTGGCCGAGGAAAACGCCGGCGAGTTGCTCGATGAGCTGGTCGAGGCGGGTGCTGTACGGCATGCCGTCGAGCGTTCCGAACGCGTCGAGCGAGCAGGGGATCCCCTTGGCGTCGGGCTTGGTGTTGCTGTAGAGCGCGAGCGTCGAGTCGACGCTCCGCCTCGCGGTGCGAAGGGCGAGGAGCGCGTAGGCTGCGACGTCGGCCGACAGCGTCGAGCCGCGCGCGGGCGTCGCGCCGGGGAGCGCCACGTCGTCAACGAACAGGCCCGTCGTCGGATCCACGTGCAGCCGATCGATGTTCACAACCAGCACCTTCATCATCGCCAGCGCCCGGTCATGCAGCGTCGGCGCGCCGGTCGGCGTTTGGTTCTGCAGCGGGAACGGATCGCCGTCGAAGTAGGCCATCGCCGGCATGCTGCCGCCGACGTCGACGTTAGACTGATCGGTAAGCGCGTAGATGCTGGAGAACGCGCCCAAGAGCCCGGCCAGATCGAGCAGGTGGCTGTCGGGTGAGGCGATCGTGTAGCTGGTCGGGATCGGGAAGCCGCTGGGGTCGTCCCCCTCGGTCACGGCGATCGAGCCCGGGAACCAACGCAGTGGCATGGTGGTGTCGTAGCCGAGGGCATCGGCGACGCTGGCGAAGCCGGAGAGGGTGGCGCCGTCGATGGTCGTCAGCTGCGTCAGCCACTGCTGGGCCTGGTTGTCGAGGATCTGGAAGAAGTTGCCGGCCTGGAACCCTTCGATGTCACTCGATCCGAGGAACGTCCCGGCCAGCGCCGGGCCGCCGCCGTCACCGACGCCGACGACCATGTTGCCCGCTGTTCCTACGTCCGCGAGCTGATTGACGGGGACCGTGTCGATGGGGTGCTCCTGACTGTCGTGCATCACCTGCAGGTAGTTGAGCGTCCAGAGCGCCTCCTTCCAGCCGACCCAACCCGACGATCCCGGATCGATCGTCATCGACTGGATCTGGGCCGGCCGCTGCGGGAGATGCAGCGTGGTGTAGTCGCACTCGTAGTCGTCGCAGTCCAGTGAACCGGAAGCGCCGGGGTCGTCGTCCGAGCTGATCGAGCAACCGGTGGAGGCGTTGCTGGCGGCGATCCTCGGATCCCAGACCGCGTAGGGTTGCAGCGTCGGCCAGAACCCCGGCCAGCCGAGCGGGTTAGCGGCGGTCGCGTCGGCCGTCACGAAGCGGCTCACGGTGTTGGCCTGGCCGGCCATCCGCTGGACCCAACTCCGCAGCAGCGCCAGTGCGTCCAACCCGGTGGCGCCGGTCGGGTTCAGCACGGGCCCGAAGGCCAGGGACGTGCCCGCCCCTGATTCGAACGCGACGTTGTTCATCGGTTGCTTCGAGTACTCGTACGACTCGACGGCGCTCGCGAAGCCGGGCAGGTCGACCATGACGGCCCCATTGGCCGACGGATCGAAGTAGTTGCTGGGCGAGCAAACGTCCTCCTGACAGACGAACTCGCGGCTGTAGCCGGCGAGCTGGCGCCCCATGGCCTCGGCAAGTGGCTCGCCGGAGAGCTGCATTTCCACGCCAGCCATGAAGTGATCGCGGGTCACGAACGTCGTGTCGATCGCGCTGACGGTCAGCGCGAACGTCTGGAGCAGGGTGCCGCCATCGGGCCTCGGCGCGCTACCGCCACTCCCCCCGCACGAACCGACCAACCCCAGGAAGCAGCAGAATGTCCCCACCCGGAGGGCTGGTCGCATGCCCCGGTGCAGCGAGCAAGTTCTGGACCACACGTTCGCAGGTGGAACGCTCGGCAAGCGCACCAGAACGCGGAGCCGCGTCCCCGCGAACTGCTTGCCGGCCCAAGTTCCACTGCAGCTTTTTGCCCGGACGGCAAACAGCCCTGCTCAACCGTACAGTAGCGCCGACTTCCACTAACATCGGTGCAACTCTGGATAGCGATCCGCCGGCGTATTCAACCGCCCGGCACGCGCACCCGGTGGAACCGGTGCCTTTCCGGCGCAGACGGGGCAGCCACTTCCGCGCGAGCGCTCATTGACCGCGGCCTGCCAGCGATGGGCGGGGTCTCGCGTGCACCTCCACCACGCCTTGAAGTGGGAGCCGAACGATACGTCCTTTGGTCTCGTCGTTCCGTTTCGCGCCCGGTCCCACTGGTCGACGAGATCGGGAAAACGATCAGCCAGGGAGTTCAGGCGCCCTTTCCGAGCATGGAGCGGGACCGGTGCCTTCCCCATGCAGACGGGACATCCCGACTCGTGAATCGTCCGGTCATCGACCGCCGCCTTCCAACGGTGCACCGGATCGCGCGGGCAACGCCACCAGACGCTGAGGTGCGACTTCGCCGCGACCTTACGAGGCGTCAGCCTCCCGTTCCCAGTTCTATCCCATTCGGCCGCTACCTTAGGGAAAAGAGTCGCGAGCGCGTTCGCAGCTGTAACCCGTAGCCCTGAGCAGAAGGGGCAGCCCGACTTGCCCCACCAGCGATTCGAAAGCCGGGCTTGCCAGACGTGCCGCGCGTCCTTCGAGCAGCGCCACCAGACCTTTCGATGCGACTTCGCAATCGTCGTCTCTGGTGTCTGCCTGCCGTTCCGCGTCGGGTGCCACTCGCGTGCGATTTCCGGAGCCGTCGCCGCCACGCTGTTCGTGACCGACACCGCGCGATTGGCGCAGTACGGGCAACCACGGTTCCGCGTCGTCCGATTATGGGGCGCGGCGCACCACAGATGATCGGGCCCCTTGCGACAGATCCACCAGATCGGTCGGCTAGAGCCATACCTGACCTCGTCGGGGAACAGCTCGCCGTTCTTGGTCGGGTGCCACTCCGCGAGCAAACGGGGATAGCCGGCAACCCAATGCTTCGACGTGGCGGTGCGCAGCCGCGCGGCACGCGCTTCTGCTCGCGCCCGCGCGAGGTCGTCGCCGAGGGCGATAGCGGCCAGCTCGCGCATGGAGCGACGCGCCGGGTTTCGCACGCCAGCGCGTTCCAACTGGCGCGCGATATGACTGAGCTTACGCCCGACGATTCCGGCGAGAGTCTCGAGGCGCTGGGCTTGCGCTGATTTCATCTCTGAAGGGTCACGACGGCCGCCGCGTTGGACCTCACCGGTTCCGCCACGGCAGCAACCGCGTCGAGTTCAGAATGAAGAGAAGCTCCGACGACACGTGGATGAATGGCGGCCCTCCGGACCGCACCCGTTCGGGGAAGCAGCGACAGGAGGTCCTTGATCGCCCGCCGGCCGCGCCCGACGGTCATGTGCTCGAGCACCTCCGCGATGAGCACAACAAGTACGATGACGAGCGCCGTGAACGCCTCGCGGATGGTGAGCGCGGCCACTAGAGCGATGGTCATCGAGAGCTCCATCGTCATCCGGCGCTCTCGCAACGCCTCGAAGGCCTCCTTGAATACCGGGTAGCCGCCGACCAGCGTCGCGACCGGGGCGACGATGTTGACCTTCGCGAAAGGCTGCCAAGGAAGGAACCACGACACGACCACCGCCACGGCCACGAAGCCGATTCGCACCAGATCTCCGCGCGCGACCTGCTGGCCCTCGTCGTCCTGGTGGTCAGGCGGGCCGGGCGAGGGGTTGGTTCCGGCAGTCACCGAAGCCGTCACGAGATGAAGAGGTCGTCGCGTTGGTTCCATCAGTAACCTAGAGTGCGGACCGATCTCGCTGATTGTGATTGAACATCTCGACGCCGACGACCACTCGCCACTCGGCCGCGCCGAGCTTCCGAACGAGACCGACGCCGACGCCCAGTTTGACTCTGACCTGCATCTGATCGTCTCGCGTTCCCTCGATCCGGCCGGACAGGAGGCTTTCCAGCGCGGTCCCGTTCGAACCAAGGAAGGATCGAAATGCCGTCGCCCCGTAGATTTCGGGCCCTACAACGGCCACCCACTGGCCACTCATTCCGACGGGGATCTTGGCACCCGCGCCGACTCCGAAGAGCATCTCGCTGCCTCTCGGACTGCCGGGGGTGGGTGAATCATCGAGCGGCCGGAGATGGACGCCGAGCTGGCACGCCCAGGTGAAAGATCGGACGTCGCCAGCGCAGAGGGTCCGGACCGTGCCGCGAAGGGTGCCGTCCGTGTCGTAATCGGCGCGATTGCCGAATGGGATGAACAACTGCGCGCCGGCGCCGAGACGGAACCGGCTCCTTGGTGCACCAACAATCCGCAGGTCGGCGCCGAGGCGCACGTCCGACACTGCATCGGGGTTCGAGCCAAGGTTCAGTGATGGACCGGTGAACGAGTAGTCGCCGACCGTTCCGCTCTGGCCGGTGATGAGGAACGGCGAGGTGACATTGAAATACAATCGCCAGCGATCGTAGGTGAGCGCTCCTCCGACATCGGTGACGGCTTCGTTCGAGACCACAGCGACGCTGTTCGCCCCGCCGGTGACGCGCAACGGGTCGTGGGCGTATCCGACAGTGAGCGCCAAAGCGCCGCCCAGGCTGCCGTGAAGGTCGAGGTCGTCCATGACGAACCAGCCGCCGCCGGGAGCCGACGGATAGAACCGGTTGACGGCGAATCCCTGTGGTGCGACCTGCGCTTGGGCGCGGGTCCCGGCGCCCGCCAGCGCGAGGCCCAAGGCGATGCCGAGCGAGCGCCTAAAACTCGGCATGGATCTTCACCCCCGGCATCTGGATCGGACCCGCGCGGTCCGCGTTGTAGCCGGGATTCCAGAGCAGCTGAAAGTCGGCCGCCAGCCAGATCGCCTTGCCAATGTTCATGCTGTAGAAGACATCGAGGAGACCCTCGGTCGCCTGGCGCAGGTGACCGTCACCGATGAAACCGTCGACGCCTCCCATCGCCAGATACCGCGCGTGAATGGCGGAGACGGAGCTGAAGGACAAGCCGATGCCGGTGACGTCGAAGGGGCGCCGCCACAGGCTGCCCTTGGCCACCGCGCCGAATGACAGATCGCGGTCTGCGGAGTCATAGGCGTCGACCTCCGACTGGCCGTCGGAATACATGGCCCGCAGGAAGATGCCGATGTCCCTGGCCACGAACTGCTCGGCGTTCACCCCGATTCCGAGCTTGACGTTCCCCCTTCGCACCCAGCAGAGATCGGGGGCCGAGAAGTTCTTCGAGCCGTAGCTGTAGCTCTCGCTCGGGCAGTCACCGGCGTTCTGGAGAGGATTCGCCTCATACGCCGCGATCGCGTCGTCGAAGCGGCCGCTGAAGACGTGATTGCGATAGCCCAGGATCCGGATCGCGCCTGGCAACCCCCAGACGACGTGATCGTGCTCGATCTCCAGCGAATCGCCGTAGCGCTCCCAGAAACGGAAGTCGAGCGACTGCTCGTTGGGATTCTTGGGGGGGAGAAATCGACCGAGCCGAGCCACCCAGTGGTCGAAGTACAGCTCGGCGGCCACGCCGACGGTGTAACCGCGGGCGTCTGCGGGGAAGTCGTAGGAGGAGTCGGCCATGAACGCCTCGTTGAAGAACGTCTGGCGGGGGTCCCAGGTGACGTTGTTCTTGTCGAAGACGTCGAGGACGGAGTAGTTGCCGGCCGTCAGAACGAGTCGCCGCTCGCTGACGGTTGCACCGAGCTGCAGCGGGTTCGAATCTAGCGGGATGCTCGACCCTCCAAGGTCGAACGTCTGACGAAGAAAGAGACGCGCCCGATACAAGGACGGCGTCTCCGATCCCACCTTTTGCAGCTCGAAGATCTCGGTCGCGCCCCCCAGCCCTTTGAGGTCCGAGAGGGCGCGCTCGGCGATCATCTCGGGGGTGACGTAGAGCTCGCCTCCCGTCCAGAGCTTCACTCCGAGAAAAAGCGAGAAGGTGGCGGCGAAGCTCCGCTCATAGTCTGTGATGAACGAGTTCGTGCTTCCATTCGCGTTGGTGTACGGCGCTTGAAATGGGACCTTGAAGACAGTCATGTACGTGAACTGCCCGTAGGCGTTCCAGCGCTCGTTGGCCAGGTCGTGCAGGTTCTGCTGCGAGAGCACGTTCATGAAGTCGAAGGCGGTCTCTTCGTGCGCGGCCGGAGGCGCCGGAGCCTGCGCGCCGGCGCGACCCGAGGCGCACAACATGCAAGCCGCGGCGACCGCTGTCCAAAGACGCGCGCTCAAGGCCCGCCGATGGTCGTGCAGGTCGCCGGGTCGTATCGCAACCCCGAAAACTCGGCGGCGAAGACCCGCTCGGTGATGAAGTCCGCCTGGTCCTGTGAGAGGAAGCTCCCTGCCGCGCAGTTCCCCTCGAACGTCGTGTCGTCGACGGGAATGTGGAGCGTCTGGTTGAGGTGCACGCCGAATCCAACGGCCGACCAAAGAGCGACGAAGGACGGCGGCGAGGAGAGGCCGCCATCAGGTTGGGTTCCCAGCCCCGGGACCAGGATGGCGTACGCTGTGTTGGCCGACGCGGGTACCGTGTTCTGGGGATTCGACGAGGAACCGGGCGGAATTGGAGTCGTGAACGGCACCGCCTGCCAGAACGCGCGGTAGATGACCAGCGGAGTCGCTGCGACGGGGGAGTAGTTGTTGTCGATCATCACGTTCGCGGTCGGGCTCTCGCACGCGGCCAGAAAGGCAGCGAAGAAGAACAGACCGCAAATCGCGACGCCCGGTCGAATCATCGATATCGACGCCGGGCACTATGCACGGCCACATGGGGTATCTGTCAAATGACGATTAAGTAATGGTCTGGCCGGGAAGAATCCGTCGACGCCTCCCTGCGAGATGCTTGGCAGTGTGGTCGCCGGCCAGGCATTCTGCCTGGACGGGCGCCTGGATAGACTCAGAGGAGGGTCAGACTGGGTATGCTCGACAGCCGTGGACACCGAGAGCTGGTCGGCCCTGGTGGTGGACGATGACCCCGGCGTCCGCCAGTCGCTTCGCTTGTGCCTGGAGGCGGATGGCGCGCGGGTTCTCGGTGTGGGGAGCTCGTCAGCCGCCCTGGAAGCCCTTGAACGCGGCTCGTTCGATCTCGTCCTGGTTGACGTCTGGCTGGGTCAGGACTCGGGCCTCGACGCGATCGCCGATATCCAGAGGCGCCAGCCCAGCGCCTCGATCATCGTGATCACAGCGCTGGCGACGTTCGAGAGCGCCGTCGTTGCGATGAAGCGCGGTGCGTTCGACTACCTTCCGAAGCCCTTCACACCCGACCAGGTGCGGCACGCGGCCCGCCGCGCGCTGGAGGCCGCGCGCACCAAGCAGCAGCTGGCCGAGGCCCAGGTCCGACTGCAGGAGGCGGGCACCGACGACGACTTCTTCGAGACTGCCAGCCCGCGGTTTCAATTGATGATGGCCCAGGCGCGACGCGTATCGTCCACGGACGTTCCCGTTCTCCTCCGCGGCGAGAGCGGCACCGGCAAGAACGTGATGGCTCGATGGATGTGGCAACAGAGCCCTCGGGCCCGGGCGCCGTTCGTCTCCGTGAACTGCCCGTCCCTCTCGCCGGAGCTCATGAACAGCGCGCTGTTCGGCCACAAGAAGGGTGCGTTCACGGGCGCTGTCGGTGACGCCGAAGGCAAAGTTCAGGAGGCGAAAGGTGGCCTGCTGTTCCTCGACGAGGTCGGCGATCTGTCGTTGGAGGCGCAGGCCCGACTCTTGCGATTCCTGCACGATCGCACCTACGAGCGCGTGGGGGAGGCGAAGGAACGACATGCGGACGTTCGTATCGTCGCTGCCACGAATCGCTCACTCGAAGAGGATCTGAAGACCGGGCGCTTTCGAGAGGACCTTTTCTACCGGCTGAACGTGGTAACCCTGGTCGTGCCGGCGCTGCGCGAGCGGCCAGAGGATTTGCTGACACTGGCTCGACACTATCTGAACGGCGCCCGCGTGCGCCAGCACCGGCCCGATATCTCCTTCTCGGAGGCCGCCGAGCGCGCCGTCGGCGCTTATGGGTGGCCGGGAAACCTGCGCGAGCTCAGAAACGCGGTCGAGCGAGCCCTCATCCTTTGTCCTGGCACGCGTATCGAGCCCGGCGATCTGGGGATTCCGGGCGTCGTCGAATCGGAGGGAGTGCCCGCATCGAATCGGGACGTCGCGCTGGGCACAGAGGTCACGCTGGAGGCGGTCGAACGGGAGCACATCGCTCGGATCATCGCGCGTGCTCCGACCCTGGAGGCAGCCGCGCGGATGCTCGGGATCGACAGCACGACGCTGCAGCGCAAGCGCAAGCGCTACGGGCTCGTATGAAGAACGCGCTCAGTCTGCGGACCCGCTTCCTGGTCGGTGGTGCATTCCTGGCGATCATCAGCGGCACCACCAGCCTCTACAGCGCCTGGGCCTTCTCGCGCGTCCGAGACGTCGTCGACCGCACCGTCCAAGACGGACAGCAAGCCACAGCCGTGACCGGCACCCTCATCAACGCGCTCGAGCGAGAGGACGACGCGCTCCTCCAGACCGCGCTCGACAGGGACCGAGGGCGCCATGCCCTTCAGAACGCCCGGCGAGGCGTTGAGTAAGTTCCAGGGATTGCTGGCCGTGTCCGACAGGGCGGAGATGGCGTCGCACTTGAAGGCAGATATCGACGGCTACGACCATGCCGGCGATAGGCTTCTGACTGCCCGGCGTCCCGAGGACGCTCGCTCCATCTACGAGGTCGAGGTCAACCCTCTGCTCCGTCGAGCGGTCGGTACGGTGGCCGACGTGCGCGAAGCATACTTTCGCTCCACCGAAAACGTGGCCACGTGGGCACGTGACTGGGCTCGAAGCTCTACACGGTTGCTGCTCGGCGTGAGCCTGGCGGCTCTCATACTGTCCATTGTCGTCGCGATCTACCTCGCGCGCGTCGTGATTACCCCGATTCGACAGCTCACCGACGCCGTCGGCGCCATGCGCCGGGGGGAGTTCGACTTCAAAGTCTGGATTCACCATCACGACGAGATCGGAGAGCTCGTGGATGGATTCAACCTGATGGCAGACGACCTAGCGATGTTTCGACGTGCCAACATCGGCGAGGTGATGCGCGCGAAGGAGACGCTGCAGTCCGCCCTTGCGGCTCTGCCCGACGCCGTGATCGTCGTCGAAGCGGACGGGTCGATCTCCTCTGCGAACCCCCGGGCGACGGAAGTCATCGATGGCGTGGACAAGGCGAAGAGTCGTCTTCAGGAGCTGTTGCTGCCGAGCGCCACGAAGGCGGCCATCGAGGCCTCCCTTCGGGGCGAGCTGACGCGCACCCGCTCCGTCGACCTTACCGACATGATCGCCATGCGAATAGGGAAAGAAGAGCGGCGCTTCCTTCCGCGCATTGTCCCCATCCGCAGGGAGACCGCTCACAAGAACGGCGCAGTGCTGGTCCTCTCCGACCTGACCGAAATCGCTCGTCTCGACGAAATGCGCATGGAACTGGTCGCGGTGGCGTCTCACGAGTTTCGGACGCCTCTGACGACGCTCAAGATGACTCTTCTCATGCTCAAGGAACGCGCCGAGAAGTTCGACGAGCACGAGCGCGCGCTCATCGCCACGGCATTGTTCGGGGCCGAGCAGCTGTCGACCATCGTCGCGAAGTTCCTCGACCTGACACAAATCGAGGCGGGGCAACTCCGCCTCAGGCGAGCCAGGGTAGACGTCCAGAGTTTGCTCGCAGAAGCCGTGCAGGCGATCGAGCCAGCGTGCAGGGAAGCGGGGAGCTCCGTCACGATCAAGCGGGCCCCGGACGCTCCTACAGCCATTGGGGGCGACGCTGGTCGGTTGGCGGTCGTGCTGTCCAACGTTCTCACGAACGCCCTCAAGTACACGCCTGCCGGTGGACGCATCGAAGTCGTGGCCCAGCCCGATGAACTCGCGGGCGAGCCACATCTCGACGTCGAGGTGACCGATTCGGGTCCGGGGGTCGATCCGGAGTTGCGCGAGCGCATTTTCGACAAGTTCTTCCGCGTGGAGCACCACCGCCCTGGCGGAGATCAAGGAGCTCGTGGATCTGGGCTCGGTCTGTATATCGCACGCGAGATCGTGCGCGCTCATGGCGGAAGAATCTCCTGCCTGGCTGGACCCGACGAGAAGGGCGCGCGCTTCGTCATATCGCTACCCGTCGCCGACAGCCGGAACTAGAGGTCGTCCAGGCAAAATGCGGCAACGCCTTGGGCCAGGCAGCCGCACCGTGCGGCGACAGGGCCGGACGTGGCCAATTTCCATCGCCTTTTCACTGAGCCAATGAACTGGTCCGCGTCTTGCTCGTCACTCTGCGCCCGCCTTGGTCGCCTCGTCGGCACCGTCTGGCCCCTGCCCCCTGGAGGTCTCGCGATGACTCGGTTTAGCGGACTGTTCAAGCTCGTCACCTTGCTCGCGACGGTGGGCTGTGGCTTCTCGCCCGGCGAGCCGGCCGCGCCTACGGGCGCCGGCGGCTCGAACGCCACAGGCACCGGCGGCAACAACGGCGTCGGGGCCTCGTCGGGCTTCGGCGCG
>Ga0335083_10004665_pt1 | contig 17414 bp, 17 predicted proteins | sample Lox_Sample_42_FD_206716 | JGI IMG/M metagenome (GOLD analysis project Ga0335083, IMG submission 206716) | Soil microbial communities from Loxahatchee National Wildlife Refuge, Florida, United States - Lox_Sample_4.2 | ecosystem: Environmental > Terrestrial > Soil > Wetlands | place: USA... | reverse complement strand
GATCGGCGGCGGCCTCATCGGCGCGATCATCGACGCCACCATCGGCGCGGTGATCCTGCTGTTCATCATCCGCCTGATAAAGCGGGCCTGAGACCCTCTGCTTTGACCGATCGGCTTGCACGGCAGGGAAGAACTGCCGCGATGATGTTGCATTGCAACAAAAGTCGGGCCACACTGCCGTCATAGAGCGGTGCGGACCCGATGCTCGACCAGACCCGGCCCGACAAGCCCAAGCGCGACAAACCCTGGATTTTCCGGACCTACGCCGGTCATTCCACCGCGGCCGATTCCAACGCGCTCTACCGCAAGAACCTCGCCAAGGGGCAGACGGGCCTTTCCGTCGCTTTCGATCTGCCGACGCAGACCGGCTACGACTCGGACCATGTGCTGGCGCGCGGCGAGGTCGGCAAGGTCGGCGTCCCCGTCTGCCATCTCGGCGACATGCGCGCGCTGTTCGACCAGATCCCGCTCGCCAGCATGAACACGTCGATGACCATCAACGCCACGGCGGCGTGGCTGATGGCGCTCTATATCGCGGTCGCCGACGAGCAGGGCGCACCGCGCGCCTCGCTGACCGGCACCATCCAGAACGACATCATCAAGGAATATCTCTCGCGCGGCACCTACGTGTTCCCGCCGGCGCCGTCGCTGCGGCTGATCAAGGATGTGGCGATCTTCACCACCTCGGAATTGCCGAAGTGGAATCCGATGAACATCTGCTCCTACCACTTGCAGGAGGCGGGAGCGACCCCGGTGCAGGAGCTCGCCTTCGCGCTGGCGACGGCCGTTGCCGTGCTCGATACGGTGAAGAATTCCGGCGAGGTGAGCGAGGAAAAATTCGGCGAGGTGGTCGGACGCATTTCCTTCTTCGTCAACGCCGGCATGCGCTTCATCACCGAGATGTGCAAGATGCGCGCCTTCACCGAATTGTGGGAGGAAATCACGCGCACCCGCTACGGCGTCACCGATGCCAAGCAGCGGCTGTTCCGCTACGGCGTGCAGGTGAACTCGCTCGGCCTCACCGAGCCGCAGCCGGAAAACAACGTCTCGCGCATCTTGATCGAGATGCTGGCGGTGACGCTGTCGAAGAACGCGCGCGCGCGCGCCGTGCAATTGCCGGCCTGGAACGAGGCGCTCGGGCTGCCGCGGCCGTGGGACCAGCAATGGTCGCTGCGCATGCAGCAGATCCTGGCCTACGAAACCGATCTGCTCGACTACGGCGACATTTTCGACGGCTCGGAAGAAATCACCCGCAAGGTCGACGCGCTCAAGCGCGAGGCCATGGAAGAGCTCAAGCGCATCGACCAGATGGGCGGGGCGGTGGCGGCGGTCGAATCGGGCTACATGAAGCAGCAGCTCGTCGAGTCGAATACCGCGCGGCTGGAAGCCATCGAGCGCGGCGAGCAGACCGTCGTCGGCGTCAACAAGTATCTGGAAACCGAGCCGTCGCCGCTCACCGGCGGCGTCGAGTCGATCATGGTGGTCTCCGAAGACGCCGAGCGCGACCAGATCGAGCGGCTGAAAGCGTGGAAGGCGTCGCGCGACAAGCGCGCGGTGGCCGATGCGCTGGCGCAACTCAAGCAGGCGGCGGTGACCGGTGCCAACATCATGCCGCCGTCGATTGCCTGCGCCAAAGCCGGCGTCACCACCGGCGAATGGGGCTGGACCTTGCGCGAATCCTTCGGCGAATACCGCGCCCCGACCGGCGTCGGCCGCGCCATGCGCAACGATGTTTCCGGCCTCGACGATATCCGCGGCGAAGTCGAACGCGTCTCGCGCAAGCTCGGCCGCCGCCTCACCTTCCTCGTCGGCAAGCCCGGTCTCGACGGTCACTCCAACGGCGCCGAGCAGATCGCCGTGCGCGCCCGCGATGCCGGCATGCAGGTCGTCTACGAGGGCATCCGCTTGACCCCGGAAGAAATCGTCGAGGCGGCGCGCGAGAAAAAGGCGCACGTCATCGGCCTTTCCGTGCTCTCCGGCAGCCACATGCCGCTGGTCGAGGACGTCGTCGCGCGCATGAAGAAGGAAGGGCTCGACGTGCCGGTCGTGGTCGGCGGTATTATCCCGCCCGAGGACGCCGCCGAGCTCGAGAAGTCCGGTGTCGCCGCGGTCTATACGCCGAAGGATTTCGAGCTCAACAAGATCATGTCCGACGTGGTGCGCATCGTGGAACGCAAGAACGGCGTCAGCAACGTTTAGGCTCCGTTCGCAATTGCGGCCAGCGCCTGTGCCAGCCTGCCCGGGCTCACCGGCTTGGTGAAATAGAAATTCATCCCCGCTGCGCGCGCCGCGTATTCGCCGATGGTCTCACCACGGCCGGAAATGCCGATCACCGGCACCTGCCCGGCCTGGCCCGGGAGCGCGCGGATGCGCTTGGTCGCCTCGACGCCGCCGAAGCCGGGCAACATCACATCCATCAAAACCGCATCGTAGCCGCCGCGTTCGGCCGCGCGCAGCGCCGCCTCGCCGGTCTCGACGAAATCGACGCGGTGGCCGAGCTCGGTGAGGATGGTGTTCATCACCACGCGGCCGTACGGATTGTCTTCGGCGCAGAGAATGGACAGCGGCCGCGCCGATGGCGAAAGCGCGTGCGGCTCGGCGAGCGCGCCGGCATCGGCGCGTTCGACAATTGCGGTGAAGCGGAAGACGCTGCCGCGCCCCGGCGAGCTGGTGACCGTGAAGTCGCCGCCCATGGCCTTGGCAATGCGCTTGACGAAGACAAGGCCGAGACCGGCGCCGCCGTAACGGCGTGCGATGTCGGCGCTCGCCTGCGCGAAAGGGCGGAACAGCCGGCCGATGTCCCTTCTGCTCAGGCCGATGCCACTGTCGGACACCGTGAAGATGAGCCGGACACGACTGCGCGCGGCAGGCTCCGCGCTGGAGGCGAAGGTGACGCCGCCTTCTGCCGTAAACTTCACCGCATTGTCGGCCAGATTTTCCAGCGCGGCGCGCAGACGCAGGTGGTCGCCGGCGACCATCGCCGGCAGATCGCGAGCGATGGCGACGTCGGCCTTGAGCCCGCGCGTTTCGGCGCGGGCGGCGAGCGACTGCCCGACCGCCTCGGCGAGCCGGAGTGGCGAGAACGGCTCGCGGCGCAAGGTCAAGCCGACAGTCCTGGCCCTGGCGGCATCGACGATCAGCGTGGTGAGCGAAGCGAGGTGATCGGCGCCGCTTTTGACGGCGTAGGCCCATTCGCGCTGGTGCGGCCCGAGATCGGAGGCGGCGAGCAATTCAGCAAGCGCGACGATACCAGTCAGCGGCGTGCGGATGTCGTGGGCGACGCCGGCGAGCACGACCTCCATCGCGGCAACGGACGGCGCGGCCGCGCCGCGTTTGCGCGCCGTGCGGCGCTTGCGTTTGTGCGGCTTGCGTTTGGCCATTCACCCCCCGAATTCGACTTATTTTTTGCGTATGATCTATTCCGAAAACCGGTGCCCACTTTTCGGGATCATGCGTGGCACCTTGCCAGACTCAGTCGAGGCCGACCAGACGGCGTATATCGGCGGCGTTAAGGCCCTGCACGCGCAATTCGCGCAGGGCCGTGGAGCGCGTCGATTTCGACAGCTTGCGCCCGTCGGCGTCGAGGACCAGCCGGTGGTGGTGATAGCGGGGCGCCGGCAGGCCGAGCAGGGCCTGCAGCAGCCGATGCACGGATGTTGCGTGAAACAGGTCCTGACCGCGCACTACGTCGGTGACGCCTTGCACGGCATCGTCGACGACGACGGCGAGGTGATAGCTGCCCGGCGTGTCCTTGCGCGCCAGGATGACGTCCCCCCAGGCGGCGGGGTCGGCGGCGATGCTGCCGATTTCGCCGGACGGCCCCTGCCCCGTCTCGTTCCAGGCGAGCGCACCAGCGCGATCAGTCGCCGCCGCCATGTCGAGGCGCAAGGCGTAGGCCTCGCCACTATTCACTCGTCGCGCGCGTTCGTCCGGCGACAGGCTTTTTGCGTTACCGGGATAAAGCGGCGCGCCTTCGGGGTCGCGCGGCCAAGCCGATTTCGTCTCGCGCGCGGCGACAAGCGCGGCAATTTCGGCCCGGCTTTCGAAGCTTGGATAGATCAGGTCCATGGCGTCAAGCTTGGCCAGCGCGGCGCCATAATCGTCATAATGCTCCGACTGCCGCCGTGCCGGCTCTTCCCAGATGATGCCGAGCCAGGCGAGATCCTCGTCGATCGCCGCCTCGTATTCCGGCCGGCAACGAGTCGCGTCGATGTCCTCGATGCGCAGCAACAGCCGCCCGGCCGCTGCCTTAGCCATGTCGGCATTGAGCAGCGCCGACAGCGCATGGCCGAGATGTAGATAGCCGTTGGGCGACGGCGCGAAGCGGAAAACGGGTGGCGGCATGGCGGTGACTCCGCAACCCTCTCCCCTCGTGGGAGAGGGTGGTCCCAAGCGAAGCGCGGGACCGGGTGAGGGGGTTAGCTTTCAAATCGGCACTGTGTAAAGAAGCCCCCTCACCAGGCACGCACCTCGCTATCGCTCGGCGCGCGCCACCCTCTCCCACAAAGGGAGAGGGCTTAGTGCATGGCGCGCGGTTCATGACCCACTTCCTCCACAGCCAGGCCGATCTCGACGCCGGCCTCGCGCAACTGCTGCTCGCCGATCCGCGGCTCAAACCCGTGGCCGAGAAGGCGGGCGCTTTCGGCCTGCGTCGGCGTGAGGCGGGCTTTGCCGGGCTCTGTGCCATCGTCTGCGGCCAGCAACTGTCGACCGCGAGCGCCGCGGCAATCCGCGACCGGCTGTTTGCCGCTTTCGATCCGTTTCACCACGACGCCGTGCGCAAGGCGCGCACCGACAGGCTCAAGCGGCTCGGCCTCTCGGCGCCGAAAATCAAATCGATCCGCGAGATCGGCAAAGCGGTCAGCGCGGGGCAAATCGACCTCACCGCGGTCGGCAACATGGGCGCGGATGAAGCGCATGCCGCGCTCACCGCGCTGCATGGCATCGGGCCGTGGAGCGCCGACATCTATCTCCTGTTCTGCCTCGGCCACAGCGACGCCTTTCCTGCCGGCGATCTCGCCGTTCAGGAAGCAGCACGCATCGCCTTCAACTTGCGCAAGCGGCCTGACCCCAAGGCGCTCACCAAATTGGCGGAAGCCTGGCGGCCGTGGCGCGGCGTGGCGGCGCATCTGTTGTGGGCCTACTATCACGCGGTGAAGCGACGCGAAGGCATATCGCTCGAACCGACGGCGCAGAAGAAACAGAAGAGCAAGGCCGCAAAGACGATGAAAGCAAAGTCGAAAGCCAAGAAGACGAAAGCGAAGAAAAGGAAAATCAGGAATGGCTGACCTCGACGGTCCGCGCCTCGAACCGCGCTCGGGCACGCCCAAGCAACTCGTCGTCTTCCTGCACGGCTATGGTGCCGACGGCAACGACCTCATCGACATCGGCCGCGCCTGGCAGACCCTGCTGCCGGACGCCGCGTTCGTCTCGCCGCACGCGCCGCGCCCCTGCGGGCAGGCGCCGGTCGGCCGCGAATGGTTTCCCTTGACCTTCCGTGACCCCGACGAGCGCTGGATCGGCGTGAACCAGGCGGCGCCCGCGCTCAACGCCTTCCTCGATGCCGAGCTGGCGCGGCGCAAACTGCCGCCCTCGGCGCTGGCGCTGGTCGGCTTCAGCCAGGGCACGATGATGGCGCTGCATGTCGGCCTGCGCCGCGCCGTCCCGCCCAAGGCCATCGTCGGCTACTCCGGCATGCTGGTGGTGCCGGAGGATGTCGATCCGAATCAGTTTGCCGCCGAGATCCGCTCGCGCCCTCCGGTGCTGCTGGTGCATGGCGACCAGGATCAACTCATCCCGGTGCAGGCCTTGCTGCACGCGGCGCAGGGGCTCGCCGCGCTGGAGGTACCGGTCGAATGGCACATCTCGCCCGGCATCGGCCACGGCATCGACCCGGAAGGCCTGCGCCACGGCGGCGAGTTTCTCGCCCGGGCGGCCCGTGCCGGCTGAGCCAGTTGCGGGTAACCCCCGGATATGCTTCACAATCCCGTCACGGTCCCTATACACTATCCCGGCGGCAGAGAATCGCCGGTGAGCCGAAAGGATGCCCAGGAGTTAGCGCTTGAACGTGCACGTTTCGCCTAGCGGCTTTCCGGCACTTGTCCTCAATGCGGATTTCAGGCCGCTGAGTTACTACCCGCTGTCGCTGTGGTCCTGGCAGGACGCGATCAAGGCCGTTTTCCTCGACCGGGTGAACATCGTCGCCAACTACGACCGCGCCGTGCACAGTCCCAGCCTGGAGATGAAACTGCCGAGCGTGGTGTCGCTCAAGACCTATGTGAAGCCGTCGACGCATCCTGCCTTCACCCGGTTCAACGTCTTCTTGCGCGACCGCTTCTCCTGCCAGTATTGCGGCGAACGCGACGACCTGACCTTCGATCACCTGCTGCCGCGCTCGCGTGGCGGTCACACGACGTGGGACAACGTCGTTGCCGCCTGCTCGCCCTGCAATCTGCGCAAGGGCAACCTGACGCCGGACGAAGCCAAGATGTGGCCGTCGCAGGAGCCGTTCCAGCCGTCAGTGCATCATCTGCACCGCAACGGCCGGCTGTTCCCGCCGAACTATCTGCACGATAGCTGGCTCGACTATCTTTATTGGGACACCGAGCTCGAGCCTTGAGAGAGGCGCTTGTGCGTTTCGTCAGGCCTTCGCCCTGACGATCCATATGGCGCCGGGCATGATGACGCCTTGCGGCCCCTCGACGCCGCGAAAATAGGTTTCCAATCCCGCCCGCACCGCTTGCCGCTGCTCTGGTGACGCATTCAATGTCGCGCGCACGACGGGGCCGATAAGCATGGCGAAGCTTGCAGCTTCCGCGGCGGCGCCGGCGCCGCCGGCGGCGGACAGCCGCATGTCGAGGTCGAAGGGCGTCAAGGACACATCGCGGAAGCCGGCCGTTTCAAGAATGCGCTTGACGCGCGCCGGATCGGCCCAGGAGAACTGGCCAGGCTCCTCCGGCCCCGGCAACGGCTGCGGCGGCAGCAAGTCGCCTAACGATGCTGCAGGCTCTCTTGCCCAGCGGTTTTCGCGCGCGGCGCGGAAGACCGCCACGGCGAGACGGCCGCCGGGCTTCAGCGCTTTGCGTAGATTGGTGAAGGTCGCGGCCGGATCGGAAAAGAACATCACGCCGAAACGCGAGAACAGCAGATCGAAGCTGCCAGGCTCGAATTGATGCGTGGAGGCGTCGGCGAGAATGACCTTGGCCTGGGTAAGACCGGCCGCAGCAATACGTTCATTCGCCCGCTGCACGGATTGCTTCGAGATGTCGGCGCCGAGCACCGCACCACCAGGTCCCACCCGCTCGGCCAGCGCCAGCACCGTCGTGCCGCTGCCGCAGCCGATATCGATGACGCGCTCTCCCGGCTGGGGCGAGGCAAGATCGAGCACGATCTGCGTCACTTCGGCAAACAGCCGGTCGATGGGCTCGTTGCGTTCGGCCCAGGATCGCGTCGCCGCGCTGTTCCAGTATTCGATCTCGCGGGCGTTGGGTGAGCCGGCCGGCTGATCCGTCATGGCAATATCGCTTCTGCTGGAGGCGAGAACCGAAGATAGCAGCAAGGGCCGGATGTCTAAAGACTCATACGCCGGGCAACATCCGCTGCAATACGCGGTCGCGGCGGATGAAATGATGATAAAGCGCCGCTGCCACGTGCAGGCCGACGAGCGCAAGCATCACGTAATCCGCCAGCAGCCCATGCACATCGCCGGTCCAGCCCCAGCCGGGCGCGCGCGTCGCCACCAGCTTCGGCAGTTCGAGGCCGAACATGACGATCGGCATGCCGCGATACGAGGCGTTGACCCAGCCGAGAAGCGGAATGACGAACAGCAGCAGATACAGCAGCCAGTGCATCGCGTGCGCCGAAGCGACCTGCCAGGGCTGCAATCCATCTTCCGGCGGCGGCTCGCGGTGGCTCACGCGCCAGCCGAGACGCACGATGGCGACGGCAAGGATGATCACCCCGAACGTGAAATGCAGGCTGATGAGCGTGGTGACCGGCGTGTTGCGGCGGATTTCCGGCATGGTCCAGGCGAAGATAAACTGAGCGATCAACAGCGCCAGAATAAGCCAATGCAGGGCCTTGGCCGTGCCGGTATAGCCGCTGGTCTTCTCAGCCATGATTTGAGTCCCCTCGTTTCAAGCTCATGCGGTCAGGTGTGCCGCGCGAGCGAGGCGCGGGCGCCCCAGGCGGCAATTGCGGCGAGCGCCAGCGAGACCACCACGTCATAGCCGGCGAGCGAAACACCGAGGAAGCGCCAGGCCGCTTCGTCACAGCGCGGGATATGAATGCCTTGCAGACTCTTTCGCAGGTCGAGGGCGGAGCCGAAGCTTTTGATGGGTCCGGAGCAATCGATCGGGCCCGTCCAGAGCTTCCATTCGACGCCGGCGTGATAGACGGAAAGGCCTGTATTCCACACCATGGCGAGCGCGATCATGACAAAGCCGGCCAGCATCACCTTCTTCGACGCGCGGTATTCGGCGCCGACCCAGAGCAGAGCCGCCAGCGGGATGCTGATGTAGAAGGCATTGCGTTGCTCGAGGCACAGCGGGCAGGGCTGATAACCGAGCACGAATTGGAAGAAATAGACGGACGCGATGGTCAGCGCGCCGCCGACCGCGATGACCGCCGCAGCAACAGTCCGCGGCCGCGCCAAGGCATGAGTGAATTGCTTCTTGAGCATGGATGGTCCGCAGGGAAAGACGGCATAACGCCCTTGCCGGGCGCTGTCGACCCCACGGCAAGAATGCGGAGAAACGTTGACGGAGAGCGGCCCGGCACTATGATCCGCGCCGCCGGCCAGAGGTCGCCCCTGTGGCGGAATTGGTAGACGCGCCTGACTCAAAATCAGGTGGTGGAAACATCGTGCTGGTTCGAGTCCGGCCAGGGGCACCATGTAACGTCATATCGCCGCAAATCCGCCGTTTGATTGCTAAATGGCAAGCGCGATAAACGCGCCTGCAATAATGGCGAGCGCTATCACCCACAATACCAACTGGTCGTCGTTGTCATGGATTATGGCCTTGACCTTGGCAAAGCGGCGCATGGCGGCCTCCTCCTTTACGCGCGAACAGGTTCGCCGCCGTTCATTGCGTGCACATGACAGCAATTGATCCCGGGACTAAGGATTTCTACCTCGGTGTGGGTGGGCCCAGGATTGCGAATTCACACAGATTGATCGGAGACGACCATGAACGAGGACGTGCTCAACACCAGCTTGCGCAAATTCCTGAAAACAGTCGGCGTCACCTCGCAGCGCGAAATCGAAAACGCCATCCGCAAGGCAGTGGCCGACGGCCGCATCAAGGGCACTGAAGCGCTGCCGGCGCAAATGGTGCTGACCATCGGCGGCGTCGGCCTCAACTATAAGATCGACGGCACCATCGAACTGGATTGAAGCGGCACGCCTGCCTTACACCGCGGCGGCTTCGCCACCGACATTGCGGCGGCCGAATGCCGCCTCCATCTCGCGCCGCACCTTCACCGCGGCATCGTGTGGATCGTAGGCGACATCGGCCCACTTGAGCGCTGCGCCTTCCGCGATGTCGCGCTTGAGCTTGACGTTGTGTGCCAGACCCAGCGGCAACAGGCCCTGGTCGAGCGACACCTCCGCCGGCGTCTGCTTACCCCAGACGCAGAAGCCGCCCTCGCCGTCGAGCACGTCGCCGGCCTTGAGCGGCTTCTTCGCCGTCGCCACCACGTCGGAGCGGAAGCCCGTGGGCGCGCCGGTCGGCTCGTGGCGCAACGCTGCGGAGGCGACGGAGATGCCGAGCTCGAGCCCGATCATGTGGATCGGCCGATAGAGCGCGGCGTATTTGCCGCTCTTGTCCGGCAGCATGGCGTATTCCTTGAAGCAGCGGCGCGCATAGTCGGTCTCGCCCTCGAACACCACGTAAGTGCCGAGCGCGAGATGATGCGGCACGTCTTTGCCATCGCGATAGACCGACGACGTCACCTCGGTAACGCCGGCCTTCTCCAGCGTGCCGCCGTCCGCCTTCGGCTTGCAGATCTCGGCGAGTTCGAAACGCGTCGCCGGCGGAAAATTGAGACCGCCCGACTGCGGCACCAGGCCGGTGGCGTTGCACACCGCCGTCATCTCGATGCCCGACTTCGTGCCGTCGACGAAGGAATTGAACATCTTCGGGTTGATCGATTTGCGGTCGGAAATGTTGAGATACCTGTCGAGGATGTCCCAGACATTGTCAGGATTGGATTTGTGATAATGCGGCTCGTAGCGCGTGCCCTTGCCGGCGCAGATCACCTTGAAGCCGGCAGCGCGCGCCCAGTCGACGTGCTCGCAGATCAGCGCCGGCTGATCGCCCCAAGCCAGCGAATAGACGACGCCGGCGGCCTTGGCCCTGCGCGCGAGCAAGGGCCCGGCGACCGCGTCGGCCTCGACATTGACCATGACGATGTGCTTGCCGTTGGCGATCGCGTGCAGCGCGTGGCGAATGCCGGCGCCGGGCACGCCTGTTGCTTCCACGATCACTTCGATCTGCGGATCGGCAATCAACGACTCGGCATTGTCGGTCACGAATGTCGTGCGCCGCTTATGCGCGTCGGCGAGCGCGTTTGCCGCGTAAGCTTCCGCCGGCCAGTTCGCAGTCTCGAGCTGGCTCTTCGCGCGCGCCACATCGAGATCGGCGACGCCGACGATATGCGTGCCGGCGGTCAGCCGCGCCTGCGCCAGATACATGGTGCCGAACTTGCCGGCGCCGATCACGCCGACCGTGACCGGGCGGTCGGCGGCCTCACGTTCCAATAGTTTGGCGTGCAGATTCATCGCCCGGCGCTCCGTAGCTCAAGAAGACCCGCGACGGAAACATAGACGCGACGCCGAAACAAGCGCCCGTCACCGACGTCAATTACTGACAGAGCACGCGGGAGACGAAGGTCTCGTCGTGGCATTCCGGCCCGGTGCTGCGGCCCGACAGCAGCACCTTCGGCGGGCAGACCTCGGCGGTGGTCATGTCGACACTCTTGCCGGATTGAAAACCTTTGGTCTTGCAGTAATTCATCGCCACCGACAGGCAATCCGGCGCGCCGTTGGGGGCGACCGGGCATTTTTCGTGAACGCTGAGAACGCTGGTGTTGGGAATTCTCCCGACAGCATCTGCGGCATCCTTGGCGGCATCGACGGTCGTCTTGGCAGCGATGCCGGCCTCGCGCCCGAAATTATCGACTTGCGAGCCGGCGTTCTTGAGACCTGAATCGAAATGCGACGCCTGCTCGCTGAACCAGTCAACGATCTTGTCGAAGAAGCCGCGTTGCTCGGCCGGCGCTTGCTTGGCGGCGTCCTGCGCTACCGCGCTTGCAGCGGCGAGCAGCAGCGCGCCAGCGCACAGGCAAGCAAACAATTGCGGGCCTGCCGGATATTTTTTCGGGTAGATCGGAATTCGGTTGGTGCCCATGGCCGGGGTCAGTCGCCGATTGCCTGACGGCATTCGCGCCGAGCGTACCCCGATTAGGCCGGTCAGGTGGCGAAAATGAGGAAACTCGGGCTGTTCAAATCAAGTATAGCGCGGCAACGATGCCGATGACGACCACCGCGGCACCGAGAAATACCCATAATCCCAGACGCTTCTCAATAATATGACGGGCGCGTTCGCCATAGCGGTGCAGGAGAAAGGCGAGAAAGAAGAAGCGGATGCCGCGCGCAATGATGGAAAAGAGGATGAATAGGCCGAAATTGTAACCGGCGAAGCCGGAGGTAATGGTGACGATCTTGTAAGGGATCGGGGTCAGACCCTTGAGCAGAATGATCCAGGCGCCCCAGCGCGCATAGGCCTCCCGGAACGTCTCGACCTTGTCGCCATAGCCGTAGAGATGGATGAGCCAGGCGCCGACCGAGTCATAGAGCAGCGCACCGATGGCATAGCCGAGCATGCCGCCCAGCACCGAAGCTGCCGTGCACCAGGCCGCCATCGCATAGGCGCGGCGCGGGTGGGCCAGCGCCATCGGGATCAGCATGACGTCGGGCGGCACCGGGAAGAACGAGCTTTCCGCGAAGGCCACCCCACCCATGATCCACATCGCGTGCGGCTTGTGGGCGGCGTCTACGCACCAGTCATAGAGGCGACGCAGCAAAGAACGCGGCTCGGCAGCCTGAACGGACATCGGTACGCTCACCGGTTGGGGAGGTCGGTCAGCGGCGCTTGCGGATGCGCCGGGTCTCCAAGGCCACGACCTTACGACGTGGCGAGCCGTGCACCAAATCCTTCGGCACTTTCTCGGCGATGCCGAACATCAGTTCGCGGCGGCGCATCTCGGCCCAGACCGCCTCGGGGCGAACCCCAGCGTGCACCCAAAGCACGACGAGATTATAAAGAAGATCGGCGCTTTCCTTGACCACGGCCTCGGGCTGGCCATGCATGGCGTCGATGACGACTTCGACAGCTTCTTCCGCGAGCTTCTTGGCCATCTTGGCGCGGCCGGCGCGCAACAGCCGCGCCGTGCGCGACTTTGCCGGGTCGGCGCTACGCGCGGCTATGACAGCGTTGTAAAGCCGGTCGACCGAATCAGTCATGAAGGCGGAGAATACCCGATCCCGGCGCCAATCCGGTTAATAGCGGCTGAAAATAGCATCGAATTGGTGATCATCCTTGATAATGCCTCACCAGTGATGGTGATGGCCCCAATAGTGATAGCGATAACCCCGCCCGTAGGCGTAGGGCCCGGAATAGCCATAATACGGGCCGCCATAGCAGCCATAACAGTCATAATAGTCGCGATAACGATCCCTGGCGGCAAGAACGGCGATCGTGCCGAAAACACCGGCCACGGCGCCGAGCACGACCGCATCGCCACCATGCCAGCGATGGGCCTCGGCCGGCGTCAAACCGGCGGCGCCGAATGCGAGAATGCCGGCGAGTGCGACGCCAGCGATGCGGCGTAAGGTCGTGCGCATGATCGGTCTCCTCCTGGAGCCCCCACAGACAGCAAACGCCCGACCGCGGCATTTCCTGCTGCGGCTGGTGCGGGAACAGCGGAGAATTGAGGCCGAACAGCGGCGACCAGGCGCGACCAGACGCCGACCGGCCGCGACTAGTCTTCGTCTTCCGCGAGCAGCCCGGCATTGCCGCCGGAAGCCGCGGTGTTGATCGTTACCACCTGTTCCAGCGCCAGACGGTGCAGATAGTTCGGGCCGCCGGCCTTGGGCCCGGTGCCGGACAGGCCGGAGCCGCCGAACGGCTGGCTGCCTACCACGGCGCCGATCATGTTGCGGTTGACGTAGACATTGCCGTTGGCCAGCCGCGCCGCGATGCGCGTCACCGTCGCGTCGATGCGCGAATGGATGCCGAGCGTGAGCGCGGTGCCGTTTCCGGCGATGTCGTCGCAAAGTTCGTCGAGCTCACCGGCGCGCCAGCGCAGCACATGCAGCACCGGGCCGAAGACTTCCTGGCCGAGCTCGCGGGCGTTGTCGATCTCGATGATCGTGGGCGCCACATAAGTTCCCTTGGCCGGCAGCGGGCGGTCGGCGTCCCAACGAAAGCGCACGGCGCCGTGCATGTCGGCGATCCAGCGCGCGAGCTTGCCTTTCGCCTCGGCGTCGATCACCGGCCCGACATGCGTCGAGACCTCGCGCGGATCGCCCAGCGCCAGCTCGCGCGCGGCGCCCTCGACCATGGCCAGCACCTTGTCGGCGACGTCGTCCTGCACGCAGAGCAGGCGCAGCGCCGAGCAGCGTTGGCCGGCCGAGCGGAACGCCGAAGTCACCACATCGTCGGTCACCTGCTCCGGCAGCGCGGTGGCATCGACGATCATGGCATTGATGCCGCCGGTCTCGGCGATCAGCACCGGGATCGGCCCGTCGCGGGCGGCGAGCGCGCGGTTGATCAGGCGGGCCACTTCGGTCGAGCCGGTAAAGACAACACCGGCCGCGCCGCCATGGCCGGTGAGCATGGCGCCGACGGCGCCGTCGCCCGGCACCAGATGCAGCGCGCTTCCCGGCACGCCAGCGGCGTGGAGGATCTTGACCGCTTCGGCGCCGATCAGCGGCGTCTGCTCGGCCGGCTTGGCGACGACGGTATTGCCGGCGGCGAGCGCGGCCACGATCTGGCCGGTGAATATCGCGAGCGGGAAATTCCACGGGCTGATGCAGACAAAGGCGCCGCGGCCGCGGTAATGCAGTTCGTTGCTCTCGCCGGTCGGCCCCGGCATGAATTTCGGCGCCAGCGTCTGCCGCGCCTGCGCCGCGTAATAGCGGCAGTAGTCGGCGGCCTCGCGCATTTCCGACAGGCTGTCGTCGAGCGTCTTGCCGCCTTCGCTTTGCAACAGCGCGATCAGCCGGCCACGATTTTGCTCGATGAGGTCGCCGGCGCGCTCGAGCGCGGCCGCGCGCTGCGCGACCGGCGTCGCGCTCCATGCCGGAAAACCGGCCTGCGCCGCCGCAATCGCGGCGCCGACAATCGCCGCATCGCCGTCCTGCACCGTGCCGATGCTCTTGCCGTCGACGGGCGAGAGTACGTCGCGCCTGCGGCCGGCGACCTCGATGCCGTCGATCAGCGGCGCCGCGGCAACACTTTGCGGCGCGGCGCCGATCTCGGCGATGAGCGCGGCCAGCGCGACGCTGTCGCCGAATTCGACGCCGATCGAGTTTTTCCGCTCCGGCATGAACAGATCGCGCGGCAATGAAATATGCGAATGGCGCGCACGCTTTGGATCGCTGATCCAGGCCTGCGGCCGCTTTAGGATGTCGGCAATCGGCACCGACGGATCGGCGGCGACCGAAACGAACGAGGAATTGGCGCCGTTTTCCAGGAGCCGCCGCACCAGATAGGCGAGCAGATCGGAATAGCCGCCGACCGGCGCATAGACGCGGCAGGCGAGGTCCGGCAACTCGCCGGTGAGCGCATGATAGAGCGCGTCGCCCATGCCGTGCAGCCGCTGGAATTCGTAGCCGTCGACGCCGCCGGCATCCTCGATCACGCTGGCGACCGTCAGCGCATTGTGCGTGGCGAATTGCGGATAAATCCGCGGCCGCGCCGCCAAGAGCTTGCGCACGCAGTCGGCGTAACAGAGATCGGTCATCGCCTTGCGGGTGAACACCGGATAGTCGGCAAGACCGCGTTCCTGGGCGCGCTTCACCTCGGTGTCCCAATAGGCGCCCTTGACCAGCCGCACCATCAAGCGCCGGTCGAGCGCCGCCGCGGTGTCGGCGACCCAGTCGATCACGCTGCCTGCGCGTTTCTGATAGGACTGCACGGCGAGGCCGAAGCCGTCCCAGCCGCGCAGCGACGAGTCAGCAAGCACCGCGCCGATCACCTCCAGCGATAATTCAAGCCGGTCGGCCTCCTCGGCGTCGACCGTGAAATTGAGCTCATGGCTCTTGGCGAGCCGCGCGAGCTCCAGCACATTCGGCACCAGTTCCGTGAGCACGCGCGCACGCGACAGCGGCTCGTAGCGCGGATGCAGCGCCGAGAGCTTGACCGAAATGCCGGGCCGGTTGGGCAGCGCCGCATTGCCCGCGCTCTTGCCGATGGCGCCGACGGCACTGGCGTAGGATTCGAAATAGCGCACGGCATCTTCGGCGGTGCGGGCGCCCTCGCCCAGCATGTCGTAGGAGTAAAGATGGTCGCCGCCATGACCCGCGCGCGCCAAGGCTTCCTTGATGGTCTGCCCGAGCACAAAATGCGAGCCGAGCAGGCGCATGGCCTGCCGCGTCGCCGCGCGCACCGCCGGCAGGCCGAGCCGCTTGACCAGCGACTCGACGATGCCCTCCGGCGTCTCGCCGGGCTGAATGACGCGGGCGGTGATGCCGAGCGTCCAGGCCGAGGCCGAGACCAGAAGCGCCGTGGATTTGGTGTCGTGGCTCATCCAGTCGCCGGCTTTGAGTTTGTCCTCGATCAGGGCGTCGGCGGTGGCGGCATCGGGGACGCGCAGCAGCGCCTCGGCGAGCACCATTAGCGCCAGGCCCTCCTTGGTCGACAGCGCATAGGCGTGAAGGAAGTCCTCGACGCCACCGAGCCGCCCGCTGCCGGAACGGATCGCCTCGATCAGCTTGGTGGCGCGGGCGTCGATGCGCGCTTCGGCCGCGGCCGGGCGCGCGGCGGCCGCGAGCAAATAGGCGGCGATCGTCTCGTCCGCCGGCGCATAGGGCGCGGCGAACGGCGCGATCACGGGTCCCGCCGTAGCGGGCGCGATTCCCGATGGAGGAGAGACCGCCATTTGGCCGTCCTTGGCATGTGTGCCCGGCAGCAACGGCAGACGATGGCCCAAATCAGTCCAGTCTGTACAGGTCGCCGGCCTTCTTGATGGGGACGGACAATCCGTCTTCGCCAAAAACGATTGTCCCCTTGAATACCTGCGAGATCTCGCCGACCACACGCTCGCGTTGGCCCGGATGATCGAATTGCTCGGTTATGTGGGTCAGAACCAAAGTTCGCACCCGCGCGTGTGACGCGAGCGCGGCCAATTCGAGGTGGCCGCAACAGGACCTGGCGAATGCCTCGCTCGGGGCGGTGCCCGCGAAAACCCGCAGCGGTTTGCGTGACAGAGCAGTTGCGGCGGCAAGGGCCGGTTCGCGTCAGAAGCGAAACGTTGCGGCCCGTCAGCGCGCCGAAGCCCTCCTCGCGTCATTTTTGCAAGCATTTCTCCACGCACGCGTAGAAGACATGGTTCCTTTTCCCGCCCGTGTAGTTTGCACATCCCTTGTCGCAGGATTCCTGCGTATGAGCGGACTTTGTTGATGCGGCGTCAGCGGGCGCTGCAAACCCCACTACAAGAAATGTTCCGACAACGATCGCCAGTGGCGTGCGCATGGACCCCTCCCAAAGTGAGAAGCCAAAGATAATCGCCGCTGCCGACTGCAGCAACATGCCGGGTGGGTCGGTAAGCCGGTGAATATCAACAGGCGTGGCGCAGCGCTCCGGCTGCGGGCGAATATGGCTCCGAGGAATCAAGCCGGATCGACAATCATGCCGTGTTGCTCGAGGTGCGCGGCGCGTTCAGCATCCGGGCGGCCGGCAAAGGTGTGCAGCGAGGTGACAAGCTCGTCGGCGAGCTGCTCGTACGCCGCGGTGGCGCCGCCCTCGCGAATGTAAATGCCGCTGTAGAGATCCGGCAGCTTCGGCAGCGGCCCATTTTCCCAAATCATCATTTTCGTCTCGAGCGCACGCCGCCGAGCCATCGCCGTGACGCCTAGACCGGCCCGAACCGCGCCCTCGATGCTGCCGATGCTCGGCCCGGTGAAGACATCTTCCCATTCCCAGCCGACTGACTTGAGCGTTGTCACCATGGCGTGGCGATATGGGCACGGCCCGCCATGCGAGACCAAAGGCACCGGCTGGTCCGGCTCCAGGCGCGTGGCCGCGCCGCGGACCCAGACCACCGTTTCCGCCGAGCTATGGCGCGCATCGTGCGGGGGCGTTGCCGACATGGCGATGAACATATCGAGGTCGCCGTTGCGCAGGTCGCGC
>Ga0335083_10004664_pt1 | contig 17419 bp, 16 predicted proteins | sample Lox_Sample_42_FD_206716 | JGI IMG/M metagenome (GOLD analysis project Ga0335083, IMG submission 206716) | Soil microbial communities from Loxahatchee National Wildlife Refuge, Florida, United States - Lox_Sample_4.2 | ecosystem: Environmental > Terrestrial > Soil > Wetlands | place: USA... | reverse complement strand
ACCCATGCCGCTCGCCGCGCCTTGGCCCGGATGCGCCGTCGCCCAACCCTGGTTCAATCCTTCTGGAAACAGGCGGAGCTGTTTTGAGTCCAGTTGTCACTATATTATGCAAAAATCAATAGAAGAGTCGCTGTTGCCTCAGGGATGCGTCTCTGCTTTGGCATCCACTCAAAGTTGATCACGGAAAACAGAACGACGATGCATGCAGAATTCGCAACGTGAATGAGGGGTCGGAAAAACCCTCTGGAAACTAAGTTCATTCAACCCTCGGCCTACACTTAAAATCTGCACTTAGCAATACTTCCTAAAGCACTAGCTATTTTGGGTGGAATTCTCGGAACTTACCAGCCGAATCTGGCGCGCACTCTGAGTTGCCGAAAACCTGTTCAATCAGGCACGACGGCCTTTCATCGGAACGATTTCCAGTTTCAACGAATAATCGCGATAGCCGACGGAACGCCAGAAGGCGACGGCAGCGGTGTTGGCGACGAGGACTTCGACGGTCAGGCGTTTGGTCTTGGGCCAGATTTCGGAGCGAAGCAGATGCATGGCCTGTTTGCCCAGACCCTGGCGACGACGTTCGCGAACGACGAAGAGTTGGCGGAGATAAATCTCGTCAGGTTGCTCCCGATAGAGCGCGTAGGCGACGACGTTGCCGGTCTCCTCGAACAGGATCGCAACGTACTCGCCACCGATCAGCCAATCGCGCATTCGCTGTTCCAATTCGGGAATGGTCATTGGGTTGCGGTGTCCCTCGTCGCGGATCAACTGGTGGTTGAGATCCGCGAGGAGCGGGCAGTCGTTTGACGTGGCGCGTCGATAGGTCATGCGAGGGTGAGAGGACGAGGGCTGAGCGGATGCTCGTTACTGTGTTGCTTCTTCATTCGGAAGGTACAGCCAGTTTGAAGATGATGTCGTTCCCTCTTATCGCATGAGTTGTCCCGTAGAAACAACCGTCTTTGCCTTGCATCAGTCCGGCGTCTAATCGGACCACCCCATTCGTGGAGCTGAGAAATGTATAAAGATTCGTCAATCTACCGTTGGGGCTGATCCGAAATATGTTCCCTGGGGTCATTATATTCTGGCCCTCGGTTGTTCCATAAAAGTTGCCATCCCGAGCCTGTATAAGAGGCGCTTTGGGCATTCCGCCGTCGGCACCTCCGGTGAACGACCAAAGATTCGTGAAACTACCGTTCGAACTTACCCGAAACACAGTGCCGTTGCTGCTCGCCCCACCGAGGAGGGTCGTACCGTAGAAGTTGCCGTCGGTTCCCTGAACAAGCGCGGTTTCCGGGGCTTCTCCATCGTCATCGCCATCAAACGAATGGAGCGTCGTAAAGCGACCGTTCGGGCTGATTCGGAACACTGTACCGCATCCGCACTGGCAACGGTCGCTCGCTCCGCCAAAGAGAGTCGTCCCATAGAGATTTCCGTCGGTGCCCTGAACCAGCCCGGCGGCGGGGCACGCCCCATCGCTACCGTTGAACGAGTGGAGATTTGTCAGGGTACCGCTCGGAGTGATCCGAAACACGGTGCCGGAGCCGTTGACGCCACCTCCAAGGGTTGTCCCATAGAAATTCCCGTCGACGCCTTGCACGAGACGACATCGTGGCGTTCCGCCGTCATCGCCGCCCGTGAAGGACCAGAGATTCGTGAAACTGCCGTTTGTACTGAGCCGAAAGACCGTGCCGGAATCCCTCGGTCCGCCATAGTAGGTAGTCCCGTAGAGACAGCCGTCTTTGCCTTGAACCAGACCGCATGGTAACCCTCCGTCGGGACGGCTAAAGGAATCCGGATCGACGGAGCGGCTAAAGAAAAACAGATTCGTAAAACTGCCGGATGGCGTCAACCGAAAGATGCCGCCCACATGACCGGACCCTCCCCCCGCTGTCGCACCGTATAGATTCCCATCCGCTCCCTGCAGTAGCTCTCCGATTGGGATGGTAGCACGGCCGAACGACCAAAGTGTCGTCAGAGTCTGGCCGCTGGCGTTCAAGGTCCAACCAACCAGGATCAAAAGCAAAAGGGCACAGTTTCGCTGAAGTAGCTTTGCCCCCCATAGCCTGCCTGAAATCCGCTTGTTCACACCCGACTGCCCCTCTCCCAGCCGTTGCCTCGCTGGATCAGAACCCGAGCGACTCTCGCCAATGTCGGAAACAGGCTACTAGTTCAGCCACGGAGTGTCGAGACGTTACCAAATGCGCCGCGTCATCATGGTCGCGGGGTATGCTCGTTGACGTTGTACTCGTAGCGCGCGACGAAGTGGGGACCGGCTTGATCCTGCACCGCTGTCTGTCGCATCGCCACGTTCATGGCTGGGCCGCAGGCTACAGGCAGATGCGGAGCGAATCAAGTCAACAGCGGCGTTAGAAGTCGCCGGGCTTGAGGATGGTGGCGACGACCTGGGTGGTCCAGTCGCCGCGGTTATGGCCGTAGGTTCCGCGCATCCAGATCAGCGCTGTGCGGCGGTCTTTCCAGGCCGGCACGAGAGGACGGAGATTGTCCATGGTGGAATTCGCGGTGATCGGGGTCCATTTCCACGTCGCGCCGCCGTCGGGCGTTTCGCCACGGAAGATTTCGTGATGCCGTCGTCCATCCGCCGCGCTGATGAGGGGTTGACCTGTGGCCAGGTCGGCGTCGCTGGAAAGGTAGACGACGCGGGTGTCTTGCGGGTCGATCGCTCCCAGGCCGGTGTAATCGTCTTCGCCGGCGTAGAGGCGTTGACCCGCATGAGCGATTTCGTGCTCGATCCATCGCTGGCCGTCCCAGCGCGTGTAGTGAAAGCGATGATCCAGACCGCCTTGTCCGGGTGGCAGGCCTGCTCCGTCGGTTTTCGTCGTGAAGAGAACGACAGGTCGCTCATGGTCGTCGAGGCGGATATCCGTCATCCATGCCACGTTTGTGTGGCCGCCCTGATACAGGCGCGTCAGGTCCGTCACGTGAACCGAAGTGTTGGACGTGGTCGCGAGCGGCGCGATGAGCTGGCCGTCGCTCCCGAAGATTTTTCCGCCGTGAATGAAGCCGTGATAGAGGCTGTTGTCGAAATTGCGCGGGTGATCCTCCGTGACGATGACGTGAATGGTGTCGCGGCCATTGGAGGCGTACCTGGCGTAGGGGCTGTAGACATGGCGGTCGAAGCACAGTTTGCCGCCGTATTTCCAGGTGGCGCCGTTGTCGTCGGAAACGAGATAGTTCGGGTCCTGATCCATGCCGCGATGAAACAAATAGAGCCGCCCGTTTTCGCCAGAGAGACGAAATGGATTGCAGTAGGTGAAATTGCCGCCGCTCCAATTGCCTTTGACGCCGGGAGTGACCAACTCCGTCCTCGGGCCCCACGCGAACGGGTCGTGCGGGTGCGCGGAGATCCGAAAATAGACGCGCGGCTCCTGATTGTGCTTCGACCAGGCGGCGAGATAACGGCCATCGGGCAACACGAGCAGGCCCGGGCCGTCGTGGTCGTCCTGCTCGAGGTGCTCATGCAAGACGACGGTTTGCCGGGCGCTGGTGGCGAGGTCGAGCACGGACAGTTCGACGTTGCCCCAACCCGGATTTGTGTTGTCGTGGAACATTCCGTTGGCCCGCACGGAGCCGACGATGAGCCGGTCGTGGTCGACGATGCAACGCGGGTCCATGAACCATGACCACGCGCCGTTGTCGTTCAGCTCGTGGAAGCTGCCGCGGACATAATTCGTCGCGGTCGGATCGGCGGCGGAGGTTTGGCGAGAAATCAGCATGGCGAGGCCCAAGGCGGCCAGGAGTATTCGTGCATTTGTTCGGGGCCGCATGATCGATCAAGCCTGTGCGGTTTGCGGCATTGCCACCAGAGGCCAGCGCGATTATCCACGCCGCGACGGACCTTTGGCCACGTGAATCAGGGCACGCAACGTCGTATTGACGGATTTCTCGTCCGGAAAGTACTCGGCCACGTCTGGTGACAGGAGCACGAGATTCGTCCCCGCCCGATAGCGGGCGAAGTACTTGCCTCGAACCCCGCCCTTCAATTTGGACAAGTCGTATTCCTGGCGGAGTCCGCTGCGTCGGTCCCGTTTTTCAGTCATTTTCTTCATAGTGTTTTCGCTCACGCCTCGTCGTCTTGCGGGCGCTAACAATTCGAACGTTATCACCTCGGTCGGTGTGCGCTACGATCAGAACACGGCCGGCCCTTGAAGTTCCGACGGTAACAAATCGATCTTCCGCGACTGAATGATCAGGATCATGGTACGTCACCGCCATCGGATCACCAAAAATCGTCGCAGCCTCATGGAATGAAACCCCGTGTTTCCGTCGATTCCGCTCTGCCTTGTGCGGGTCCCATTCAAAATTCACCAAAGCACTCTACCCCGCCTCTGCGAGACGCGCAACCACTCGATGGGCATATGCTTACGGATCGCCTAGCACGATTTGATCGCCAGGGTTATGATATGGTGCGGATCGTGGAGGCTCGCTTGCGATGAAAAGGGTGGCACTGCAATTTGAAGTCAGCGGCACGGGTAATGTACCGCTGATTTGCGTACACGGCTGGGGATGCGACGGCGGGCAGTTTGAGGAGTTGAGCCGTCGTCTGGAGGCAGAGTTTCGCATATTTCGTGTCGACCTGCCCGGGCATGGACGAACGGCCTTCAACGATTTTACCCCGGGATTCGCGAACTATGCCCAGACGATTGTAGATTTCGTCGTCGATCAGAAGCTGCAGAAGCCGGTACTGCTCGGGCACAGCATGGGTGGCGTGCTATCGATGCTGGCGGCGGGATTGGGCCAGATTCAGCCGCGGGCGGTCATCAATCTCGATGGGAGCTTTCCACCAGCGGACCAGACGCTGGTGGGGCAAAGGACGATCCGTGGGTGGCTCGATCAACCCGATTTTCGTGAGCGGCTGGCCGGTGCGCTGAGGGAATCCTACTTCCTGCCGTCGGAACGGGACGAGCGCTGCGAGGCGATCATCCATATGATGTGTTCCGCGCCCGAGGCCGTGCTGCGGTTCCTGCCGGAGCAGATTGAGGATTTGCGACCCGAGCGTGATATGCCGAGGGTGACGGCGCCGGTTTTGTACGTGGCCAGCGCTCACCCGCGATTCGATTCAGTCAAAGCCCAAAGACTCATTCCGCATCTGCAGTTGAACCGGATCCCCGGGGTTGGCCATTTCCTGCACGTTTACGCCGTGGAGCAAGTGGCGGCCATGGTCAAATCGTTCCTGGGCGAGAATGTTGGTCGCTGAGGCCCCCGGGTGGCGGAGGAAACCGCTAGAAATGGTGGGGCCGGGCGTGAGGGGTTGGCGGGCTCACGGTCTCTCTTCGTGGTAGGGCTTCTTCTGTTCGTAGAGGATGAGCCGCTGGCGGGCTTTCTCCGAGGTATCATAGTCGTTGTTCGGCGGGTTGGATTCCAGATACTTGGTCTGCCATCTGACGGCGTTGTCGAAGTCGCCGGCTTCGGCGTAGGCCGCTGCTAGCGTACTCAGTACTGGGGGAACTTTCCACTCTGTCTGTTCACAAGCCTTCTTTGCGTACTCGAGGGCCTTCGAACCATTGCGAACACTACCGTCAGGACAGACGGCTAACAGCCAGGCGATGCCGTTGTAGGCCGGGATGTTTGTCGGGCTAAGACGGATGGCCTCGTTGAGATTAGTAATGGCGCCGCTCCAATTGCCCCTGCGGTAGTAGCAGAGTCCCAAGGTGTTGAAGGCGTCGACATAATCCGGCTTGAGCCGGATGGCTTCGTTTTCGTCGGCAATGGCCTGGTCATAATCGCCTTTGTAGCCAGAGGTGAGTCCCCTATGACCATAGGCGAGTCCCCTATTGAAATAGGCTATTGCGTACTCCGGCTTCATCCGAATGGCTTCGCTGAAGTCGGCGATGGCCTTGTCATACTCGCCACTTCGCCCGTGGGCGAGCCCCCGGTTGTAATAGGCTCTGGCATCCTTCGGGTCGAGCCGGATGGCTTCGTTTTCGTCGGCAATGGCCTTGTCCTGGTCGCCTTTTGCTCCGTAGGCGAGTCCCCGGTTGATGTAGGCACCAGCATACTTTGGATCGAGCCGGATAGCTTCGCTGTAATCGACAATGGCCTTGTCATAGTCGTGTTCGTCGGAGTAGGCCATTCCCCTGTTGTAATAAGCCCCCGCATAGTCAGGTTTGAGACGGATGGCTTCGCTGTAATCAGCGATAGCCTTGTCATATACGCCCTCTTGTTTGTAGGTGAGTCCCCTGTTGACATAGGCCTCCATCAGCTTCGGATCGATCCGGATGGCCTCGCTGTACTCCGCAATCGCGAGTTCATAGTTGTGCGCACGATAGGCTTCCAGACCTGTCTCGAAAGCTTTCTCGGACTGGTTGTTCCCACACCCTTGCCCTGACAACAGCAACATGAGAAGAATCCCTAACCATGACAGTCGTGCGGCTAGCCGCTGGGCTGGCGGACTCGGAGGCAGGCCGGGTTTCGGAGCCATGCGGCTACCAATAGCACTATAGACGCGAGCAAATCGAGCAGATTTCGGACGGTTCTATCCTCCCGCATGATGGTTAATTGCCCATGTTTTTAGATTTGATACCGTATCTTTTTATGATATACTGCTGCGCCATGAAGACGGGCCGTAATTGGCGTTGGGGCTGGGAGGGGAAGACGGAAACGACTGAGATTCTTCGCTGCGCTCAGAATGACAGACGCGGAGGAAAACGGCGGGATTGCGACCTATGAACCGAGGACGCGATTTCGATCATTCGGATTGTCGGGGGGACCACGTGAAACGTGGCAAGCCTTCGGACGGGAATTGTGCGGGGTCAGGAGACCGGCGCACAACGGAGCGAGGAACGGCTCGTGGTCCACGGCAACCGGACCGGTTACCCTACAATATGGAAGGCAGCGGGTCGGCGCTCGCCGTGCGCGGCGACCCCGAAAGTTTTCGGGGCGGGCAGGCGGAGGGGGGCACCCCCCCCGTTTCTGCGAAACGAAGCCAATGGTTTTTTGGAAATTGATGTGTGGATTATGCAGAATGCCAACGGTTTACGGAACAACGACGGCCGAAAAACGCATTGGCTTCGTTTGGCTTCGTTCGGGGGTTTTGGCACGCGTTTTCGCACCAATTGGGTGGGTATCGGGGGGCGGGATTTGCAAAACGAACCCAATGTTATGCAAGCCGGCTTGGGAAAGTTACCAAAACGAAGCCAAAAACGAACCCAATCTCAGGACGGAAGCGATTGGGCTTCAGCGGAGTCCAAAGCGCTTGGTGTCGAACTCGATTTGGCGTTGCCGGGAGGCGACTTTTGGGGTATTTAAGGGGCGGTTTGGCAGGTCAGCAGCCTTGTAATGGATGAAATTCCGATGAGCAAACAACAAGAAAGCGCCGCGGCCAAGGGCCACGCGAAGAAGGAAGCGCCGGTTGTCGAACTCGGCGCCGAACACAACGCCCCGATGCGCGGGTGCGACATTGTGGTCAGATGCCTCGAACACGAGGGTGTGGACACGGTATTCGCCTATCCGGGCGGCGCGAGCATGGAACTGCACCAGGCGCTGACGCGGTCGAAGAAGATTCGGACGATTTTGCCGCGGCACGAACAGGGCGGAGCGTTTGCGGCGGACGGGTATGCGCGGTCGTGTGGGAAGACGGGGGTGGCGATTGCGACCAGCGGCCCCGGGGCGACGAACCTCGTCACGGGCGTGGCCGACGCGTACATGGATTCGATCCCGATGGTGGTCATCACGGGACAAGTTCCGCGCGGCATGATCGGCAAGGGCGCGTTTCAGGAGACGGACGTATTCGGTTTGGCGCTGCCGATCGTCAAGCACAGCTACCTCGTCATGAACGTCGAGGACATCCCGCGGGTGTTCAAGGAGGCGTTTTACATCGCCAACACGGGCCGGCCCGGGCCGGTGTGGATCGATATTCCCAAGGACGTGCAGCAGAGCAACTGCAAGCCGGTGTTCCCCGAGAAAGTCGGACTGCGCGGATATAATCCCGACAAACGGATCAGCGAGATTGCGGTCAACGAGATCGCGGGGTTGATCGAGAAGAGCGAGCGACCGGTGATTTATGCGGGCGGCGGGATTATCTCGTCCAATGCCGGGCAAGAACTGGTCGAGTTCGCCGAGAAGACGGGCATACCGGTGGCGACGACGTTGATGGGCGTGGGGGCGATTCCGGCGGAGCATCCGCTGTCGATGCGGTGGCTGGGGATGCACGGGACGGTGTACGCGAATTACGCGGTGGCCAAATCTGATTTGCTGCTGGCGCTCGGCGTGCGGTTTGACGATCGGGTGACGGGCAAGGTCAGCGAATTTGCCAAGCACGGGACGATTGTTCACATTGATGTGGACCCGAGCGAGATCAACAAGAACAAGGTTGCGCATTTGCCGGTGGTCAGCGACATCAAGTACGCGCTGCAGCAGCTCAACAAAGTGGTCAAGGGCAAGAAGTTCACCGAGTGGCACGCGCAGATCGACGCGTGGAAGAAGCAATATCCTTTCCGCTATCGTGTCACCGACGAGGTTCTGAAGTCGCAATACGTTCGCGAATTTTTGAAGGGCGACGTCAACGAGATCATCATGCCGCAGTACGCGATCGAGTTGCTGGATGAACTGACGAAGGGCGAAGCGATCGTGACGACGGGCGTCGGCCAGCACCAGATGTGGGCGGGACAGTACTACAAGTTCAAGCATCCGCGCACGTTTCTCACGTCGGCGGGGCTCGGGGCGATGGGATATGGTTATCCGGCGGCGATGGGGGCGAAGGTGGCGCATCCCGAGAAGGAAGTTGTTGATATCGATGGGGACGGCTCCTTCCTGATGAACATCCAGGAACTGGCGACGGCGCACATTGAGCGGATCGCGGCCAAGGCGCTGGTGTTGAACAATCAGCACCTGGGCATGGTCGTGCAATGGGAAGACAAATTTTACGATTCGAATCGCGGCCACACGTATTTGGGCGATCCGCAGAACCCGCAGAAGATTTATCCCGACTACGTCGCGATCGCGAAGGGTTTCAACGTTCCCGCCGAGCGGGTGACGCGCAAGAGCGAATTGCGAGCGGCGATGCAGCGGATGCTGGATTCCAAGGAGCCGTATGTGCTGGATGTGATCGTGCCGTACACCGAGCACGTGTTGCCGATGATTCCCGCCGGGAAGACCGTCAACGAGATCATCATCGAGAAGGACGGCAAGCCCGATCTCGGGAACAACCTCGGCCTGTAGGACGCCCGCCTCGTGCGAGGCGGCGCATGGTCGACCACGGAGTTTTAGTGGTCGTTATCGCGACAACTCGAAAGACTTCGCCACCATGGAGGGTAGAAGCTGGGTCCGAACGACGTGCGTGCTCGGCGCGTTCGCGGTCACATTCGTCGCGCTGACTGTTGGAAGCTACACGCAAGAGTCCGCGACAGTGGATGAACCGCAACACCTGACCGCCGGCTACACGGCGTTGCGGTTTCACGATTACCGGATCGACCCCGAACATCCACCCGTTCTGCGGATGTGGGCGGCGCTGCCGTTGCTCGCGATGAACGATGTGCACATCGACACCAATTGCCTCGCGTGGAGCGTGGCCAACCAGTGGACATTCAGCCACTCCTTCCTCTACGAGTTGAACGATGCCGACCGATTGCTTTATCGCGCGCGGTTCATGACGGTCCTGCTCGGAGTTTTGCTCGGCGTGCTGGTGTTCAGTTGGGCGCGAGAGCTTTTCGGGTTTTGGACGGCCGCGGCGGTCCTCGCACTGTACTGCGTTGAACCCAATATCGTGGCGCACGCGAGCCTGGTCACAACCGACTTCGGCCTGACGTGCTTTTGGTTTGGGACCGTGTACTTCCTCTGGCGAACGACACGAAAACTCAGCGTCGGGAACTTCATCGGGACGGCAGTGTTCTTCAGTCTCGCGCAGGTCTCGAAGTTTTCCGCGCTGATTCTCGGACCGATTGTGCTGGCGTTGCTGGTGATACACCTCTTGCTCGCCGATCCGTGGCCCTGTCCCCTGGCGAGGAGCGGAGAGCTTCGTTCACGGAGCTCGAAGTTGCTTGCGGTACTTGCGCTCGTGGCCGGCCTGACTCTGACATCATACGCGATGATATGGGCGGTGTACGATTTTCAGTACGGCCCCATCGTTCCAAACACCGACATTCAGATGATCCGAAACAATCCCCAATTCCTTCGGAACGCGCCGATGATCTCGCGCGTGGCCGGCTGGCTGGACAAGCAGGAACTGGTGCCGGACGCGTACGCGCAAAGCCTGATTCTGGGCCAGATAAAAGCCCGGCATCGCACAGCGTATCTGGCCGGTCAGTTCAGCCGGACGGGTTGGTGGTACTACTTTCCGGTGGCATTTGTTGTCAAAACACCGCTCATCGTCTTGTTGTTGCTGATTGGCGGCCTGGCGCTGCTCGTTCAGCAGCGTGCGCGATGGAAGATGGATGGAGTATTCCTCGTGTTGCCACCCGCCATTTTCTTTGGCATCGCGATGACGGCGCATCTCAACATCGGATTGCGTCATATCCTGCCGATTTACCCGTCGGTGCTTCTGATCGCCGGAGTAACGCTCCACACGATCAGCGCCAAATGGCGAGCGCCGGCACTCCTCGTTCCCGTGGCACTGGCTTCGCTCGAATTGGCCACGGTGTATCCACATTGCCTGGCGTTCTTCAACCAGGGCGTCGGCGGTCCGAACAAGGGCCATTGGATTCTCTTGGACTCAAACATCGACTGGGGCCAGGATCTCAAGCCGCTCAAGAAATGGATGAACGAGCATCACGTCAACGAGATCAACCTCTCCTATTTCGGCACTGCGGATCCATCGTATTACGGAATCCGTTGGGCGCGACTGCCTGGCATCTTCGACAATTCCAAACCAACGATCGCCAGACTGCGATTTCCCGGTTATGTCGCGGTCAGCGTGCAAAACCTTCACGGTGTTCCCCGCGATGCGCCGGCCACATTCTACCAACCACTCTTGCAGCGCGAACCGGTGGACGTGATCGGGCACTCGATTCAGGTTTACTGGATGGAAACGAATTGGTGGTATAATCCGCGATCATGAAACTATCCGAACGGCTTCGGTGCATTTTTCTCCTGCTCGGTTTCGCCGTCGTGTTCATGGCCATCGCCGTCGGCAGCTACGTCCGGGAATCGGCGACCTGGGACGAACCGCAACATCTCGTGGCGGGCTACTGCGCCCTGAAGTTTCATGATTACCGCACCGATCCGGAGCATCCGCCGCTCATCCGCATGTGGGCGGCGCTGCCATTGCTCGGCATGGACGGAATCAAGATCAACATCCAACAAATCGACAGCGTTCCTTCCTCGGAATGGGTGATGAATCACCAGTTCTTCTTTTGTCACGATACTCTGTACGTCGCGAACAACGCCGACCACCTGCTGTACGCCGCGCGATTCATGATTGTGTTATTGGGCGTACTCCTGGGCGTGTTGGTGTTCTGTTGGGCGCGCGAGCTGTTTGGATTCTGGCCCGCGGCGACGGTGCTCGGGTTGTACACCATCGAACCGAATATCCTGGCGCACTGCCGGCTCGTGACCACGGATTTCGGTGTCGCCTGCTTTACGTTTGGCGCCGCCTATTTCCTGTGGCGGACCGCCCGTCGCGTAACGGGGTCGAACCTGCTCGGCCTGATCGCCTTTTTCGTCCTAGCGGAGACAGGCAAATTCTCCGCCATTCTCCTTGGCCCGATCGTGCTGGTTCTGCTTCTAGCGCGAGTCTGGCACAAATCTCCCTGGTCGGTCCAGATGCGGAGGACGAAGCAACTCGCGACCCCGGGAACGAAGCTTGCGATGGCGGCGGTTGTTTTCGTGATCCTCGTATGTTCGGCCTGGGCAGGTATATGGGCCGCGTACGACTTTCGGTTCCTGCCATCCGCTTCGCCGGAGTCGCGAATGGAATTCCAGAAGTATCCCGTCTTCCTCCAGCGCACGCCCACCCTCACCCGCGCCGTCGCCTGGGTCGACGAACACCACCTCCTTCCGAACGCTTACAGCGAGGGGTTCCTGCTCGGACAAGTCAAAGCCCAAAAGCGCAGCGCGTTTCTAGCGGGAAGCTACCGATTGAATGGTTGGTGGTGGTTCTTTCCGTTTGCGTTCCTGATCAAGACGCCCATATCTCTCATCGTGTTGCTCGCCGCCGGGCTCGTCTTGGCGGTAAGGCACTGGCAGCGCTTTGTCGACGATTCCGTTTACGTGTTGTTGCCGCCAGCGACATTTCTCGCAGCCGCGATGATGGCCAACCTGAATATCGGCCTGCGCCACATCCTTCCCGTCTATCCCTTCGTCTTGATGCTGGCGGGGTACGCCATCGCCTCGCTGTACGCCACGCGGTCGCGACCGCTACGCGTCGCCCTGGTTGCCGTTCTGCTGCTGGCGGTGGCCGAGTTTCTATCCATTAGTCCCCACTACCTTGCTTTCTTCAACCAGTTCGTCGGCGGCCCGAGTCACGGACACGAATATCTTGTCGATTCCAATCTGGATTGGGGACAGGATCTGAAGGGCTTGAAGGTGTGGATGGACCAACACGATGTTCACCACATCAACCTCAGCTACTTCGGCAGCGCGGATCCGGCCTATTACAAAATCGATTGTACCTACCTGCCCGGCGGGCCGTTCTTCGATGACAAACTGCTCGGCAGACCCGCTCTGCCTGGCTATGTCGCCGTCAGCGTGACGAATCTGCGCGGCCTTTATTTCTCCGACCAGATGCGCGGCCTCTATGCGCCTTTGCTCCACCTCGATCCCGTCGCCGTGATCGGCTACTCGATTTATGTCTACTGGGTGGATCGACCGTGGTGGCAGTAAGAACTGCTCGACACGCTTACTCCGGCTGACCTTCCTCCTCCTGGCCCGTAAATTCCTCGCCGCCTTCCTGCTTCATCCGCTTGAGAACCTCGGACATGTCCTCGACGACTTGGAACACCTTGTTGGCAACGTAAATCGGGCTCTTCTGCTGGACCGCCAGGGCAATGCAATCACTCGGCCGCGAGTCGATCTCCAAAATCTTCTTTCCCAGTTCGTTTTCGGATCGCAATACCAGCCGCGCGTAATACGTGCTGTTCTTCAAATCATTAATCACGATCCGCTCCACCTTCACGCCCAGTCCCGTAAAAATGTGCCCAATCAGATCGTGCGTCAGCGGCCGCTCCTTCGGCGTGTTACGCAGAAACATCGTGATCGCCGCTCCGACGCTGTGATCGACGTAGATGACAAACGTCTTCTCGTCGTTGCCCACAAACACCGCGCAACCCGTCGTGGTCGGCAGCACGCCTTTGACCTGCACTTCAACTACGTCGTTCTTCACGGCGTTATAATAAGTGTGTTTGTACGGAAAGGCAAACCACCGTTCCGTCTCAGAATAAGCATATCGCCGCCGTAATCACCGTCGTGTACAATCCCTGTGGATGCCCCACGGCCGTCTGCGTGCAATTGCTTGTGCGAACGATCTTTCCGCTCATGCGGAATACCTGTTCCTTCTCGTCCCAGCTCGCGTCCTCGTTGAAATCCACCCCCAGCGTCGTCGCCAGCATCGCCGCCGCCCAGTCTTCCGAAAAATTCCCCGCCGTCGTGTCGTTCATCCCGTACGCGTGCAACTCGCTCAAATAACCGTACGCATCTTCGTCCGACGGCTGCGCCACGCCAATCGACGCCGCAATCAACCGATGCGGCTCGTTCGTCGACAGCCGTGCTATCACCGCAAACGTGATCTGCCCCGGCTGCAGCAACTGCTCGCCCTGCTTCCGCGAGATGATCTTGCAACGCGGCGGCAGGATGCTCGACACGGTCACCAGGTTGCATTTCTCGATCGCTGCGTCCCGCAACGCCAGCTCGAAACTCCGCAGCTCGTGCTTGTGCGTGCCGACCCCCTTGGTCAGGAAAATCTTCGATGGAACAAAATGCATGTGGCCGTTGTCTGGTTCCCGTTGCGAAGAAAAACAAATTCCTTGCAGCAATGCAAGAAATTCATCATGGTTTTCCCGCCTTTTTCTGCATGAGCGCCAAATGTCATTCGATCTCCGTCGGCCTCGTCCAAATGCGCTGTACCGCGCAGCCCGCCGCCAACCTCAAACACGCGCTCGCCCTCGTCGCCAAAGCGGCCCAACGCGGCGCGCACATCGTTTGCCTGCCGGAACTCTTCCGCTCGCTCTACTTTTGCCAGTCCGAGGACCATTCCCAGTTCGCCCTCGCGGAATCCATCCCCGGCCCGACCACTACCGCCCTCTCTCACGCCGCCCGCAAACACCGCATTACCATCATCGGCTCGATCTTCGAAAAACGTTCCGCCGGCCTCTACCACAACACCGCCGTCGTCATCGACCCCCGCGGCAGGCTCATCGGGCGCTATCGCAAGATGCACATACCCGACGACCCGCTCTACTACGAAAAATTCTATTTCACGCCGGGCGACCTCGGCTTCCAATCGTTCGCCACACCGCGCGCCGCCATCGGCACGCTGATCTGCTGGGATCAATGGTATCCGGAAGCCGCGCGGCTCACCGCTTTGAAAGGCGCCCAGATCATTTTCTATCCAACCGCCATCGGCTGGCATCTCCGCGAGAAAAACCGGTTCGGCGCCAAACAGTACGACGCCTGGGTCACCATCCAGCGCGCTCACGCCATCGCCAATGGCGTGTTCGTCGCTGTCCCCAACCGCATCGGTCTCGAAGGCACTGTCCAATTCTGGGGCGGCTCCTTCGTTTGCGATCCATTCGGCGAAATCATCGCCCGCGCCGGCCACGACACCGAAGAAATCATCATCGCCAAATGCGACCTCCGCAACGTTGAGGAAACCCGCCAGCATTGGCCGTTCCTTCGCGACCGCCGTATCGACGCGTACACCGGTATCACGCATCGTTTGCTCGACGAATAACTGCGTGGCGCTCCGCCCGGTCAAGCCGCGCTCAGAGTTCGCCGTCTCGCAACTGCCGTTTGGAATATTCATCGATGTAAATCGTCATCGGCTCGGCCATCACATCCCGGTACAGACCCATCTTGAAATAAAACCAGCTCGGATGCGGGTAACTCGTCGTCGCATCTTCGGGATACGCGGTCACGCCCGTGAAGTCCACCACCTGCTTCCCGTTCATCCACGCCTTGATCCGCCCGGTGTCGTTGGTCGTGAACCGGATTTGAAACCGCAAATCCGTCCACTTGCCCCGAATGTCTTCCATCGTTTCAAATAACGTCTCCGGATGCGGACCGACCTGCCGCGTGATAAACAGTCTCCCGGACACATACCGCAGCGCCACGACCGGACTGTCGTCGGAGCAGTTCCCGTGTTCGGGACAGTACTGTTTCCACTGCGCCAGCACGAGCCGCGTCGGCACGATGGGAAAATCCGTCGGAATGAAATCGCTGAACGCGTACTGATACCCCACCCCTTCCCTCGACACCAGCTTCTTGCTTCCTTCAGCCAACTCTGTCCGTTCGCTGTCTTTGTTGCCGTTGATGCCCGCCTCAAACTTATTGCCGGAGCGCACGGTAATCTTCACCGCCCCATGCCCCCTGCGCACCACGTTGGTCTCGATTTCGACCGATCCAGGCACGCACCGGCTCGTGTCCCAAATCTTGCTCAGCTCGGGTCCGTCGAATCCGTCATGGACGTTGATGCCCGCTTCGGGCGCATTCGTTCCCTGTCCGCGCGCGACACCGGCGAACAGAAGCAGGAACCCAATAATCAGCCTAAAAGTGGCGTTCATCTGCCTCCAAACTAACATCGCGTCGCTCCCGAGCGAAACTTCTTTCGCGGTCGTCGCGAACCTGCTAACAGATTGCCCAATGACTCGTGCGTCATCGACACCTCGCGAACTCGGCTACCGCATGCCCGCCGAATGGACTCCCCACGCGGCCACGTGGCTCAGTTGGCCCCGGCCCGATGGCGTCAGTTTCCCGGATCGCTACGACGAGGTTCTTCCCACATTCGGCGAGATCGTCCGCGCCCTCGCCCCGCACGAGCCTGTCCATATTAATGTCCGCGACGACGCCATCGAATCCATCGCCCGCCGCGCCATCGGTGAACACGAGCCGAACGTCTTCTATCATCGCATCCCGTCCTATGAACCCTGGTGCCGCGATCACGGCCCCATCTTCGTCGCCCGCGGCCACGATCTCGCCGTCGTCGACTGGCGTTACAACGCCTACGGCAACAAGTACCGGCTTCACGACGATGACGATGCCGTCCCCCAACGGGTCGCCGAGTTGCTCGGTCTCGATGTCTTCAGTCCGGGCATCGTGTTGGAGGGCGGCTCCATCGACGCCAATGGCGCAGGCACGCTCCTGACCACCACCTCGGTTCTGTTGAACCCGAATCGCAATCCCCAGCTCACCCAGCCGCAGATCGAGCAGTATCTTCGCGATTATCTCGGCGTCTCCAACATCCTCTGGCTCGGCAACGGCATCGCCGGCGATGATACCGATGGTCACGTCGACGACCTCACCCGTTTCGTGAACCCAACCACCATCGTGACTGCTCTCGAGCACGATCCCCACGACGTCAACTACACGCCCCTCCAGGAAAACCTCATGCGCCTGAAAACCATGCGCGATCAGGACGGCCGACCCCTCCGCATCGTCGAGCTGCCCATGCCGGGCGTCGTCGAATACCGCGGCCAGCGTCTCCCGGCCAGCTACGCCAATTTCTATATCGCCAATCACGTCGTTCTCCTGCCAACCTATCGCAATCCATCCACCGACAAAGCCGCGCTCGACACCCTGCAACACCTCTTCCCCGACCGACGCGTCATCGGCATCGATAGCACCAACCTCATCTGGGGCCTCGGCTCCTTCCACTGCCTCACCCAACAACAACCCGCCGCATAGCGTGACGCGCTCATTCATAGCCCCCGCCCTGTCGTCCTGAGCGCACCGAAAGCCGAGTCCGCGAGACGCCGCCAGGTCGTATTCTCGGCGGCAACCGAGTCCGCGAGACGCCGCCGTAGTCTGCGGCAAATCTCTGCCGTTCGCCACGTAATCGGAACGAGCATTCCCCTCGCCCTTCTCAAGGGAGAGGGTCAGGGTGAGGGTTGCCTTCGATCGCCCCCCCCGCAATCTCGGGTTCGTTTCGGGTTCGTTTTCGATTTTCTTGGGTTCGTTTCCCCTTAACTCGGGTTCGTTTTCGGCTTTCTCGGGTTCGTTTTTCCCCAAAAAGTGTAAAGAAATCCGACAACGACTTTCTCCAACCATCTGCCTCCCAAATAATTACCAAAGACAGCCCCCTGCCACGGCTCGGGTTCGTTTTGTGATTTTTTGTTTTTCTCAGCCTCCCCCCCCGATCTGTCCCCGACAAGGGCTGCCCCCTCTCCAACCTCGAGCGGCGACCCCTGAACCATCTTGTCAAAGAACATCATCCCCACATCATATCCCATTAGCGATACTATGTCAATTTGCAAATCGGCACCCGATTACATCGCCGCCCGCCTCGCTAACGCTTGAAGCGATTCTCCTCTCCCCC
>Ga0335083_10004663_pt1 | contig 17420 bp, 22 predicted proteins | sample Lox_Sample_42_FD_206716 | JGI IMG/M metagenome (GOLD analysis project Ga0335083, IMG submission 206716) | Soil microbial communities from Loxahatchee National Wildlife Refuge, Florida, United States - Lox_Sample_4.2 | ecosystem: Environmental > Terrestrial > Soil > Wetlands | place: USA... | reverse complement strand
TACCGAGCAGCTTATCCATCGCTTCTTTAACGTCAAGCAAACTCGCCGGCTTGGGAATCAGTGTATCGATGCAGGAGGGGTCCTGGGGGGGGTTGCCGGTGAACATGACGATCAGGGTGGACGGGGAACGCATTTTGATAACATGGGCCAATTCGGCGCCAGACATTCCGGACATGGAATTATCGGTCAAAATCAAATCGTGGGTTTTCGGGTCGAAACGGGAAAGCGCTTCTTCCGCGCTCCGTGCCGTATCAACCACATATCCGACATTATCAAAGAACCATTTCGTCAAGACGCGAATGTCGTCGTTGTCGTCGACGAGTAAAATGGTCCTTATCTGAGGTGTCGATGGTTTATCCACAGTCAATTTTTCTTAAATGTTACATTAAAATTGAACTCACCACGTAACACTACCGCACAATCGCATGCCCGCGTCACCTGTATCAAAATGTGTCCAAGTTCTTTGTATTAAGATACGAAACAGTAAAAAACAATCGGTAAATTGTCTATGCTCATTCAGGACAAAAAATAGCATTAACAGGACATGAAATGAGCCTTTAGAAAATCCCAGTTGCCAAAGCCTCTTCCCTCCACTGCGACATTTACGCCATTTTTATTTCTCTATGGAAAAAGATGGCAGAATTGAATTGCGATTTTAGCCGTTCCCAGTCATAAAAAACCGATGCTTGCAAAGGTATGTTCTGCCGCTCTCTCTGGCATTGAAGCGTATCCTGTTGAGGTAGAGGTCAATGCCGGTTACGGAGATACGCTGATCATTACTGTCGGCCTTCCGGACGCCGCGGTGAGAGAATCGCGCGATCGGGTGACGACGGCGCTCATCAATTCCGGCTATTCACTTCCCATGGGACGCACAACGATTAATCTCGCGCCGGCAGATGTAAAAAAAGAAGGGCCCGGATTTGATCTTCCCATCGCCCTGGGAATGCTTGCAGCGAGCGAACAATTTGAAACTGACCAGCTTGAACATTTTGTGGCCGTGGGCGAACTCGCCCTGACTGGCGCAGTGCGCCAGGGCAAAGGAATTTTGCCCATTGCGCTCTGGGCCAAAGCCGCCGGGAAAACCGGGATACTGGTGCCTGTGGAAAATGCCGCGGAAGCGGCAGTCGTCGAGGGGTTGCAGGTTATTCCCGTCCAGAACCTCCGCGAAGCTGCGCAGTTTCTTGAAGGTGAAATAAAAATTTCTCCTTTCCGCGTGGACACGCGAAAAATTTTCGAGCAGGAACTGGACGGTGAGGTGGATTTTTCCGAAGTCAAGGGACAGGAAAATGTGAAGCGCGCGCTCGAAATCGCCGCCGCCGGAGGTCATAACGTCCTGAAGTTATCTCCTTTATAGACAAGACTGCCTTTATCCCTGTGTATCCTCCGCGCTCGCAGGCTCCACCACAACACGCTAAGCCCCCTTCCCTGCTCTGTCTAGTCTGGACCGGCCTAATGCGAGCGTAGAGTGGAGGCGGGGCAGCGTGTGCGGAGACGCAAAGGGGCGAGTTCGACAAAAAAAGCGCATTGTGTTTAGCAACGCGCTTTGTGTCGCAAGGGTATGCGCAAACTATTTTATGGCTTCGTTAGGCAGCAAGGAAAGGAGAAGGCCGAACGTCGTCACAATCATCCACAGGTCGAACAGCATGTTCTTGAATTGCAGCATAACGGTGGCTGGTTAACTCAAGATGTAGGAAAGGCGCGGAGGTGGCGCAAAGGAGACAGGGACTTTGTTCGCCGCCGTAGTCCCGACCCGCGCAGACTTTTCAGGTGCCGCCTTCTTGGATTTTGCCAGCACGGCCTCGACCCGTTTATTTTTGACAAGACGTTGTGCGGCCTCCCATCTGGCCTCGAAATGATGCCTGCTTTTTACAATCGGGAATTTCTTGAGCGTCGTGCCGTACGCCTCGACCTTCTTGACGCCGTCCGCGAACAGTTTGCGGATGAACGTGGACAGACCTGATTGATCGTGGTTTTCTTTCTTGCTGGCTTTGGATTTTGTTTTTTCTTTTTTCATAACTTTATTTGTTTTGGTTCGGCCCTGCTTTATGCAGGACTCTTGACAAATTCATTATGTTAACATGAGACTTGACATCAGCAATAGTATTTCTCAAGAGATACAGGGGGTTACTTTGCTAGGGGAAACCGCGATTGACACCGTTTTCAATCCGTCGGATACTGGTAAGAGTTAAACAAAAAAACTATAAATTTGAAATATATGCACTTCAACGACCAACTTAGAAACCAACGTGAAAAACAAAACCTTAGCCTGAAAGACGCGGCGGAACGCCTGCACCTTTCAGAAACAGCGTATCGAGACCGCGAAGACAATCGGATTCACATGAACATCCCTGAGCGGTGTGGACTCTTGACTGGATTAGGAATGGATTTCGATGGAGCGGTCAAGGTTGCCAGACAGTTTAATTCCTACACGTTGGGTGAACTGGCAGAGGAATATGAAAAGCACTCGGATGACCCTTTCGTCGTCGAAACGGACAAGTTATTTATCTTCAAGAACAGGGAATCTGATGGTCAGGAATACGAAATTCAAAAGCAAAGGATTCGCAGCGCAGAAGATATTGTAGGGTGGGTCTTTCACATGACCGAAAAGACTTGGATTACAAACGACCATATCCATCTGTTCACCGCGCTTGCGTCCCGGTATTTAAACTTGGACATTCATGGCGTTTAAACGCAGAAAGGGCGAGCCAGTGAAAGCTCGCCCGTGCCATTGGTTGAACTAATTCGCTCTGCGCGGCGGGGGCTTCGGTATCCATTCTGGACGCGGCTTTAATTGCGCGTTGCTGCCGCCAAAACTCGCCGCTATGACCAACGAATCTCCTGGCTTTGCACGGAGTGCCTCGTAAAGTGCTTCCAAGTCATAGTTTAAAATAACATGAACAAGCTGAATCATTTCATCCCTTTGTGCCGACGTAAGGGATTCTTGCTCGGCTTCATTTTTTATAACTGCCATAAGCATACCGGCCATTGAAGGTTCATCGGCTTGAATCAAAAACCCACGCGGTTCGTCGCCGCGCCCATTCTCAAGTTCATTTTGCTGATGGTAGTGCTTTTTACCATCCGCGCTCAATTCACACACATCAATCCCAGACATTCGTTTTGCAATCAGTTCACGTAGTTCAGGCGGGATTTCGGCGGGGATTACTTCGATGGTTACGATTGACTTTGGAGCGTCAATCCCCCTTCTCAGGCATTCTGCCTGATTCACTGCGAAACGTAGTTTCATAGTTTCCTTTTAATCTGTCAGTTGTTTGTTGGCCGTCGTTTTCTCAGCTTCCAATGGCCTGTCAGAAGCACGACAAGAATAGCACCTGTTATGGTGTGGGTCAATAACGCAGTTGACAGGGATTTCATCGCGGCAAATACTGCGCATATTGATTATTAGGATGCGGACTGACTACGGAGCATCCTTTTGAAGATTCCGTCCAATAACCTATGAAGAAATTCAACTTTTTCGCTCTCAGCGCACTTGCCGTGGCGTTCTGTATTGTTTTAATTTCGACCTGTAACGCTGACGATCACGTAACCGCAAATATTCTGACTCGTGTGCTGGCCCTATTAAATGGAAACGAGCAAGGCACTGGCTTTACCATTGATGTTGATGGGCACCAATATATCATCACTGCGAAACATTTAGTTCCGGGAACCAACCAAGTAGCTGTTATAGGTATTTCCCATGACGATAAATGGGAGAGTTTAAAAGTGACGATTTTGCGCTCCGCAGATGCCGATGTCGCTGTGTTAGTACCCCCTCACGCTGTAACTCGCACGCTACCAATAGAAATTGGCACCGACGGCACGTATATAAGTCAAGAGGTTTTCTTTCTTGGTTTTCCTTACGATCTCTTCACTGAGGTTGCCCCAGATATGAACGACGGATTTCCGATACCTTTCGTTAAGAGAGGAACACTCTCCGCTTGGTATAAAGGACAAACTAAATATCCAACAATTTTAGTGGACGGCATTAACAATCCCGGATTTTCAGGAGGGCCACTGGTATCAATGGAAAACGGGCTTAAGCCGCAAGTTTTCGGGGTTGTAACGGCGTATAAAACTAATCTTGAGAATGTGGTTACGAATAATATCGACACTGGATTAAAAAGCATCGGAAATTCCGGAATTATTATTTGCTACGACATAAAATATGCTCTTGATGAAATCAAAAAGTATCAGGCAACAGTTACTTACATCCAAAATTAGATTTCCCGGATTTATCGCGGCATGCATTACCAGGGAGAACGCCAAAAAAAAAGGCGCACAGGTTTTAATCCGTGCGCCTTACTGATACGACGCTGTCATTGATTTGCACCTTCCGGCGTCAACTGCTTTTCGGAGTCATGTTGCTTTGGGTCCCACGCTCGATGCAGGTCTTTGTTCTGCGCAAGAAAGTTCAGCCTTTCAATCTCTTGTAGATGTTGCTTGTGGCGTTCCTCGTCTTGCCGCTTTCGTTCCTCGGCCTGCTCCTCAGCCAGCTTGACCTTTTCGGCCTGCTGCTGCTTGGCACTTTCGATGGCCGCTTGCGCACCTGCCGCCATCCGGTCGTCGCGACGCTTGCCTTCTTCCGGCGTGAGCAGGTTGACTTGCCTGACAGTCCCCGTTGACTCGTAGATGGCGACGTGAGCGAGTTCAGGATGAACCTTGGCGGCGGTTAATTCGCGAAACTGCTTCCACCGTTCCTGCCACTGTTCGCTGGGGTCGGCGATGAGTTGCCATTCGCCCGCGTGTGTCTTTCCGATGATGTATGCTTGTCTGGGCATAGTTTTGATTGGTGCGTCTGCCTGGAGTATAAAATCCAGGCAGACGTTGACCGTTTCGTTATTGGCTGGTGAGACGAGCCAGCGCGGACGCGACACCGAGGCCGCCTCCGTAGGCGCACTCGATGATTTCGTTAGACTGGTCGAGAACCGCGTTGCCGAAACTGCGATACGTGAACGAGGCTCCAAGCGACGGATGAACCACGACTTCATACTTGGTCGAAAGCTTTCTGACCTCCGGCGTCGGCATGATGGGCGCGGTGGCAAACAGCGCGGCGGACTCGTGAGCTATCGTGCCGATGAGGTTTTCATTCACGGGCGAATAAGTGGCAAGGTTCGGGACGATGCAGATGTCCTCGAAGCCGTAAGCCTCAGAAATTTTTGCCTTACGCAAGGGGTCTGTCGCGCCGTAGGCCAGATACTGTTTGAAGCTGGGGTCTTTAAGCAGCGAAGTGTTGTATCGATGGTCGAGGATGAGCGAACGCCCCAGTTGCGGCCAGTTACGACCTGTCGCGGCTTCCCAGAGGTCGGCAATGTCATCGCCTGAGAACGAGGCGGGAGGCAAGGCCTTTACCGAAGCCCCATAGTTCGCGGCGGTCAACACCTTCGAGATGAACTCGCCGAAGATGAGCGTCGCCAGTCGGTTCGCCTTTTGCACCATCTGTTTGCGCATGTTCAAGTAAGGCTGTCTGGCCCTCTCGTAGGAACTGAACGCCGCTCCAACCCATTTTCTATCGCAGACCGTTCCGGCAGGAGCGTTGGCCCCCACGCCCGCGCCTGCGACACCGCCAGCACCGCCCACGACCACCTTTCTGGTTTGAACGGTCGTGTTTCCCATCGTTCCATAACCCACCGTCGGGTCCCACGAGTTTCCGGCGTCAGTCGCGAGGGGATAGAAGGCGACTTCGACCGTATCGGTCCCCTGCAGCGGTAAATCGCTGAACACTGTCGAGAAGTTTTGCAGCGGCGCGAGGACGATGGCGAACTCCTCGACCATGTCCTGCAAGATGACCTGTCGCTGCAAGCCCGGGTCAATCGTGTTGGTGTTGAACATCTCGACCAGCATCTTTTTGTGCTCCTTGATTGTGTTGGCGGCAATCAGGGCATGGTCGCGCACATCTTCGCAGGCTTGCTTGCCGAGGTAGCCATCGGCACCGCGTCCGCCGACGAGGTTGGCCGTGAAGTTTGTGGAATTTTCCAGAATGTGATTCTGGATTTCCTTAAAGGAATTACTTACGACTTCTAATGTTTTCATATTGTGTACTGTCTTATTGTTTGTTGGTGATTGTGTTTAAAATCGAACCCGGATTTAGCGCGGCAAGCCGGGACTTATGAATCGGGGGAAAATAGCCCCTGCCGCTAAATTGACGCTTTACCATTTGGTGTTTGGGTCAAGCAATCCGAACAGGGCTTCGCGGGGGCTGCTGAGCTGCGACGAAAGGAAGTTGCGCTCCACACAGCCGCGCAAATCAAATCCCGCCATGACCAGATACTTGAGGCAGGAGGAAGGCTCGAACAACATGCCGTATGATTCGGCCTCGGCTTTTTCCATGACGAATCGTTCGTTGCACAGCTTGCGGGCGACGGTCTGCAATTTGTCCGCGAGTTCGAGAATCACCGGATTGACCTGCTTCGAGATTTCAAGCTGCCGTTCTCTGCATTGGCTCCTCACGATTGAAAACTGTCTCTCGAACGCGTCCGGATTTTGCATGGTGCGCAAGTCAGAATTACCTTCGCGAAGACGGGTGGCGTTTTCTTCGAGGTCATCAAGGAATTGCTTCCTGAACTCAGCCCGGCTGGTCTTTGCCCTTGCCTCGAAAGCTACATCCCAACTGTCTAACAGGGGAGCGACACGCTCGGCGGATTCGGCCCGAACGGATTGCAGCTTTCCGAAGGTGATGAGCTTGACCAGGAACTGTTTGGTGATGACGTTCAAGGCAGCGACCTCCCTGCCGCAGTAAGGTTTAAATTGATGCTCCCAACTGTTGGCCTTCCCCACCGCCTTTTCTTCCGGACGCTTGCTGGCTTCGAGCCTTTCTTGATTTTTTCTCATCTCGTTCTGCCGGTTCTCCTCCATGCGACGCGCCGTGTCAGCGCGTAGCTCCGCCCGTATTTTATCCGCTTCGATTTGTTCAGGCGTGGATGACTTGGTTGTCCGCTCCAGCGTTTTATTTACCAGGACGGGAGCAGGCTTGGCGAGATCTGGACGCTCCAGCGCGTCTATCGCCTTGTCAAGCACGTTCAAAGTTTTCATGGCAGGCTCCGGCATGACAGGCTGGGCGTGCTGTTCGTGTTGGTTGGTCTGCGCTGGTTGGCGCAGAAACGGTAATTTGATTTTGTCTAATAAACTCATAGCTATACTAATTTACTCCTGTTCGTTTTGTATGGTCTTAAAGTTTAGGATTTTTCTTTCAGGATTTCCGCGAGGGCATCTTCTGCGGCGGAAAGCATTTGCGAACAGCGGCCCTCCGTAACTCCCAACCTCTGCGCAAGGTCTTTCTGCTTTAGGGGCTGGATGCTATCTTCGTCTTGAAAATACCAATCAAGCACGACAATGCGCCGCCCTATCGTCTCCGGCTCGCAGGCGTTTTTCGTCACATAGGATATGACCCGCTTCACCGTATCGTGCCGGATGTCGCGTTCACGCATTTCCCCTGTGCCTTTGGCCTTCGGGAAATTGACCTGTAGCCAGTGTTTTAGCTGTTCGTCCGTCATACCTTCTTTTGCTCCCATGCCGTGAGATGCACCCTTAGTTCCTCTTTGATTTTGCTGATCTGCCGTTTGCATTCGGCCTGTATTTCAATTTCCGTTTGCCCTTTTAGCGCCGCCGGAAATTCCGCTTCCAAACGTGCCAACTCTCCGAAGAAGAAAGTGCCGATGATGTTGTGCAGGAACGCCCTCACCTTTTCGAACGCAATCATTTCGCCCCGCTTCTCCGCATTTTCCATCTTGGCCTTCTCGACGTTTTCCTTGATTAGCCGCAAACGCTCCTTGGCGATCGCCTCCCGCAGTTTCTTGGGCAGGGTGGCGTCGCGTCCCTGCTCGGCCAGAAAAGCAAGCCATGCCTCCACGTCGCCTATTGCCGGGGCGTTGCCCGTCTGGATGTGGTAATTCAGGTTCTGCCTGGAGATTCCAATCTCACGCGCAAACTGTGCCTTCGAGCAGGTTTTTGTTTTTTTGCTTTTATTTTTTGGTGCATTCATCGTGTAAAAAAGAGGCTGTAAAGTAGTAAATTTTTTAGACGGTCGGCGCTTCGTTCGCTGGCGGCTCCTGAAGGCGAAAAATTTCCATAAGAGTTTCCTTATGAAAAAATACGCCCATGCTCATTCGTCTGCGGTGCCACTGAGTGGAATGACAATGGTATTTAGGTTGCGCTCTATCACACCACGCAGGCATCGCCTCCCTGAGCCACACAGAACGACACGTATCAGACACAGGCATTGCCCTAACCGCTGAAATAGTGCAGTCATACTTGGCACGCAATCCCTCCGTCGTATGTTCTCGTGCCAAGTCTTGGGACGCCTGCGCATTCGTCCAGGGTTCGCTCTGGTGACACGACCGGATGCAGGGTGCGTAAACAGGCATTCCGGCTGCCCGGTGACGCTGTAGCCGGAGCAGGGACACGGGACCCGCTCCCTGTGCTGTGTGTCCGCGCAAGACATTAGACGCCCTGCCCATCGCCACCGTGACACGCTCCGGCAGTCTGGACGCATACAGGATGTTAACGGGCTTAACAATGTGCAGGCTGTCATCTGTATAGACCAGTACTGTTAGACCCGGACTGTACAGACTGTCATCTGTAAGCCTACAACCTGTAACCGATGAACGATGAACGATGGACATAGGAATAACGACGAACCTAAAACCTTTTTTATATTTGCGCGGGGCGGGGGTCATAGGGGGGAGGAACGGAACCCCTACAGAGTCTGATTCTGATTGCTCCATCCTCAGCTCCGTTTGAGCTACATGCTGAGCTTATAGCTGAGCATAGAGCTAAGCACATAGCTGAGCTTATAGCTGAGCTAAAACGCGTGAGGATTATTTTCATCGCCTGCGGTGATTCTTCCAACGGTTTTTACCACCCTTTACCACCGCATCGTATTTCGCCTTTGTCGTCTGGTATTCTTCCCAAGCACGATTCTGATGCCACTTCCCGTCTTCTCCTCCCAAGTAAAAAAATTTGTCGTTGTCAAAGACGATTTCAAAAACCTCCTCCCAGTCATCGCGGTCCACGTGACACAGGCGGCGCAAAAATTCCGAATCGTTTCTTAGGCCGGTGCAGGCGGTGTCCGCCCAATAAACCCAGATGGCGCGGAGATAAGCGAGCCCCACCAATTCAGGATACCCGTCTATGGCCAGAAAAAAGTCTTTCCCAAAAAAAGGCATATACGCATTCGGCTTCATGCGTCCCCCTTGAACCCAATAAGCTCCAAGAAATCCTGAGACGAGAAAACGACGTGGCCTTGTCCGTCGCGGAAGGTAAAAGTGGCATCGACATAGTCGCGGAACGCGGCAGGGTCAAGTATCCCTTGCATTTTTGCCAACGCCTCCCTTGTTTGCTCAAACGCGTGTTGAGCCTCGGCGAGCAATTTATCAAGCTCGGCAAACTCTGCCGGGTCAACCTGAGGAGCAGGGAGCACCCGCTTAGGTTCCGTCAACAGGCGGTATGCGTCGGCCAAATTGGACACGCTGTCCAATTTGAGTCTCTCTTTATTCTCGAAGCAATTGATGTAGCGCCGGGCTGTCCTATCGTCGAAATCAATATTCTTTTCGAGCCACGGCATCCACTCGCCATGCTTGAGGGTTGACTTCTTTTTCGTCAGCAGTTGGCCGATGCGAATGGCCCTGCCAATCGTGGACTTGGCCGCACCAACATTTTTGGAGTGGAGAGTGTTAATTTCAGAGACGATGCCGTCTCTGATTACCTGCGTTTTCTCAGGTGGTTTTTTAGAATTTGCCTTTTGCGGCAGTTGTGCTAATGTGTCTTGCATAAATTAGTTTTAATGCCGGTGTTGCGTAAGCTCCCACAAACGCACCCGGCATTTTTTGTTGAGGTAAAGCCCTGTTAGTTTTTTGACTGTAACGTTGGGCGTGGAGGTCTGCTGCACATTCCCTTTTTCCTCATCGGAGGCAAGAATCCTGCCCGCCGCGCCTGTGCGCGTAGCAGTGAGAACGGCAGCGTCAGCGTGAACCTTGGTGTCTCGGACGTTTTCATTTCGACACGCGAGCGTGTTTCTTGAAGTAGTTTTCCACATGCGCGACGGAATAGCGCACGGGACCACCCCCGCGCATTGCGCAGGGATTGCTTTTCAGCCGTGGGATTTTCGCGACGTTAAACCATCTCCGCAGCGTGGCGGAGCAAGGGATGGGCGTCAGGAATAGAGGTAAGACTGTTGAGCGAAGCTCATCCAACGTCATGAGTCTGGTCGGCGTCTCCTGTATAGCTTTGGTCTGCATTGCATAGGGAATTTACAGCAAAGCACACCAATGTATTTAGACAGCTAAGGAGGCTGCCTTCTTAGCTGTCCTATTTCTCGGAGGGTCTGCCGGGTCCCGAAGTCTTTGTACCGATTCGTTGATTGGCTCGCCAAACTGTCCTCACAGCCACTTTAAACTCTCTGGCAATTTCACTGAGATTGGCTGTTTTGCGACTTATCTTTAGTTCAAGCAACCGTGCGCTAACAGGGTCAATGGGCTTTCCTGTCGCCGCGTTACGTTTTTCAACTGCTTGGTCGAGCAGGTCTGAAAAGTCTCGAAAGAAATCAGAATCCTCCGCCGTGATTCTGTCGAAGAACATTTGTCCGGCAACTGCTAGAAGCTCGTTCAATTGAGTGCCCATCGCTTCCGGGTCGGCCAAAGCTGGGATTGTCCGCTGTGCCTCGATAAAGAGGCAGCGCTGAATAAATTCGGCGATGGCACGCGGATTTTTGGTGAACAGGCCGCCAGCTGCCCTGTCTGTCCGCATTCGGGCGATGCTCTCTGCATCGTGCCCGTACTTGGCAAGCGCAAGAGCATTGACTGGCTCGTTCTTTGCCAGCTTGGATATTTTTTTCGCGAGCGTTTCGCGCTGATGTTTCTGTGCCTTGTGTTTCATAGTCTTGATTGCCTTTCTAATTTCGGCTGGCATGGATTACACGTTTCACGTCACCGTCCGACGTTGTGATAGTTGCCATCTGATTCTTGCCGACCTCCAGCGTGTAATACCTGCCGTCCAGAAATTCGGCGTGAAAAGATTTACGCCCCGCGTCAACCTCTATGCGCTTCACGGTGGCCCGCAGATTTTCGCGCAAGGCTTTTTCGTCATTCCAATTCACCTTCGCTAGGTCTGTCGGCTTAGACAACTCCTCTGACTCCAGATCTCGCAGGGAGTTTTCCTGCGCGAGCTTTAATGCCTCCATTTCGCGCAGCTTCGATTCGACCGCCCCGGACTGGCCACGCATCAAATAATCCACAAGCCGGGCAATCTGCTTCTTGGTGTCTTCGAGTTCCATCTTCGCCAAGTCGAGCTTCCCGCTGTCCTGTTCGTTCCGGCGCTGAGGTTGCAGCGCGGCGTTTTGACAGATGTACAGGAACAGGCCCAGGAAGTCGTCGTACTGCCAAACGCGATACTCTGCCTGCCCGCGCAATCCGGCCGCCGAGGCAAGATAGTGCCAGCCCTTGTTGCGTCTCTTGTTCACGTAAACCATCGGTGTCTTGGTTGCTTTGTCGAACGCGAGATGAGAAAACACGTTGAAGCCAGACTTGCCCCTGTATGAGGGCCGCGCCTTGCGCAACTGCTGCACCGTGGCAAACAACTCGCGCTTGATGATGGCGGGATAGTAATCGGGGACGACTTCAAGGAACGTCTTTTTCCCGTCTCTCTTCGTGGCAGGGGCGAACTCCCCGAGCACGGCGCGATTATCGAGAATCTTTTTGACGTAGCTGATGTGCCACACCTGCGAGCGCCCGAAGGTCTTAACGTTCTCGCGCCGCAGTGTCTTGGTGATGCCGTTTGCTCCCCTGCCCTTGCTGGCCATGTCAAAGATTCTCTGCACGACCGCGACGCGCTCCTGGATGAGTTCAAAACTTGTTCCGTCTTTCGCGAGCCGGAGCCACGCAACGCACTTGCTTGTCAACTTGCGCTTGCCGATGTTGCGCCGCTTCGCGTCCCACGCCGCCGCCACGCGTTGCGCCTTTATCCTGCTTTCCTCGTTGGCCCGGCTCAGCACCGTTAGGCTGATTATCAGGTCTGTGAAATTTCCCTCGACCTTCGAGAAGTCATAGACGTGATTGTCGCTCAACGTGACAACGACGATGCCTGCTTCCAAGATGTCGAGGAACAGGCGCAACGCCTTCGGCAGGTCGTTTCGGCTCAACCTGTCCAAGCTCTCGACAATTAAGTAGCTGCCCTTCGCTATCCTGCCGTCTGTCACTAATTTGAGAAACGCCGCCAGTTTGCCAACCTCAACGTTCTTGCCACGGAAAGCAGAAACGCCGAGGTCACGATAACTGTCCACAAGCGTGATGTGATTACGCCTGCACCAATCTGCCGCAGCTTCCGTTTGTCTGCGGAGTGAGTCGCCATGAATCTGGTCCAGTGTAGAAAACCGGACGTAAGAGTAAGCTTTAGCTTTCATTGCATCCTAAATATAATCCGCGTTGTCTATAAAGTAAACAACATTCTGCTCATCGGTCCTCCGGGAACGGGAAAATCCATGCTCGCCAAACGGCTGGCAACGATCTTGCCCCCGCTGACGTTGAACGAGGCGCTCGAAACGACAAAAATTCATAGCATCATGGGGCTGCTCGCGCCGGGCCAGGCATTGATCACGCAACGTCCCTTTCGCGCGCCGCATCATACCGCAAGCGATGCCGGATTGCTCGGAGGCAATATCAACCCCACTCCCGGGGAAATTTCGCTCGCGCATCATGGCGTTTTGTTTTTGGACGAGCTGCCTGAATTCAAACGCAATGTTTTGGAAACCATGCGCCAGCCGCTCGAGGAAGGACGCGTAACAATTTCACGCGCCGCGGGCACCATGACGTTCCCCTCACAATTCATGCTGGTGGCTGCCATGAATCCGACGCCGGATGGAAAAATGCCGCACGAGAGCAAAAGTTCCCCGCGCGAAATTCAAAATTACCTCGGCCGGATTTCCGGGCCGCTATTGGACCGGATTGATTTGCACGTGGAAGTCCCGCAGGTGAAATTCCGTGAGATCAGCGGCGACCGTACCGGCGAAACATCGGCGCAAATCCGCGAGCGCGTCATCGCCGCGCGGAAAATCCAGCAAAAACGTTTCGCGCATAAACCAAAAATTACCTGCAACGCGCGCCTCGGTCCAAAAGAACTAAAAGAATTTTGCGCGCTGGAGAATGAAACCAAGGAGCTTCTCAAAAATGCTATGAGCGAATTGCACTTCAGCGCTCGCGCTTATGACCGGATTTTAAAAGTGGCGCGGACGATTGCCGACCTGGCTGGGTCGGAAAATATTTTGTCCGAGCACGTATCTGAGGCCGTCCAATACCGTTCGCTGGACCGGCAGTTGTGGACGTAATTTGAGATTTTAAAAAACCCAGGTAAAACCTGGCATTTTGGTTACAGTTGGCACGGCCTTCGCTGGTTTTTTCTTATGTCTGTGGAAATTACATGGCAGGACATTGCCTTGCGCTTATTTCTAACAGTGGCCGGAGGAGCGCTGATTGGACTAAATCGCGAAGAGCACGCCCATTCCGCCGGTTTAAGAACGACCCTACTGGTTTGCCTGGCCGCTTCGCTCTCCATGATCCAGGTCAACCTTTTGCTCGGGATTGCCGGGAAAGCCCAAAATTCGTTCGTGGTCATGGATTTAATGCGGTTACCACTGGGCATTCTTTCCGGCATGGGGTTCATCGGCGGAGGCGCGATTTTACGAAAAGGCAATCTCGTTCACGGCATTACTACTGCCGCAACCCTCTGGTTCGTCACCGTCATGGGCCTTTGTTTTGGCGGCGGCCAGATTGGGCTGGGATTATGCGCCCTCGCATTGGGAATGATTATTCTCAGCGGCCTTAAACAAGTGGAAAAACACTGCAAGCAAGACCGTCATGCAACTCTGGTTATTGCAGCCGGCCAAAACGCATTGCCTGAAGCTGAAATCACTCAAACGATTCTCGCTGCCGGCTGTAAAATGGAAGTTACCTCCGTAACCATGGGAGAAAATGCCGCTCTACAGGAAATGAAATGTGATATTAAGTGGAAAAGCCGGGCTGCTGATACGCAGACCTTTAGCTTTTTGAAAGAATTATCGGCCCGTTTTGGCCTCGCGAAGATTGATTTGAATATTGAAAAGTAAGCAACGCTTCTCGCTGGTCCTGCGCGTGCAAAGTGCAATTGTTTTTTCACTTATCGTGCAATCTATCGCACCAAAAAAATCATGCGTGCAACTAAATCAAAATCGCGAGACCAATTCCCAGCGCAAGCACAATCGCAATCACTACTGACCAAACAAGCATCCGGCTGACCAGGATAGGAGAGGCAGCCTCAGCAACATGTGGTTTTTTACGCCGGGCGGGATAACGAATTATCTGCCCGTAACGCTTGTTTATATCCCGCAGGCTGGAGCGTCTCGAATGCTTTTTTTCCCTGCCATTTCTTGGAAGGTTCGATTCGCCTCCGCCCGCCCTTATTAAAGGATGACTAACCTTGCCCAGCGATGTCATAAATTAAAAACGGAAGGTGAGCTTTTGTGATTTTGATTTGTTCGTGCATTACCACGTACTTCTAACTCACTGTCTCACCTTCCACCTTGTCTCCCTAGCTTTAACCCTGCCAACGGTTTAGCAGCGCAGATACATGCCATTTTTAACGATTTTCCAGTAATGACTTTAAATATTTCTCAAAATGCGAATGCAGTTTGCAATTGCACAGACCTCAATTGTTGCGGCTTGCATATTCAGGGCCCGCCGGCCGCGCCAATACAGAAGTTTTTTGCATGGCAAATATCTAGCTAAAAAAGGCTCATGAAAATGTTCCAAGCTTAAATATTAAATTTATGAAAACGAAAATTCTTCTCTCTCTGGTTGTCGCTGGCCTCACGGCGATAAGTAACATCAGCTACGCAGCCGGCGGTGCCGCCGGCGGAAGCGCGGGCGCGAGTGCAGGCGGTTCGGCCTCAGGCCGTGCTTCATCTACCGGCACTACAGGCACTGCAAACGGCAGCCAGGGAACTGGCGGTTCGGCTGGCACTCTTACGCCTAACAACGGTAATAACATTAATGGCGTACAGAATCCCAGCACCACCACATCCCCCAACGGCAACGGCGTCAATAGCCTGCAGAATCCTGGCACGGTCAATGGCCAGAATGGATTGAACAATAATCCAAACAGCACAACGGTTCCCGCCAACAATAACCATGCTAATCGCGTTCACCGGCACATCAATCGCAGCCGCAAAACATTGAGTTCACCTAACGGAACAACCACACCCAATGGGACAACGGCCCCTAACAATGGAAACACGGCGCCGGCGGGAAACCAAAATGGCACCACGCCTAACAATACTACGCCGCCAGCTCAAAATAACCTGCCCCCGGCCCAAAATATGCCGCCTCAATAAAAGCAATAATATGAAGAAACGACATACTTCCCATTACCATCAACTTAATTCCCGTCATAACCATCGCCGCCCGGCCTCCCGCCGAAAAATTCGTTATGCTGTCGTCGGCCTGGGGCACATTGCGCAAAATGCCATTCTTCCAGCATTTGCGCATGCCCGTGAAAACTCGGAGTTAGTCGCCCTCGTTTCGGATGACAGAGCGAAGTTGCGCGCACTCTCGCGTGAATATCACGTCGAGAATTGTTTTACCTACGACGATTACGAACTCTGCCTGCGCAGCGGTGGCATTGATGCCGTCTACATTGCCTTGCCGAACAATTTGCATGCCGACTATTGCGTTCGCGCTGCCGCAGCCGGCATTCATGTGCTGTGCGAAAAGCCGCTGGCCGTCACGGAAGACGAGTGCCGCGACATCATAAAATCCTGCGCGGAAAATCGCGTCAAACTGATGACCGCCTACCGCTTACATTTCGAGCGCGCCAACCTGAAAGCCGTGGAAATGATTCGGTCGGGAAAAATTGGCGAACCGCGCATTTTCAATTCCGTTTTCACCATGCAGGTGAGCCCGGGAAACATTCGCACCAAAGACCAATACGCCGGCGGAACGCTCTACGACATCGGCATCTATTGCATCAACGCCGCCCGCTATCTTTTTCGCGACGAGCCCGTGGAAGGATTTTGCTTTTCCGCCGCCGGCGCTGATCCGCGCTTCCGGCGCACGGAAGAAATGACCGCTGCCATGCTCCGTTTCCCCAAGGAACGCCTCGCGGGATTTACCGCCAGTTTTGGCGCCGAGGACACGGCTGATTTTGAAGTAGTCGGCACCAAAGGCAAACTGCGCGCTATTCAAGCCTACGACTATTCCTCGCCCGCCATCCTCGAATTGACCGCCGACGGCCAAACGCACCGGGAACTTTACCACCTGCGCGACCAGTTCGCCCCCGAACTGATTTACTTCTCCAATTGCATATTGAAGAACCGCCAGCCGGAGCCGTCCGGGGTCGAAGGAATGCGCGACGTGAGCATCATTCGCTCCCTCTACGAATCGGTTCATAAAGCCGGGCCGGTAAAATTTAAAACCATTAAACGCCGGCGTTATCCGGATTTGCGCCAGGAAATCTATCGTCCACGCGTCACCACGCCGAAACTGGTTCACGTTCAGGCGCCCACGCGTGACTGATGGGCGCAATGATTTTTATCGGCACCAGCGGATGGAGCTATAAGGAATGGGCAAACGATTTTTATCATGGCGTAAAACCAAAGGAACAATTTCAGTTCTATGCCACGCAATTTTCCACCGTTGAAATCAACGCCAGTTTTTACCGGCTGCCCGCGTTAAAAACAGTAAAAGACTGGCGGACGAAAGCGCCGGCAGATTTTATTTTTGCCGTCAAGGGCAGCCGCCTCATCACCCACATCAAGCGCCTGAACGAGTTGGACGGCCTGGTCACAAACTTCATTCGCCGTATCCAGCCGCTGAAAGAAAAGTTGGGGCCGCTGCTTTGGCAATTGCCGCCCAATCTTAAACCAGACCTGCCCCGTCTGGATAGATTTCTCAAACGCCTCCCGCCAAAACTTTCCCATGCTATTGAATTTCGCCACCCGGATTGGATGATGGATGAGACTTTCAACCTGTTGCGGAAGTACCGCGCCGCATTCGTGTCGGTAAGCTCCATGCGTATGCCGTTAAACTTTTCCGTCACCTCTGATTTTATCTATATCCGCTTTCACGGCCTGAGCGGCGGCCCACGCCATGATTACACCTGCGAGGAACTGGCGCCCTGGGCCAAACACATTCGCGAACAGGCAGCCGCCGGCAGGAAAGCATTTGCTTATTTCAATAACGATCTCAATGTGCGCGCCCCCAAAAATGCCGAATTGCTGATTCAAATGTGTGAGGCGGGAAAAAACCATAAGCCATAACATGAACCAGGCTACGGTGGAGCATGCGGCGCATTTGTTCCTGTTTCCGGAGTTTCCAGCAACGTTCCCGGGTGTGCTTTTTCAGTCTGCGTAGGAGGCAGTTTTCCAAAAGGTCCATTAGTGCTCCCCTGCCCATTGGTTTTGGGCG
>Ga0335083_10004662_pt1 | contig 17421 bp, 25 predicted proteins | sample Lox_Sample_42_FD_206716 | JGI IMG/M metagenome (GOLD analysis project Ga0335083, IMG submission 206716) | Soil microbial communities from Loxahatchee National Wildlife Refuge, Florida, United States - Lox_Sample_4.2 | ecosystem: Environmental > Terrestrial > Soil > Wetlands | place: USA... | reverse complement strand
GGTTCAGCGTCGACTCCGTGAGCCAGCCCCGGCTCGTCACCTGGGCGGCGAGTGCGACTCGCCTGGAGGAAACGGCTGGCCAAGCTCGCTTACGCGGTGTGCGACTCGGGCCGATCATGACCGGGAGTCGCTCGCAACCCGATGGGACCCGGTTGCGCTGGCGGTTCACCGATCCTGCCACCGTGGTCGGCGACGGCCTGGTGCCCTTTCTGATCGACTGGGGCGAAAGCCCCCACCCCGCCGGCGACGGAACTCCGCCTTGCACCTTGGTGGATCTGCGGGCAGAGCATCCGGAGGCCGAAGGAATCACCCGGATGCTCGCGGAACTAGATCTCGAACTTTCGGTAGGGCCGGGTCCAGTGCCAGCACTCATTGCAACGCTCAAGACGGCGAAGGGCCGCCTCGAGTTACGCTGACCACGGCCTTGAGCTGCCGAGCCCACGCCGGGTACTATACCAGTACTTGCGGTTCCGCTTACACGTCCCGACCCACGGCAATGAACTACAGAACCCTGCTCCTGGCCTTCCCCGCACTGCTCGGCGCTCCCTCGCTCCCAGCTCAGACCGCGCACCTGGGCCCCGAGTCTCCCACCGCCCGGGTGGCGGTGCTGACCGCCGCGCTCTACAACGACCAAGCCAATCTCCGCGAGGCGAGCGACTCGGCACAGTCTACCATCGCGACCACGGTCCTCCGCGAGCGGCTGGCCCAGGACCTGGGGAACCAGATCATCGCCTACGCGGTGGTCGATTCGCTGGCCGATTCGCCCGAGGCGGTCGCGACGGCGGGCGCGGTGGCCTGCCACGTGAAGGTGGCCTGCGCGATCCTGGTCGGTAAGCGATCGGGAGCCGGATGGGTGGTGATGACCAAGGTCAGCAAGACCAGCAACCTGATCTGGCTCCTCTCCGCCCAATTGATTCGAGTCTCGACCGGCGACATCGTGCTCGATGATTCGACCGAGCTCAAGGGCGATCCGGGGCCGATGGTGCGGATCGGAGTGCGGAGCTTCGCCGACCGGGTGAGCCGGACGGTGAAGGCGGGGGGCTACGTGAACAACTTCCCGAGTGGTGAACCGGGGCAGTAAGGGTCGGCTTGCCGGGTCGTGGACCAGGCCGCAGCTTATGACGGGTCAGCGGTGGACCCTGAGGAGGCACCCGTGAACATCTACCAGATCCCCGTCACCACCATATACGGAAAGCCTGGAACCCTCGCGCCCTACCAGAATCAAGTCCTGCTCATCGTCAACGTGGCCAGCCGCTGCCGGTACACCTCGCAGTACTCGGCGCTGGAGCTGCTCTACCGGAAGCACCACCCCGAGGGCTTTTCAGTTCTGGGTTTTCCCTGCAACCAGTTCGGTGGCGAAGAGCCCGCGGCGGAGGCGGAGATTCTGGGGTTCTGCCTCCGAGAATTCGAAGTTTCATTTCCGCTGTTCTCGAAGATCGAGGTCAACGGCCCCCAGACCCACGCCCTCTACAAGTTTCTCAAGGAAGAGGAACCCCCGGTGGAAGAGCAGGGCGCCATCGAATGGAACTTCACCAAGTTCCTGGTGGACCGGAGCGGCAAGGTCGTGCACCGATACGCCCCCAAGTTCTCCCCCGGCGACATCGAGCCCGACATCGTCCGGGCGTTGACGGAACCGGAACACGGCCATGCGCTTCACTAGCAGTCGAAAGCCTGTTCCCGATCGCGGCGCGTCACCGCGGCCACTCCCGAAGCCTTCCGTGTATTACCTCATCATCGAGCGATTCAAGAACCAGGATCCGGTGCCGGTCTACCGCCGGTTTCGTGACCGCGGCCGCCTCGCCCCCGAGGGACTCAACTACGTCTCGAGCTGGATCACGGCCGACCTGGCCTGCTGTTACCAGGTGATGGAATGCGAGGACCGAGCGCTCCTCGATCAGTGGATGGCGCGATGGTCCGACCTGGTCGACTTCGAGGTGCTGCCGGTGCTTACCTCCGCGCAGGTCCAGGCCCAGGTAGCGCCACGGTTGTAACGCGGCGAACCCATGATGAAGAAGACTCCGATCCTGCTTGCCACCCTGGTGGCGCTTCCCGCCGCGACATCGTGGAGAGATCCTGCACCCCGCGTCGCGGTGCTCTCCATCGAGCTCAACAATCTCCACAAGACCGATCCCGACACCTCGTTGGCAGGGCGAATCAGCCGCCTGGGAATCGCCCTGCGCGCGCGACTGGGCGGCCCCTGTGGCTACGAGCTGGTGACCGTCGACACCGCCACCGAGGCCGAGGCTCATCTCGCCGCCGAGTACTTCTACCAGCATCCGGATGTGGCCGCGGCCCTGGCCGCGCATTCGGGCGCCGACTGGGTGATCATCCCGCGACTGAACCGGGCCACGGCCTGGGCCTCGGACCTCCAGGCCCACGTGGTTCGGGTCAAAGACACCACTCTGGTGAGCAATCGCATCGTGGAGCTGAAGGGGCTGGAGCTGACCCCGGAGCTGGCCGAGCATCTGATCGACCGGGCAGCGGCCTGGATGGCGGATCAGATCTCCCAGGCGATCGAATACGCCCGCGATCCCGCTGTCACCACCCGCCGCTGCCCTCCGTAAGGGCCGGGGCATGGCCATTCGTGCCGTTTCGCATGACGCGGTAGATTGTCGGAACGAATCTCTGAGACCCCGGCCTGAGAGCCGCCTGAACAGGAGCCAGCGATGAAGAAAGGGGTACGAGTACTGGTCGGCACCAAGAAGGGCGCCTTCATCCTGACGTCGGACGCCAAGCGTGAGAAGTGGAAGGTCGCCGGCCCCCACTTCGCGGGATGGGAGATCTACCACCTCAAGGGCTCGCCGGCCGATCCCGACCGCCTGTATGCGTCGCAGACCAGCGGATGGTTCGGACAGGTGATCCAGCGGTCCAAGGACGGGGGCAAGACCTGGGAGCCGGTGGGAAACAAGTTCGCCTACGACGGCCAGACCGGGACCCACCAGTGGTACGATGGGACCCAGCACCCCTGGGAGTTCAAGCGAGTCTGGCACCTGGAGCCTTCGCTCACCGATCCCGACACGATCTACGCCGGGGTCGAAGATGCGGCCATGTTCCGCTCGACCGACGCGGGGCAGACCTGGCACGAACTCCCGGGCCTCCGAAACCACGGCAAGGGCCATCTCTGGCAGCCGGGAGCAGGCGGGATGGGGCTCCACACCATTCTCCTCGACCCTACCAACCCCAAGCGGATCTACATCGCGATCTCCGCCGCCGGCGCGTTTCGCAGCGACGATGCCGGCAAGACCTGGCGGCCGATCAACAAGGGACTGGAATCCAAGTACGCCCTTCCCGACCCCGATGCCGAAGTGGGCCACTGCGTCCACCGGATCGCCTTTCACCGCTCCCGACCCAACGTGTTGTTCATGCAGAAACACTGGGACGTGCTTCGGAGCGACAACGCCGGCGATCAGTGGCACAAGATCAGCGGCAACCTCCCGACCGATTTCGGCTTCCCGATCGACGTGCATGCCCACGAGCCGGAGACCATCTACGTGGTTCCCATCAAGAGTGACTCGGAGCACTATCCGCCCGATGGGAAGTTGCGAGTCTATCGGAGCAAGACCGGCGGGAACGAGTGGAAGCCGCTCACCAAGGGGCTGCCTCAGAAGGACTGCTACGTCAACGTGCTGCGGGATGCCATGTCGGTGGATACGCTCGAGTCCTGCGGCATCTACTTCGGTACCACTGGAGGCCAGGTCTACGCGTCCGCGGACGCGGGCAACAGCTGGGATGCCATCGTGCACGACCTGCCGTCGGTGCTCTCGGTCGAGGTCCAGACCCTGCAATGATCCGGGTGACGTTACCGGCACACTTGCAGACCCTGGCCCGGGCCAGCCACGAAATAGTACTCGAGGTCCCCGGCGAGCCGACCCAGCGCTCGGTGCTGGACGCGCTCGAGGCTCGGTATCCGATGCTCCGCGGCACGATCCGGGATCAGACCACGTTCAAGCGGCGTGCCTTCGTGCGGTTCTTCGCGTGCGAGGTGGATCTGTCCCACGAGCCGATCGACGCCCCCCTGCCCCACCCGGTGGCCACGGGCTCGGAGCCGTTCCACGTCATTGGGGCCATGGCCGGCGGCTAGAGTGAAACTGCGAAACGCAGAGGACGCAGAGAGGGCAGAGAGCGCAGAGAACTGTTCACCACGGAGGCACGGAGTACACGGAGAACTACGGAGGGGTTGTTGTTTCCCCACCCTGCCCCAGTGCCTCCACTGGTGTGACCGATAAGGAGTCCTCAATCGACACCGCGGGGGGAGAACACACTCACTTGTCATAGACCAACAGCCGAGGAGGCCAGGTGATGAGATGGGTGGGGTTGGGTAAGTACCGCAATTCTCCGTGGACCTCCGTGTCTCCGTGTCTCCGTGGTAAGATTCTCTTTGAGCGCCTGCGGTTCACTTGCAAGTCCGATCGGTGCCTATGAACGCTCCTGAACGACTTCGCGCGCATCCCGAGAACCGGATCGCCTTTCCCGTGATGGTGGTGGACCTCAAGGCCGCTGCCGCGCAGCTCCGGGCCGAGCCCCATCCCGCCATCGCCGGTCATCGGCAGATCGCCATCGCGCGGCATGGACCGGTGACCATCATTCTCTTCGTCTTCGAGGCCGACGGCTTCATCAAGGAGCATCGCGCGGAGGGTGAGGTGACCATTCAGGTGTTGGCCGGCCGGCTCCAGATCCTGGCGGAGGACGAGGGGCACGAGCTCAAGGCGGGAGAACTGATGGCCCTGGCCCCCGGCATTTCCCACTCGGTTCGCGCGGTGGCGCCCAGCGAGATGCTGCTGACGGTGCACCTGTTACCCGACGACGAAGCCAAGGCCTAGCCAGCACCCGCCTCGGGCGGTAAGTCTGCTCGCGACATGGACCCGCTTCACGTCGCCGCCCTCGATAATCTCCGATCCCTGGTCCAGGTCCTCGTGGCCGACTACCGGCTCGCGACTGACGCGGTGACGCGCGGACAGGAAGCTGCCGCGCGACGGGCCCAGCTCCGGGCCGGGCTCGCGCTGGTAGACGGCGCCACATCGGCCCTCCGCGCGATCGCCAAGGCCGACCTCGAAGCGGGTCGGATCGCCCTCGCTCCCCCGCAAGCGGCCTTGCTCCACGGCGAAGCCGCCGACCTGGTGGACGACGGGGCCCCACGCCTCCGGCCCGCGTTCTACTCCGCCCACCGCCTGGTCAAGTTCTCCTTTCTGGTTGGCGCCAAGTCGTTCGGGGTCTCATTCGATCTGGCGGTCGATCAGCCGGGCTGGCGGGACCTGGGCGTCGCCATGGGACTCCGGCACCGCCTCACTCACGCAACCAAGTCCGGAGACCTGGAGATATCCGACGCCGACTGGGCGATCGCGACCCGGGGAATCTCCTGGTTCACCCAACAGCTCGAAGGATTCGTGGCGGCGGCCAAGTCGTGAGCGTTGTGACCCCACCGGCAGCGCCCCGCCCGGCGGACCGGGGTGACCTCGGCCAGCTCGCTCGGCTCTTTCTTCGCCTCGGCAGCACGGCCTTCGGTGGCCCCGCCGTGCACATCGCGATGATGGAGGAGGAGGTCGTGCGGCGGCGCGGGTGGCTGACCCACGACGAATTTCTCGACCTCCTGGGCGCCACCAACCTGATCCCCGGCCCTAACTCAACGGAAATGGCCATTCACATTGGCTATTCCCGCGCGGGATGGGCGGGTCTCCTCTTGGCTGGGTCCTGTTTCATCCTTCCGGCGGTCATCATCGTCACGGCACTCGGCTGGGCCTATGTTCGCTTCGGCACGCTCCCTGAAGTGGCCGCCTTGCTGTACGGGATCAAGCCGGTGGTGATCGGGATCGTGGTCCAGGCCCTGGTGGGATTGGGCCAAGCGGCACTCAAGACTCCCTGGCTCGCGGTGCTGGGGGTCGGGGCCACGGTCGCGGCGCTCCTGGGGGTGAACCAGCTGTTGATCCTGTTGATGGCCGGAGTCATCGTGTTGCTGGCGAGAGGTGGAGTGGGCGCCAAGGCGCTCATGCCATTTGCGACGTTCCGCGGGAGGGAGGCGGGGCTCGCGGGAGGAGCGCTGACCCCGATCCTGGCCGGTGGAGCGGCTCTGGCGTCGCCCAGCCTCTGGTCCCTGTTCGCCATCTTTCTCAAGATCGGCTCGGTGCTGTTCGGCAGCGGCTATGTCCTCCTCGCGTTTCTCCGGGCCGACCTGGTGCAGCGGTTGGGATGGATCAGCGAGGGGCAGCTGCTCGACGCGGTGGCGGTCGGACAGGTGACACCCGGACCGGTCTTCACCACCGCGACCTTCATCGGGTACCTCGTGGCCGGCATCAGCGGGGCGGCCGTGGCCACTACGGGAATCTTTCTTCCCGCCTTCGTCTTCGTGGCTCTGAGCGCACCCTGGCTGGCCCGGCTCCGTCAGTCCTCGAGCCTGCGAGCCCTCCTTGATGGGGTCAACGTCGCCTCGTTGGCGCTGATGGTCGCCGTGACGTTACAATTGGGCCGCGTTGCCCTGGTCGATCCCGTGACCGTCGCCCTGGCGCTGGTCGCGACCTATTGCCTCTTCAGGTACCGGCTGAATTCGCTGTGGCTGGTCCTGGGGGGTGCCGTGACTGGGCTGCTCAAGCTGGCGCTCTGAGTCCCCAGACAGGACCTTCAGCATCGAGGATCACTTCGGTCCTCTTCGTAACCCACAGAGGGAACCTGGATGCGAGCTTGGATCGCGGTCGGGGCCCTGCTTTGCGCATGGCAAACGGACGCCCGGTCGGTCAACGGCCTGGAGTTGAGCTCACCCCAGGCGCCACCGATCCGGCTGACCGTTCAACCTGGCTTCCGCTATCTCGGGCGCGTTGAATTCTCCCTCGGGAGCGTGGCCAGGGGCGAGCGCTTCGTGTTCGCCGACGCCAAGGACTCACTGCTCCGGCGCATGGTCATAGTCCAGTTCGAAGGGATGATTCCGTCCAATCCTGACATCTACCACTACGACCTGAGGGCTGGACGGGAGATGGGATCCCTGCGCTTCGTGCAGAATACGTTCGCCTTTCCCGGGACCCAACAGATGGTGGAAACCCCGGAGAACGAAGCGGATCACACCAACAACTTTCTCCTCTCCCAGGGATTCCGGATCCCGGCGGTCTGGCTGGTGAACCGGTACGTCACGATCGCGACGGCGGACCGCAAGAACGAGATGATCGTCTTCTATATGGAAGGCAGCGACTCGGTGTCCCTGTCGGACCTGTACACCGGAGATGAGCCTACCCTTCTCTGGCAGCGATTGAGAGCGGAAGTTGCAAGCCGATCGTCAGGAACCTTCACCATCGAGGACCTGCCCGGTTCTGGACCCTAGTTCAACGGAGGCCAACACATGAACAAGAAATTCCTGGTGGCCTGGCTGGTGGCGTTCGTGGTCTGGATGGCCGGCGGGTTCGTGATCCACGGCATGCTGCTCGCCCCAGACTACGGTCAACTCCCCAATCTGTTCCGCCCCGAGCCGGAGGCCGCCAAGTTCTTCCCCTTGATGATTCTGGCTCACGTGCTGATGGCGGTGGCGTTCGTGTGGATCTATTCACGGGGCGTGTCGGCGGCGCCCTGGGTTGGCCAGGGCCTTCGATTCGGCCTCGCAGTCGACCTCCTGACAGTGGTCCCCACCTACATGGTCTACTACGTGGTGCAGCCGATGCCGGGGGAACTGGTCGTGAAGCAGATCATCTTCGATGGCATTCAGGTCTTCGTCCTCGCTTTCCTGGTGGCCTTCCTCTATCGGCAGGAAGCCCGCGCATGACCGGGACAAGCCCGGAAACCCGCCGCCGGGTCTGGACCAAGATCCTGGTCTTCTATGTCCTGACCACGGCGTTGACCGCGGTGTTCGACGCGCTGGATCGCCGGGCCCCCGGCAACCTCACCCTGGCCACCGGGGCGATGTGGTCCCCCGCGCTGTCGGCCTTCATTACCAAATGGCTCTTCCACGAGAGTCCGCGGGACCTGGGCTGGAGCTGGGGCAGCGGCCACTATCAGGCCTGGGCCTATCTGATCCCCATTCTCTATTCGCTTCCGCTGTACCTCCTGGTCTGGGTCACCGGCTTGGGCGGGTTCTACAACGCGGAGTTCGTCAGGAAGCAGGCGGTCGACTACGGTTTGATCGGCCTTTCGCTTCCCCTCGCCCTGGTGGCCTACGTGCTCATCACGATGACGGCCGGGTTCATTCCCAAGACGGCCCGCGCCCTGGGCGAGGAGATCGGCTGGCGGGGATTCCTGGTCCCCGAGCTGGCCAAGGTCACCAACTTTACCGGCGTCGGGCTCATCAGCGGCCTCCTCTGGGCCGCCTGGCACTTTCCGTCGATTCTCTTCAGCGACTACAATGCCGGCACTCCCGCCTGGTATGCCTTGACCTGTTTCACCATCATGGTGGTGGCATCGTCGTTCATCTTCGCCTGGCTCCGGCTCAAATCGGGGAGCGTCTGGCCGGCGGCTTTCATTCACGGCAGCCACAACATGTTCATCCAGCTGGTTCTCACCCCGCTTACGACCGATACCGGGAAGACGGCCTATATCATCGACGAATTCGGCGCCGGCCTCGCCATTACCACCGTGATCGGTGCGGTCCTAGTCTGGCGGCGCAGAGGCGAGCTTTCCCTCACGCCGATCGGGAAATGAGCGACACTATCCGACCCAGTACCCCGTCGAGACACTCATGACTCAACCTCGCGCCTCGCAATCGAGCGGAAGCATTCTGGCCGCCATGGGATGGATGGGCCTGCTCTCCTTGCTGCTCTTCTGGCTCCCCTTCCTGGGCCCGCTGATCGCCGGGTATGTCGGAGGGAAGAAGGCCGGCTCGGTGGGCTCGGCCTTGATCGCGGTCTTTCTCCCTGGCCTCCTGTTCGGCATCATGTTCTTCCTGCTGGCCACGGTCCTGACCGGGATTCCTCTTCTCGGGATCATCGCCGGGTTCGGCGGGGCGGTGCTCGCCCTCGGCCATGTTGGTCCCCTGGTCCTCGGGGCCATCATCGGTGGAGCGCTGGCGTGATCCGACTCTAGCGACGAAACGAGGGTCCTACGCCGAGTCTCCTCGTCCCCAGCGACCGCGAGCGGCTGCTTCAGCGCTTCCGGAACCTCGACCCCGAAGCCCCTCCTCGCTGGGGCAAGATGAATGCGCCCCAGATGCTGGCCCACCTGTGCGACCAGATGCGCCACACCCTCGGCGACGCGCACGCCGAGCCTCGGCGCACCATCTGGAGTTGGCCCCCGTTCAAGCAACTGGGTCTGTATGTCCTCCCCTGGCCGGCGGGCAAGCTGCGAGGGCCTTGGGAGGCATTTGTGAGCAGGCCCAACACCTGGGGAGCAGACTTGAACCAGTTCTTCGGGATGGTCGATCGTTTCGTCGCAGAAGAGCGACGCACCACATGGCCCGGCCATGCGATCTTCGGCGCCATGAATCGCCGGAGCTGGGGCTTCTTCTGCTACAAGCACTTCGACCACCATCTTCGCCAGTTCGGCGCCTGAGGCTCGGATGAGTCGGTTTCTCATTCTCTTCGGCACCACCAACGGGCAAACTGGGAAGATCGCGCGGTTTCTGGCCGAGCAGTGGCGCGACTCGGGGAACGAGGTGGACCTGGTCGAAGGAGGGCAGAAGGGCGTCGACCCCGACCCCGCGAGCTATGCCGGCGTGGTGGTCGCGGCATCGGTTCACCTCCACGATTACCAGCGAGGCGTCCGGCACTGGGTCCGCCGCCATGCGGCAGGGCTGCAAGGCAAGCCCAGTGTCTTCATCTCGGTCTGCCTCGGCGTGCTCCAGGACGATCCCAAAGTCCGACACGATCTCGACGAGATCGTGCAGCACTTCGTCAAGGAGACCGGCTGGCAACCGAGTCGGGTCAAGATCGTGGCCGGCGCCCTTCCCTACTCCCGGTACAACTGGATCACCAAGTGGGTGATGCGGCGGATCGCCAGGAAGGCAGGCGTCGAGACCGATTGGCACCGGGACTACGAGTACACCGACTGGGAGGACCTGCGGAAGTTCGCGGCTGAGCTCTCCCGGGCACTAGCCGGGAAGTAACACTGAGCTCCTGACCTCACCCTCCCACACCGGAGAGCGCTCTCCCATGAGGCCAATCGTCAAAACCGCGTTGCTGCTGGTCTGCTCCAACGTGTTCATGACCTTCGCCTGGTACGCCCATCTCCGGAATCTCCGAACCAAGCCGCTGCTCATCGCGGTGGTGGCCAGCTGGGGGATCGCCTTCTTCGAGTATCTCCTCCAGGTGCCGGCCAACCGGATCGGGTTCACCAGTCTGACCCTGCCTCAGCTCAAGGTGCTCCAGGAGGTGATCACGCTCCTGGTCTTCGTGCCGTTCGCCGTGCTCTACATGAGGCAGCCGATCAAGCTGGACTTCGCCTGGGCCGGTCTCTGCCTGGTCGGCGCGGTGTACTTCGTATTTCGCGCCTAGGCACGCCAACGCCTTCCTGCCATCCTTCAGCCATGACTGCCACCGCCTCCATCAGCCGAGTCCGGGCCGTACGCCGTGGCCAGTGGCTTACGTGGGTCACCCTGGGATACAACAGCCTGGAGGGGCTCCTCTCGGTTGGCGCCGGCCTGCTCGCCGGCAGTGTCGCCCTGATCGGATTCGGCGTCGACAGCTTCATCGAGGTTACCGCCAGTGCGTTAGCGATCTGGCGGCTCCGGGTCGACGCCGATCCAGGCCGGCGCGCGCTTGCCGAAGGCCGGGCACTGCGAGTCATCGGCCTGTGTTTCCTGGCGCTCGCCGTCTACGTCATCGTCGACGCGACGTGGGCACTCGTCAATCGATCCCAGCCGGAGGAGAGCGTGCTGGGCATCACGATCGCGGCCATTTCGCTCGTGGTGATGCCGCTGCTCGCTCGGGCGAAACGCCAAGTGGCCGAGGCGCTTGGTAGTCGGGCCATTGGCGCCGAAGCGCGACAAACCGACATCTGCATGTATCTGTCCGCCATTCTGTTGGGTGGGCTCGGCCTCAACGCGCTGTTCGGCTGGTGGTGGGCTGATCCAGTCGCCGCACTCGGTATGGCGCCCTTCATCGCCTGGGAGGGTCGTCAAGCGCTCCGTGGCCGGGCAGGGTGCGACGCCTGTCTCGACGACGGGGCTGCCTGAACAGCGCCCGCGCCGCGCGCCAGGATGACATCCAGGGCTGCATTGGCCTTCGTCCGACGTCACGGCGTCGTGCTGGAGAGCGCCAATGGGCCGGTCCCCTCGCTGGCAGGTGCCATCGTCGGAAGGAAGATCCGAGGGAGCTGGTGGGGGCATCCCAGGGGTAAAGAGATCTTTTCGCTCACCCGTGTAGTCCGCGATGCAGAAGACGTGCTGGTCTGCCGCATAGTCGAAGGCAAGATCACCTACGTGCACCGGCGCCTCTGGCCTACCCTGATCAGGGTGGCGCGTCGGTTTCCCCGCGCACGGTTGGCCGCTCTGCGGGAGGTCCACACGGCCAAAGGGCACCACGTGATCCAGCTGGTGCCCTTCCCTCGCTGGGCCACCGAGGCTGTCCGTCGGCAGGCGGCGCGCCTGAGCGAGGAAGTTGCTCGGAAGCGCCTGGGCACCTGGTGTCCCTAGGATCGCCCGTCGTGGTGAGCCGGGCGGAACACCAGGTCGAAGGCCAGAAAGAGAGTCTTGGAAAAGGGAAAGAAGAGGAACGGCGCTACGCCGGCCAGGATCACTCCCCCGACCTGTAACAGCGTCCACGGCGGCGTGGGCCAGGTCCAGGCCAACACACCGAGAAAAACGGCCGCGAAGATCAGCTCGGAGGCGATGATGTTGAACATGTAGGAGCCGACCTGGTATCCCTCCTCGCCTCGTTCGAGCAGCAGCCCGCACTGGGGACAATCGTGCCGCATCCCGAACCAGGAGGTGAACAGGGGCCCGCCCCCGCAGTTGGGGCAGCGCAGACGTGCCGCCCGCCAGAACAGTTTTCCCATCCGGGTCAGGCTCATGGGGACGGAAAGCTAGTGGGTCGGAAGGGCTCACCACCCTGCTCTGGCGACCGGGCCCCCCCGGTGGTAACGTGGTTAATTGCATTACGCCCGTGAAGTCACCCAGCGATCGGAAAGGTCATGTCGGTCTTCACTAATGCAACCGCCTCGGGACAGTCAAAGGCCTACGTTTCGGCCATCCTCGAGGTCCTGGGTCCCCGCGACCCGATGGAGGTCCTCCGCACCACTCCGGCGGCCCACCGCGCCATTCTCCAGCACTTTCCGGCGCCCTACCTCGGCATCCCCGAAGGTCCGGGCAGGTGGTCCGCCCAGCAGTTGCTCCAGCACCTGGCCGATTCGGAATTGGTTTGGGGGTACCGCATTCGGATGACGCTCGCCGAGGACAAGCCCCCCCTGCACCGCTACGACCAGGACGCCTGGGCCGACCGGCTCCACTACCAGGACGCCGACATCTGGGAGGCGCTCGACCTGCTCACCTTTCTCAGGCGGGTGAATCTTCGCATTCTGGCCCGGGCCACTGACGCCGACCTGACCAGGGTGGGGCTCCACTCGGAGCGCGGCGAAGAGAGCCTGGAACACAGCATCCGGCTCTTCGCCGGCCACGATCTGGTCCACCTGCGCCAACTGGAGCGGATCCGGACCGTCGTGATGCCCAAGCAGGCCGGGTGATTTGCGGAGGACGATCATGCTCGGACCCAAGGGACCGTTCTGCCAGAGCTGCGGAATGCCGCTGAGCCGGGATCCACTGAAAGGGGGCACCGAGCGCGACGGCTCGCGGAGCGCCGAGTATTGCAGCCACTGCTACCGGTCGGGACGCTTCACCGAGCCAGAGATCACGCTGGATCAGATGATGGCCAAGGTCGAAGCCATGCTCCGCGAGAGGCATTTCCCCGGATTCCTGGCCCGGCATTTCTCCAAGGGAATCCCCTCGCTCCGCCGCTGGCGGACCGGCGTGCCCGCCTAGACTTTCTCTCCGTGCGGCCAGGAACGCTCCTGCCTCTCCTCGCAGGCCTGCTCGCATGTGGCCCGTCCGCTCCCTCCGCGGATACGCTGGCCGGTTCCCGACGCTCCGTCGAAGCGGCGATGGAACACTACGCCACCCTGACGCGTACCGGTCCGGTGGATTCGATCGTGGCGGCCTATATTCCGGACGGCGAGCTGCTGGAGCCGGGGATGAACGCGCTCCATGGCCGCGAAGCGATTCGGAGCTTTCTCACACCTCTGGCTGCCGCGTTCACGGTAGAGTCCGCCAGCATGACCAGCGACACGGTGGATCTTCACAACCATGTCGCCTATCAGTGGGGACGCTACGATCAACGCGCGGGGCCCAACGGCGGTCCCGTTGCGGAATACCGTGGACGCTTCGTGGCGGAGTGGCATCAAGAAGCGGACGGCCAGTGGCGACTGGCGAGACTCCTGGTCCAGCCCTTCCCCCCGCCGCGCTCCTAGGCTCGGTCCGGCTGCCGAATTCGCGGACCTCCCGGTTCCGGTTATCTTGTCTGGCCATCGAATCGAGAGTGCGGACTCATCCTCGACGCGTGAGACCAGCATGACTCAACCCTCCGCCAAGCCGGCAGCACCCAGCCGCCCCAGCGGCCGACCGTACCTGATCGCCGGTCTGATCTGGTTCGCGGCGGCGGTCGGGGTGGCCGGCTCGGGACGCCTGAGCCAGCTCCAGCCACCGGTTCCTCAGGCGGTAATCCTCGGGCTCACCGTCACGCTCATTGTCCTCGGCGTAGCGCTTCCCCGCTTCAGGGCCTGGCTCGCCACCTGGAATCTTCGCCAGCTGATCGCGTTCCACGTGATCCGGTACGTGGGGATCTACTTCCTGATCCTCTACGGCCGCGGCGCCCTTCCCTTCGACTTTGCCGTCCCCGCCGGGTGGGGGGACATTGTGGTGGCGACCGCCGCCCTGGTCCTGGTGCTGTTCACCCCAGACCTGACCTCCCACCGTGCCGGGGTGTTCATCTGGAACGTGGTCGGATTCCTGGACATCGGCTACGCCGTCCTCACCGCGACCCGCCTCGCCCTGGCCGACCCCCAATCGATGATCAACATCCTGCGGTTGCCGTTGAGCCTGATTCCCACCTTTTTCGTGCCCCTCATCATCGCGAGCCACGTGCTGATCTTCTCGCGGCTCATGAAACGAGTAAATCCGACATGACCGAAGAAGGCGCTCGGAAATTCCGATCGTTCGCGCACTCCGCGCTACGCATTGCGGCCGGGCTGACCTATTGGACCCACGGCACTCAGAAGCTGCTGGGCTGGTTCGGAGGATTCGGCCCCAACGGCGGCACGGCCGCCCTGGGCAGCCGGTTCGGGGTCGCGGGCGTGATCGAGACCGTGGCAGGATTCTGTCTCATCCTGGGCCTGGGCACTCGTCCCCTCGCGCTGATCGCGTCGGGGGAGATGGCGGTGGCCTACTTCTGGATTCACTGGGGCGGGAGCGGGAAGATGTTCTGGTGGCAGAACCATGGGGAGCTGGTGATGCTCTACTCGTTCATCTGGCTGCTCTTCGCCGCCTGGGGTCCCGGTCCTTTCAGCGTGGATGCCTGGCTCAAGCGGCGGACGAGCAAGAGCTGAGTCCGCAGGTTACGCAGATAAACGCCAATTGGACCGCTTGGGCGGTGGTGAGAAATAACTAGCCCTTGATAAGCTTCCATGATCTACCTCACGGTTCTCATCCTGGGGTTGGTCCTCGCCGCGCTGGTCGCCCTGGCCTGGCGAAGCCTGCCACTCGCCGAACGGTGGTTCGCCGCCGCGGCGGTCGGTTTTACGGCATTCCTACTGTTCGGGAAGCTGGGCAGTTGGGGTCAAGTGGCCCCCACCTGGGCCTACCTCGTCCCCAGCGCCATCCTGGCGCCGATGGGTATGGTGCTTCTGATCCGAGCCAGAGGGAGTTCGGGAGTCCGGTTGGCCGCACTGGGGATTGGAACCCTGCTCGCGTCGTTACCGGCCCTGACGATCCTGCTCTACGCCTACGCCATGGCCCACTGAGGCTGGAACAAGGTCCCCAGATCCCACAGATTAACACAGATTAGAGGCCCGCAGATGCTGGAGATCTGTTGGTCGGACAAGATCGACAGCACGAACAGGTGTACGCCGACCCGACGTGTCCTGTCCGCCTTGTCCCACTTGTCCGCCCTGTCCGCCCAGTTTGGAGATCCTCATGGCCCACACCCAGCTCCCGGTGCTCCAGCGAGGGTTCGGCGAGACCATGCGTACCGACGCCTGGTGGTTTCGGCCACTCGCCGTCTTCTTGTCTCTCGCCACCTTCCTGGTCTACGCCACCTGGGCCGCCTGGCAGGGAGACCACTACACCTACGGCCCCTATATCTCGCCGTTCTATTCGCCTGAGCTGTTCGGGCATTCCCAGCATACCTTGTTCGGCCCCAAGCCCGCCTGGTGGCCCTCCGGGATCGTCTTCTCTCCGGCGTTGCTGATCCTGCCCTTCCCCGGGCTCTTCCGCCTGACCTGCTATTACTACCGCGGCGCCTACTACCGCGCCTTCTGGGCCGATCCTCCCGCCTGCGCGGTGGGCGAGCCACGCAGGACCTACTGGGGCGAATCGCGATTCCCCCTGATCGTCCAGAACGTGCACCGCTACTTCATGTATATCGCCCTCGGCTTCCTCTTCTTTCTCGCCTACGACGTCTATCAGGCGCTCTGGTTCACCGATCCCGCCAGCGGCCATGTCGGATTCGGCATCGGGGTCGGGACCCTGGTCCTGGCGGGCAACGTGGTCCTGCTGAGCGGCTACACGTTTGGCTGTCACTCCTTCCGCCACGTGGTGGGCGGGTATCTCGATCGGCTGTCCGGCTCCAAGGTGCGGCGCACCATCTACGACTGCTCGAGCCGGCTCAACCGTGGGCACCTCAAGTGGGCCTGGATCAGCCTGATGTCAGTCCCCTTTGCCGACCTCTACGTACGGCTGTGCTCGATGGGAATTTGGCATGATGTGAGGATCTGGTAAGTGGCTAGGAGCTTGGAGCTAGGAGCTTGGAGTGCTTCCGTGAGAGCTCCGGAGCAGGACACTTCTGCGACTCGTGACTTGCGACTTGCGACCCCCGACCCGCGACCTATGACTTGTGACTTGCGACCCCTAGCTCCCAGCTCCCAGCTCCCAGCTCCCAGCTGACATGCCCGACTACCAGACCATCGACCACGACGTCCTCGTCATCGGCGCCGGCGGAGCCGGCCTCCGTGCCGCCATTGCCGCGGCGGCCGGCGGCGTCTCGGTCGGCCTGGTCTGCAAGTCGCTCCTGGGGAAAGCCCACACCGTGATGGCCGAAGGCGGCGTTGCCGCCGCACTGGCCAACGTGGACCAGCGGGACAGCTGGCGGGTCCACTTCGCGGACACGATGCGCGGGGGGCAGTACGTCAACAACTGGCGCATGGCCGAGCTCCACGCCAAGGAGGCCCCCGAGCGGGTCAAGGAGTTGGAGGCGTGGGGGGCGCTGTTCGATCGTACACCTGACGGCCGGATCCTCCAGCGCAACTTCGGCGGCCATAAGTATCCCCGCCTCGCCCACGTGGGAGACCGGACCGGCCTGGAAATGATCCGGACCCTCCAGGATCACGGCATTCACCAGGGCATCGACGTGCACATGGAGTGCACGGTGCTGCGGCTCTTCACCGAGGGTGGCCGCATCGCTGGCGCGCTGGCCTACGAGCGGGAGCGGGGACGATTCCGCCTCTTCCGCTGCAAGGCGGTCGTCGTCGCTACCGGGGGAATCGGGCGGGCCTACTCCATCACCAGCAACAGCTGGGAGTACACCGGAGACGGGCAGGCGTTGGCCTACCAGGCCGGGGCAGCGCTCCAGGACATGGAGTTCGTCCAGTTCCATCCCACCGGGATGATCTGGCCCCCCAGTGTGCGCGGCATCCTGGTGACCGAAGGGGTCCGGGGCGAAGGTGGCGTCTTGCGGAACAAGGACGGGAAGCGGTTCATGTTCGACGAGATCCCGGAGAACTATCGGAGCCAGACCGCGGATAACGAAGAGGAGGGATGGCGCTACACCCAGGGCGATAAGAGCGCTCGCCGTCCCCCTGAGCTGCTCACCCGGGACCACGTGGCCCGCTGTATCCTGCGCGAGGTCCGGGAAGGGCGAGGGAGTCCGCATGGCGGCGTCTTCCTCGATATCTCCTGGATCCAGCGCAAGCTCCCCAACGCGCGGGAGCATATCATCCGGAAGCTTCCCAGCATGTACCACCAGTTCAAGCAGCTGGCGGACATCGACATCACCACCACGCCCATGGAGGTCGGCCCCACCACGCACTACATCATGGGCGGGATCCGAGTGGACGGTGAGACCCAAAGCTCGACCGTCCCTGGCCTCTACGCCGCCGGCGAGTGTGCGGCCGGGCTCCACGGCGCCAACCGACTAGGCGGCAACTCGCTGTCCGATCTCCTGGTCTTCGGCAAGCGCGCGGGAGACCACGCTGCCGTCTTTGCCAAGCAGCACAAGGCGGCCGCCCTCGACCCCTCCGAGGTGGACGCCGCTTCCC
>Ga0335083_10004661_pt1 | contig 17422 bp, 11 predicted proteins | sample Lox_Sample_42_FD_206716 | JGI IMG/M metagenome (GOLD analysis project Ga0335083, IMG submission 206716) | Soil microbial communities from Loxahatchee National Wildlife Refuge, Florida, United States - Lox_Sample_4.2 | ecosystem: Environmental > Terrestrial > Soil > Wetlands | place: USA... | reverse complement strand
CTTCGCGCGCAAGGCCAACGCGGATTTTCTGTTCTATGCGATGGCGGTGTTTTTCGAGGAGAGACTGTTGAAGCGGTAACTCACGAGGACCTAAGCTCATGCCATCGACCACAACCGATGGATCGGAGAACGATGGGTTGGTCCCTCTGAGAAACCCTGGTCGGTCCGCACGTCGAGTGCAAGAAGCTACAGGTGCGCGGCCACGGGGACCTGAGGAAGGAATCTGTAGTGAGTTTGTCGAGCAGAAATCTATTCAAGCGCCGCGCTGCAGACGAGCCAAACGCTCGGCGTAATCGTCGGCGGGCTGAGGACCTCGTAGCGCGCGGGATCCAGGCGGAGACTTCGGGGCAGGCCGAAAAGGCGCTGCAATGCTTCCGCCAGGCCGTGGCGGCAGACGGCACCTTCGCCGGCGCTCACATGAACCTCGGAATTGCGCTGCAGGCGGCAGGCGAGTTCGATGCTGCGGCGGGGTCCTACGAGCTCGCGATAGCGAACGATCCAGAATACGCGGCCGCACATTACAACCTGGCTCGCGCGGACTTATTGCGCTCGCGATATTCGCAAGCCGAAGCCGGCTTTCGTACAGCGCTCAGGCTCCTGCCTGACTTTCCGGAGGCCTGGGTCGGGTTGGCCGGTGCCCTGGAAGCACTCGAGCGCAACCTCGAGGCGCTGGCGGCGCTTGACGCGGCGCTGAGACTCCGCCGCGACTACCTGGGCGCGCTTCTCAATTCACTCCCGCTCCTTCGAAAAACAGGGCAAACCGAGGTGGCTGCCGCGAACAGCCGCCGCATCCTCGCGCTGGAACCGGAGAACGACTTGGCGCACGCTACCCTGGGGATCAGTCTCCACGCCCTCGGCAGGCTGGCCGATGCAGAATCGAGCTACCGCCACGCGCTCACATTCAATCCGGATTATCGCGAAGTTAAGAACTGGCTTGCGCTGCTCCTGCGGGCGACGGGTCGCGCGTACGAGGCGATCCCGCTGCTCCTCGAGCTGGCCGTGGACGACCCTGGGAACATGGAACTGAGCAGAACCTTGGCCGAGACGCTCCACGGCTTCGCTCTCAACCAAGCCACGGCGAGCGTGCGCGACGTTCTCCTACGTCTCTGCGTCAACGACGACACGCTCGTCTTCGTCACTCCAACGATTGTCTCGCTGACCCGGAACCATGAAGGCTTCCAAGTCTTGCAGAGCGCGGCTCGGCGTGGGGACGATCCGCTCGCTTCGGTCGCTGCGCCAGTGGCGGCGTTCTTTCGCGAACCGCTCCTGCTGGCTGCGTTGCCGCGGATGCTGATTATCGATGTCGGCGTGGAAGAGGTCCTGATGCAGCTCCGCCGATGCATCCTTTCTCGATTCGCGTCTGGGTCCGGCCCGCAGGGCAGCGATCCGGATGTCCCGACCGAATTCGTCTGTGCGTTGGCACGCCAATGCTTTTTCTCGGCGTATGCATACTACGTCGATGACGTGGAGCGCCAGCAACTAAGGAGGCTGCGCGGGACCCTCGAGGATGCGCTACGGAAGTCGGACCTGACTTCGCGTGGGCTCGAACGGACTCTGGCGATCGTGTCCCTCTACGGTTCGTTGCACACTCTGAAAGGTTCCCAGCGGCTGCTTTCCCTCCCGATTTCCGAATGGAGCGAATGCTTTCGACCGATTCTGCAGGAGCAGATCGCGAATCGCGCGCGCGAGCACGAGATCGCCGAGCAACTTGCATCGATCACGACGATCGATGACGAGGTGTCGAAGGCCGTTCGCGCGCTGTACGAGGACAATCCCTATCCTCGATGGACCACGATGCAAACGCCTGCCGTGGACACGATCGAAAGGCTTGCGGGTCGGCTGCGTCCGGGCGAAGACATTCGCGTCCGCCAACGCCCGGTCTCGATTCTTATCGCCGGATGCGGCACCGGCCTTCAACCCATTTCGGTCGCCAGGGCCCATCCCGACAGCGAAGTACTTGCCGTTGACCTCAGTCGCACGAGCCTCGCTTACGCAGCGCGCATGGCGGAAACGTTCGTGGTCACCAACATCGCCTACCGACAGGCCGATATCCTCAAGCTGGGGGACTTAGGACGACGCTTCGACATGGTGCAGTCCACGGGCGTGCTGCACCATCTCGACGACCCGATGGTCGGATGGCGGATTCTCGTGGATCTGCTCGAACGCGATGGCTTGATGAAAATCGCGCTCTATAGCCAGACCGCCCGCCGTGGCATCAATGCGGCGAGGGAAGTCGTTCGATCCCTGGGCCTTCCTGGCACGCCGGATGGAATTCGGCAGTGTCGCCGTGCCGTGATGGGACTCCCCGAGGGACATCCTGCAAGAGATGTGTTGACCTGCGGCGACTTCTTCTCGCTCGACGGATGCCGTGACCTGATCATGCATGTGCAGGAGCACCAGTTCACGTTACCGCGGATCGAGGAGTGCCTGGATCACCTGGGTCTCCGGTTTCTCGGCTTCGAATGCTCGAACGACACCCGCGATCGCTTCAAGAGCTCGTTTCCACAAGACAGCGCCAATACGGACCTCAAGGCATGGCACCGGTTCGAGGCGGCCAACCCTTCGACGTTTCTCGGCACCTACTCCTTCTGGTGCTGCCGGAGATAGGCCGCAGGGAGCTTTTTCGGGAGGAGCTGCCTGCCGGAGCTTCCCCCAAGCCAGTCAGCCCCGTTTCGTCACCAAGCCCTCCAGGTTGTCAGCAGCGCCAGCTCATCGCGAGTGCAGAGCTGGGCGACGACTGCGTCGATGGTTCCGATTTGCCAACAACGCACAAAAGATCAAGGCGCCGTTGTTCGTCGTCGCGGGATTGAACGACCCGCGCGTGCGCTACACCGAGGCCGAACAGATCATGGCCGCGGCGCGCAAGAACGGCGTCCCCGTGTGGTATCTCCTCGCCGACAACGAAGGGCACGGCTTCGCGCGCAAGGCCAACGCGGATTTTCTGTTCCATGCGATGGCGGTGTTTTTTCAGGAGCGGCTCCTTCGTGCTCATTGAGCAGACATCTCGCTCATGATCGCAGCACCTCTGACGCAGTCACGACCGACCCCGTGACCTTGCCAGGGGCGGTTCGCCGGCGCGTCCCGAGCCCTGACCCACGCCTTTGCGTCACTAGCTGTCGAGGCTGGGCGCGGGTGAGGCGGGTTCGATCCCGTTGAAGCCCGCTGGAGCGGACGCACCCGAACGCCGGTCCCTCTATGGTGTCCGCCTGTCGGGCGCTTTCCCCCGCAGCGTGTAGTGGCATCTGTCTTGCTGAAACTGGAGCGACAGGGGCCGGCGCACACCGGTCTTTGTCGGGTACTGCCAAAAAACGTCAGTTTGTGACATGCAAGAACCAGAACGGGGATGGGAAGAAGCCATGTCGTTACTAGATAGATCGCAATTGATCGACCAGAGAAGTCGACGGTGGCCGCTCGCAACGCCGAGTCGGATGGGTGGTTTTACCCTGATCGAGCTCTGCGCGACGCTCACGGTCCTGATCATTCTCTCGGCGCTTGCCGCCGTTTCGATGAACCCGACGGTGAGCAACAACCGGGTCTACGCGGCTCAGGACGAATTCGCGGCCTATGTCGCGTATGCGCGCAGCGAGGCTTCGCGGCGCGGCGTCGACGTCCTGGTAAGCGCTACGGCGCCGGCATCGGGCAACGCGTTCGGCGGCGGCTGGAACGTTTGCGTCGACTCGGATACTGACGGTGCATGCGACACGGATCCGTCGGCTACGCTCCGTCAACACGAGGCGCTGCCCCCGGACATCGTTATCGGCGACGGCACTACGACGACGATCGCATTTACTCCGGACGGATTCCTCACGCCGGCCGGCACAGTGGACGTCAAGGTTTGCGCGACGGACCCGACACTCGCGGGCTTCGACATGACGATCCAACCCAACGGGCTCACTGACGTCGCCAGCGTGGCAGCCCACAGCGCACCGTGCAGCTAATCATGAACCGCCGCACGCAAACCGGAGCGGGGCTCATCGAAGCACTGGTGTCGGTGTTCGTCGTATCGATCGGCTTCATCGGCTTCGCCGGCCTGCAGCTCAACGGGCTCGCGGCGTCGAACAATTCGCTCGTCCGGAGCAAGGCTGTCCTCCTCTCGTATCAGATGGCCGACCGCGTGCGGGCGAATCTCCCCGGCGCTGCTGCCGGTGCGTACAACAACCTGACCGGCGTGCCGACAGACCCTGGTTGCATTTCGAGCGGCTGCACATCCGCACAGGTCGCAATGAACGACTACGCCGAATGGTCGGCGGAGGTCGCGGCGATCCTCCCGGCGGGTACCGGGTCGATTTGCCTGACGAGCGACCCGAATGCATGCGACGGAACCGGTGACGTCTACGCCATTACGCTTACCTGGACCGAAAAAGGGACGCAGCACACTTTCGTGAACGCGTTGCGGCCGTGAAGACGTCACGACAATTGGGAATGGGGCTGGTAGAGCTGATGGTATGGGCGGTCCTCAGCGTGCTCATCATCGGGATCATCGGGTTCATCTATGTCAACAGCAAGCAGATCACGCGGGTCAACGACACGATCTCCCGTCTGCAGGAGAACGGCCGCTTCGCCGTCCATCTGATCGACCGTGACATGCGCATGGCGGGCTTTCGCGGCTGCGACGGCCTCGACGTGACGCCGGTCTCAACGCTTGCGTCGGCCGCGTACCCGTACCAGTTCGATGTCGCCATCGCCGGGTATCACGGCGGCGGCAGCAGCTGGACGCCGACGCTGGACCCGAGCATATCGGCGCTTACGCCCGCGCCGAGCGCGAGCGCCGACGTGGTAACGATCCGCGAGATCGAAGGCCAGGGCGTACAGCTTACGGCGGCGATGGCGGGCTCTACCGGCAGCCTGCAGGTCGCGCCCGGCAGCGCGCTGGCGACAGGAGACATCCTGCTCGTCGCCGATTGCTCTGCCGCGGCGATCTTTAACGCGACCAGCTTCGATGCCGCTTCGGGGGTCGTCGGCCACGCCACCGGGGGGAGCACCGTTCCGGGGAATAACAGCAACGATCTCGGCCACGTGTTTAGCACCGATGCAACCCTCTATCGTCTCGTCACCCGGACTTATTACGTGGGGCCTTCGGCGCGCAAGCCGGGCACCAACGCGCTCTGGGTCAACGCCGTGCCCGCGTACGACGGCCAGGTACAACCCGAAGAGATGGTCGAAGGCGTGGATGCCGTCGCGCTCTATTTCGGAGAGGACACCGACGGAGACCATGCCGCGAACCGCTACGTGACGGCGGACGGGGTCGGCACGTGGAGCAACGTAGTCAGCGTCAAGGCGCAACTGTTGCTCGCGAGCGTGCTCGACAACATGGCGACGTCCTCGCAACCGTACAAGTTTCCGGACACGGCGGCGTCATTCACGACGCCGACCGACAGGCGCATACGCACGGTGCTCTCCTCGGTGATCACTTTGCGCAACCGGGTGCCATGAAAGCCATGCACCCACGCGCGCCTTCGCGAGCCCCGCACACGACGCAGAGGGGCATGTCGCTCTTCCCGGCGATGATCTTCCTTCTTGTGCTCGCCATCATCGGCGTATCCGTGCTCAACAATACGCTCGTGCAGGAGAAGATGGCCGGCAATGCAAAGGACAGCAATGTCGCATTCCAGGCTGCCGAGTCAGGGCTGCGCGATGCGGAGGCCGACGTCGTGAAGAACATCACGTCGGGAACGGTGTTTTCGGCGTCGTGCGCGAACGGACTCTGCACGCCGCCGTCGACCTGGCCGACGCCGGTCTCGATGGACATCTCCAAGGCGGTCGACTGGAGCAATACCGGAGTCAGGCGCATCTACGGCAGTCAGACCGGCGCAGCTTCGCTGCCCGACGTCGCAGCGCAGCCGCTGTACGTGATCGAGAAGCTGTCGAGCCTGCCAGTCGGGCCCGGCGGCAGCGTCGGGATCGGTGCGAGCGCGCCCGGGTCCGGCGGCGCAGCGTACCGCCTCACCGTACTCGCCACAGGCACGCGGGCTGAAACCCGTGTCGTCCTCCAGTCGACTTTCCTCGTGAGCAACCCATGAAAACACTGCAGCACGCGTTCCTCGTTCTGGTCGTCGCATCGCTGACGGGGCCGACGCTCGCAGCCCCGCTCTCGATCGCGCAATATCCGCTCTTCCTGACGAACCGGGTCTTGCCCAATGTGCTCGTCATCTACGACAACTCGGAGTCGATGGACGGGACGATGGCCGGCAAGCTGATCGCAGGGGACGACCCCACGACCCGCGGCAACACCGCGCGCACGGTGCTGCGCAATACGATCAACTCCTTCTCGTCGCTGTTCAACTGGGGACTGGAGACCTTCTACACCAGTGGGCCGGGATTGTATTCGACCTATCCGTACTGGCTCGGCAACGATCAGACGATGGTGTTCACAGACGACTGCGTGCCCGGCGGCGCCGGCGGCGGCATCTCCGCGTCCAACAACGGACTCCGCTGCATCCCGAATCCGCAGCCGTTCGCCGGCGGCAACTACGTGACCTACGACCGCGCGAGCGACGACCCCGACATCAACGACGTGCTCTACATCGGCTACTTCGGCCCGGGCGCGTGGGCGACAACTGCGGGTCCGGGCGGTTCCTACTGCTTCTGGTTCACGCACAACGCCGGACTCGCCTTCGAAGCGAACATGAGCAATTTCTGGACCTGCTTCGGTTTCAGTCCGACGGATGCCGGCTACCTCCCCAACAATCCACCGATCACGCGGCAGATCTACGCTTATCGCGCGTGGGGCTTCTACTCCGATGTGAACGGGTTCGGCAACGTCGTCGAGCCGGTCAAGCCGTCCGGCACGTCCGGCCACATGAGCAACCTCATGACGCTGCTCGCCAACGAGACGCCGTACGGACCCGATCTCAAGAACAGCGCCGTGTTCACGCCCCTGGCTGGCAGCTTGAACACCGCGCGGCAATACTTTACTGGCGGGATCGGCACGTCGCCGATCGCCCTCTCCTGCCAGAGGAACTTCGTCATGCTCGCGACCGACGGCAATCCGACCGCGTCGATGAGCGGCTGGGACGCGATGTATCCGCTTTCGCAGCAGCAAAATGTCTATAACTCCGCGACCCAAACCTGGACCTTCTCGCAGGCAGCCAACGATGTGTTCGGCCAGGTAACGCCGTTGAGGAATCTCACCTTCGGCGGGCACCCGTACGACATACAGACCTACGTCGTCGGCATGGGCGACACGGTCGCCAACCCAGGTTCGATCGCGACGCTCAATCAACTCGCGTATCTCGGTGGCACGAACCAGGCGTACCTCGCGGCGGACGCCGGCTCGCTTGCGAGCGCGTTCCAGGCGATCGCAGTGGACATCGAGTCGAAGACCGCCGCCGCGTCGGCGGTCTCGCTCAACACCGGGTCGTGGGGAACGAGCACCAATCTGTACCAGGCGCGGTTCAACAGCGGCGACTGGTCCGGAGAGCTGATCTCGTATGCCATCAACGAGGACGGCTCGATCGGTCACCAGGTCTGGGACGCGGGGCAGGTCATCAACACTCAGAACTGGAGCTCGGGCCGCTCGATACTGACGTACAAGCCTTCCGCGTCGCTCGGCGCGCGCGGCATTCCATTTCGCTGGCCGGCGAGCTTCCCAGGCGCCCCCTTGGGCGGCGATATGGACCTCGTGCAGTCGACGCTGCTCAATTCCGACATGGCTGGCAACCCCGATGGCTTCGGCTCGCAGCGCCTGCAATGGATCCGCGGCGACTCCAGCAACGAATCGGGGACCTGTGGCATCTGCACGCCGTCGTTCCGCAGCCGTCCGACGAGCAAGCTCGCCGACATCGTCCACTCCGCGCCCACTTATGTCGCCGCTCCCGCTTTCGGATACCCCGACAGTATGGAAGCCGCGCCGTACAGCAACTTTGCCGTGGCGAATGCCGGCCGCACAGCGACGATCTACGTCGGCGCGAACGACGGAATGCTCCACGCATTCAATGCTCAGACCGGTGCTGAGACTCTCGCTTACGTACCGAGCCCGGTCTACAAGAACCTGAGCGCGCTCACCACGCAGAGTCTCTCCAGCGACCCGAATGCTCCGCCGGCGCACCGCTACTACGTCGACGGGTCGCCGACGGTTGGAGATGCATTTTACGACGGCGCCTGGCATACGCTGCTCACCGGCGCGCTCGCGGCCGGGGGCCAGGGCATCTATGCCCTCGACGTGACCAACCCCAGCACTTTCTCGGAGAGCGCCGCCGGTTCGATCGTACGCTGGGAGTTCAACGACGCCAACGACTCCGACATGGGGCTCGTGTTCGGCCAGCCGCTTATCGTGAAGACCAACGACGGCCGCTGGTCCGTGATCGTCGCCAACGGCTACAACAATACCGACTCCGACGGCAGCGCGAGCTCGACCGGACACGCCGTGCTGTACGTGATCGACGCGCAGACCGGGGTATTGACGGCCAAGATCGATACCAATGCCGGCACCACAACGACGCCGGACGGCTTGTCTGGCGCGATCGCGGTCGATACCACGGGGGACGGCATCGCGGACGTGGTGTACGCCGGCGACCTGGCCGGCAACATGTGGAAGTTCGACCTGACCTCGGCGACGCCGGCTTCTTGGAGCGTCGCATTTGGAGGCTCGCCGCTCTTCTCCACCGGCGGGCAGCCGATCACGACACGCCCCGATGTGACGAAGTTCAGCCAAGGCGGTTATCTGGTTGTCTTCGGCACCGGTCGCTACATCGACAACAGCGACAACGGAACGACCGACCCGCAGACGTTCTACGGTATCCGTGATCAGGGCGCCGCGGTTGGGTCGATCACCAGCCTGGTGCACCAGAGTGTCGTGCTGAGCGCGAGCGGCAGTGACGCCAACACGTACCGCATTACGACTCACGCCGTCGGCGCGCCCACCCTAGACGCCGCACTGCCTGGAGATGACACGATATCGACGACTACCTACAACGGGTCAAAGAAGGGCTGGTACCTGACTCTTCCGACCTCCGGCGAGCGCGCGGTGACCGATCCGAGCATCCGCGCGGGGCGAGTTATTTTCAACACCTTGATCCCGAACACCGACCCGTGCGGCTACGGGGGCAGCGGCTGGGTCATGGAGGTCGACGTGATGACCGGCAACCGCTACGACACGCCGACCTTCGATACCAATGGCGACAACACGATATCGGCCGCGGACCTCGTCAACTACGACGGCTCGACGGAAAACACGAGCGGCCGGCAGATATCAAGTATCCCGGCAGCGGCCGGCTTCCTGCGCATGCCTAGTTGCCCACCCGGCGCGTGCTTCGAGAACAAATACGTCAACACATCCGCAGGCAGCGTCGACGTGATCGGCGAAACGGCTGGCCTGGGCACGCAGGGCCGCAAATCGTGGCGGCAGATCCAGTGAAAGGTCCGATATGAAACTGACGGTGCTGATTCTGGGCATGTTCGCGGTCGCGAACGGCATGGCGATGACGATCCAGGGAGCGTCCCCCGACGCGCCCCCCGCGGGGACACCGAAAACCGCTCCCCCTCCGCAAGCAACGGCGGTGCAACGCGATGAAAGTTCGGGGCTGAGGCGGGGCACGATCGAAGCGGTCAACGTCGGCGGCGGCACGTTTCACGTCTACGGCCAGGGACTGACCTTCGACGCCAAGCGCGTAAAGGTCTTCGCTCGCGACGGGAAGCCGACGAGCATCTACAGCCTGCGCAAGGGCTCCACCGTGCGCTTCACGCTCGATCCGGCCGACCAGTTGCACCGTCGGGTCGCAGTGATCTATCTTGACTGAGCGGGGCGGCGCCGTGCGCAGTCGAGGCTTTACTTTGATCGAAGTGCTCATCACCGTCGCCATCGTGGGCATCCTGGCGGCGATCGCCTTGCCCGCATACAAGAATCAGATCCAGAAGACGCGTCGCTCCGACGCCAAATCGGCTCTGGTGGGCGCCGCCGAACAGATGGAGCGCTATTTCACCGAGCGCGGGACCTACGCAACCGCGACGCTGGGCTCGGCCCCCGGTAGCGTCTATCCGAGCACGACGCAGAACGGCTACTACACCCTGTCCTTTGCCGGTCTCAGCGCCACCTCATACACGCTGAGGGCAACACCCGCCGGCGCGCAGGTCGGAGATCCCTGCGGCAATCTGACTTACGACTATCAAGGCAACAAAACCAGGACCGGCACGCTGCCGATGGATCAGTGCTGGTAGGGGCGGAGCGCCCGGCGGCGGTTGCGCAATTGCGCAGTCTCGATATGCTCTTGCCGATCCGGAGTCTGAAGCCGCAAGGCAGCAAACCGCTTGACGATGTCCTTCCGCGCTCGCGGTCCGGCAAACCTGGAGAGGCTGCTGAATCGATATCCTGGGATCTGACCAGCTCCGCACGCGATGCGGTAGTGCCCCAACACTAATTTCTTCAGAAACATCTACCGCGTAAGGAATCCGAGGATGGCGAACCGGCACGCGGGTAGTCTTCCCTTGGGTTTTCACTGATCCAGAAGTATGAGGTGAAAGCCCCGGGTTCACTGTTCGGACTGGCAAACGTGCCACCGCCACCGATATAACTGGCTGGCATTTTTGTCGTCCTTCCATCCGAGTCATAGAGGTAGTAGACATCTTTTAGAGGGCCAGCCTTACCCGCGTGGATCTCTTGACGACACCGCTAGAAGGAACTCGCACGACCTGATAGCCGTCCGAATCGTTCTGGCTCTCCCAGATCACGGGGCAAAGCCCTCGACTGTCCAAACAATGAAAGTAAACAGGGTCGGAATGGTCGGCGCAAGAACCAAGATGCCGACAACGCATGCGGCAATCCATTTCCTCCACGTCTCTCGTGGAGAAATGATGGCACATACCGGCCATAGCAACCATGTCAATGCGATCGTCATCCAGATTCTCGCCGAGAAAACGCTAAACTCGAATTTGAAGACGAGGAGCCACAACACCGTCACGAAGCCAGCATGGACAACGCAGCCGGCAACAAGCCAGTTCGAACGAGGCCATGCAAGTCTCATTGGAAATACCATTTCGCCTTTTGGCAAAAGAAATACGCGTCGGTCTCTTTGCCGCGCGGCGGCGGCTTCGGCCAATTCTGCGGTGGCTTTCCCTTAAGAGCATCCAAGCAACTGACAAGGACGCGGTCACACTCTTGTTTCCCTGCCTTCTTGTCAGCTCCCGAACCGCAAGGATCGCATTCAAACTTTGCATAGCAATAATCGTGGTTCATGCAGCATTCATCAACGCTATCGATGGGCCCTGCGGGATTCCCCGGAATAATCGGTCCTTCATGACCTCCACTCCAGTTCTTGCCGCACCAATTTCCGTAACGCGTCGAAAATCCACCGCCTTCAAGGCCGTATTGGTCGGACCAGCGAAGCGGGCTGCCAGCCACATACCCGTACGTACTCATTCCGCCGCGCAACCCGATTGGATCGCTCTGCTCATATCGTCCGATCGTCGGATCGTAGTCGCGGAAGTAGTTGTAGTGCGTTCCGGTTTCAGTATCGTAGTACTGGCCGGGAAACCTCAGGTTGTACTTAAACACCCCCTGCCCGCTTGGATGCTCATTCGCCGCATTCGCCCCGAATGGATCGAGGTTGTCCCACTGCCACATCAGCACGTTGTCCGAGGGCCGCGTCACCGCCCGCGGGCTGCCCAGATGATCCGCATGCACGTAGTAGACGTTGGTCGGCGTCGGGGTGCCCGGCGCGCCGGTCGGCCGTAGGGTGGCCACCGGCAGGTCCTCCAGCCACACGGTCTCCTCGATCAGGTTGCCCGCCCCGTCGTACTCGCCCGCGAAGTGCCCCTGCTCGTCGTACACAAACACAGTCGTCACTCCGCTCACCGTCTTCGCCACTCGCTGCCCGAGCGCGCTCACCGTGTAGCTCGCTATGGTCGTGCCGCCGCTCTGAATCTGCACCAGGCGGTTGGCGTTGTTGTAGGTCCAGGCGAGCGATGTCGCCCCGTTGAGATAACCCGCGCTTGCCGTCCCGATCATCGCCTGCAGCCGGTTGCTGCCGTTGTACGACAGGTTGGCGCTCTCGCCGTCGAGCGTAGCATTCAGCCGGTTGCCAACAGGATCGTAGGTGAACTGCTGGGTGTGCGTGACCGGGCTCCCGGTCTGCGCCACGGTGAGACGGTCGAGCGCGTCGTACTGGTAGCTCTGGCTTGCCGCCGGCGTGATCGGGTCGGCGATGCCGATGATGCGACTCGCCAGATCGAAGCTCTGATCCTTGCGCAGCACTGAGCTGCCGTTGCGGAATTCCCAGGTGATGAGCCGGCCGTCGTTATCGTAGTCGCGCCACATCTTGAGGCCGTTGCCCCAGAACCACACCGCCAGCGGCCCGAAGGGCTCGGTGGCCGCGCCGGTGATCAGCGGCGATCCGTTGATGCTCACTGTCGTCACGCGGTTGTTGCCGTAGCCATAGGCGATCACCTGACCCGAGGGCGTGGTGAGCGTTGCAAGCTGCCCGGCGCCGTTGTAGCCATAGCTGAGCGTGCGGCTCACGCTCCCGACCTGCTGCGTCTTGCTCGCGACGCGACCCTGACCGTTGTAGGTCCAGCTCGTGGTCGCCGCCGAATCGGTGATCGAGCTCAAGCGCCCCTTGGCGTTCGCCCCGCTGTCGTAGGTAAACGTGTACGTCTCGTTCGGCGTGCCACTCTTGCTGTAGACGACCTGCGCGGCGCGGTTCAGGACGTCGTACGTGTAGGTCGCGGTCGCGCCGCGGGCGTCGGTCTTGGTGAGCAGGTTGCCGGCGGCATCGTACGTGTTCGTCGTCGTGCCGGTGTCGGGGCTGACCAGCTTGAGGAGGTCGTTGAGCCCGTCGTAGTTATACGCCGTGACGTTAGCATTGGCGTCGGTGACCTGCGTGAGATTGTTGGCACCGTCGTACGCGTACTTGGTCACACCGGCGGCCGGATCGACGACCTGGATCAGCCGGTTCAGCGCGTCATAGCTGTTCGCCGTCTGATGCGTCAGCGGATCAGTGGTCGAGGTCAGGTTGTAGTTGCCGTCGTAGGCATAGGTCGTGGTCTGGCCCTGCGCGCCGAGGTCCTGGTAGAACTGATTGAGCGCGTTGTAGATCCGCGAGCGCATGCGCGCCAGGACGTTGGTCGGGTCGTACGCGGATTCGCCCGTGCGATTGCCGGCGTTGTCGAGCGTGTAGACGATCTTGTTGCCGAGGCCGTCATTGATCTGAACGAGGCGATGCGCGGCATCGTAGGCGTACTGAACGTAAGAACCGTCGGGCATCGTTACGCGTGTAAGCTGTCCCACGGCGTCGTAGGCATACGTCGTGGTTTCGACGCCCACTTGACGCGAGGTCAGGCGCCCGCGCACATCGTAGGCGAGAGCCGTGACCAGACCGTTGGGATCGGTGGTCGAGGTTGCGCGCCCGTGCGCGTCGTAGGTGGTGATCTGCGTGACGTGTCCCGCCGCGTTGGTGATGCTCTGGACGTTGCCTCGCTTGCCGAAGTCGGGGTCCGTATCGCTGTAGTACGCATAGGTCGTGACCCTGCCGTTCGGGTCGGTCGTGGTCTGCATGCGCCCGAGCGTTGTGTAGGTCCAGTTCCAGGTGCGCGTGATGTTGGTGCCGCTGCCGTCGTTCTTCGGCGCAGTGATCGACTTCTGCGTGAGATTCCCGGACGCGTCGTAGCTGAAGGCCGTGGTCTTGGTGCCGCCCGGCGCCGGCTCGCTGATAGTCGCCGGCAGGCGATACGTCGCATTCCATGTCGTCGTGATCTTCCGCACGTCGGGACGATTTGGGGGCGCACCAAGGACAGTACTGCAGGTCTCTGTCGACAGCACCCCTTCCAGCCGCGCGGTCTCGAGGTTCCGCGTCAGGTCGTAGGCGTAGCAGACCTTCTTGTTGTTGAAGTCCGTGCGCGAGGAGACATTGCCGTTGCCGTCGTAAGCGATGGCGCGGCTGTTGACGCCGCAGAAGGTGCACGGCTGGCTGATCCCGGCGTTCTTCACCGCCCCAAGCACGGTCGCGAAATTGAACGTCCGAGTCGTTCCCATCGGGTCCGTGATTGTGCTCGTCTCGTCGGCGTTGTAACTGAAGCTGTAGCTATCTGCGCCCCCGGCGTGGGCCTCGCTAATCGCCCGGCCGTGGCTGTCGTAGGTGTAGGTAGCGTAACGCTGTCCGGTCTCGTCCACGATCCCCGTGAGCGCATGTGGGTAGGTGGAGTTCTCGTAGAGGAACTGGCGCACGCTCGTATCCGGCCAGGCAATGCTCACCAGGTTGCTGTTGGCGTCGTAGCCGAAGCTGTAAAACTTTCCCGCGGGATCGGTGGCCGTCGCAACGAGATTCCACCCGTTGTAGGCGAAATTGAGCTGCCGGCCGAAAGCGTCGGCGACTCGAATCAGCAGTCCGGGAATCGACGCAACTGAAGGTGGCGTGCTGGCATCGCTGTAGGTCAGCGTCACCCTGGCGCCGGAGCGGCTCTGGATCGAGGTGAGTTGGCCGGCCGCGTTGTAACTCTCGGTTTCCTCGGTTTTGGCCACATAGTAGCTCCACCCCGTCGTGTTGCCGCTTCCATCCACAAAGCGCGTCAGCCGGTCGGAGGTGTCAGTGTCCGGGACGTAGACCCCATTGGTCAGCCTGAACTTCGTGACGAAGCTCGTCTCGCGATACGCGAAGATCGGAGTCACCGACCGCGTATTAGGCGATGGTGCGATGAACCGACTGTACGTGTGACTCCAGCCCCCCGTTTTGATCAGCGTCTCGTACATGCTGCTGCTGTAGAGCCACTCGAACCGCATCGGTTGCGGCGTCGCGCTTGCTGCGTACACGGCTTCCCGATGCGCCTTGATTCCCAACGCAGCGTTTATTGGGTTGCCTACGTTAGGATGAGCTCGGTTGTCGCCAATCGGACCGGGCGAGTTGTCGCAGTTGTCCGGGCACTTGTTGGGATCGAAGTCGTAAGCTTCAATCTGCCCAAAAGCTCTACTGGCACACATCGCCGGAGGAAATACACGGCCAGTTGCGACCCAGTCTGTTCCACCTCCGAATTCCGTCCAGAAAAATCCAGCATAATTACGGCAGTCTGGGGGTATGGGGGCCCACCATACGCAGCACGGCTCATTAGGTAGCTGTGCCTGACAGGCCCACCAATCATTGTGCCCGGCGCTGACGCCCCACGGTTCCACCTGCCCAGTAGCGTATTGCGGCCAACTGGCTATGCACGCTGCTGGAGGTGTTGGTTCGACACCGCCATTAGAGTCACGGTAGCCGTCCTTCGCGAAGAACGGATTGACTACATACTGGGGATCGGACGACGGCTCGACGTATTGCCAGTACAGGACACCGTTGTTTGTTGCTCCGCGGATTGCTTGCAAGGCTTCTTCGTAGCTGTAGAACCTGGGGCCTCCGGTGTACGTCCCATGGCCGCTTAATGCCAGGTCCTTAATCAAAGTTCCTATGTAGTAATACCGCTCGGCATGCGCTGCGCTCACCGGCAACAGGACCAAGCATGTTAGCAAGGATGCGCGGAGCGCTGCGAGGCAACGCGCCGAAGCGCAGTCAATGTGCAGCCTCATGGCAATACCACCGAGATGGAAGCGACGTTGTTCGTCTCGCTGGCCTCGGCGACCGAGCCGCTGTCCGTCGGCGTGCCGCCATAGCCTGGAACCCCACGGCCATCCGCCTTCACAAACAGCGTGTAGCTTCCGGCCGCCGCCGTGATGCTCGTTGTGAAGGTGGTGTTGACCAGATAGCTGCCACCTGCCACCAGCGCCACAGTCTGCACGTGACGGCCGGTTGCAAGCGCTTGGTCCGCGTTGTCCAACACCGCATCGGCCGACAGATACGCGACGTCAAACCAGTTTGGGGCGGCCGCGCTCCCGCCGACATTGTTGACCAGGAACGTTATGGGGATGCTATATGAGCCGTTGGCGTTCTTTACGATCGCGCCGACGGTCAAGTTGCTTACGGAAAGATCAGGCTTCACCGGCAAGGCGATCGAGAGCGCTTGAGTGTTGTTTGCCTCGTTGGCCTCCGCCACGGCGCCATTGTCGGTGGGCGTGCCACCATAGCCCGGGAGTCCAAGGTGCCCGTCGCCCTTCACGAATAGCGTGTAGCTCCCCGGTGCGGTGGTTGTGGCCGTAGTGATGGCGAAGGTCGTCGTGTAACTCGCTCCGGAGGCCAGCACGACGTTGTGATACAGGTATCCCATTACCGAGTCGCTGTTGTCGAGTGTGCCGTCGGTCGACAGGTAAGCCGCGTCATACCACCCGGGCTGCGCTGCCGCTCCACCATTGTTGGTTACCGTGAAGGTCACCGGGAAGGTGTACGCACCGTTCTGCTTCACCGTGATCGCGCCAATGCTGACGCTGCTCACCGCAAGATCAGGCTTCACCGGCAAGGTGATCGAGAGCGCTTGAGTGTTGTTTGCCTCGTTGGCCTCCGCCACGGCGCCGTTGTCGGTGGGCGTGCCACCATAGCCCGGGAGTCCAAGATGCCCGTCGCCCTTCAGGAACAGCGTGTAGCTCCCCGGCGCGGTGGTCGTGGCCGTCGTCGCGGTAAGCGTCACGGTGTAGCTCGCGCCGGACGCCAGCGTCGCGTTGTGATACAACCACCCGACCGCCGGATCGCTGGTATCCAACACGCCATCGTTCGACAGGTAGCCCACGTCGTACCACCCCGCCGGCGCGGTCGTACTGCCGATATTGTTGACTCGGAGGGAAACGGGGATGCGGTACGAGCCGTTCTGGTTGACGGTGATTACGCCGACGCTCGCATTGCTCACCGTCAAGTCTGGCCTAGGATTGGCCGGCAGATTGATTGCAACGGCTTGAGTGTTGTTGAACTCGTTGGACTCGTCGACGTAGTTGGGCCCCGTTGGACCGAACTGTCCGGAGGTACTGGCTCCGCCATCCGCTTTGACGATCAGGTAGTAGTTTCCTGGCACCGTGGTGGTGCTGGTCGTTAAGGTGGTATTGGCCGTGTAGGTCGAGCCCGCCGCGAGGTTCGCGCTGTGAGTCGCGGAGCCCGCCAGTAGCTGGTCGGCGTCATGGAGCACTGTTGAGGCCGATAGATAGCCACGGTCGTACCATGACGCGACGGCGGTCGCGCCACCGACATTGTTTACGTCGAACGTAACCGGGAATCGGAAAGACCCATCGCCAACGGCGGTGATGACCCCGATCGACAGGTTGGTGACGGTCAGATCGGGCTTGTTAGCGGTCGTCGTACGGGTCACGCCGATGAGGTTTCCCGCGGCATCGTAGGTGTACAGGATCTCGGGCTGTGCCTGGGCAATTGCGAGCTGCGTCGCGAGCGCGAGCAACATGCCGACTAGATACACCCCCCAACTCACGCGCCGACCGCCCATGCTCCTCCCTGAGCAGAGACTGCGCTGACATCGCCGAGCTGGCGCGACTTATCTTGTGTCGCGGCGAGCATCGTGATTGCGATTACGACGCGGAAAATCCTGCGCGGGTCGCTGCTATTCTGTCAACTGTAGAAAGTTACAGGTG
>Ga0335083_10004659_pt1 | contig 17428 bp, 21 predicted proteins | sample Lox_Sample_42_FD_206716 | JGI IMG/M metagenome (GOLD analysis project Ga0335083, IMG submission 206716) | Soil microbial communities from Loxahatchee National Wildlife Refuge, Florida, United States - Lox_Sample_4.2 | ecosystem: Environmental > Terrestrial > Soil > Wetlands | place: USA... | reverse complement strand
CACGCCTTGTCCGCGCTTGACGGCCAGGCGCGCGCGCGCATGATCCACCAGGAGCCGGCGCATAATCCGCGCGGCGACTCCGAAGAAATGAGGCCGCGCGTTCCACCCCACCTGTCGTTGACCGATCATGCGGATGAAGGCTTCGTGCACCAGGCCGGTGGTGTCAAGCGTGGCCCCGGTGGGCTCTTTGCGCACAAAGTTGTGAGCCAGGGACTTCAGTTCGTTGTAGACAATCGGCATCAAATCATGAATCGCCGATTCGTCGCCATCGCTCCAACGCTGGAGCAGTTCGGTCACTTCCGCCACGACTGGTACCCCAAAACCAAATCCGATCATTATAGCGAAATCGCCTGACATGGTTTCACCGCGGTTTCCGCCACGAGTAATGTGATCCATCAACAGCGCGTTCGTGCCCGCGGAGTCGCTGTTGGAAGGCCAGATCGACCAGACACTCCTGCCCACGCTGACGACTGGGACGAACGTCGCGAGAAGCGCCGACGTCTCCGTGTACAATCAGTTTCTGAATCAAAGCCTGCTGCCCACGCTGGCCCCGGGGAGCAATGCCGCTCGCAGCGACGATGTCTCGGTACACAACCAGTTTCTCGACCCGACGTTGCTGCCCATGCTGGCGCCGGGGATAAATGCGGCGCGGTCCGCTGATGTGAGCGTGTTCAACGGTCTGATCGACCCGGCTGCGCTGCCGGTTCTGGCTGGCGGACTGAACCAGGCATTTTTCCCGACGGTCTCGCTGCAGAATCCCGCTTCAGCTCCCACGTCGATGAGTTTCGCCGCGCCGGCGGCGGCCATCGGCGCGGCGCCCTCGATCGGCGGGCTGGCCGGCGCCGCATCCGTCGCGTCCGGTGCTGCGACGGTGTACGCCGGGCAAACACTTCACCTTCCGGGCCGCCTCGGCCTGAATGCCGGCACCCCACCGGAAGCGGGCGGCGCCCTCGGTCGGCGGGCTGGCCGGGGTGATCGCGACGGCGGCGACGGGCAACGGCGGGCCGGAATCTCATTTTAGCGTCGGTTCCGGCGGAGGCGGCGCGGCAGGATTTTCAACATCCGATATTGGCGGCGGGGGAGCAGCCGGCGGAGGCGCGATCCGCATCGTGGCGAACTCGTACAGTTTCGCGACCAACACTTCGATACAACCGCGGGGCGGTTCCGCCACAGTCGGCGCACCCGCCATGAACTGCCTGGGCGGGGCCGGGGCCGGCGGCAGTATTCACATCGTGGCGCCCGCTCCGGTGCCTACATTCGGTTTCGTGAGCCTCGACGCCCGGGGCGGATTCGGACAGACCTCATTGGGCACGAACCAGGGAGGCAACGGGTTAATTCGCATCAGCACGGGCGATACTTCATGCAGCAGTTGCAACCTCCCCGTCGTGTTCGGACCTCCCTTTACACCGCCTCTCCAGACGGGCACACCGAAGCTGCAGATCGTCTCCATCGGCGGCCAAGGCGTCCCGGCCGAACCGACCGGGTCGTATGTAACGCCGGATGTCACCCTGAATACCAACAGCCCGGTTGCCATTCAGATTGCGTCGAGCAACCTCCCGGTCAACACGGTGGTCACGCTGCGAATCACAAATGAAGTCCAGGCAGACCAAACCATCAGTTGCGCTCCCCTGTCGGGAACTCTCGCCAACGCGACGGCCACGTGCAGCGCGACTTACGCGCAACTGGGTTCGATGACGAGCATTCGGGCGGTATGGTGAGCGCGGGCCGCTCACCGGCGCTGCAATTGCGAACCCGGGTTTCGAGCACCGGCGCGCGAAAGCAGTAGTTCCGCCCAGTCGTCCATGCCAGCATTGGTTTTGGAAGAAACCAGCAGAGCCGGCATGCCAGGCCGGACGGCCTGAATGTTCGCCAGCGCTGCATGCGAGTCGAACCCGGCGGCGCCGGCCAGGTCCATTTTGGTGATTACGGCGACATCGGAGCTATTGAAGATGGTCGGGTACTTGAGCGGTTTGTCCTCGCCCTCCGTCACCGAGAGCAGGACCGCCCGTAAGTTTTCCCCCAGATCATAAGACGACGGACACACGAGGTTTCCAACGTTTTCGATGAACAGGAGGTCCAGGTCTTGGAGGTTCCAGCCATCCATCGCGCGTTGCACCATGGTGGCGTCGAGATGACAGACGGTGCCAGTGGTGATCTGCGCCACGGGCGCACCGCTTCTCCGCAGCCTGGCGGCGTCATTTTCGGTCGCGAGGTCGCCCACCAATGCGGCTACGCGATAAGCGGGACTCAATCGGGAAAGCGTGTTCTCCAGGAAGGCCGTCTTGCCGGATCCCGGACTGGAGACCAGGCTGATGACGAAGACGCCTGCTTCGCTGAATCGCCGCCGCAATTGCGCCGCGATGACGTCATTCTGCTTCAGAACGTTGCGCCGGACTTCGACCAGTCGTGGCTGCGTACTCATGGAGCAATCTCCAGGGCGGTAACTTCCAACTCCCTGCCTTGCAGGACATCTCCGGCCGGGGCGCCGCAAACCGCGCAGCAGAATAACTGCGGGGAACGGATCGGACGCCGCTCGCGGCAGACCGGACAAAGGACTATCACGGGCACTTCCTCAACAATCAGACGCGAGCCTTCGAGCGGAGTGCCCTGAGTGGCCAAATCGTAGGAGAACAGTAAGGCGTCCTTCACTACTCCAGCCAGCGCTCCAAGCCGGAGATGCACCGCATAAACGGCCGTCGAGGCGTGGTTCCGCGCTTCTTCCTGAGCGGCTTCCACGAGGCTGATGGCGATGGAGAGTTCGTGCATGGGCCTAGGTCACCACGCAGCCGCTGCCGCGCCAGCCGACTTCGATCACTTTGCCGTCTTCGACGAGCACCGGCACCAGGCGCTGGGTAGTCAGTTGGCGTAGCCGAACGGCGGCGTCGCGGTCAGCGTCGATGTCATGTTCGATGAAGTCGCACCCGCGCCACTCCAGCCATTCGCGCATGTCGCGGGTATGGGGACAGCAGGCTGTTCCGAACAACTCAAGCACGGGCACGATGAATCAGCTCCAGGTTTTCGCGGATCACATGGTAGATGGAAGCCTGCACTTCCTGAATCCGCGGAATATAATCGCAAGGCACCACAATCGAAAAGCCGGCCAAGCCGCGGCGCCGGATTTCGCCGCCGTCCGAACCCAGAAGCGCCACCGTGAGAAGCTTACGTTTTCGGGCTTCCTCCAGGGCGGCGATGATGTTGCGTGAGCCCCCACTGGTGGAAATGCCGATGGCCACGTCTTCGGGCCCGGCTTGCGCGATGAGCTGCCGCAGGAATATCAAATCTGTCCCGACATCGTTGGCTACGGCGGTGATGATCGCCGGTTCCATGGCGAGGGAAACCGCCGGAACGGGCTGGTAGCCGCTGGGCGGAAGCACGCAATCGAAGGCGAAATCGTTGGCGTCGGTGGCCGAGCCGCCGTTGCCGAAGAGGATCAGCTTTCCCCGCCGGGCGATTCTCTCCGTGATCGCTTCCGACGCACTCCAGATTTGGCCGGCCGAGCCAGCCGCGACCTCTTCGCGGAGCCGTTCGTCATCGGCGACCTTCATCAGAATGGACACCGCGACTTCATCGATCAAATCGGCAGTTCGCCGTTGCTCGCCGCCGAGGAACGGGTACAAGAAGCCTGCGTCGCCGGTATCCAAGCCCTCCTGGCGGTGTTCCAGGAATACGTGGACGGTCTCCCAAAGGGTGTGATAGAGAATCTCGATGACTTCCTGATGCACGAACGGATCGTGGCAGGCTGCGTCGCACGAATAATCAGCGTCCGGTCCAGGCAACGCCAGCGTCATCGCTCCCGCGGCCCGAGCCATACAAAGCGCCTCAGCCACTTCGGGGTCGCCTTGTGGCGGACCAAAACCGACGACGATATCTTCCGGGCGCAAAATCGCACGCAGCCACGGGCCGAAGAGAGGCGAGAGATCCAAAGCCGGCAACGCGCGTTTACCCACAATCACGGGATGAACAAATTCGACGGCGATATGTTGCGCGTCGGTGGAGTACGAACCGCGGCCGAAGGCGAGCAATCGCCCTCCCGTCCGAAAACGCTCGGACATGGCCTGACAGGCCGCCGCCAAGCGGTGAGCTTCGCGTGAGAAGAACTGCCTGCATACCGGATTGCGCGCGACGAGCTGGTCCGCGACTCTGGCGACAGACTCAGTCGAATGGGCAAGGCGGGCCATCGCGTTTCCTCTCTAACAAATCCTGGGCAGCGGGTCGCCGACGAGCATGTCGACAATCCGCGTGCCTCCATAGGGCGCGGCCGACAAGACAGCGCAGGCCGGCTGCGGGCGGACCTCGCCGATGATCCGCGCACATTCGCCGCCCGGCGCGCGGTGTAGCGCGTCCAGCGCGGCGTCAGCGTAATCGGGCGAGACCACCGCCAGGAATTGTCCTTCATTGGCGATATGCAGCGGGTCGAGCCCAAGCAACTCACAGGCGCCCCGGACCGCGTCGCGCACCGGGACCCGCTCTTCAAACAGATATACGCACAGGTTACAGTCGCGCGCCAGTTCATTGAGCGCGGTGGCGACGCCGCCGCGCGTCGGATCGCGCATCCACCGCAAACCGGGAGCCGCAGCGCCTGCCAGCGCTTCCACCAGCGGAAGAACCGGACGGGTGTCGGAGCTCAAGCTCGCTTCCAGATCGAGCTCGCCGCGAGCCAACAGGATAGTGATGCCATGGTCGCCGATCGGGCCGGAGAGCATCACCACGTCGCCCGGCCGCACCGAATCGGGTGAACAGTGCACTCCGGGAATCAGCCGTCCCACACCGGCGGTGGTGATGTACATTCCGTCCGCTTTGCCGTGCTCGACCACTTTGGTGTCACCGCCGGCAATCGTGACGCCGGCCGCGCGCGCGGCCCGTCCCATGGCCGAGACCTCGGCTTCCAGGACCTCGGTCGACAGGCCGGCTTCGAGCACATACGTCACGACCAGAGTCTCCGCGCGGGCGCCTGACACGGCGAGATCGTTTACCGTGCCGTTCACGGCCAGTTCGCCAATCGATCCGCCGGCGAAGCGAAGCGGGCTAACCACGAAGCTGTCCGCGGTGATCGCAAAACGGGTGCCGTTCCAGCCGATGTGGGTGGCATCGCCCAGCGGTTCCGAGCTGGAGCCGAGCAGCAGGGGCGCGAACAGGCCTTCGATCAGCCGACGGCTGGCTTTGCCGCCGGCGCCGTGCGCCATTTCGATCTGAGCATCGCGGAACCGGACTTTGGTGGAAGCCGTAGCCATGGGCGCCCTCACGCGGAAATTGCAACCAGCGACTTGCGGTGCTCGTACTGGTAATACGCCGCGCAAGCTCCTTCCGAGGAAACCATCAACGCGCCGATCGGACGCTCGGGAGTGCATTCGTTCCCGAAGAGCTTGCACTGCGCCGGTTTCAGCACTCCTTTCAGCACCTCACCGCATTGCGCCGCCTTGGGATCGGTCACGCGGATTCCGGGAATGGAGAAGCGCTTTTCGGCGTCCCATTCGGCGTACTCGTCGCGCATGGCAAGGGCCGATTGCGAGATGAAGCCCATGCCGCGCCATTCGAAATAAGACCGCAGGGTAAATACCTCGGCCATGGCCTGGAGGGCCGGACGATTCCCCTCCCACGGAACCACGCGGCGGTACTGATTCTCGACTCGCGCTTCGCCGCGCTCCAATTGCCGCAGGAGCATCACGGTGGATTGGAGGACGTCCAGAGGCTCGAAACCCGACACCACGATCGGCTTGCCTTCATGGCGCGCGATCCACTCATACGGCCGGCATCCGATTACTGTCGACACATGCCCGGGGCCGATGAAAGCGTCGATACGCATGTCGGGCGAATCCAAAATGGCGCGGATGGCGGGGATGATGGTGACGTGGTTGCAGAAGACCGAGAAGTTTCGAACGCCCAGGGTTTTCGCCCGCTTCAGAGTGAGGGCTGTGGAGGGAGCAGTGGTCTCGAAGCCGATGGCAAAGAACATGACATGCCGATCGGGGTTCGCGCACGCGAGTTTCAGCGCGTCGGCCGGAGAGTAAACGGTGCGGATGTCGAGTCCCCTGGCCTTATGTTCCAGCGGGCTGCCGTTCGTTCCCGGCACGCGCATCATATCGCCGAATGCTGCAAAGACGACGTCATGCGCGGACGCGATCGAGAGCCCGTCGTCGATCCGCCCCATCGGCAATACGCATACCGGGCAGCCCGGGCCGTGAACCAGCTCGATGTTCCGCGGGAGCATGTCTTTCAAGCCGAACCGGTAGATTGCGTGAGTGTGGCCGCCGCACACCTCCATGAAGCGATACTGCCGCGCGGGATCGGCAAGACGGCGGATCTCCGCGGAGGTTTCCGCGATCAGCCGCGGCTCCCGGAATTCATCGATGTATTTCATGGCGGCGAGCCCCCTTTCCCCTCGGAAACGTCGTCCAGATATCCCCGGACCTCATCCATCGCGGCCTGGGTTTCGCCGAGCGACCGCAGCATCCTCATCTGGTCGTGTGCGTCCTGTTCGCGGATTTTGCTCATGGCGAAGCCCACGTGAATCAGAACCCAGTCACCCAAAGAGACGCCCTCCGGCTCGACGAGGCTGATGTCCACCTTGCGGCGGACGCCGACCACGTCGACGGTCGCGCTATGAGCGAGGGCGGGGTCGAAGGAAACGATTTGACCAGGTATGGCGAGGCACATACGATCTCCTAAGAAGCCTCCGTGCGGGTCATTCGACCTCTTTCTTCCGGTCGGCGGCGATGTCGAATGAGAAACGGAGTTCGTCCTTCACTTTGAGCGCTCCGCCGGCGGCCGAGACGGGGCGGATCTGGTAATCGGTCTGCCGGATTGTGAACTCGCCGCCGGCCCGAAGCCGGCCGCCGCCGACGGTGAGGTTGCACGGAATCTCCAGATTGCCCGTGACGCCGTGCAAATTGAGCCGCCCGGCGAGCTTGATCCGATACATCCCGTCGGCAATTTTAGACGCCTCACCTGCCTTACCGTCGAAGCCGATCTCGGGATAGCGCGCGGCTTCGAGTACGTCGTTCTTCATGGCCGCTTCCATCTCCGCGCGGTCCTTCTCATTGACATCGCCGGTGATGGAGAGAGATGTTGCGTCGATCGCCAACCGGAGAGAGGACTCGGCCGGCGCGTCTTCGTCAAAACTCGCCTCGCCGCGAAAGCCGCGGATCGCGACGGTGGGGTTATGGCCGAAGGCGGACAGCAGTCCGGTCGCGGTCACGCGCACCACGAAGCGGCTTCTCGACGCGTCGACGATATACGACGTGAGGAGACCTTTGGAGCTATCAGGAGAGGGCGCCATAAGGATCCATCACATGGATCGAATCTTCAGATACCGCTCCAGGTCGGGAAGCGCCGACTGCAGCAGTCCACCGACGTTGGTTTGACCCATAAGCTTTTTCACGGCCGGATTGGTCAGGACCAGGCCAGCGCCGAACAAGATCATCGATAGCCCTCCCAGCAGAAACAGGGTGTCTCTGGTTTCGGTGTCGGATTCCAGTTCGCTCCGGTTCGATTGACGAAAAGCAACGGCTGCTGCCATGACGTTCTCCTTTCCCATTTCATTTCAGGCCGGCGCGCCCTCCCGCAGCGCGAGCCGGCTGTCTTCAACGAGCTCATTCACCAGCGCTTCCACTACATCGGCCGCTCTCTGCAAGGTGGCGGCTACGGTCGCGCTTAAACCCATTTGGCCCTCTTCCTCGGTCCCGAGTGTCTCGGGCTGGCAACCTACCAGGAGGATTCGGCCAAAGCTCCCGCCCATCAGCTTCGCCATCCGCACCACGCTGGTAGGATTCAAGCCGTGCATGCCGGCCAGGGACTCGGATCCGTCCGGCACGATGGTTTCGCCGGCGTCGATTTCGACGGTGCGCAGAGTGCCTGGGGCACCGCCGGTCTCGGCCGCGTCCACGAGAACGGTCACGTCATAACCGGCGATCAAGGCACAGGCCAGATCGAAAGCACGAATTCCGAAGTCCGCTACGCGCACTTCGGGCGGGAGATCGCGGTTTGCCAGCAGCGATACCACTTCGACGCCAAAAGCATCGTCGCCGTGAAAGATATTGCCGATTCCCGCAACCAGGATTCTCACGACGAACCTCCCGGCGATTCAGCCGGCTCCACTTCTTCCGGCTTGAAGAAAAAGCGGTGGCCGGGCTGGCGCAGCAGCCCCAAATCGCGGCCTGGATCGTCGTCGATCACGACGGCGAATTGAATGCCGCCCTCGTAATCCTGTTCGATGGCTTCGATAGTGGCCATCCTGCCGGCGAGCATCAGGTCGAACACGTCACCTCCCGCGCGAGGCCGCAAACGGACGGTGCTGCCGCACCGCAGCTCCACGCCGCAGACCCGGGTGATCACCAGGGGAGTCCGTTCCTCAAGAAGGCGCCAATCCAGCTCGTTCATGACGCTCCCTCTTCCGGCAGGTGACGGCCGCGGAGAACGCCGTGAAGCTTCATGAAGTCTTCCGGGGCCAGGTTCTCGACTCGCTCCAGAATTTGTCTCGCCCGCTCGTCGCCGCGCCGCATGGCTTGCTTCTCTTCGTCCGCCAGGGTCAGGATTCGGAGAGAGAGGATCTCGTCGATTTCAGCGGCGTCAAAAAAATCGCCGGGGCTTTCGGGCGCGACTTGCGGATAGTCATAGAGAATGATGGGCGACGAGAGCAGGGTATCGCGTTGGCCGGTTTCGCCAACCAGGACCGGCCAGGTCCCAAGATTCCGGCATTCGGCCGCTGCCTGCTGAAACTCCGCCGGAGGATCGAGCAAGGAAACGAACTCACCGCGCCGCACGCCCAGGATTGTGTGCGCCGACAAAAGCGACCGCCCCAGCACGTCTTCCCGCTTCAACGGGGGGTGGTCCAGGGGCGTGTGATTCACGATGCGAACACCAAGGCGAAACAGACCATCCAGCGGTTCCTCGATGGTCATCTCGACCGAGCAATCCAGCCGCTCCGTGCTGCGCACGATGAGAGCCGCTATCAACCCCGATGAGTCGCGGATGGGCTCTACGGTCCTCGTGGGCTCGAAATCGACCCGGCGCCGCACTTGGCCGGCGGCGAGTTCGGCGCAATGAAATGCCGGCATCGCCATTTCACATTCCGAGGCTTCCTTCCGGGATTCATAGGTACGCTGATTGATTTCGATCGCCGGAGAGGGAATGAATTCGGGCTCGCAACCGGCCGGTAGCCCGGCAAGAGGAAGCGGAAGATGGCCAACCGCGCGCTCCAACAACCGCAGAAAGCGCACTCTGACGCTGATCTCGGTGAGCGGCCCCCCTGCAACCAGGCATTGGGTTTGCATCTGACTGCCTCCCGGGTCGCCTTGAGCTTCGCCGTACGCCTCCGGGTAGACAACACCGAAGTTCCACCGCTGGTGATTCTTCACCGCCGACGAACGATAGGGGTAAAGCAGGTAGCCCTCGTAAAGCACCGCGTTGGCGATTTGCTCCACCAGCGGGGCGCTCATGATTTCACCTCGCACCCGTCGAGGATGGTCTCCAATGCCGCTTCCCAGGTGGGGATGGCGTTCCGGGTTTTGTACTCATAGAGCCGCTCGAAAACATCCCGCCGCAGGCAGAACCACGCGCAGTTCGGATAGTAGAAGTCCATCATTTCGCGCCAGGTTTGCGCGGGAAGATGGAAGCGTGCTTCCTTGCTCCAAGGGATCGGCGCGACTTTCGGGCTGCCATCGCCGGCGTCGTAGAACACCGAGCCGCTGAAGAGAAAGCACAACGGTATGTCACCCGATTCGAGGGCGTGGAAGTATTTCGTCGCCGCCACGTTGAAGTCAAACGTGCAGGGCACCTGCACGTCGATCGCGGTCGCTCCCGCAAACGCGGGTGCGGTTGCCGTAACATTGATCCAAAGCAGACTCCGCAGAGTTTGCCCCCACCGCTCCGGCTCGCCGAAGAGGTCCAGCAGCCGTTGCTGATCGCCGCGGCCATAACGGCGCCGCGTGGCTTCGATCTGAATTTGGCAGCGCAGAGCGATGCTGTAGACCTGCTCGCCTCCGGCGCTGACGATGCCGATCCGAAATCCGAGCATGGGCGTCGCCGCGAATGCCACGGGCGCTGCGCTTTCCACGCGAAAGTCCAGGTCAGGCATAGTGGACCTCCCCCGCGGATCGCCTCGTCAGATCGGTGAAGAACTCGCGCAGGACGCACCACAGATCGTCGCCGCCGGAGAGGCCTCGCCAGTTGGCGCGGACCAAACCAACCAGCTTGAAGCACTCGTCAATCGGCGCCAGAAAATACTGGTGCTCCGCGAACCCCCGTTGCGATCCAAGCCGATTCACCAACAAGGCTTCGATATCGGGCTGCAACGCCTGCAACACCGGGTTGTCCGCACGAATCAGTTCCCACGTCTCGATCGGCACCACCGACTCGGTGGCTCCTCCCGGACTTGGGAAAAGCGCGGTGATACCGCCGGTCTCGCCGTTGCGGAAAAAGAATGCGAGATTAATAGGTACCGTCAGGCTCTCCCAGTTGGCATCGCTCATGCGGAAGTCTGCAAGCGCGCGCATCTCTTTGGGGACGCGCTTGTATCGCTGTCCGGATTGAGCGCTGAACAGGATGGCGCAGGGCAGGCACACACACACGACACGCCGCCCGGCCGGTTCCACCAGGTGCTCATGCCCGGCGGTCAAGGAGACCGAGCACAGATCGCAATGCTCCCCGGCAGGCTTGTGGCGGGTCAATTCCTGCAGGGTGGCAAATGCGGTGGAGAGAGGCATTGCGAGATCCTCGTTTAACCGGCGGCCGGCCCGGCGGCCAGGACTCCGAGCTTTTCGAGCGGCACGAAATCGGGAGAGGTGAAGCTCTCAAGTCCCAGGAGAACCAGGGACGCCGCGTCGGGCGCCGCCGCGTACATTTCGTCCTCGATAGCCGACCTGGCGGCCCTCGCGGCGTGGCTGTTGTTGAGCCCCGTCACCCGGATCCGGACAGCTCCCTCTTCGCAGCCTGCCAGTTCAAGGTCTCCGCCATAGGATCGAATGATGGGACGCAACTTCTCGAGCGCGCGATGCACGCGGGACTCCAGATCGACTGGATGCAGGCCGTACAGCAGGAGCACGCTGGCTACCACCGGATCAGCCGCCAGGCAATCCAGGAGTTCCCGTCCGGCGTTGCCAGCGGCACGGAGGCGTTCCAGAACCCGTTCGAACGCCTCTCCATGAAGGCTCATCACAAGTTCCATCAGTTCCCTCGCCTGCTCCCTTTCCTTGCCGCCAGCCTCCGCATCCAATCGCCGCACCAGTTGTGCGATACGTTCCATGCGCTGCTGCACCCTGGCATCGTCGGTCATGTTCGTGATCTCAGGTCTTTCTTTACCTCAGTGGCCCTGCAGGCCGAACATCGGCGAGTGATGCGTCCGCAGCACCTTGCCATCGCCCAGATACATATGGACGCCGCAAGGCAGGCAGGGATCGAAGCTGCGCACGGCCCGCATGATGTCGATGCCCTTGAAATTCGCCGGACCATTTTCTTCGAATATCGGCGTGTTCTGGACCGCGTCCTCGTAGGGCCCAGGCGTGCCGTAGATATCGCGCGGATTCGCATTCCACGGTGTCGGCGGGTACGGATGGTAGTTTGCGATTTTGCCTCCACGAATCACCACGTGGTGCGACAGCACCCCGCGCACGGCTTCATGGAATCCGCAGCCGATGGCTTCGTCGGGGACTTTGAAATCCGTCCAGGTCTTGGTCCGGCCGGCGTGCAATTCCGCCATGGCCTTTTCGACGAAGTGGAGCGCGGCGGCGGCCGAATAGGCCTGGAAGTACGTTCGGGCCCGGTCGCGTTCGATGGCGTTGCTCCACTTGGGTATCTTCCATTCGAACTCGACTTCCGGAAGCGACATGGTCTTCGGCAAATAGATCTTCACACTGTGACCGGTGGCCTTGAGGTAACCGATATCCACGATGCCGGCCAGCGCGGTTGCCCAGAACCGGGCGATAGGACCGCCTCCGGTATCGAGCGCCAGGTGGTCGCCGGTACGCTTGTCGTACCATCTTGGCGACATCACCCAGGTGTATTTGCCATTGAAATCGCGCTTCTGCGGGCGTGGAATGGTGGTCTGATTCCACGGATGATTCTTGTCCACGGGATTGCCCAGCGGATCTTCCCGGACGAAAGTTTCGGCGTTTTCCCAGCCGTCGTAGTAGGAACTGCCGAGCAGGATGCGGATGTTCAGGTTGATATCCACCAGGTCGGTGGTGACCAGCTTTCCATCCACCACCACGCCCGGTGTGACGAACATCCCGCGGCCCCAATCGGTCATCTTCTTGTAGGAGTAGTCGCACACGTCGGGGTTATTGAAGGAGCCCCAGCAACCCAGCAGAATGCGGCGCTGGCCTACCTTTTCGTACCCGGGCAACGCGTCGTAGAAGAAGTCGAACAGATCGTCGTGGAGCGGCACGACCTTCTTCATGAACTCCACGTACCGCATCAACCGGACCAGATAGTCAGTGAAGAGTTGCACGGTCGGAACGGTTCCCACGCCGCCCGGATAGAGCGTGGAGGGGTGCACGTGGCGGCCTTCCATGAGGCAGAACATCTCCCGCGTCATACGGCTCATCTGCAGCGCTTCCCGGTAGAAAGAGCCGGTAAAGGGATTGAGCGCCCGCATGATGTCGGCGATGGTGCGGAAACCGTGGAGATTGGAATGCGGCGACATGGTCTTTTCGGCCTTCGCCAGCACACCCGGATTGGTCTCCTTCACCATCTGTTCGCAGAAGTCCACGCCGACCAGGTTGTCCTGAAAGATGTTGTGGTCGAACATGTACTCGGCCGCTTCTCCCAGGTTGACGATCCATTCGGCCATGGGTGGAGGCTTGATCCCAAACGCCATGTTCTGCGCATAGGTGGCGCAAGTGGCGTGATTGTCGCCGCAAATACCGCATATCCGGCTGGTGATGAAGTGGGCGTCGCGGGGATCCTTGCCCTTCATGAAGATGCTGTAACCGCGGAAGATGGAGGAGGTGCTGTGGCATTCCGCCACCTGGCGATTTTCGAAATCGATCTTGGTGAAGATGCCCAGGCTGCCTACGATGCGGGTGATGGGATCCCAGTTCATCTCGACGAGTTTTCTGGAGTCCTTTGGCGTTTCGGTATGGGTCGCGGTAATCGTGCTCATCTGTTGCCTCCTTCCGGTCCTAATAGGTCCTGGCGTGATACCCGGTGGTCAACTCGGTCCTTGGGTGACGCCATTTCGGCTCCTGGTTGAGCGTGCTGTTGGTGAACGATCGCAGCGCGCTGACCGCACGGCCATAAATTCCGGCGGCTCCGGTGGAGACTTTGCCTCCGGGGGGTTCGTCCATGAAGGGCATGAACTTGTCGGGAAAGCCAGGCATCGTGCAGCCGATGCAAATGCCGCCCACATTGGGACAACCGCCGATCCCGGCCATCCATCCCCGCTTGGGCACGTTGCAATTGACCACCGGACCCCAGCAGCCCAGCTTGACGATGCATTTCGGCGACCCGTATTCCGTGGCAAAGTCGCCCTGTTCGTAGTAGCCGGCGCGGTCGCAGCCGTCGTGGACGGTCTTGCCGAACAGCCATTCCGGGCGCCCCAAATCATCCAGCGGGATCATGGGAGCGAGGCCGGCGACCTGGTAGAGAAGGTAGAGAACCGTCTCCATGAAATTGTCCGGCTGGACGGGGCAGCCAGGAACATTGACCACCGGAATGCCGGCCTTGGATCGCCAGTCCCAACCCAGGTAATCGTTCAGACCCATGCAACCCGTAGGGTTGCCCGACATGGCATGGATGCCGCCGTATGTCGCGCAGGTACCGCAGCCGATCACGGCGATTGCCTTCGGAGACAGCCGGTCAATCCATTCATTGGTGGTGATCGGTTGTCCCGTGTCGGGATTTGTCCCCAGCGCCGCCCAGTATCCTTCCTTCTTGATTTTTTCATTAGGAATGGAGCCTTCCACGACGAGCACGAAGGGATCGAGCTTGCCCTGTTCCGCAAGATACCAATACTGCAGGAAGTCGCTGCCGCATTCGTACGCCAGAACCGGATTGTGGAGGTGGACCTTGGGCAGCCCCGGGATGGCGTCCAACAATACATCTTCCACGCTAGGCTGCATGGCCGCGGTCACCGATACGGAATCGCCGTCGCAGCCCAGGCCGGCGGTCATCCAAACGATGTGAACGTCACGAACAGGTGACGGACGTTGCGTCACGCGCCCATAAGGAACTTTTTCCGACATGGTGCTCCCTCCTTGCGGTTGGTTGTCCGGGGGACGACAAAGCCTCCGAGGGCGCGGCCTCGCGGTCCCATTTCTCTGAGTTGCGAACTCAGTATAGGGTGAGGCGGAAACCTACATCAATCAGGCGTGAGCGGAATCCATAGGCAGGGCGGATTCTATTCCGGATATCAGGGAATCCCCGATGCGTGCGCTTGTAGACAGCTCGATGGAACTCTCTAGGGTGCGTCTTCTCGCGTTACCCATTGGAAGGCATGCTGAAACAACTGGCGGGAATTTTTCAGCGACAGCTTCTCTTTGATGTGCGCCTGGTACGACTCGACGGTCTTCACACTCACGTGCAGGTCGTCGGCAATTTCCCGTGTGGCGCGGCCTTTTCCGATGAGGCGAAATACCGTCAGTTCGCGGTCGGACAGGGCTTCAATCGGCGAGCCCTCGGAGGGATTGCTGTAGATCTGCTTCAGCAGACGCTTGGAAATGCGGTCGCTCACATAAATCTCGCCGTTGAGAATCCGCCGGATCGCCTCCAGCACGGTTTCGGTGGCTTCCTGTTTCATGATGTAGCCATTGGCCCCGGAACGCAGGGCACGCTCGGCGTAGAGCGATTCATCGTGCATCGAGAGGATCAGCACCGGCAGCCTGGAATCGCTCAAGCGGATGTCCTTCAGCAAAGAGAGACCGTCGGGGCCCCTGAGGGAAATATCCAGAACAACAATATCGGGCCGTTGGGCCGCGATGATGCGAAAGGCGCCCGCGGCGTCCTCTGCCTGTCCGCAAACGGCCATGTCCGGTTCCTGATTGATGAGTTGAGCCAGACCCTGACGTACGATAGGGTGGTCGTCGACCAGAAGCACCGTGGCTCTCTTTGCCGCCAAACAACGTTGTGGCGCGGTCATGTCTCCTCCTCCCTGTCAACGCAGACAGATGGAAACCTGCAGGAAACCGACGTGCCCCCGTGCGGTCTCTTCCGCACATCCAGCACGCCGTTGATCATTTTGGCGCGGTAGCCCATAATCAGCAGCCCCATGCCTTGAACCGGCTGTGTTTCGTCCAGACCGGTTCCATCATCGTCGACACACAAGCGGAACCCCTCGACGCTACCTTCGAGGCGGATGACGATATGCTCCGGGTGGCCATGCTTCAGCGAGTTGTTGACGGCCTCCTGGGCGATCCGGTACACATTCGTGGCCACATCGCTCTCGCGAATCAGAACCGGATGGTCGCACTCGAAGCAGCAGGAGACCTGGAACAAGTCCTCTATCTCCAGGGCGAGCCGCTCCAGCGCGGACATCAACCCGCGTTCTTCCGAAAGCACCGGCAACAGACCGCGGGAGAGCTCCCGGGTACGGTTGATGGATTCATTCACCAGTCCGACTATTCGGGCCGCTTCGACCGCTTCCGGCAGAGATTTCTCGCGGAGCTTCTGTTCCAAGACTTTGCTGAGGAAGGCCACTCCGGTCAGGTGTTGCCCAAGGCCGTCGTGGAGGTCCTGGCCGATCCGGCGTTGTTCGCGGCCGCTGATCTCCAGGATGGCCCGTTCCAATCGCTTCGACTCGGTGACGTCAATTCCGGTCAGAATCACATACTCGAGCGAGCCGTGTGAATCCGCCAAGGCCCTGCCCGACCACTCGATGACACGCCGGGTGCCAGCCCGCGTGTTCCAGGCAATCTCAAACGGCGCCGGCATTCGCCCGGCGTGTAACTGCTCGACCACTTCGAGAAACCGGGAGGTCTCCTCCGGCGCCACCAGAAGATCCCAAACCTGCGAGCCGTTCACCTCGCTCGACGAATATCCCGTGATCCGCTCGCACGCGCGGTTGAAGCGCACGATTCGTCCGCCCGGATCGAGCACCACTACCAGAGCGCCGACTGTGTCCAGGATTGCGGCCGCGAAGTTGCGCTCTTCCTGCAGAGACTTCTCCGCCCGTTTCAGATCGGTGATGTCGAAACCGACGCCATGAATGAACCAGGGCCTGCCATCGCCGCGGCGGACCATTTTGGCCTCGCAGTGGAAGGAGACTACACGGCCGTCACGTGCCACAACGCCATAGACCGAACGCAGCGGGTGTCCGGAGAGGAACATATCCGCCGCCTCCACGCACCAGCGCTCTTTGTCGTCCGGGTGGATTCTCTCATACCATCGAACCGGGTCTTCCAGCCATTCCTCGCGGGAGAACCCCAGCATCGCCTCGATTTGCGGGCTGACGTACGCATGACCTACCCCCCGGTCGAGGTACACCATGAAGACGACCGCCGGGATCTGCTCGATCAGGGTCCGATAGCGGGCCTCCAGATTCGGCAGCTCATGCTCTTCCTCAACATTTGCCTGTGCCGCGGACCCGTTTGGGGAATTCAGGAAGACCTGCGCGAGTCCTTGCAGGATCTCTCCCGCCTGCTCCGGGCTCAGGCCGTTTGCATCAAGGGCTGCGGTAATGCCATTCATGGGTTTTTCTGCCGCCATCTCGGTTCCTTGTTCAACGATGCCTGGGTGAATCGGCGGAGCGCGTGAATGGCTCTTCCGTAGGTCGAAACCGCGTTCGAAGAGAGCAGCGACCCCGGAGGCTGATTCATAAACGGCATGAACTTATCCGGAAACCCCGGCATTGTGCAGCCGATACAAATCCCGCCCACGTTCGGACAGCCGCCGACGCCATTGATCCAGCCCCGCTTTCCCACATTACACTGCACCACCGGGCCCCAGCATCCGAGTTTCACGATGCATTGTCGGGAGCCGTACTCTTCGGCGAACTGCGCCTGTTCGTAATAACCCCCGCGGTCGCAGCATTCGTGCAGAGTCTCGCCAAAGAGCCAGGTCGGCCTCAGTCCGTCATCGAGCGGGATCATTGGAGCGTGTCCGGCCCATTGCCGCAGAAGGTAGAGCAGGGTCTCGGTCATATTGTCTGGTTGCGCCGGACAACCGGGAACGCAAACCAGCGGAATGCCGGCGGTCGACTTCCATTGCCAGCCGAGATAATCAGCCAGTCCCGTGGCGCCCGTGGGGTTGCCTTGCATGGCGTGGATGCCGCCATACGCCGCGCACGTACCCACCGCGACAACTGCCCATGCTTGTGGGGCCAGCCGGTCAATCCAATCGCAAGTCAGAATGGGCTGCCCGGTCGATCGGTCCGTGCCCAGAGTCGCCCAGTAGCCGTCCGACTTGTTGGTTTCGTCGGGGATTGAACCCTCCACCACCAGGATGAACGGGGCCAGTCTTCCTTCGGCGGCGTGGTGGAATGGCAGGAGAAACTCATCGC
>Ga0335083_10004658_pt1 | contig 17428 bp, 20 predicted proteins | sample Lox_Sample_42_FD_206716 | JGI IMG/M metagenome (GOLD analysis project Ga0335083, IMG submission 206716) | Soil microbial communities from Loxahatchee National Wildlife Refuge, Florida, United States - Lox_Sample_4.2 | ecosystem: Environmental > Terrestrial > Soil > Wetlands | place: USA... | reverse complement strand
CGGCTTCCCCTACGCGCTCGGCGACCGCATCACCAAGGCGTTCCCGCCCGCCGTGATGGGCAAGGACATCCCGCTGTCCGGGATCTTCGAGGACAGCCACCCGCGCTACAAGGAGGCGGGCGAGCTCCGCTCCCTGTACGAGGCCGAGGCGGAGATCAAGCAGATCATCGACACCGCCCGCGGTATCGAAGGGCTGATCCGCCAGCCCGGCGTGCACGCGGCCGGGGTGATCATGTCCGCCGAGCCGCTCGTCGACCACATCCCGGTCTGGACCAGGCCCGCCGACGGCGCCGTCATCACGCAGTTCGACTACCCGACCTGCGAGGGCCTCGGCCTGCTGAAGATGGACTTCCTCGGCCTGCGCAACCTGACGATCATGGCCGACGCGGTCAAGGCCATCGAGGACAACCGCCAGACCACGATCAACCTGCTCGACCTCCCGCTGGATGACAAGCCGACCTACGAGCTGCTCTCCCGCGGTGACAGCCAGGGCGTGTTCCAGTTCGACTCCTCCGGCTACCGGACCCTGCTGCGGCTGATGAAGCCGGACAACTTCGAGGACATCTCCGCGCTCGGCGCGCTGTACCGGCCCGGCCCGATGGGCGTCAACAGCCACACCAACTACGCCCTGCGCAAGAACGGCCAGCAGGAGATCACCCCGATCCACCCCGAGCTGGAAGAGCCGCTCCGCGAGATCCTCGAGCCCACCTACGGCCTGATCGTCTACCAGGAGCAGGTGCAGCGCGCGGCGCAGATCCTGGCGGGCTACACGCTGGGACAGGCGGACCTGCTCCGCCGGGCCATGGGCAAGAAGAAGAAGGAGATCCTGGACAAGGAGTTCGTCCCCTTCCAGAAGGGCTGCCGGGAGCACGGCTACTCCGACAAGGCGATCCAGGCGGTGTGGGACGTGCTGGTGCCCTTCGCCGGCTACGCCTTCAACAAGGCCCACTCCGCCGCCTACGGCCTGGTCTCCTACTGGACCGCGTACCTGAAGGCGAACTACCCGGCCGAGTACATGGCCGCCGTGCTCACCTCGGTCGGCGACGACAAGGACAAGTCAGCGCTGTACCTCAGCGAGTGCCGCCGGATGGGCATCAAGGTGCTGCCGCCCGACGTCAACCAGTCGGTGGCGACGTTCGCGGCGGTCGGGAAGGACATCAGGTTCGGCCTGGCGGCGATCCGCAACGTCGGCATCAACGTGGTGGAAGCGATCATCGCGGCCCGCAAGTCCAAGGGCGCCTTCACCGGCTTCTCCGACTTCCTGCGCAAGGTCCCGCTGGTGGTGTGCAACAAGCGGGTCATCGAGTCGCTGATCAAGGCGGGTGCCTTCGACTCGTTCGCGGACGACCGCAAGGGCCTGGTCCTGGTGCACGAGCAGGCGGTCGACGCCGTGATCGACATCAAGCGCAACGAGGCGATCGGGCAGGACTCGCTGTTCGGCGGCGACACCGAGTCCGAGGCGGTCTTCGACGTGCCGGTCCCGGCGGGGGAGTGGGACAAGTCCACCCGGCTGAACTTCGAGCGCGAGATGCTCGGGCTCTACGTGTCCGACCACCCGCTGTTCGGCATCGAGCACATCATCGCCAGGGAGAGCGACTGCTCGCTGGCCGACCTGATGGCGGACGACGCCGAGCCGTCCCGGCCGCGCACGGGGGACAGGAACGACGCGCAGATCGCCAAGATCGGCGGCATCTTGTCCGGAGTGCAGCGCAAGGTGACCAAGCAGGGCAACCAGTGGGCCGCGGCCACCCTGGAGGACCTGGGCGGCGCGATCGAGGTGCTGTTCTTCCCGCAGACCTACCAGCTGTACGCGACCTCGATCGCCGAGGACGCGGTGGTGGTGGTCAAGGGGAAGGTGGACCGGCGGGACGACGTGCCCAAGCTGATCGCCATGGACCTCACCATCCCGGACCTGTCCGTCGACGAGTCGGGCCCGTTCGTCGTCTCGATGCCGATGGTCCGCTGCGTGCCGCCGGTGGTGGAGCGGCTCCGGGAGGTCCTGGTGACCCACCCCGGCCCGACCGAGGTGCACCTGCGGCTGCGCGGCCACGAGCGCACCACGGTGGTGCGCCTCGACGACAAGCTCCGAGTAGCCACCTCGCCCGCCCTGATCGGCGACCTGAAGCAGCTACTCGGTCCGGCTTGCGTCAGTTAGCGCTAGGCCCGCGGGCCGATGAGCTGGTCGAGGAAGGTCTTGTACATCCGCAGCGTGGCCCGCAGGTTCTCGGTGTCGGCGTTGCTGCCCTCACCCCAGCGGTCACGCAGCGAGCGCTGCTGGTCGGCGATCGCCCGCTGGCGCTCCTCGATAGCCCGCTGCCGCTCCTGGATGGCCGCCTCCAGCTTGGTGGTGACCTGGGCGACGATATCGGCGGCCTCGGTCACCGACGCGTGCGGGTCGTCCACGAACCTGAACTGGATCTGCTGCCACTGCTCGGTGTAGTGGGCCGCGTCCGGGATCAGGTCCCCGAAGGTGAGGTCGCTGAAGTCGCCGAGCGACCCGGCCGCCTCACCCGGCCGCAGGTCGCGGTCGGCCTGGGCGGCCATCGGGGCGGCCGGGGCGGCCGCGGCGTGCCGGCCCGTGGCGGCGTCAGGGACGGCGGCTTCCTCGGCACCGGTGGCCGTCTCGACCGAAGCGCCCGCCGGGACATCCGCGATGGTCGCGGCGCCGGGCTGGCCGGCCGCGTGCGCGGTGCCGAACATGTCCGGCTCGGTGGCCGGGTGACCGGCGTCCGGCCCGGTCTCGGAGACGGGGACGTCGGGGTGAGTCTCGTCCACCGGCAAGTCGGGGTCCATCGCCGCGACGCCTTCGCCGCGAGCGGCCGCGGCGGGCTGGTCCCAGTAGTCGCGCCGCGCGGCGTCAGGATCCGCGCTGGTCACCGCGCTCGGCTCACCGGCGCGCGAGGCAGCCGGGCCTATGTCGCCCGCCGCGGACGTCCTGCCCTCTTCGGTATCCCGGTAGATGGGGGTATTTGTCATCGCTGCCTCGTCATGTTCTGTTGCGTATGGCGCCTGGTCCGGGTCTGCCTCGTCCCGGTCAGGAACGCGGTCTCCGCGCAGGGCCGAGGCGACCTTCTGGAAACGGGTCATCGGCTTGGTGTCATCGGTCTGGCGCTCGTCGGTTTCCGACTCGGGAACCGGGTCGCCGTGGATGACGTTGCCGGGCCCCCTGGCCTGCCCGTACTGATCCTGGGTCATCGGATTCTTCTCTCCCGTGAGTGCTTGTGAGGGTGGTGCGCCTAACGAGGCGTGTCCGCGGTCCGGGTTCCGTCCTCCGCGGCCAGGTCGGAGCCGTCGCGGATCTCTGAGACCCGGTCCCGCTGCGGTCCGGCGTGCCCTTCGCGCAGGCCGGTCAGGTCCTCGAACAGGGTGCGGTAGTGGATCATGGATTCCCTGAGCTGCTCGGTGCTCGCCGAGTCCGCGGGCACGGCCTGTACCTTGCGGTAGCCCTCGAACGCACGGCCGTGATGAACGGCCAGGGCATCCATGCTGGCGCTCCGGTCGTCAGCGGGGTACCCGCGGTCGCGCATGACGTTCCAGATGAGCGTGTGGGCGGCGCCCACCGCCTCGGCCGGGGAGTCCACGAACCGCTCCTGGACGGCGGCCCAGTCGCCGCTGTAGCTGGCCTGCTGCTCGGGCGTGAGCTCGCGCAGGCTGAGCCCGCGGACGCGCCGCTCCCGGTCGGCCAGTTCGGCGTCGGCCTTCCGCTTGTTACCGCCGTGCTTTTCCACCAGGCGGTCGTATTCCGGGCCGAACTGGCGGCGCAGCCGGGCCCGCCGCATCTCAGTCGAGGCCACCACCGCGATCGCCGCCACGACGATGACGGCGATGACGATGCCTATGATTGCTCCGGTCGACATTATGACCTCCGTGAGGTGTCGGAACGCCTCTTCGACTCCCCCCGATAAACCGGGCTAAACAGGCACTGGAGGAGTTCAGGTCACGGAGAGATTACGCCGGATGACCGTCAGGGCGCGGATCAGAGCCTCACGCTCGGCCGGGCTGAACGTGGCCAGCGCGCGCTCGGTGAGCTTGTCCGTCTCGGCCGCGATCACGCCCTCCAGCGAGCGGCCCCGCTCGGTGAGCAGCAGCCGGACCAGCCGGCGATCGCCCGGATGCGGCTCGCGACGGAGCAGGCCAGCCGCCTCCATCCGGGTCGCGGCCCTGGTCACCGTGGGGGTGGCCAGCCCGAGACGCCGGGCGATCTCACCCGGCGCCTGTCCGTCGCGGTCCCACAGCAGGCGCAGGATGAACTGCTGCCCCTCGTGGACGCCGTGCCGGGAGAAGGCCGCCGCGGTCGCCACCGCCAGGTCGTGCTTGGCCGCCCAGAACGCCGTCTGGAAGTCGGGCAGCACCTGATCATCGGACATCGCACGTCAAGCGTAAGGCCCCGGAATACGTTAGCCGGCTCATGATATAATCGTTACCCGGCTAACGACGCACGAGGGAGGCAGCCCGTACCAAGGGCGGCACTATCAACTGGTCCGCCCGCTCAACTCGCCGAACTCGGTGCGGCGGCCGCACCCGCCGATCCTGATCGGCGGCAGCGGCGAGCGCAAGACCCTGCGCCTGGTGGCCCGGTACGCGGACGCCTGCAACCTGTTCGATCTGCCGGGCTCGCAGTTCCGCGACAACATCGCGCACAAGCTTGGCGTGCTCCGCCGGCACTGCGCGGACGCGGCCGCGCTCCTCGCCCACCTGCGCGAGCTAGCCGCCGCCGGCATCGATCATGCGCTGGTCACGCCCGGTCAGGCCTGGGACGAGGCGGCCCTGGACGCGGTCCTGGCGATCCTGCCCGACGTACACGCCATCGAGACTGAGGTGCCAAGATAAAAGAGTGCCAGTAAAGGGCAAGATAAAAGAGTGCCAGTAAAGGGACGGCTGGCCGCGTTCGCCGCGGCCCTGGCGGGCAGCGCGGTGCTCGGCGTGGCCGCCGGGCTCATCTGGGCCGCGGTGTCGCCGCGGGCGCTGCTACAGGAAGTGGCCCACGGCGAGGCTCAGGTCGTCAACCCGGAGAGCAGCGCGTTCGTCGCCGCTGACGGCTGGTTCTGCCTGATCGTCGTGGTCGGCGGGGTGATCACCGGCCTAGCCGGGTACTGGCTGCTCGTCCGCCGGGCGGGCTGGACCGCGACCGCCGGGCTCGTCCTCGGCGCGGTGGCGGCCGCCCTGCTCGCGCTGTGGACCGGCGAGAACATCGGCCTCGGGTCCTACCAGCACCTGCTCGCCACCAGCCCTCCCGGCACCTACTTCCGCGCGTCGCTGTCCCTGGGGGCCAAGAGCGCCCTGGTCTTCTGGCCGGGGTTCACCTCGCTGGTCATCCTGCTCGCCGAGTACGGCAGGCGCCGCCCGCAGGAGTACGGCGGGCACCGCCCGGACGTCGTAGGGGGCTGGGGAGGTGGGCGGGTCTCCGTAGACTAGGCGGGTGAATTCCCGCACCGGCTTGCGCCGCATCGACCTGAGCGGACGCCGACCCGCCAGCCTCACCCGGACCGCCCTGGCCGGCGTCCTGCCGCGCGCCGCGACCGACGTCGAGGCGGCCGTCGCGCAGGTACGCCCGCTCTGCGAGGACGTGAAGCATCGCGGCGCCGAAGCCGTCCGCGAGTACACGGCCCGTTTCGATGGCGTCGACCTGGCGACCACCGCGGTGCCGCGGCAGGCGCTGGACGACGCCCTCGCCGGGCTCGACCCCGAGGTGAGAAAGGCCCTGGAAGAAGCGGTCAGGCGCACCCGCCGGGTCCATGCCGCGCAGCTCCCAGCCGAGAAAACCACCCAGGTCACCGAGGGACTCACCGTCACCGGCCGTCACGTCCCGGCCGGCCGGGCCGGCGTCTACGTCCCCGGCGGCCTGGTCGCGTACCCGAGTTCCGTCGTCATGAACATCGTCCCGGCCCAGGTCGCGGGCGTCGCCTCGATCGCGGTGGCCTCCCCGCCGCAACGGGACAACAACGGCCTGCCGCACCCGTCCGTGCTGGCCGCGTGCGCGCTGCTCGGCGTGTACGAGGTGCACGCGGCCGGCGGGGCGCAGGCACTGGCGATGTTCGCCTACGGCACGCAGGACTGCGCGCCCGCCGACGTCATCACCGGTCCTGGCAACGTCTACGTGGCCGCGGCCAAGCGGGTGCTGCGCGGCGTGGTCGGCACCGACGGCGAGAACGGCCCCACCGAGGTGGCGGTCATCGCCGACGGCACCGCGGACCCCCGCTACGTCGCCGCCGACCTGGTCGCCCAGGCCGAGCACGACGAACTCGCCGCCTGCCTGCTCATCACCACCGACGCCGCCCTGGCCGACCGGGTGGACAGCGAGCTCAGCGAGCAGGTCGCGACCGCCCGGCACCGCGAGCGCGTCGAGAAAGCCCTCGACGGCCAGTCCGCCTGCGTGCTCGTGGACGACGAGGACGCCGCGCTCGCGGTGAGCGACGCGTGGGCCCCCGAGCACCTGGAGATCCAGGCCAGGGACGCGGCCAAGCTGGCGGCGCGGGTCACCAACGCGGGCGCGGTCTTCGCCGGCCCGTACGCGCCGGTCTCGCTGGGCGACTACCTGGCGGGGTCGAACCACGTGCTGCCCACCGGCGGGACCGCCCGGCACACCAGCGGCCTGTCCGTCTTCCCGTTCCTGCGCGTGGTCAACGTGGTGGAGTGCGACCGCGCCGCGCTAGCCGCGACCGCGCCGCTCATCGACGCGCTGGGCGGCGCCGAGGACCTCGACGCCCACGTCCAGGCCGTCCGGGTGCGGGTGGGTCAGTGACGATGGCTGGTACCCCACCCGTTCGTGATGATCTTGCCGACCTCACCCCGTACGGCGCCCCGCAGATCGACGTGCCGGTCCGGCTGAACACCAACGAGAACCCGTACCCGCCGAGTCCCCGCATGGTCCAGGCCATCGCCGACGCGGTCGCCGAGGCGGCCAGGACGCTGAACCGGTACCCCGACCGGGACGCGACCGAGCTGCGCAAGGACCTGGCCGAGTACCTCGGGCACGGGCTGACGGCCGGTCACGTGTGGGCGGCCAACGGGTCCAACGAGATCATCCAGCAGCTGTTCCAGGCGTTCGGCGGGCCGGGGCGGCTGGCCCTCGGCTTCGACCCCGGCTACTCCATGCACTCGCTGCTGGCCAGGGTGACCAGTACCGGCTGGGTCTCGGCCGCCCGCGACGAGGACTTCGGCCTCGACCCGGAGCGCGCCGTCGCCGCGATAGCAGAGCACCGGCCGCACCTGGTCTTCCTGACATCCCCGAACAACCCGACGGGAACCGCCGCCCCGCTGGCGCTGATCGAGGCGGTCTGCGCGGCGGCGCCGGGCCTGGTCGTGGTCGACGAGGCGTACGCCGAGTTCGCCAGGGAGGGCACGCCGAGCGCGCTCACGCTGCTGCCGCGCCACCCGCACCTGGTCGTCACCCGCACCATGTCCAAGGCGTTCGCCGTGGCCGGGGCGCGGGTCGGCTACCTGGCCGCCGACCCCGAGGTGGTCGGGAAGCTGCTCGTGGTGCGGCTCCCTTATCACCTGTCCGCGGTCACCCAGGCGGTGGCGCGCGCCGTACTCGCGCTCGCCGCCGAGCCGCTGGCCACCGTAACGTCTCTTCGGAACGAACGGGATGGGCTCGTCACCTGGCTCCGCCACCACGGGCTCTCGGTGGCCGACTCAGACGCCAACTTCGTGCTGTTCGGCGAGTTCGACGCGCGCCGGGAGGTCTGGCAGGCGCTGCTCGACCGCGGCGTGCTCGTCCGTGAGGTCGGCCCGCCCCGCTGGCTGCGGGTCACGGTCGGGACGCCGGAAGAGATGGCGGCGTTCCGTGCCGCCCTGGAAGGAGTGCTCGCCCTGTGAACCGGCCGGTGAATCGGGTCGCCCGGGTGGAAAGGCTCACCCACGAGACGCAGCTCATGGTCGAACTCGACCTGGACGGCATCGGCATCGTGGAGGTCGACACCGGCGTGCCGTTCTTCGATCACATGCTGGCCCAGCTGGGCAAGCACGGCAGCCTCGACCTCACCGTGCGGGCCAAGGGCGACGTGCACATCGACTCGCACCACACGGTCGAGGACACCGCGATCACCCTCGGCCAGGCGCTGAAGGAGGCGCTGGGCGACAAGTCAGGCATCGCCCGGTTCGGCAGCGCGATGGTCCCGCTTGACGAGACGCTGGTGCAGGCCGTGGTCGACCTGTCCGGGCGCCCGTACGTGGTGCACCACGAGCCGGACGGCATGGCCCCGCTGATCGGCTCCTATGACACCACGATGACCAGGCACATCTTCGAGTCGCTGGCGTTCTCGGCGGGGATCTGCCTGCACGTGCGGGTGATCGAGGGCCGCAACGCCCACCACATCGTGGAGGCCCAGTTCAAGGCGGTAGCCCGCGCCCTGCGGGCCGCCGCCGCCCCGGACCCCCGGGCCGGCGGCATCCCGAGTACGAAAGGTGTGCTCGGATGACCGCACGCGTGGTAGTACTCGACTACGGTTCCGGGAACCTGCGCTCGGCGCAGCGGGCGCTTGAGCGGGTGGGCGCGCAGGTCGAGGTGACCGCCGACCCGGACGCCGCGCTGGACTGCGACGGGCTCGCGGTGCCCGGCGTGGGGGCGTTCGCGGCCTGCATGGCCGGGCTGCGCGCGGCCGGCGGCGACAAGCTGATCGCCCGGCGGCTCGAGCTCGGCCGTCCCGTGCTCGGCATCTGCGTGGGCATGCAGGTGCTGTTCGCCGCCGGGGTGGAGCACGGGACCTGGACGGACGGCTGCGGGGCGTGGCCGGGCACGATCGAGCGCCTCGACGCGGGCGTGCTGCCGCACATGGGCTGGAACACGGTGACGCCGCCGCCCGGCTCGGCGCTGTTCGCCGGCATCGCCCCCGGCACGCGCTTTTATTTCGTGCACTCCTACGCGCTGCGGGTCCCCGGCGCCACCGACCTCGCCGCCGCCGGCGCGCTGATCACCTGGGCCGAGCACGGCGAGCCGTTCGCCGCCGCGGCCGAGCACGGGGTGCTGTCCGCCACCCAGTTCCACCCCGAGAAGTCCGGCGACGCCGGAGCCGCCCTGCTCGCCAACTGGCTGGAGACCCTCACATGACCGCGCTCACCCTGCTGCCCGCCGTCGACGTCACCGACGGGCACGCGGTCCAGCTCGTCCAGGGCGTGGCCGGCAGCGGCGGCCAGTACGGCGACCCGATGGAGGCCGCGCTGGCCTGGCAGCGGGCGGGGGCCGCCTGGATCCACCTGGTGGACCTGGACGCCGCGTTCGGCCGCGGGTCCAACGCGGACCTGCTCGCCGACGTGGTGCGCAAGGTCGATGTCCAGGTGGAGATGTCCGGCGGCATCAGGGACGACGCCTCGCTCGAGCGCGCGCTCGGTACCGGCTGCGCCCGGGTCAACATCGGCACCGCGGCGCTGGAGAACCCGGACTGGGTGCGCTCGGTCATCGGCAGGCACGGGGAACGGGTGGCGGTCGGCCTCGACGTGCGCGGCACCCGGCTGGCCGCCCGCGGCTGGACCGCCGAGGGCGGCGAGCTGCACGAGACCCTGGACCGGCTGAACGCCGAGGGCTGCGCCCGGTACGTGGTCACCGACGTGCTCAAGGACGGCATGCTGCGCGGGCCGAACCTGGCCCTGCTCCGCGACGTCTGCGCGCGCACGTCCGTGCCGGTGGTGGCCAGCGGAGGCGTGTCTCACCTGGCCGACCTGCGGGCGATCGCGGAGCTCGTGCCGCTCGGCGTGGAGGGCGCGATCGTCGGCACCGCCCTCTACGAAGGCGCGTTCACCCTGGAAGAAGCCCTGGCCGAGGTCGCCTCATGAGCGTCGCCGTCCGGGTCATTCCCTGCCTGGACGTGGACGGCGGGCGGGTGGTCAAGGGGGTCAACTTCCGCGCGCTGCGGGACGCCGGAGACCCAGTGGAGCTGGCCGCCTTCTACGACGCCGAAGGCGCCGACGAGCTGACGTTCCTGGATATCACCGCGTCGAGCGGCGGCCGGGACACCATGTACGACGTGGTCCGGCGCACCGCCGAGCAGGTGTTCATCCCGCTGACCGTAGGCGGCGGCGTGCGCAGCGCGGCGGACGTGGACCGGCTGCTGCGGGCCGGGGCGGACAAGGTCTCGCTCAACACCGCCGCCATCGCCCGGCCCGAGCTGCTAGCCGAGACGGCCAGGCGGTTCGGCTCCCAGTGCATGGTGCTGTCCGTCGATGCCAGGCGCGCGGCCGGCCCGCCGAGCGGCTTCGAGGTGACCACCCACGGCGGCCGGACCGGCACCGGGATCGACGCGGTGGAGTGGGCCCGGCAGGCCACCGGGCTCGGAGCGGGCGAGATCCTGCTGAACTCGATGGACGCCGACGGCACCACCGCCGGGTTCGACCTCGAGCTCATCCGCGCGGTGCGTGCGGCCGTCACCGTCCCGGTGATCGCCAGCGGCGGCGCGGGCACCCTGGCCCACTTCGCGCCGGCCGTCGACGCGGGTGCCGACGCCGTGCTGGCGGCGAGCGTGTTCCACTTCGGCACGCTGCGCATCGGGCAGGTCAAGAACGCCCTGCGCGGCGCCGGCCACCCGGTGAGATAGGCGGGGGCGCTAGAGCCCTTGGGGGAAGGTGATCTGCTCCGGTCCGACCAGCGGGGTGCCCACCTCCAGCTGGATCTGGGCGTGCGCGGTGAGCGGGATGTCCCGCGGGTCGCCCTTGAACACCTGGCCGTTGTAGAGCGCCACCACGTGCCCGCTGGCCGGGCCGACCCGGCTGGCGCTCAGCGGCTGGCCCCGCTCGTCGAAGAAGTTGCCCAGGGTGTAGGTCCGCTGGACCGGCGACTCGATGTGGATGATGCCGTCGGCGGCGTGCGTGTGCAGCCAGTAGAAGCAGGTCCCCTGCTCGACGAACGAACCCGCCGCGGTCGTCTGGGCCTGCGCGCCGGGGATGCCGATGGCGGCCGGCACCGGCACCTGCTCGGGGCCGAGGCCACCCGCGGCCGGCGCCGCCACCCAGAACCCGCTGCTGCCGCTCCCGGTTGCTCTTCGACACGCTAGTTGAAACGGCGGGAACTAGCCGCTCGTTCCCACCGCCCCTGAGGTATCCGGGGCGGCGCTGGCGGCCGAGGTGGCCATCGCGGCGCCGACGATGCCGGCGTCGTTGAGCAGCGTGGCGGGCACGATCTTGGCCCGGATCCCGGTCAGCCGCGGCACCCACTTCTCCGACTGCTTGCTGATCCCGCCGCCGACGATGATGAGGTGCGGGGACAGCAGCGCCTCGATGTGCTGGAGGTACACGTCGACCCGGCCGGCCCATTTGCCCCAGCTCAGGTCGCCGAGCTCCTTGGCCCGCTCGGACGCGCGCTTCTCGGCGTCGTGACCGCGGATCTCGATATGCCCGAACTCGGTGTTCGGCACCAGGATGCCCTGCGTGAACAGCGCGCTGCCGATCCCCGTCCCGAAGGTGAGCATCAGCACGGTGCCCCGCTGGCCGCGCCCGGCGCCGAAGGTCATCTCGGCCACCCCGGCCGCGTCGGCGTCGTTCAGGACCCGGACCTGGTTGCCGGTGGCCTTGGCGAACAGCGCACCCGCGTCGGTCCCGATCCAGGACGAGTCCAGGTTGGCGGCGGTCCTGGTCACGCCGTCGGTGACCACACCGGGGAAGGTGATGCCGACCGGTCCGGACCAGTTGAAGGCGGTGCTGAGCTGCTTTACCACATCGGCCACGGCGTCCGGCACGGCCGGCCGCGGGGTCAGGATCTTCTGCCGGGGGACGAGGAACTTGCCCGTGTCCACGTCCACGGGCGCGCCCTTGATACCGCTGCCGCCGATGTCGATGCCGAGTGCGTGCATGGGCCAAGCGTAGCGGTCAGCGGAAATCGACGGGGAAGTCGGGTAATATCGCGAGAGGGGCAGAACCTCTCTAGAGAGGATCCGGCGGATGCGCTGGTATTACAAGCTTTTCGCCATCGTGGGTGGCCTGGTCATCGGATTCATAGTGATCAGCGCGGTCGTCGGCGCAGTGGTCGGCTTGGTTTTCGGCCTGCTGATAAAGCTGGTGATCGCCGCGCTCGTGGTGGGCGGGATCGCGCTGGCCATCCAGCGTGCACGTTCGCGCAGGCAGGTCTCGGACCGGCAGCCCGAGCGCGAGATCCGCGAGCCCGGCCACCGGGAGTACAGCATGCCGCCGCCGCGGGTTGACGCGGAACCCGTGCGCGACACGCCCAAGCCGAACGTGGAGGATGACCTGGCCCGGCTGAAGCGGGAGATGGGCAGCTTAGCCGTATCCGCCTTACCAGCCCGCTCCGGCGAGCTTGCTCACCGCGGCCTCGGTGCCGTCCATCCGGACCCGGGCCGCGGTCCGGCGCCCCATCACCCACAGGGTGAGCTCGGCCGGGCTGCCCACCACGGTCACCGCCGGGGTGGCGTTCCTGGCCGTGATGCGGTAGGCGGGCCCGTCGCCGTGGCCGCCCTCGATGTCGTCACGGGCCAGTTCCACGCCGACCGGCGCCTTGCGGAGCATGAACCGCGCCAGCCGCAGCCGGTGCCAGAGCATGTCGGCCTCGCCGCGGCTGATCTCCCGCGGCTCCCAGCCGGGCGCGCCCCGCCTGACGTCCTCGTGGTGCACGAAGTACTCCACCGAGTTGGCCCGCTCGTCCACGCCGGGCAGCGCCATGACCGACAGCCGCGGCGGCCCGGAGCGGATCATGCGCACCAGGTCGGCAAAGGGGATCCGGTCCTTGAGCCGCTGCTGCACCCGGGCCGTGTACCCGGCCAGCGGGCCGCCTACCACCCCCGCCGCCGCGTCCGGGCGCCGCTCGCGCAGCACCAGGTGCGCGGCCAGGTCGACGGTGGTCCAGCCCTCGCACAGCGTCGGCGCGTCCGGGCCCGTCTTGTCGAGCAGCGCGCACAGCGCGCGGCGCTCGTCGGTGGCGTAGCTCACCTCCTGATCCTAGGCGCCGTTGCTACGCTGTCAGAAGTCCCTTCAGAAGGAGAGGAACGATGCTTGACCCTGCCATCGCGGCACGGCTGAAGCGAGACGCATCCGGCCTGGTCGCGGCGATCGCCCAGCAGTACGACACCGGCGAAGTGCTGATGCTCGGCTGGATGGACGACGAGGCGCTGCATCGCACCCTCACCACGGGCCGGTGCACCTACTGGTCCCGCAGCCGCCAGGAGTACTGGGTGAAGGGCGACACGTCCGGGCACTACCAGCGGGTCAAGTCGGTAGCGCTCGACTGCGACGGCGACGCCCTGGTGGTCAAGGTCGACCAGGTCGACGGGGCCTGCCACACCGGCGACCGGACCTGCTTCGACGCGGACGTGCTGCTGAAAGATGCGTAGGGAGTTCACCCTGGTGCTGCTGGCCGGGGCGGCCGGGGCCGGCCTGGTCGTGCTCGCCCTCCGCCAGGCGTGGGCCCACGCCGTCTTCACCCCGCCCAAGCCGCTGCCCGTCCAGGACATCCCCGTCACCGGGCAGCAGCTCGTCCCGCTGGCCGGGGCGCTCGGGCTGGCCGCGCTGGCCTGCCTGGCGGCCGTGATCGCCACCAGGTCGGTGATCAGGCGCGCCTTCGGCGTCCTGATGGCCGTGCTCGGCGCGGCCGCGGCGGTCGCCGCGGCCGCCGCGGTGCGCACGCCGGCGGTGCTGGCGGCCGCCCGGGCCAGCGCCCTGGACGGCCCGCTCGGCGGCTCGACGACCGGCGGCTCGTCCGCGGGCGGCGCGGTGCACGCGGTCGTCATCGCCGGGCCCGGCCAGGTGATCCTGGCGGGCGCCCCCTGGCGCGCGGCGGTGCTGGCCGGCGCGGCCGCGATCGTGCTGGCCGGCCTGGCCACCGCCTGGCGCGGCCCGCGCTGGCCCGCGATGGGCGTGCGGTTCGAGCGCCCGGGGCGGACAGCGCCCGCGCGACGTCCTGAAGCCGACTCCGCGACCATGTGGGAATCGCTGAGCCGCGATGTCGACCCCACGGTCGATGACGCCACCCGCGGGTAGGGCCGGGTCCCGCAGGCCCCGTTCGGTCCTGCTGGCCGAGCACGAGCCCGACGTCGCCGAGATGTCGGCCCGCTACCTGCGCCGGGACGGGCTGCTGGTGTGCCTGGTGACCACGCCGGAGCAGGCGCTGGCCCAGCTGACCGCGGAGCTGACCGGGGCCCAGGACGCCGCGGCCGGAGGCCTAGGCAAATCAGACGCCGCGGCCGGAGGCCTAGGCAAATCAGACGCCGCGGCCGGAGGCCTAGGCAAATCAGACGCCGCGGCCGGCCTCGACCTGACGGTGCTCGACCTGACCATGCCGGGCCTGGACCCGCGGCGCCTGCGCCGCGCGCTGCGGACCCCGGTCATCTTCCTGGCCGCCGGCCCGCAGGGGCCCAGACCGCGCGGCCTGGCCCGCGGGCCCGCGGGCCCGCGGCGCTGGCTGACCCGGCCGTTCGGCCCGCGCCAGCTGGTAGCGATGGCCCGCGACATGCTGGCCGAGGCACCGCAGGCGCCGGCCGGCCCGGACCAGGCCAGGTCGGACCGGGCGGCCGAACGGGTGGGCGGGACGCTCCGGCTCACCCCGGCCGAGTCAGCCATCTGGGCTGCCCTGCTCGCCCAGCCCGGGCGCGTGCTGTCCCGTCGTCAGCTGCTCGCCGCCGCGGGCCGTCAGTCGGCGGGCGACCGGGCCGCGGACGTGTATATCGCCCAGCTCCGGGCCAAGCTGGGGGCCGCCGGAGAGTCCGGCGCGATCAGGACGGTACGCGGTGCCGGCTACGTCGCCGACCCGTGACAAATCGGGACAGCGGCGCGGTTTCAGGGGGGTAGTCACGGCGGGCCCGGGGCGGCCGGGCTACCATCAGTGGCGCAACAGTACCGATTTGAGGGGACGAGCGAACCGCGTGAGTGTGCTCGACGAGATCCTCGACGGCGTGCGTGCCGATCTCGCCGAACGGCAGCGGCGCGTCTCTCTTGACGAGCTGAAGGAGATGGCGCGGCGAGCGCCGTCACCGCGAGACGCGATGGCCGGGCTGAAGGCGGAAGGCGTCAGCGTCATCGCCGAGGTCAAACGGGCCAGCCCGTCACGGGGCCAGCTGGCGGCCATCGACGACCCGGCCGCGCTGGCCGCGGAGTACGAGGCCGGCGGGGCCAAGGTGATCAGCGTGCTGACCGAGCAGCGGCGTTTCGGCGGCAGCCTGGACGACCTGGACGCGGTCCGCCGGGCCGTCCAGGTGCCGGTGCTGCGCAAGGACTTCGTGGTCAGCTCCTACCAGCTGTGGGAGGCGCGCGCGCACGGCGCCGACGTGGTGCTGCTGATCGTGGCCGCGCTCGAGCAGAGCGCCCTGGTCTCGCTGGTCGAGCGGGCGGTCTCGATCGGCCTGCTGCCGCTGGTGGAGGTGCACGCCGAGGCCGAGCTCGACCGGGCGCTGGACGCGGGCGCCACCGTCATCGGCGTCAACGCCCGTAACCTGGCCACCCTCAAGGTGGACCGCGGGATCTTCGGCCAGCTGGCGGGCCGGATCCCGGAAGGCATCGTCAAGGTCGCCGAGTCCGGCGTCCGCGGTCCCCGTGACCTGCTCGCCTACGCCGCCTCCGGCGCGGACGCCGTCCTGGTCGGCGAGAGCCTGGTCACCGGGAAGGACCCGCGCTGCGCCGTCGCCGACCTGGTGACCGCGGGGTCGCACCCCGCGCTACGAGGAGAACGAGGACAATGACCGAGACGGTCACGGCGTCCGGGCAGCACGCCCCGGCCGCCGAGCCTGATATTTCCCCGGTTCCCGACGCCGCGGGCCACTTCGTGGTCGGCGCGGTCGGGATCGCCGAGGAGGGCGGGGCCAGCGAGGCGCCCGGTGTCGCCTACGGCGGCCGGTTCGCGCCCGAGGCGCTGATACCGGCGCTGGACGAGCTGGCCGCCGCCTACGAGCAGGCGCGCAGGGACCCGGTCTTCCGGGCCGACCTCGACGGGCTGCTGCGCGGCTACGCCGCCCGGCCGACGCTGCTGTACCGGGCCGAGCGGTTCGGCCAGCAGGCCGGCGGCGCGACCGTGCTGCTCAAGCGCGAGGACCTCACCCACACCGGGTCGCACAAGATCAACAACGTGCTCGGCCAGGCGCTGCTGGCCCGGCGGATGGGCAAGACGCGGCTCATCGCGGAGACCGGGGCCGGCCAGCACGGCGTGGCCACCGCGACCGCGGCCGCGCTGCTCGGCCTGGACTGCGCCGTCTACATGGGCGAGGAGGACACCCGCAGGCAGGCGCTGAACGTCTCCCGGATGCGGATGCTGGGCGCCGAGGTATTCCCGGTCACCACCGGCACCCGGACGCTGAAGGACGCCATGAACGAGGCCTTCCGCGACTGGGTGACGTCGGTCGGGCACACCCACTACTGCATCGGCTCGGTCGGCGGGCCGCACCCGTTCCCGATGATGGTCAGGGACTTCCAGCGGGTGATCGGGCTGGAGGCCAGGGAGCAGGTGCTCGAGGCCACCGGACGGCTGCCGGACGCCGTGATCGCCTGCGTCGGCGGCGGCTCCAACGCCATCGGCATCTTCCACGCGTTCATCGGTGACGCGCAGGTCCGCCTGATCGGCTGCGAGGCCGGCGGCGACGGCGTGGACACCGGGCGGCACGCGGCCACGCTCACCGGCGGGTCACAGGGCGTGCTGCACGGCATGCGGACGTTCGTGCTGCAGGACGCCGACGGCCAGACCCTCGGCACCCACTCCATCTCGGCGGGCCTTGACTACCCGGGCGTCGGCCCCGAGCACGTCTGGCTGCAGGAGACCGGCCGGGCCGAGTACCGGGCGGTGACCGACGCCGAGGCGATGAACGCGTTCTCCGTGCTGTGCCGGACCGAGGGCATCATCCCGGCCATCGAGTCCGCGCACGCCCTGGCGGGCGCGCTCGAGGTCGGCCGCGAACTCGGCCCCGACGGGCTCATCGTGGTCAACCTGTCCGGCCGCGGCGACAAGGACGTGGACACCGCGTCGAAGTACTTCGGGATGTGAGCGACGTGACAAGCGCGGTTACGACAGCCTTCGGCAAGGCGGCCGCCGACGGCCGCGCCGCCCTGGTCGGCTACCTGCCAGCCGGGTTCCCCTCGGTCGAGGGGGCCATCGCGGCGGCCAAGGTCATGGCCGCCGCCGGGGCCGACGTGATCGAGATCGGCCTGCCCTACTCCGACCCGCTGATGGACGGCCCGGTGATCGCGGAGGCGGTGCAGCGCGCGCTGGCCGCCGGGACCCGGGTCGCCGACGTGCTCCGCACGGTCGAGGCGGTCGCCGCGACCGGCGTGGCCGTCCTGGTCATGACGTACTGGAATCCCGTGGACCGGTACGGCGTCCCCGCCTTCGCCCGCGACCTGGCCGCCGCGGGCGGCTCGGGGCTGATCACCCCCGACCTCACCGTCGAGGAGTCGGGCGCCTGGCTGGACGCCGCCGCCCGGCACAACCTGGACCGGGTGTTCCTGGTCGCGCCCAGTTCCACCGGCGAGCGGATCGCGCAGGTCACCCGGGCCTGCCGCGGCTTCGTCT
>Ga0335083_10004657_pt1 | contig 17429 bp, 11 predicted proteins | sample Lox_Sample_42_FD_206716 | JGI IMG/M metagenome (GOLD analysis project Ga0335083, IMG submission 206716) | Soil microbial communities from Loxahatchee National Wildlife Refuge, Florida, United States - Lox_Sample_4.2 | ecosystem: Environmental > Terrestrial > Soil > Wetlands | place: USA... | reverse complement strand
AGAAATACAAGCTCGTGGGCATGGCGAAGGAAAACTTTCCGGCCCTGCCGGTAATGCCCCACACGCTCGTTAAGATTTCTGCTCCAGTTCTCGAAAGCCTCATCGCCAAGACCAAGTTTGCGATCTCCATGGAGGAGTCGCGCTATACATTGAACGGCGGTCTCTTGATTCTGAAGCCGGATACCCTGGCGATGGTAGCCACGGATGGCCATCGCTTGGCGCTTGCCGAGACGGACCAGAAACTGGCTGGCTTAAACGGTGAAGTGAAGGTTCTCATTCCTAAAAAAGCGATGGACGAAGTTGAGAAACTCGCGAGCACGGCCGGATCAGATGCATCCATCGAATTCGCCAAGGATGAAAGCCATCTTTACTTCCAGATCGGCCATCGGCTCTTGATTTCACGAATTCTGACCGGGCAATTTCCAAATTATGAAGCAGTGCTTCCGCGCGACAATAACAAGACCGTGGTGCTAGAGCGCGCGGAACTGAGCGACGCCGTCCGCCGCGTGTCGCAACTCGCCGATCAGCGTTCGCACGCCGTCAAGCTGGCAGTTTCGAAAGAGGGCATTGAGATTTCCGCTTCGAGTCCGGAATATGGAGAGGCCAAAGAAAATATCGAGAAGGAATACAAGGGCGATGCCATCGCCATCGGTTTTAATTCCTCCTACATGCTCGATTTTCTAGCCGCTGCGGCCGACGGCCCGATCAGCATTGAGTTGAAGGACGAACAATCGGCCGGTCAGATGCGCCCTCTCGCCGACGAATCTTACCGCTATCGCTACATCATCATGCCCATGCGTATCTGACAAAAATGATTCACTCTATCGAGGCTCTCAGCTACCGCTGTCTCAAGTATGTTAAGCAGCGTCTGGGAAGTTTCCACCTACTCGTTGGGCCGAACGGGTCCGGTAAGAGCACGTTTTTAGACGTCATTTCCTTTCTCGCTGATCTTCTCATGCAAGGACCGGATTTTGCAGTTGAGGAGCGGGCTTCGAGTGGCAATCGTGTTGACGAACTTGTATGGAAACGCGAAACGTCGCGGTTCGAGCTCGCTCTAAATCTTCGAATACCAGATCAACTCCCTCGTCTCAACAGACAACACACCATTTGCAGGTATGAAGTTGCCATCGGGATTAGCGAGCAGGAGTCTGGCGCGAGCTTATTAGCTGAGAGCTTGGTGCTCATGGGCGAGGAAGAACTGCCTGTGCGGGAACAACGTTCACTTTTTCCTATTGAGCCAGTTCCACCCACTTCCATCCTATTGGGGGCGCAACCACAAAGGCGCAGATCAAGAACGATCCTAAAGAAGATCGAGTCATCCAGCAATGACTACTTTAAGAGCGAGATGACAAATTGGAATCTCCAATTCAGGTTCGGACCTTCGAAAACGGCACTGGCAAATCTTCCTGAGGATCCGACAAAGTTTCCTATCGCAACGTGGGCAAAGACAGCGCTCATGGGTGGAATACAAACGATCGCGCTGGATATTCGTAGGATGCGCGAACCGTCGCCAAAACGAAGCGGAAGATATCTGTGGCCTAACGGTTCGAATTTGGCAAGCGTGGTGCATCGTCTACGGAATAGGTCTCCAAAACTTTTTGAAGAGTGGGTCTCGCATGTCAGGACAATCCTGCCAGACCTTAAGGCCATAAACACTCGGGATAGACCTGAGGATCGACACGTTTACCTAACTCTTGCTTACGAGAACGGTGTGAGAGTTCCATCATGGCTCGTATCAGATGGAACTCTTCGTATGCTCGCCTTGACGGCGCTTCCCTATATTAAGCCTCACGATGACATCTACTTGATAGAAGAACCTGAAAATGGAGTCCATCCGAGAGCAGTGGAGGGGGTTTTTCAATCGCTCTCCTCTGTATACGATGCACAGGTTCTTGTTGCGACTCACTCTCCCGTCCTACTTAGGCTCGCGAAACCTGAACAGGTGTTATGTTTCGGTCGGACTCCGGGCGGGGCCACTGACGTTATTAGCGGGTCAGAGCATCCTCGCCTAAAGGACTGGCAGGGCGAGGTTGAAATAGGAGATCTTTTCGCAGCGGGTGTTCTCGGGTGACAGATCTAGTCATCCTCGCCGCAGACAGAAAGATGGAACAATCAGTGAGGGCCATCGTCGAACGAAGCGAGTCGACCGGCACGAGAGCGATTGTGGTTGATTCCCTATCACATCCGCAGCATGACGGCGGCGTGAGAAAAACAGCTCACCAGTACCTTAGGCCATACATTAGGACTCACAGCCACGCCCTTGTTTGTCTTGACCACGAAGGATGTGGCTCGGCCGATCCTCCAGACGAGCTCAGAGGCAAGATTCAGGGCAGTCTTGACGTTAATGGTTGGAGAGATCGGTCATCCGTAGTCGTTCTCTCGCCAGAACTAGAAATTTGGTTGTGGGCTCAGTCTCCAATCGTCGTTTCCGCAGTGGGATGGCGAAGTCCGACCAGACTTAGAACATGGCTCGTGGAGCGCGGCTACATGCACGAGGGAGCGCCTAAGCCGCATCGGCCTAAGGAAGCCCTCGAGGGAGCACTCCGCAAGGTAAACAAGGCCCTTTCGACGGCGGTCTATCTCGAAGTGGCTAAAAACGTCGGTTTCGCTGCCTGTACTGACCCCGAATTTCAAAGATTGCTCATTGTTTTACGCGCATGGTTCCCGAATGAGTGAACGTCGTTCTTTGGCTTGCAAGGTTCATCTAAGAAATCCGCAATACGCTGAAAAAGAAAGGCTTACTGCCCCTCGTCGGTTTCAATCACCCTTGTTAAACTTCTTAGGGTGGGGTAGAATTGTATTGCTGTCGATTCGCAGTACGGAAACCTCCAAATCGGCACGTCGGCCAAGTGACTTCGGCCCAGCAGATTAGCTTCGCGCCAGGAGCTATGGAGCCGGAAACTTGGAGATAAGAAGTCTTCGCCACGTCTCGCTGCGCGAGACGGGATGGAGCAGGAACCCTACGAGTTTCGTTCGCTTGCGAACGGAATCAAAGGGTAAGGCGACGTACGGAGCATTTCGCGAGCACGCCTTTCCTCGCTTCACAAAAGATTGAGAAAAGTATTCGAGCGCTGAGGCTCAACTCATAGCTCGGGGTCCGCCTTTGCGCGGTAAGAATTTCGTCAGGAGCCTACATGGGCGATAAGGAAGCGGTGACCGGAAAAGCTCCGGGTCATCAGTACGACGCAAAGTCAATCAAAGTCCTCGGCGGGCTCGAAGCCGTGCGACTGCGTCCCGCGATGTACATCGGTTCGACGGGCGACATGGGCTTGCACCATCTCGTTTGGGAAGTCGTGGACAACTCCGTCGACGAAGCGATGGCCGGCTATGCTGACGAAATCAACGTTACGGTGCACGCCGACGATTCGGTGACCGTGCTAGATAACGGTCGCGGAATCCCCGTGGATATGCACGCGACGGAAAAGAGGCCCGCTGCCGAAGTCGTGCTGACGGTGCTGCACGCTGGCGGAAAATTCGACAGCGAAACTTACAAGGTTTCCGGCGGCCTGCATGGCGTTGGCGTTTCCGTCGTGAATGCACTCTCGGACTGGCTGGAGCTGGAAATCTCGCGTGATGGAGCTGTTTGGGAGCAGTCCTACGAAAAAGGGAAGCCGGCTTCCAAACTGAAGCAGACTGGCAAGACGCGAAAAACCGGTACGAAAGTCACGTTCCATCCCGACCCATCCATTTTCGAGAAAACAAGCTTTAGCTTTGACACGCTTTCGCAACGCTTGCGCGAGCTGGCATTCCTCAACAAAGGTTTGAAGATCACCCTGACCGATGAACGTTCCGAGAAAAACGCGGAATTCCGATTCACCGGCGGAATCGCCGAGTTTGTGAAACACCTCAACCGCGGCAAAGAGACTCTGCACGATTCACCGATCTACATGGAAGGCAAGCGCGGCAGCGTGGAAATCGAAATCGCGCTGCAATACAACGATACCTACGGCGAAAATATATTTGCTTTTGCAAACACCATCAATACCGTCGACGGCGGAACGCACCTTTCCGGTTTTCGTTCGGCTTTAACCCGCACCATCAACAACTTCGCATCGTCCGCGGGAATGTTGAAGGAGCAGAAGGACGAAGTGACCATCACCGGTGACGACGTTCGCGAAGGCCTCGTGGCGGTCGTCTCCGTTCGTCTGCCGCAGCCGCAATTTGAAGGGCAAACCAAGGGCAAACTTAATAGCGACATCAAGGGCGACGTCGAGCAACTCGTGAACGAAAAGCTCGGCGAATGGTTCGACAAACATTCCACTGTGGCTCGCCGCATCATCGGCAAGTGCATCGACGCGGCGCGCGCCCGCGAGGCCGCTCGCAAAGCGCGCGAATTGACGCGGCGCAAGTCCGCCATGGATTCAAGCGGCTTGCCTGGCAAGCTCGCTGATTGCCAGGAGCGCGACCCGTCGCGTTGCGAACTGTTCGTAGTTGAGGGCGAATCCGCTGGCGGGTCGGCGAAAATGGGCCGCGACCGCAAGTACCAGGCGATCCTGCCGCTCAAAGGCAAAATCCTTAACGTCGAAAAAGCCCGCTACGACAAGATGCTTGGACACGAAGAAATTCGCGCGATCATCACGGCGCTCGGCACCGGGATCGGCAAGGACGATTTCGACGCGGGCAAGCTCCGCTATCACAAAGTGATTCTCATGACTGACGCGGATGTCGACGGCTCGCATATCCGTACCCTCCTACTGACCTTTTTCTTCCGCCACATGAAGGAGCTGATCGAACGCGGGCACATATACATCGCGCAGCCGCCTCTCTATCGCGTGAAACGCGGGAAAAGCGAACGCTATATCCGCGACGAGCGCGAATTTGCGCACGAACTGATGAAGCGCGCCACGGAAGACCACGTCGTCAAAGCCAAAGAGGGCGTATCGCTCGAAGGCGCCAGCCTCACAAAATTTTTGCTGAACGTCCAGGAATTCGAAGCCGCTTCCGCGAAACTGGGCCGGCGTTTGCGCGAACAAGGTCTGGTCGAATTGCTTTCTGAAAGCGGCCTCGAAAAGAAAACGGATTTCGAGGACAAGAAAGCTCTGGAAAAGCTTCTGAAAGAGATCGAAAAAGCGAAGCTCAAGCTCGAAGGCAAAGTGGCGTTCGACGAAGAGCACAGCCTCTACGAAATCCAGTTTGGGCCACCGCACAACCAGAAAGTGAACTGGGCATTGGCGTCGACGGCCGATTACAAGCGGCTTCGTGCGCTCGCCAAGCAGATCGAGGAATTCAACAAGCCGCCCTTTACCGTAGCGCGTAACGGCGACAAAGCCACCAAAGAAAACGTGCACGATGTGCTGAACTATGTCGTGGAAGACGCAAAGAAAGATTTTACGATCACGCGATTCAAGGGCTTGGGCGAAATGAACGCCGAGCAACTTTGGGAAACCACGATGAACGCGGAAACGCGTACTCTGCTGCAAGTGAAACTTGAGGACGCCGTGGCCGCCGAAGATATTTTTACGACCCTGATGGGCGAAAACGTCGAGGCCCGCCGCAAGTTCATCGAGGAAAACGCCCTCGAAGTCGTGAACCTGGATATTTAGTCCGGCTTCCATGTTTTACCAATTGGGCTGGACAACATTGCCGGGGCTGCGTGGATTGAGCGTGAGCGAATTTCGCGCGGCGGCAACGAACTCGCCCGACAATGAACGAGGCGTTGCCATCGAGTTGTCCAGTGACGCGGAGCGCGAAGAATTCTTGGTGCAACTTGAAGAACATTTCGCGCCGCGGCGCTATACAAACGCAGCGGACGCTTTCGATTCAGTAAAGGACTGGGTATTGGAGCGAGCGAGTGAGGGAAAGGCAGATTTATGAGCAAGACGAGTGACGTAAGCGTCCGAGTCCTAAAGCACAGCCCCGAAGTCCTCAGGCAGTCCAAGGATGAAGAATATGCCTACTGGCAGAGCCGGTCGCCGCTCGAGCGCATGGTAGCCACACAGGAACTCAGCTTTGCTTTCTTCGAGGGGAGCGGCAATGAAGCTGAAATTAGACAGCAATTTTTGCGATCTCCTGTCTGCCTTCCGCGCTCGTAGTGTGAGGTATCTGATTATCGGAGGCTGGGCCGTCAGCGTTCATGCCCAGCCTCGTGCCACGCAGGATATCGATATTTTTGTGAGCTCTGATCGAGGCAACATTGATGCGTTATATGAGGCGTTGATTCGATTCGGAGCTCCGCTTAAGAATATGGACAAGAGCCGATTTCTGGAGCCAGAGACTTTTTTCAGGATTGGTGCACCGCCCTGCCAAGTAGATATTTTTCCGGGAATTCCCGGGGTGCAATTTGAGACGTGTTGGGGAAACCGCGTCGAAGTTCTCGTGGATGAGAAACACGGTCTGTACGCGAATTTTATTTCGGCCGAAGAACTGATCGCCGCAAAAATCGCAAGTGGAAGAGAGCAGGACCTTGCGGATGTGCAGGCCATTAGAAGGGCTCAGCAGCATCAGTCGAAGGTCTAAGAACGTCGGAGCGAGGGGAAATGGCGGACGAAACAAACAAGTCGGTGCTACTGCCGGTCGATATCGAAGCCGAGATGAAGAAGTCCTACCTCGACTATTCGATGAGCGTGATTATCGCGCGCGCGCTACCCGATGTGCGCGACGGCCTCAAGCCCGTGCAGCGCCGCATCCTAGTGGCCATGAATGACCTCGGCCTCGCCTCGAACCGCGGCTATCGCAAATGCGCGAAAATTTGCGGCGACACTTCTGGCAATTACCATCCCCATGGGGAAGCCGTCATCTACCCCGCCCTGGTCCGCCTCGCACAAGACTTCAACATGCGTTACCCGCTGATCGACGGACAGGGGAATTTTGGCTCTGTCGATGGCGATCCTCCGGCGGCCATGCGGTACACAGAGGCGCGCCTCGCCAAACTTAGCGAAGACATTCTCGCCGACCTCGAAAAAGAAACCGTCGATTTCGTCCCCAACTTTGACCAGACGCGCGAAGAACCTTTTGTCCTACCCTCGAGAATCCCGAATCTACTCGTCAACGGCGCCAGCGGCATCGCTGTCGGCATGGCCACCAATATTCCGCCGCACAATTTGCGCGAAATCGTCGAAGCCGCGATCTTGCTCCTCGACAAACCGGATACGCCTTTGAGAGAGATCATGAAGATCGTGCCCGGCCCCGATTTTCCCACCGGCGCTTACATCGCGGGCCGCGAAGGCATCGAAGCTGCCTACAAAACGGGTCGCGGCAGCTTTATGATGCGGGCCAAAGCTGCCATCGAAGACGTCGGCAAAGACCGTGAAAACATCGTGGTCACCGAAATTCCTTATCAGGTGAACAAATCGAAGCTCATCGAGCGCATCGCCGAGCTCGTCCAAAACAAGAAAATCGAAGGCATCGCCGATGTCCGCGACGAATCTTCCCGCGAAGGCATGCGCGTCGTCATCGAGATCAAGCGCGGCGAAGAATCGCAGCTCATCCTCAACAATCTTTTCAAGCACACCCAGATGCAGGAATCGTTCGGCATGATTCTGCTCGCCATCGTGGGCGGCCAGCCGCGTGAGCTGGGCCTGATTCCGCTGATCAAGCTGTTCCTCGAGCACCGCCGCGACGTCGTCATTCGTCGCACGCGCTACGAACTTCGCAAAGCCGAAGAGCGCGAGCACATTCTCGTCGGCTACCAGGTCGCGCTCGACCATCTCGACACCGTCATCCGCATCATTCGCGGCTCCTCAAGCCGCGCGGAAGCCAAGCAGAACCTGCTCAACTATTTTTCTGAGCAGGACGTCACCATCACCGAGAACGGAAAACCCCGCAAAATCGATGGCGTCAAGCTCGACGGCAGAAAGTATCGCGTCGCCGGGCTCGAAGGTGAACTCACACGCTCCGTCTCAGAGGGCCTTACGCCCAGTCAAGTGGACGCCATTCTCGAATTGCAATTGCATCGCCTCACGCAGCTCTCCGTTGACGAAATCCTCAAGGAATTGAAGTCCATCCGCGAGCACATCGCCGAGCTGAGGGAAATTCTTTCCAGCGAGAAAAAGCTGAAGCAGGTTATCACCGCCGAGTTGCGCGAAGTCCAAAAAGCCTATGGCGACGACCGCCGCACGCAGATTGTCGACAAAGTCGACGAAATCAAGCTCGAAGACCTGATCGCCGACACCGACATGCTCATCACCATCAGCCACGCCGGCTACATCAAGCGCACGGCCGCCGACACCTACCGGCACCAGTCGCGCGGCGGCAAAGGCCGCATCGGTGCCCGCACCAAGGAAGAAGATTTCGTCGAGCACCTCTTCATTGCGTCGGCCCACAGCTACATTTTGCTTTTCACCTCGAAAGGCCGCGTCTATTGGCTCAAAGTCTACGAGTTGCCGGAAGCCGCCGCGGCCACGCGCGGCAAGGCCATCTCCAGCCTCGTAAAATTCCAGGAAGACGAAAAGTTGACCGCTCTCGTCGCCGCGCAAAACCTCGAAGAAGAAGGCCGGTTCGTCTTTATGGCCACGAAGAGCGGCACGGTGAAGAAATCTGCGATCGTGGAATTCTCAAATCCGCGTTCCACAGGAATTATCGCTATCAATCTCGACGGCAAAGATGAGCTCATCGGCGCGAAGCTTACCGACGGCAAGCAAATGATCTTCCTCGCCAGCCACGAAGGCCAGGCCATCCTCTTCCGCGAAACCGAAGTGCGGCCAATGGGCCGCAACGCCGGCGGCGTGAACGGCATGGATCTCGATAAGGAAGATTACGTCGTCAGCATGGACGCCGTTCAGCCCGACTTCGAGATCATCGCCAAGGAGCACAAAGTCACGACTCAGAATCTCGAGGAACTCGAAAACGAGCAGATCAAGGACTCTCTCGTCACGCTCATGCTCACGGTCGCCGAAAAAGGCTTTGGCAAGCGCACTCCGCTCGCGGAATACCGCATCACCTCGCGCGGCGGCAAGGGCGTCGTGAACATGAAGACCACGGACCGCAACGGTTCCGTCGTGGCCACTCTGCAAGTCACAGAAGAATCCGACGTCATGATCATTACCCACGATGGCAAAGTGATTCGCGTTCACGCCAGCGAGATTCGCGAAGCCGGTCGCTCGACCCAGGGCGTGCGACTCCTGCGCCTCGAAGAAGGCGATTCCGTCGCGGCCGCAGCCGTGCTTCAGGAAGAGCAGGAAGAAGAAAAGAAGTAGCCGGATCTCCGCCTTTGCGAGCGCGCTGCCTCTGTGGAGGCGCGGATGGTGCGCCCCTACAACATCCGCCTGATAATGTTAGAATTCTTTCCCTTATGAAAATCACGCGACGATTATTTGTCCTGTTACTTGTTCTTTCCACTCCCGGCCTTCTGTTTTCTCAGGCGAAAACCACGGAAAAACCAGCAGCAAAGGGCCAATACATCGCCTACGTCGGGACGTACACCACAAAGACCAATAGCAAGGGCATCTACGCCTACCGCTTCGATCCGGCGAAGGGCCGCTTGACGCCCATCGGTGTAGCAGCGGAAGCGACTGATCCCTCCTTCCTGGCCGTGCATCCCAACGGCAAGTTTCTCTACGCCGTGAATGAAATCGGCAATTTCAACGGCGAAGTCAGCGGCGCGGTGAGCGCCTTCTCTATCGACGCGAAGACCGGTTCGCTCAAATTCTTGAATCAAGTTCCAACGCGCGGCGCCGGCCCTTGTTACATTTCGGTCGACAAGACTGGCGCCTACGTTCTCGTCGCGAACTACGACAGCGGCAGCATCGCGTCTTTTCCCGTCCACTTTGATGGGAGTCTTGGGACAGCGAGCGGATTCGTCCAGCATTCCGGTTCCGGCCCGAACAAAGAACGCCAGGAAGGCCCACACGCTCACTGGATTGGCACTTCGCCCGACAATCGTTTCGCGCTCGCCGTCGATCTGGGTCTCGATCAGGTGATCGTATATGGTTTCGATGGCAGCAGCGGAGTCTTCACCCCGCTTCTCTCCGGATTTGCGAAAGTAAAGCCGGGCTCCGGTCCGCGCCATCTCGCATTTCATCCCAACGGGGAATTCGGGTACGTGGTCAGCGAAATGGCCTCGACGGTGACGGTTTTCTCCTATAAGGACAAGACCGGATCGTTTACGTCACCCTTGCAGACGATTTCCACTCTCCCCAGCGGTTTCTCCGGCAAGAACGACGCCGCGGAAATTGCCGTGTATCCCTCGGGAAAATTCCTCTACACCTCGAACCGTGGTCACGACAGCATCGCCGCTTTTGCAATCGATCAGAAGAAGGGAACGCTGAAGTCTTTAGGACAAGTTCTAACCGGCGGCAAAACGCCTCGCCATTTCGTCATCGATCCAACAGGCGCGTACCTGCTCGCCGAAAATCAGGAGTCGAACAACGTTGTCGTCTTCCACATCGACTCCGCTACGGGCAGTCTGACGCCGACGGGCCAGACGATCGAGGTGCCTTCGCCCGTGTGCATAACTTTTGTCGCCGCGGACTAGCTCCTGCGTTACAATCCGCCTTCCACTTTGTACCTTGGGGGAAACAAATGATGCGTACGACAGAAGTGCGTGTGCAAATCTTGCGCAGCCTGGCCCTGCTGCTTCTGCTCGGCCTGGCGGGCTCCGCGGCGCTGGGCGATGGCGAAACCGCGCCGGCACGCGATCCCAAGCAGCCCGTGGACGAGGCCTACACGGCGAAAATCCAAAAGTACACCACCGAGGCATACTTCACGTCGCCTCTCGTGAACTATCTGCCTGCCTCGAAAAATGTTCCAACACCCGAAGCCGTTCTCGGAGACGTCGCCGGTGCCCCCGGAATCCTCCCATACGCCGAGGACGTTTACAAATACATGCGCATGCTCGAAAAGGCCAGCCCGCGCGTGAAAGTCTTCTCCATTGGCAAGACGGAAGAAGGCCGCGAGATGATCGCCGTGGCGGTCTCTTCTCCTGAAAACTTGAAAAATCTTGAAGAGAACCGCGCTCGCCTCGCCAAGTTAGCCGACCCGCGCACGATCAAACTCGACGACGCGGAAGCCGACAAACTCGTCGCCCAAGCCGTTCCGGTCTACTACATCACCGGCACCATCCATTCGCCCGAAACCGGCGCGCCCACCGCGTTAATGGAACTGGCCTATCGCCTGGCCGTCGATGAGAGCCCGTACATCCGCGAAATCCGCGATGGCATGATCACGCTCATCACCCCGGTCGTCGAAGTCGACGGCCGCGATCGGATGGTGGACATCTATCACTGGCATCTTTCGCACCCAAAGGATTTTTATCCTCCGCTCATTTATTGGGGCAAATACGTCGCCCACGACAACAACCGCGACGCCATGGGCATGACGCTCAAGCTCACGCAAAACGTTTTGAACACTTACGTCGACTGGAAAGCCCAGGTTCTCCACGACTTGCACGAATCCGTGCCATATCTTTACGACAACACCGCCGGCGACGGCCCATTCAACGCCTGGGTCGATCCGATTCTCACTGACGAATGGGAAATGATCGGCTGGCGCAATGTCGCGGACATGACCAAGTTCGGCATGCCCGGCGTATTTACCCACGGCGTTTTCGACACATGGTCCCCGGGCTATTTGATGTTCATCGCCGCCATGCACAACGGCATCAGCCGTCTTTACGAAACCTTTGGCAATGGCGGCGCGGATACGCTTGAGCGCACTCTCGACCCGGACGAGTATGCGCGCACCTGGTACAAGCAAAATCCCCCGCTTCCGAAGACGCTCTGGTCACAGCGCGACAATAACAACTACGAAGAAACTGGCCTGCTCACCTCGCTGCATTATTTCAACGAAAACAAGCGGCTCTTCCTGAAGAATTTCTATCTGAAATCTAAGCGTTCCATTATGAAGCCGCACGAAGAAGGCCCGGCAGCGTACATCTTGCCTTCCGACGATCCCAGATTGGACTCGCAAGCCGAGCTCTTGCGCGTCCTGCAAAAGCAGGCGGTTGAAATTTCCCGCGCAACCTCCGCTTTCACCGTGACGTTGCCAGCGAAAAAATCCACAAAGCCTGGAAAGGAAGCGAAGGAAGAACAAACGAAGGACGAAAGGAAAGACGAGAATAAAGAAGCTCCAGCCACTACAACCCGCGAATTCCCCGCGGGCAGCTATATCATCCGCATGGACCAGCCCTACTCGCGCATCGCCGACGCGCTTCTCGATCACCAATATTGGAGCCCGGACGATCCACAGAAAACTCCTTACGACGACACCGGGTGGACCTTTGGCGAGCTGTTCGACGTCAAAGTGACTCGTGTTACCGATCCGAAAGTTCTCGATGCTCCGATGGAACTCGTCAAGGAAATCCACGCTCCCGCGGGAGTCAGCGGCGACGGAACTATTTTTGCGGTCGACAACAACGCCGAGCCCACGCTGGCCACGCTTCGCTACAAGCTCCGCGATGCTTCCATCGATGCGGCCGAGGAGCCATTCGAAAGCGGCGGGAAGAAGTTCGACCGCGGAACCTTCCTGATCCGCAACGTCAGCAGCCAGCAGCTCAGGGACGCGGTTTCCAGCCTCGGGCTGGAGGCGGTTTCCATCTCCGCGATGCCCACGGTCAAAACTCATCCGCTCCGCTCCGCGCGGGTGGCGCTGGTTCACACCTGGCTGAGCACCCAGGTGGAAGGCTGGTGGCGCATCGGCCTCGATAACCTCGGCATTCCTTACGACTACATCAGCACACAGACTGTCGCCAAAATCCCCGACCTCAATGCCAAATACGACGTCATCTTGTTTCCGCCCGTCGGTTTTTTCTCCGGCCCAACTCTCATCATCAACGGGCTCCCGAGCTCGTGGGGAAATCCGCTGCCGTGGAAAAATACGCCCGAGACACCCAATCTCGTCGGCAAGAACGACTCGACGGACGACATGCGCCCTGGCCTCGGCTGGGACGGTGTCGAGCATCTCCAATCCTTCGTCCAAAAAGGCGGCGTGCTCCTCACGGCAACCGACACTTCGCGCTTCGCTCTCGCCATCGGCCTTGCCGATGGCGTTAGCGTCGGCAACGGCCCGCGCATGAAAATTGTCGGCTCGGTCGTGAGCACCCGGCTCGTTGACGGCGCCAGCCCCATCGCTTACGGCTACGACGAAAAGCTCGCCGCCTATTGCGACAACGGCCCGATTTTCTCGGTCAGCAGCATTGTTGGCGCACGTGGCTTCCGCCGCTTGGGCGGCGAGATGCGCACGCGTCCCACTGGCCGCGGCACGATGAACGATCCCGATTTCGTCGTCGGACGCCCCGACGTACAGGCGCCCGAAGAACCTAAATCTGAAGTTTGGGAAGCGCAGCCGCTGACCGACGAGCAACTGCACAACAATTTCCGCGTCATTCCCCCCGCCGATCGCGCGCGCGTGATCTTCCGTTACGCGGACAGCAAGGATCTGCTCATTTCCGGCCTTGTCGAGGGCGGCGATGAAATCGCGCAGCATCCCGCGGTCGTGGATGTGCCCACCGGCCATGGCCACGTCGTGCTCTTCTCCATCAACCCCGTCTATCGCGGCGAAACCCGCGGGACGTACTCTCTCGTGCTCAACACCATCCTGAATTTTGACAACCTCAACGCCGGCCGCAAGCTCGACAAAAAATAAGCCGGCGTCTCAACGAGAACTGTCTCCCAGCGCTGTTCGCATTGGGCCCGCGGCGTGTCCCAGGCACGTGTTTTGCTGACAGACCTGGAACCCTCCATACTAAGGGACACTTTGCACGACTGGCGTTATACAATCGCGCCTTAATGCAAGGGGCTGCGGAGCTATGACGAATCCTGGGCATCATTTCGTGGCGGTTATTGGCGGCGCGATTTCCGGCTCGGTGGCGGCTGAGATTCTGGCGGATCACGGAATTCGGGTCGCCGTGTTCGAACAGAACACGCGGCCGTACGGCAAGATCGAAGACGGCTTGCCGCGCTGGCACGTCGAGCAACGCAAACAGGAATACGCACGAATCGACGCGCGCATGAAGCAGCCGAATGTGTCTTTCATCCCCTCTACCAGGCTTGGCCGGGATTTTAGTCTCCCCCAGCTTTTCGAGTGGGGCTTTTCCGCGGTGATTCTCGCGAATGGCGCCTGGCGCGACCGGGAATTGGGCGTGCCGGAAGCGGAGCAGTACGTCGGGAAAGGCCTCGTTTATCAAAATCCTTTTATCTACTGGTACAACCACAAAAACGAAAAAGACTATCTGGGACCGCGTTATGAAACGCCCGACGAAGCCCTGGTGGTGGGCGGAGGATTGGCGTCGATTGACGTGGTCAAGGTGCTACAGCTCGAAAACTACGAACGGGCTCTAAAGGCTCGTGGGATTCAGACGAGCATGCATGAGCTGGAAAAGGGTATTCCGGCGGTATGCAAAGCGCACGGCATCAAGCCGGAAGAGTTGGGGGTAAAGGGTTGCCTTTTAATTTATCGCCGCCGCGAACAGGATATGCCGTTGGCGCAACCACCAGACAACGCGACGCCCGAGCAAATCGCCAAAACGGAACAGGTTCGGCAGAAAATGTTGCGCCTCGCGCGCGACAAATACTTGTTTCGCTTCCAGGATCGCAGGCTGACGACGGGGATCATCGCCGAAAATGGACGGCTCACAGGTTTGAAGGTCGTTGAAACCAAAATTGAAGGCCGTAAGGCGGAACCCATGCCCGGCTCGGAACACGAACTCCGCGCCCCTCTCGTTGTGTCTTCGATCGGCTCGGTGCCGGAGAAACTTTCCGGAATCAACATGAGCGGGGAATACTATACATTCGCTGGCGAGGAACTGCCGCGGTACACCGGCATGGACCGCGTCTTCGGGGTCGGAAACGTAGTCACGGGACAGGGCAACATTCGTGTGTCGCTGGTGCACAGCCAGAAAGTGACTACCCGCGTGATAACTCTCCTGCAGGGCGATGGAATCTCGGACGCTTCCACCAGCGTAGAACAGCAAGTCGCGAGTGCGATGGACGCCATTGGGAAGCATATCGAAGTCATCCCACCGCTTTCAGATGACCAGATGACGAAGGTGGAGCGCCAAGTTCACGCCCTTCAGCAAAGAGTCGGCTTCACGTCCGACTACGACACCTGGATTGCCAAGGTGACTCCGCCCGATCTCGAATAGATCGCATTCCTTACAATTTGAATGCCTTTGCGGATTCCGAACCTTATCACGGACTCCCCTGCTCACTTTGTGCACAGCTGCGAACCCACGAGTTTCGATGAAGTTCGATCCGAGCGTCTCAATGCTATTTGGCCAGCATTGGCCCACACAGTTTAGTGGAAATTCGTTTAAGCTCGTCGAGATTGCTACAAGTCATTGATTTTTCGTCAAGCCAAACCTCCAAACCAGCGATCCATTTGTCCCTGTGCCCTCACAAAGTTGGAAACGGACCCAGTTCCGTTTTTCCGGCGAAATTGGGACTTTTCAGCGGTATTGGAGTAGAATCCCGCGCACTATGCCCAAGCGCAAAACCGCGAAGAAGTTAGCCCGTCCCCACAAATCCCGCTCGGCCACGGTCGCCAAGCTCCCAAAAGACGCGGTGACGCTCATCGTGCTTCTTCGTCCACGCGACGGCCAGGAAATCCTCCTCGAAGCCGAACTGCGCGCCCTCGTCGGCCCCACGCGCAAAGAAGAAGGCTGCCTCACCTACGACCTGCACCGTTCCGCCGACGGCCCAAACGCCCTCCTGCTTCACGAAGTATGGGCCAGCCGCGAAGCTCATTCCCGCCACACCACCACGCCGCACTTCCTCCGCTGGAATGCCCGAAAGGACGCCCTCCTCGCCTCGCGCGACGTCACCTTTTGGAAGCAAGTCTTATAGCCTTGACAATGAAAGTCCGTTAGTCCGGCGGCGGCGCGACGTAGTATCCCGGCCTCGCACGAACTTTCAAGTCCCTCCGATCCAGTTCCACCTTGATTTCGTGGTAGCCAAACTGATCCGTATCGTTCGGTATGTAACTGACAGTGTATTGCGCGTGCAGTTCGCCGCCGATTTCATCGATCGCCTTTTCAATCGAGCGGTCCTTGAAGGTGGAATAATACGCTCCCCCGGTGCCTACAGTCGCCACTTCTAGCGGCCGGTCTTTCACTTCTCCATCGATGTGCTGCACTGCCCATTTCGCGATTCCCAGCAGATCGGCTCCGCCACCCTGGCTTGCTGCCTGGACCGCCGGAGTTGGCGCCGTTCCCGGAGGCGTCGGAAGCGTCGAAATCCCGGGCGGAGCGATTGGACTTGGCGTGTTGCCCCGTTGCTGGTGGAATTCCGCGCGCGTGGTGGAAAGCCCCACAGTGTAAATCGTCACGTTCGCAAGCTGCGCCTTCCGCAGTACTTCGCCGAGCTTCGTTTCGCTTCCCGTATCCATGGCCTCGGACATCACTAATAGCACGCGGCGTCTCCCAGGCTTATCCCCCTTCGGCTGCGGCCTGTCGCTCAGCATCTCCACGCCCACGGCCATGGCATCGTAGAGCCTCAATCCGGATGTTCCCGTCTGCAACTGCGCGACGGTGTTCTCGATCGAATCTGAACTGCTCGTGAAGTCCTGCAGCTTGTCCACGGCGTCGTTGAAACCAACCACGGCTCCCTCGCCGTATTTCCCCATAACCGTCTGCGTAAACAGAATCCCGCTCTTGCGGATCGCCGGCAAAAGCGAGTCAATGCGCGAGCTGGTCTCGATTAAAATAACCACGGAGACAGGATCGCCCCCGACCTCAAAGTGCGAGATTTTCTGTTCGGCTCCGTTATCGGTAATCCTGAAATCCTTCGCCTCCAGGTTGTGCACCATTGCGCCTGACCGATTGCGCACGGTCACAGGCATATTCACCAGCGTCACGCCCACTTTTACCTTCGCCTGGTCCTCCGGCGGTGCTTGCTGCACCGGCTGGTCCGGCCTTGGAGCAATCGGGCCTACAGGCGCCTGCGCGCGCATCCCTACGGCTCCAGCGAGCAGTGTCAAGCACAGCGGCGCAAATTTCTTGATTGTTTCCATCATTCCGTCTCTCCGATCGAAGAGGCCCGTTTCCCGCTGTCTACGCAAGGAGTGTACTCAATTCGACGCACCCGCGCCGGAAGACGTTGCCGCGAACCTCCGCGATTCCTACAATGGTGGATTGCATCTTTCGGAGAGCACACCCATGTCCGCAGGACATCCCAAACTGAAGCCGCAGCACGCGCCGAAGGCGCCACATGAGGATCCCAAGTTCCTGGAGAGCACTCCCGCTCGACCCCTCCGCATCATGGCCGAGTATCTGCATCCTCTAGTGCAGCTCAAACGGGAAGGCATTGCCGATACCATCGTTATGTTCGGCTCCGCTCGCATCGAATCCCACGAAACGGCCCAGGCGCGCTGCACGCGGCTGAAAAACGAAAACCTGAGAAAACTTTCCAAGGCAGCGCAAGCCAGGCACCGCGCGGAAGTGCGCCATGCCAGGAGTCTCCTCGAAATGTCCCGCTATTACGAAGAAGCGCGGCAGCTCTCCCACAAGATCACCAACTGGTCTCTAACTCTCGGGCCCCGGCCCCGCCGTTTCGTCATCT
>Ga0335083_10004656_pt1 | contig 17434 bp, 17 predicted proteins | sample Lox_Sample_42_FD_206716 | JGI IMG/M metagenome (GOLD analysis project Ga0335083, IMG submission 206716) | Soil microbial communities from Loxahatchee National Wildlife Refuge, Florida, United States - Lox_Sample_4.2 | ecosystem: Environmental > Terrestrial > Soil > Wetlands | place: USA... | reverse complement strand
ACGGCCTGGATTCCCAGCACGTTGGCCCCGGTCCCACCGAAGACGAAGAAGGTCTCTGCGTCGGGACCGAAGTGCTCGCGGAAGCGCTCCCGGGCGGCGTCGGTATAGGGATCGTCGCCGTAGGCGGCAACGTGGCCCTGATTGGCGCGGGCGATCGCGGCCAGGATCTCGGGATGGGCGCCGGCGTTGTTGTCGCTGGCGAAGTGGCGTCGCGGCGCAGACGCGGAACTCGCCTCCATGGCAGTCACGCGAAGAGCACCGGCAGTCGAGCCGGCTCGATGGTCACCTCGAGGCGGGAACCGAGAGTTCGCACCTCGCCGTCCAAATGGGCGAGCAGGGGGCCGTCGAGCGACTCGATGGTCAGGCGGTCGGTCTTGAAGCACCGGACCTGCCGCAACCGGGTGTGCCACCCCAGCATGACCAGGGGGAGTCGAGTGAGGAACTCGAAGAGTGAGAGACTCCGCACCAGGCAGACGTCGAACAATCCATCGTCGGGGCTCGCGCCGGGGTTGATGCGGAAGCCGCCTCCGACCACGCCACCGATGCCGACTTCGATCACGAGCACGACCTCCTCGACCCCTTCCCGCGCCGTAACCAAGCGAATCCGTAGCGGTTTGAAGGAACCGTAGGCTTGGGCCACCGCGAGCAGGTAAGCCGGCGGTCCGCGGAGCCGCATCCCATTGACCCGTCGAGCGACCTCGGCATCGAACCCCACCCCAGCGGAGTTCACGAAGTATTCGCTGGCAATGCGACCAACGTCCAGGGTTCGGACCCGTCCGCTACGGAGCCGGGACGCGGCCTGCTCGATCCCGAGTCCAGTGGTGCCGGTGAGCTTGGCGTAATCGTTTCCCGTCCCCACGGGGAGAACGCCCAAGGCTGGGAGTGGAGTGGTGCGGGCGGTCAGGATCCCGTTGGCCGCCTCATGCACGGCGCCATCCCCGCCCAGCACCAGGACCAGCTCCACTCCAGCCTCGGCGGCATGGCGGGCTCGGTCGACGCCATCGCCGGGGGCGGTGGTTTCCATGAGTGTGACATCGCTCCACGCCGAGCGACAGGCAGTGAGGGCCCGGTCCTTCAAGCGGCCGGCGCGACCACGCCCGGCGGCGGGATTGACGAGCAGGAGAGTTGTCGTCAAGGCGGGGGGAGGGTGGCGGGAGCGTGTGGGAATCGAACCCACCGGAGCTGCCGAAGGCTTCTCCGTCGCGGTTTTGAAGACCGGCCGGACCACCAGGCCCGATCCACCCCCAACAAGAAAAGTACTGAGAACTGAGGACTGAGGACTGAGGGCCGATCCTCCCGCATCCTCAGACGGTCGCCACCAGGTCGATTTCTACTCGGGCGCCCCGGGGCAGAGCGGCGACGGCCACGGTGCTCCGCGCCGGCTTGTGGTCGCCGAAGATCTGACCGTAGACCTCGTTCATCGCGTTGAAATCGGCCATGTCCACCAGGAAGACCGTGGTCTTGACCACCCGCGAGAGGTCGCTGCCCGCTGCTTCGAGCACCGCCTTCAGGTTGGCGAGCACCCGCGCGGTCTGGTCCTTGATCCCTCCCCGGAGGAGCTCCCCGCTCGCGGGATCGAGGGCAATCTGGCCAGCGGTATAGACGAATCCATTCACCACAATGGCCTGGCAGTAGGGCCCGATCGCCCTGGGCGCCTGCTCGGTGGCGACGGGCCTCATCAGAAGAGTCCCTCGATGGTGCCGTCGGGGTGGACCCGGATGGCCTCGGCGGCCGGCGTCTTGCTCAGTCCCGGCATGGTCATGATCTCTCCGGCGAGCGCCACCACGAATCCGGCACCGGCCGAGGGATAGACGTCCCGCACCTGGAGGCGGTAACCCTGGGGGCGTCCCAGCTTAGTGGCGTCGTCGCTGAAGGAGTACTGGGTCTTGGCCATGCAGACCGGAGTTTGACCCAGTCCCATCTCCTCGCATTGGGCGATGGCCTTGTCGGCCGCGGCGCTGTAGTTGACGCCCGCCGCTCCGTAGATGCCGGTCGCAATGGCTTCGATCTTCTGTTTGATGGGGAGGGCGGCGTCGTACAGCGGTTTGAAGGCGCCCTTCTTCTCGTCCAGGACGGCCAGCACCTCCCGGCCGAGCTCTTCCCCACCTTCGCCACCCCGGGCCCAGACGTCGCTCAAGGCGGCGCGCGCGCCCCAACCCTTGCAGGCCTTGAGCACCAACTCCTGCTCCTCCTTGCTGTCGGAGAGGAACCGATTGAGGGCGACCACGACCGGCACGCCGAACTTCTGCACGTTCTTGACGTGGCCTTCGAGGTTGGCGAGGCCGCGCTCCAGCGCCGCCACGTCCGGAGTCCCCAGATTCTCCTTCTTCACGCCGCCATGCATCTTGAGCGCCCGAATCGTGGCCACGACCACCGCGGCCTCGGGACTGAGCCCACCGAAGCGGCATTTGATGTCGAAGAACTTCTCCGCGCCCAGATCCGCCCCGAACCCGGCTTCCGTGAGCGTGATGTCCGCCAGCGACAAGCCAAGCTTGGTGGCCACGATCGAGTTGCAGCCGTGGGCGATGTTGCCGAAGGGGCCGCCGTGGACCAGCGCCGGCCCGCCCTCCAGGGTCTGCACCAGGTTGGGCAGGATGGCGTCCTTGAGCAGCAAGGTCATCGCGCCGGCGGCCTTGAGGGCTCCGGCCGTGATCGGCTTCCGCTCGCGGGTGACGCCCACGATGATCCGCGAGATTCGTTTCTCCAGGTCGCTCAGGTCGCTGGCCAGGCAGAGGATGGCCATGATCTCGCTGCCTGGCACGATGACGAACCGCTCCTCGCGGGCCGGACCCCCGTTCATCCCGCCCAATCCCACGACGATCTGCCGGAGCGCCCGGTCGTTCATGTCGATGGTGCGCGGCCAGGTGATCCGCCGGGTATCGAGGCCCAGCGCGTTGCCGTGATGCAGGTGGTTGTCCAGCATCGCGGAGAGCAGATTGTGGGCCGAGGTGACGGCATGGAAGTCCCCGGTGAAGTGCAGATTGATCTCGTCCATGGGGACCACTTGAGCGTAGCCGCCACCGGCCGCGCCACCCTTCACGCCGAACACCGGACCCAATGACGGCTCGCGGATACAGAGAATGACCTTTTTCCCCAAGCGGCGCAGCGCCTGGGCGAGCCCCACCGTGACAGTCGACTTGCCCTCCCCGGCGGGGGTGGGATTGATCCCGGTCACCAGGACGAGTCGTCCCTTGGGTTTCCGCTTGGCCACCGCTTCGGCGCTGATCTTCGCCTTGTAGCGGCCATAGGGGAGAATCTCGTCAGGGCCGAGCCCTATCTCGGCCGCGACCTCGGCGATGGGCCGGAGCTTGGCGGCTTGCGCGATGGCAATGTCCGACGGGACCGTGTTCAAGTCGGGCTCCTTTCCGGCACTCCGATTCTCGATCCAAAGACGCGCGCCGCATTGGCACCCGTCACGGCGATCAACTCTTCGCTCGACAGCCCTCGTACCGCGGCCACCCGATCCGCGACGGCACGCACGTAGGCCGGCTCGTTCCGTTTCCCGCGGTAGGGCACCGGTGCCAGGTACGGGGCATCGGTCTCCACCAGCAGGCGGTCGAGGCGAACTTCGCGAATGGCCGCATCCAGCGCCCAATTCTTGAAAGTCACCATGCCGCTGAGGGAGACATAGTGGCCCAGGTCCAGGGCCGCCCGCAAGAGGCTCGGTCCGCTGCTGAAAGAATGAAGAATCGCTCGGGTTTGAGGGTGGTTGCGGAGGATCGCCGCCACGTCCTCATCCGCCTCCCGGGCGTGGATGACCGCCGGCTTGTCCAGCTCCGCTGCGAGGGCCAGCTGCGCCTCGAATGCGTGCCGTTGGGCCGGCCGGGGGGAATGATCGTAGTGGTAGTCGAGTCCGGTCTCGCCGATGGCGACCACCGACACGTTCCCGGCCACGCTGCGCTGCCACGCCGCCACGGTGGCGTCGAACCCGGCCGCATCGTGCGGATGGATGCCCACGGTGGCCGAGAGACGGGGCTCGGTGGCCACCAAACGGAAGACCCGCTCGGCCGCCGCGCGCGACTCCCCAATGACCACGATGTGAGCGACACCGGTCGCCCAGGCCCGGCTCAGGACCTCGGTTCGGTCCTCGTCAAATGCACGATCGGCGAGGTGGCAGTGGGTGTCGACCAGCATGCGTCAGCAGGGGCTGACCATCGCCTCGGGGCCCGCGCGCTGGTTGGCGCTAGGCAACCGGCTGGGCGCGCCCGCTCCGGGCCACCCCCGAGCCCTTCTTGGCCTTGAGTTGGTGCGCAACCGGGCCGGGCCAGCGCTGCTCGATCCACATCAGCACGGACGGGGCGATATACATCGAGGAAAAGATCCCGGTGAACACGCCGAAGAACATGACTAACGCGAAGGGCCGGATGACCTCGCCGCCGAAGATGGCCAGGGTAAGCAAGGTGGAGAGTGACGTGCCGTGAGTCAGCACGGTCCGTGGGAGCGTCTCATTGATCGATCGATTCAGCAGACTCGGGAAGTCCCGGGCCATTCCCCGCCTGGCGTTCTCCCGGACCCGGTCGAAGATGATGATCGTCTCGTTGAGCGAAAGGCCGAGCACCGAGAGAACGCCGCCAACGACCACGAGGCTCACCTCGAAATGCATCAAGCTGATGTAGATCACCGTTCCCAGTACGTCGTGCGCGGTGGCCGCGATGGCCGCCACGCCGAAGCGCCACTCGAAGCGAAAGGCCAGATACGCCAGAATGAAGAAGAATGAAAGGAAGATCGCGAGAAGCGCCTTCTGTCTGAGCTCACCGCCCACCTTAGGACCCACCGCCTCGGTCCTGACGATGGTGTACTGACCAGCCCCGAGGACGTGGTCTAGCGCCTGGCGGACAGCCCGGGTGGTCGCCTCAGTGTCATCGGCGCTGGACCCCTGCTTGGCCGTGCGGGCCCGGATGATGAACTCCGCGGCGCTTCCGAAGCTCTGGATCTCCGCGCCGAGGACTCCAACCGCATCGAGGGCCGAGCGCACCGCCGCGGCGTCGGCAGGCGCTACCGCCTGAACCTGCACCAGAGTGCCGCCAGTGAACTCGATGCTGTAATTGAGCCCCCGCCTCATGAGCAACACGATCCCCGGAATGAAGAAGAGGGCCGTGAGCATATAGGCGTAGCGCCGGACGCCGACGAAATCGATCTGGGTGTTGCTGAAGAGTTTGCGCATGGGTTCAGATGCTCAGCGGTTCCGTGGGCGACCGCTGGGCCAGCCAGAGGAGAAAGAAGGTTCGCGTGATGAAGATCGCGGTCACCATGGAGGCGAGGGTCCCAATGATCAGCGTGACCGCGAAGCCACGAACCGGGCCAGTGCCGAACTGATAGAGGAAGCAGGCGGTCAAGACCGTGCAGACGTTCGAGTCTACGATGGCGTTCATCGCCCGGTGGAAGCCCTCGTCAACCGCCAAGCGGACGGACTTGCCCAGGGCCAGCTCCTCGCGAATACGCTCGAAAATCAGCACGTTGGCATCCACCGCCAGACCGATGGAGAGGACCAGCCCGGCCAGGCCCGGGAGCGTCAACGTCGCATTCAGCGTTGAGAGGGTGCCAAGGGTGATGAGGAAGTAAAAGAGAAGTCCGATCACCGCGAGGACCCCGCTGAAGGCATAGTACGAGATCATGATCAGCACGACCAGCACGGTCCCGACGATGCCCGCCGTGATACCTTCTCGGATGGAATCAGCGCCGAGGCTCGCCCCCACTTGCCGCTCCTCGACGATCTTGAGCGGCACCGGCAGGGCCCCGGCCCGCAGAGTGAGGGCGAGGTCCTGGGCTTCTTGGAGCGTCTTCCCCCCCAGGGTGATCTGCCCCCGCCGCTCGATCCGCGACTGGATCACCGGTGGCCGCCCCTGAACCCGGTCGTCCAGGAGGATCGCCATGTAGTCGCCGACGTGGCGCCCGGTGCCCTCCCCGAACTTCCGTCCCCCCGCGCGATCCAGCTCGAAGGTGACGATGGCGCCGGTGGTCACCGGATCGATCTCCGCCTTGGCGTTGACCAGACTGCTCCCGGTAATCATGGGCCGGTCTTCCAGCGCATAGAGCAGCTGGTACGACTGCACCCCGACGCTGATCGGCGCCGCCGACCAGCGGAGCGCCACGTCCCGAGGAAGGGTTCGTACCACGTCGGGGAGGTGGAGCAGACTGTCCACCCGCGGATAGGCCCCGACTGGCACCAGATATTCCCCCGGCATGGCGGCGCCCTGGGTCTGGATCAGCGAGCTGAGCACCCCACCGGAGACGGCAGTGGTGTCGGCCCCCTTCTTGGTAGTATCGCCCTGGAGGAGACGCTGGACCGCGGATTGGCCGCTCTTGGAGGTATCGGCCGTGATACCCGCGCTCCGGAGCACCCGATCCATGGCAGGGAGCGCCTTTTCCAGGGCCCCGGTCCGGTCGGTGATCCGGAACTCGAGGAAGGCGCTGCGCTGGACGATGGCCTTGGCGCGGCCGGGGTCGGTAATCCCGGCCAGCTCGACCACGATCCGGGAATCGCCCTGCTTCTGTACCAGGGGTTCGGTTACGCCGAACTCATCGATTCTCTTCCGGAGCACCTGGAGGGCCAGCTCGATGTCCTTCTTGGGATCGGCCGATACCCGGGTGGACTGGTCCAACTCCAAGCCGAGGTGCATGCCTCCCTGAAGATCGAGCCCCAGTTTGAGCGGGACCCGGACGATCGAGGTGTCGCGCATGATGCCATCGGCTCCGCGTTCCCGGATCGTGACCTTTCGGGGAAACAACGAGCCGAGACAGAGCACCCCCAGGAATGCGATGACGATGAGTCGGGACTTGACGTTTGCGAACATTGCGAGAGATCAGGCCTTTCCGACCCGGCCAGGGTTCGACTGATTGGCGGCGCGCTCGAGGATGCCGACCGCCTGCTCCCGATCGCGCTGCAGTTGTCTGACGAGCTCCTCCGGCGACGCGAAGCGCTGCACGTCCCGGATCCGCTCCACCCATTCCACCTTCACCCACTCTCCGTAGACGTCCTCGGAGAAATCGAACAGGTGCACCTCCACCGTTCGCCGGAGCTCGCCGAAGGTGGGCCGGGGTCCCTGGTTGAGCATTCCTCCGACTCGTCCCCCGCGCCATTCCACCCAGGCGGCGTAGACGCCGTCGGGCGGGAGCAGCTTGCGGGGTGAGAGACCGCCCAGGTTGATGGTCGGGATCCCCAGGGTCCGGCCTCTTCCCTCCCCGCGGGTGACCCGGCCGCTCACCGAGTAGCGACGTTCGAGCAGCCGTGCCGCGGTGCCCAGGTCTCCACCGGCCACCGCGCGCCGGATCTGGGTGCTGGAGACCGGATGCCCGGCGATCTCCACCGGGACCACTACGTCCACCGCGAATCCCAACGAGGCACCCAACCGGCGCAGCGTGCCGACATCGCCACTACGGCCCCGGCCGAAGCCATGGTCGTGGCCGATCACCAACTCCTTCATGCCGCAGCCCTGGAGCAGCACCTCTTCCACGAAACGCTCGGGGCTGTAACCGGCCAGCCGGTGGTCGAACCGCAGAAACACGGCGTAGTCCAGCTCGGTCTGGGCCAGGATCTCCCGCCGCTCCGGCGGCGTGGTCAGGAGCAGCGGCGCGGCCTGGGGATTCACCACCTCGAGCGGATGCGGCTCGAAGGTGACCAGGACACTTTTCCGTCCCGCCGCTCGGGCGCGCCCGGCGATCTCCCGGAGCACGGCCAGGTGTCCAAGGTGCACCCCATCGAAGGTGCCCACCGTTACCACGCTGCCGTTGGCCAGAGGCGGAAAATGAAACATCAGGCCCCCTCCAGCACCACGCGCGGCTGGATCCCGCCGGCCTCGCGATCACCCACCGCCACCAGTTCATGCTCGAAGGTGAGCGCCACCGGCCCGGGTGGCCCCTCTCCGCGCCGGACCAGGCGACCCTGGCGGACGGCGCGCGCCTCCTCGGCGTCGAGCGGGAGTACGGGGAGATGCGCCAACACCGCCAGCGGAGAGAGCAGTGGTGTCGTCGGCTCCAGGCGATCCAGCGGGACCGCCGCCTCTACCCGCAATCCGCCGATCGACTCCCGCCGCAGGGCGGTCAGATGGGCTCCGGTCTCCAACCGTTCTCCCAGGTCCCGGGCCAGCGCTCGCACGTAGGTTCCGGCGCTCACCGTGGCCCGGAACTCGAGATCGGGAGGGGCCAGGCTGAGCAACTCCACCCGGTGCACCGTCACCGGGACCTCGGCCAGCGCCACCGCTTCGCCGCGTCGCGCCCGCCGGTAGCTTCGTTCCCCGGCCACTTTCTTGGCCGAGAATACTGGTGGACGCTGCATCCCCCGCCCCACGAACTCCTCCAAGGCTGCCCGCACCCGAGCCTCGGATACCGAAGCGGCCTTCCCCTCCTGCACGGCGATCACCTCCCCGGTTGGATCGTCGGTGCTGGTCTGCACTCCCAGTCGCACCGTGGCCCAGTAGGTCTTGGGCAGCGCTTCGACGAAGCGAGCGAGCCGGGTGGCCGTTCCTACCAGCACCACCAGCAGTCCGGTGGCGAAGGGGTCGAGCGTTCCGGTGTGTCCGACCGCCCGGGTGCCATAGACGCGCCGGACCCGCGCCACCACATCGTGCGACGTGGGGCCGGCCGGCTTGTCGATCAGCAACGCCCCGTTCAGTCGTGGCTCTCCCGCCGGAGATCAGCGAGCAGCTCCTCGATCCGCGCGGCGTGCTCGAGTCCGCGATCGAGCTCGAACCGGAGCTCGGGCACCGTCCGGGTGCGCAGAGCCTTGGTGAGCTTGGCGCGCAGGTAGCCGGCCGCGCTGGCCAATCCCTCGAGCGCCTTCTCCTTGTCGGCGTCTTCTCCCATGACGCTGACGCGGACCAGGGCGTGGCTCAGGTCGCTGCTCACGCTGACCCCGGTCACCGTCACGAATCCGACGCGGGGGTCACGCACCTCGCTCACCAGCGCGTCGGCAATCACCTGGCGCACCGTCTCGGCCACCTGTTCCTGCCGCCGGGAGGAGCCTTTCACAGGAACGAAACCTGGGTGTCCACCACCCGGACCCCGTCGGCCGCTTCCACCATCTGATCGGCCGACCGCAGGGTCTCTTCCGCCACTCGCCGGTCGCTCCCCACGGTCGCGCACGCGATCTCGGTGCGTTGCCAGAGGTCCTGGTGATCGGTTTCGGAGACCGCCACGTTGAACGACCGACGGAGGCCCTGCTTCAGGGACTGCAGGATCGAGCGCTTGTCCTTGAGCGACTGGCACCCCGGCAGGTGCAGGTCCCAGGTCTGAACCGCGATGATCATGGCGTTGTCCCCGCCCCGCCCGCGCGGTGCCGGCCTATTCCCTCTCCCCTGCGGCGGAGGAGGCCAAGGTGCGCTTCACCTCTTCGAGGCGGAAGGCCTCGATCACGTCGCCGACCTTGAGATCGTTGAAGTTCTCGACGCCGATCCCGCATTCGAGTCCTTCCCGGACTTCTCTGACATCGTCCTTGAAGCGGCGGAGACTGGCCAGCCCCCCGGTATAGATCGGGACGCCGTCGCGCACGACGCGCACTTTGGCGCTGCGGGAGATCACGCCGGCCTTGACCGAGCACCCGGCGATGGTCCCCACCTTGCTGACCTTGAAGAGCTGGAGCACCACCGCTTCGCCGGTGACCGTCTCCTTCTCTTCCGGCTTGAGCATCCCTTCCAGGGCGCGCCGCACATCCTCGACCGCCTCGTAGATGATCCGATAGGTCCGCACGTCCACCTGTTCCCGCTCGGCGGCGGCACGGGCGTTGGTGTCGGGCCGCACGTGGAAGCCGAGGACGATCGCGCCGGAGGCCTTGGCGAGGAGGATGTCGCTCTCGGTGATGGCGCCCACGCCCCGGTGAATCACGTCCACCCGGACCTCGTTGGTGCTGAGCTGCGCCAGCGCGTCGGCCAGCGCTTCGGCAGGACCGCCCTGGTCGGCCTTGATGATGATCCGGAGCTGGCCGATCTGGCCTTCCTGCATCTGACGACTCAGGTCCTCGAGCGTCCCACCGCGAGTGGTCCGGCGATTCTGGGCCTCCCGCTCCAGCCGCTGGCGCTTCTGGGCGATCTCGCGCGCCTCCACCGCGTCCGCCACGACGGTGAAGCTGTCGCCGGCCAGCGGTACACCTTCGAATCCCAGCGCCTGCACCGGAATGGAGGGCCCCGCCTCGGAGACCGGACGGCCCCGCTCATCGAAGAGCGCGCGCACCCGGCCCGAGAACTTGCCGCAGATGAAGTTGTCGCCCACCCGGAGAGTGCCCTTCTGAACCAGAATCGTGGCCAGCGGTCCCTTGCCGGGATCGAGGGTAGCCTCCAGCACGGTGCCGGCCGCGGCGCGAGCGGGATTGGACTTTAGATCGAGCAGCTCGGCCTGGAGCAGGATCTGGTCGAGGAGAGCATCGACGTTGACACCCTTCTTGGCCGAAATGGCGGTCGAGAGAACGGTGCCGCCGAACTCCTCCAGCACCACCTGATGCTGGAGCAGGTCCTGCTTCACCTTGGCGACGTTCGCGGTCGGCAGGTCAATCTTGTTGATGGCGACGATCATCGGTACGCCGGCGTTCTTGGCGTGGCTGATCGCTTCCACCGTCTGGGGCATGACCTGGTCGTCGGCCGCGATCACCAGCACCACGATGTCGGTGACCTGCGCCCCGCGGGCCCGCATGGCGGTGAAGGCCTGGTGTCCGGGGGTGTCGAGGAAGGTGATGGCCCGACCATCGGGCAGGGTCACATGATAGGCGCCGATGTGCTGTGTGATACCGCCGGCCTCGCCGGCCACCACGGCCGCCTTCCGGATGTAGTCGAGTAACGACGTCTTTCCGTGGTCGACGTGACCCATCACGGTCACGACCGGCGGACGGGGCTTGAGCTCCTCGGCGGCCTCGGTCTCGACCGGCTCGGTGACCTGAGCGGCGTACTCCTCTTCCTTTACCGCCTGGAAGCCGAACTCGGAGGCAATCAGCTCGATCTGATCGAAGTCGAGCCGCTGGTTCACGGTGACCATGAGGCCCAGCTCCTTGAAGGCGAGCTGGACGATCTGCGACGCCGGCACCTTCATGAGGGTGGCCAGCTCGGAGACCGAGATGAACTCGTTGACCCGGATCCGGGTCTTCTCGCGCTCCCGCTCCTCGGCCTGGAGACCGGCCTGGACCTCGCGGAAGCTCGGCTCATCGGGCCGACCACGACCCTTCCGAGCACCACCGCGGAGACCCTGCAGGGTCTTGAGGATGTTGGCCTGTACCGCTTCCTGGTCGACCTGCGTCTTGCGCCCCTTCTTCCCGCGCTTCCGGGCGGCGCCCTTCTCGGCGTCGGGGCCGAAAACCCGGGTGCGCTCCTGCGTACCGGCGCCAGCGCCGGCGCCCGGCTGACGGGGTGGACCCGCGGGCGGCGTGCTGCTGCTGAAGACCGGCTTGGGTCCGCGTCCCGGGGGCCCTGACCAGGCTGGCCCACCGGGGGCAGCCGCGGGACGAGGAATCCGGCTGGGAATCATGGGAGCCCGCGTGGGAGGTGGCGGCAGCGGAGCCGGCTGGACGGCCTCTTCGACGGGAGCGGGCGGAAGATCCTTGAAGAGGGCGCGGGCGCGCTCATCGAGACTCAAGGTCGGGGCCGACTCGAGGAGCTCGGGAACGGGACGCTCCAACTCGAGCGCCAGCAGTTCGGCGGCGTTCTTCTCGGCCTGGGCCTGCGCCTCCGACTCGGCCACTTCGGCGGCGGTGCGGCGGCGCTTGCCGGGCTTGGACTCAACCACCACCGGTTCGGGCTCCGCCTTCGCCTTGACCGCCTTGCGGCGAGTCTTCTTGGGTTCCGGCTCGGCAGCGTGCTTCCGCTTTTCCCGCTCGTAGCGAACCCGGACCGCGGAAACCTGGTCGTTCTCCAGTGCCGACATGTGGCTGCGCACCACGATGTTCATGTCCTTGAGCATCGCGAGCAGCTGTTCGGCCGGCATGCCGAACTCAACCGCCAAATCGTGTACTCTCGTCTTGACCACTCAATCCTCCGTTAGCGCCATCTCCCCTGTACCCAGTATTCCCTCCGCCAATGCGCGGTCCAGCACTCCCACCACCTGTACCGCCGGCCGACCCAGGCGAGCCCCGATATCCTCGGCACTCGGGCCGGGGATCACGGGCACCCGGCGCGCGTTCGCGAGTCGCACCACCTTGTCGTGGGTGCGGGGGCTCGCGTCCAGGGCGACGACCAGACAGTGAATCCGGTCGGCCCGCAGGCCCGCTCTGACCGACTCGACCCCGACCGCCAGCGTGCGGGCCCGCTGGCCGAGGCCCAGAAGCCCCAGCACCCGCTCAGGCTGCGGGCGGGCTCTCCTCGGCGCCGGTTTCATCGGTCAACTCGGAGAGGAAGGTCATCAGCACGTCGGCAGACTCGGGCGTCATGCCCGGAATCTTGGACACTTCCTCGCGCTCGAGGTCCAGCACGTCGTTCAGGGTCTGATACCCCGCCGCGTTGAGGATCCCGATCAGCTCGGGGCTCAACCCCTGGAGCTCGGTGAGCGGCACCTGGGTAACCATCTCTTCCTCAGGCGGCAGCGGCGCGAACAGCGGGCCTTCCCCACCCCGCTCCAGCCACTCCCGGCTCGAGTAGAGATCGATCTTCCAGCCGGTGAGCTCGCTGGCCAGCCGGACGTTCTGCCCGTTGCGGCCGATGGCCAGTGAGAGCTGGTCCTCGTCCACGACGGCCTGGATGGTCTTGGTCTCCGGATCCGAGAAGACCTTGGCCACGCGGGCAGGAGCGAGGGCGAGCCGGGCGAACCGTTCCGGGTCCGGAGACCAGGGGACGATGTCGATCCGCTCCCCATTGAGCTCGTTCACGACCGCCTGTACCCGGGAACCCTTGAGCCCGACGCAGGCGCCAACCGGGTCGATGGCGTCGTCCCGGGAGACCACCGCGATCTTGGTCCGGCTGCCGACCTCTCGAGCCCAGGCGCGAAGCTCCACGATTCCCTGCTGGATCTCGGGCACTTCGAGCTTGAACAGGGCCTTCACGAACAACGGGTCACCGCGGGAGAGAATCAGCCGAGGACCCTTGGGAGTCTCTTCCAGCCGCTTGAGCACAGCCCGGACGGTGTCGCCCTGGTGGAAGTGCTCGCGGTGGTTCTGCTCGCGGTAGGGGATGATCGCTTCCGCCTCGCGGAACTTGTTCAGCATCAGCACGATCTTGCCGCGCTCGATCTGCTGCACTTCGCCGGAGAGCAGCTCGCCCACCTTGTTGGCGAACTCCTCGCGGATCCGGGTCCGCTCCCCTTCCCGCACCCGCTGGATGATGCGCTGCTTGGCGGCCTGGACGGCGAGCCGGCCGAATTCCGCAAAGGGCACATCCTCTTCGAGCATGTCGCCCACCGAGAACTCGGGATCCTCGTAGCGGGCGTCCTCCAGCGAGATCTGGGAGCCGGGGTCCTCGACGGTTTCGACCACCTGACGCAGGCGGACAACCCGAATGGTCCCCTTCAGGGGATCGAAATCGAGCTCGAACCGCACGCTGGGACCGTAGCGACGCATCAGCGCCGCCTGGATCCCGTCCCGCAAGAGATCGATCAGGTCGGACCGCTCGAGCTGCTTGGTGCTCGTGAGCTCCCGAATCGCTGCTAATACATCAGCCGATCCTGACATCACCACTCCATGACATGATAGGGGCCACCGCGTGGCCTGGGACCAAAGACGCCAAGTGCCAGGCAAGCCGTTGGCTGCCGACTGGCGCCCTCGTCACGTCAACTTGGACTTGGGGGGAGCTTAGGAAAAAAAATGTGGGGGAACTCCCCCACATCAGTCGGCCCGCCGTACACCTCCAAACTGCGGGCTAAGAATAGAATCCGCCCCGGGAATAGTCAATCTCCCCTGGCTTCGGTCAGACCGGATTCCCGCCCTCACCAGACTGGGGAATGCCGAGGTAGGCGACCATCCGGCCGTCGGTCCCCCGGGAGGCCCGGTGACTGTAGAACCGGGGCCGGTCGTGGGCAGAGCACCATTGTGATGTGGAAATGTCGGTAACTCCCAGGGCGAGAGCCTGCTCACCCAGATGCTGACGGAGATCCAGGTGCCAGGGTCCTCCACCCTTCGCCTCCAGACCGCAGCCGGTCATGACCTCGGCGCCGACCTCGTAGCATGGTCCGCAAATGGCTACCCCACAATGCATTACGAGATCGGCCGGGGCCACGCCACGGCTCTGGAGGAGATCGATGCCCCGGGTCAGGATCCCACCCACAGTCCCACGCCACCCGGCGTGGAGCAGGGCGACGACCCGTTGGCGAGGCGCCACCAGATAGATCGGGACGCAGTCGGCGACCGTGACCAGGAGCATCAACCCGAGTGTGGCAGTCGCATGGCCGTCCAGCCCGTCCAGCAGACGCCACCCCTCGCCCCCCTCGTGCCAAGCGACTTCGGCGCCATGTACCTGATGCCCGAGGACCCAGGCGTTGAAGCCCGGTTCGCAGGAGCGAAACTGCCGCCAGCGCCCCAGCACTTCCCCGACCGGGGCCGCCGTCCATAGGCCCAGATCGAACCCTCTCACGCCCAGAGCAGGGTCGATCCCCCGAGCCGTGATGCCGGCAACCACCCCGTAGCGCTCGCGCCAAGGGGAAAGCTCGTACCGGGGAACGGCACCAGGAACGAGGGATTCCGTGAGGAGGCGCATCGACTTCAAGAGTCGACCCCTCGCTGTCCGGAGTCAAATCGCCGCCGAGTCGCCCATCGCGCGGGCGCAGCGTACATTGATCGCGACCGTCGGACCGACCCCTCCAACCCAGGTGGATGCGGCCATGGCCCTGTCGTTCAAGCCCTCGATCAATTGGCTCTTTCTCTTCATCCCGGTGACGCTCCTGCTCGAGCGTGCGGGGAGTGTCCCTCCACCGGCGGTGTTCTTCTCGGCTGCATTGTCCATCGTCCCGATTGCGAGCCTGATCGTCCGGGCGACCGAGCAACTCTCCACTCACACCGGTGAAGCGATCGGGGGGTTGCTCAACGCCACCTTCGGTAATGCCCCCGAATTGATCATTGCGGCGGTGGCCCTGAAAGCGGGGCTGTTCGACATGGTGCTGGCCTCGCTGGTCGGCGCCATCCTCGCCAACCTGCTGCTCGCGCTGGGGGTCGCCTTCCTGCTCGGCGGGCTGCGGTATCACGACCAGGACTACAGCGCCGGGGCCACCCGCATCTACACCTCCATGATGCTGATGGCGGTGATCAGCCTGGTGATTCCCAGCTCCTTCAGCCGGTTCTTCACCGCAACCGACGAACTCAACCAGGTGGAACATTCCCTCAACCTGGTGCTCGCCATCAGCCTGCTGGCGGCGTATGTGCTCTACCTGGTGTTCATGATCAAGACCCATCCCGCCCTCTTTGCGAGAAAGGGAGGGACGTCTCACGGGCACGCGGAGGGGAAGCCCTGGTCCATTCCCCAGGCGGTCGGAGCGCTGCTCGCCGCTTCGGTGCTGGCGGCCTGGATGAGCGAGGTCCTGGTGGAAGCGGCGCACCCCACCGGCAAGGCGCTGGGGATGTCGGACACCTTCATCGGAATCGTCTTCCTGGCGATCGTGGGCGGTGCGGCGGAGAGCGGATCGGCGATCGCGATGGCGCTCAAGAACAAGGTGGACCTGACCGTCGGGATCGCGCTGGGCAGCTCGATTCAGATCGCCCTGTTCGTCGCCCCGTTGCTGGTCTTGCTGAGCTATGTCATGGCTCCAAGGCCGTTGACGCTGGCGTTTGGCCGGCCCGAGCTGGGATCGCTTTTCCTCGCGGTGCTGATCGGCGCCCTGGTGGCCGGGGACGGGCGCGGGAACTGGTACAAGGGAGTGCAGCTGATCACCGTCTACGCGACGATCGCGATGCTCTTCTATTTCATCCCCGAGGAGGTTCGCTAGCGGCCATGTTCCACACCACCCGCCGCCACCCCACGTCCCTCCCCTGGCTCGATCCGGTCGAGCGACGGATGGAGGTGCTGTTCGGCCTGATCATGGTGCTGTCGTTCACCGGCACGCTGAGTGTCGCGACCGCGGCGCGAGAAGATGTTCGCGAGATGCTGATCGGGGCGCTGGGCTGCAACCTGGCTTGGGGGATCATCGACGCGGTCATGTACCTGATGACCTGTCTGATGGATCGAGGGCGCGAGCTGACTCTGCTGCGAGACGCTCGGGGACCCGATCTCACCCTGGCCCGGGCGGCGATCGCCGAGACCCTGCCGGAGTCGGTGGCCTCGGCGCTGCCTCCCGAAGACCTCGAGATCGTACGCGCCCGACTGGCTCAGCTTCCCGCGGCACCGCTGCGGCCCAGTCCGACGTGGGAGGACTTCCGGGGTTCGATCGCCGTCTTCTTGTGGGTATTTCTCTCCACCTTTCCGGTCATTCTGCCGTTCCTCTTCGTACCCGAGGTCCATCGGGCGCTCCGGATCTCGAACGCGATCGCCATCATCCTGCTCTTCATCGGCGGCGTTTCCCTGGGCCGCCACTCGAACCTGCCCTCCCTCCACACCGGGCTGGTGATGGTTGCTATCGGCGTCGCGCTGGTGGCGATCACCATCGCGCTGGGGGGCTGAGGAGCGCGAATCAGGACTCGGCGTTGGAGCGGGGCGCCACCATCAGTCCGACCAAGCGCGCCACCAGGGCGGCGACGAAGAACTGCCCGACCACCGCCTCGAGACTCGCCAGCACTCGCGCCAGCCCCGCGACGGGCGCGATATCCCCATATCCAAGGGTCGCGATGGTCACCAGGCTGAAATAGATGAAGTCGGAGTCCGGTCCCAGCTTCAGGTTAGCGGAGACAGCCGTGAAAGAGCCCGGGCGCAGGCGCTCGATGAGCCCAAAGGCGACGGCGAACACCAGGGCGATCAGGAAATAGGCGCAGATGGCCGCGTAAAGGGTGTTGGCGCTTACGCGAGTGGCGTAGGCGAGGTCGAGGACCAGGGTGACCGCGGTGAGAACCAGGAAGGCAGCCAGCAGCACGCGGCTGGCCACATTGAGCGCGGGACTGGAGATCGTTGGAGAGAGCCAGAGACCCAGCAGTGCGGGTACCGCCAGCACCACGGCGAGCCGACGGGTGCTCCGCCGCCACCAGAGCACGCTGAATCCGACGACCAGAACCACGGTGTACCCCAAGGCCTGGGTCAATCGCTGAAACGCGCTCTGATTCAACAACTCGCCGAGAACGCCGGTGGCGACAACTACCGTCAGGAGAAGGCCGTAACGGCTCCGCTCCAGGTTCGAGCCGGACTTCACCTATTCGTCCAGCCGCTCGATCTCGGCACCCAGGGCCTTGAGGCGCAGGTCCACTCGCTCGTACCCGCGTTCGATCTGGCCGATGTTGTGGATCATGCTGGTCCCCTCCGCCGCCAGGGCCGCCAGGAGCATCGCCATTCCCGCTCGAATGTCGGGTGACTCCACTATGCCACCCCGGAGCGGCGAAGGCCCGGCGATGACCACCCGGTGCGGGTCGCAGACCACGATCCGGGCGCCCATGCCGATCAGCTTGTCCACGAAGAAC
>Ga0335083_10004655_pt1 | contig 17436 bp, 11 predicted proteins | sample Lox_Sample_42_FD_206716 | JGI IMG/M metagenome (GOLD analysis project Ga0335083, IMG submission 206716) | Soil microbial communities from Loxahatchee National Wildlife Refuge, Florida, United States - Lox_Sample_4.2 | ecosystem: Environmental > Terrestrial > Soil > Wetlands | place: USA... | reverse complement strand
GGTCCAAGGTCTATGGCGATGCCTCGTCCCAGGGTGCGACCTCGGTCGGGGTCGATCAGCTCGGCAATATTTCCTTGCTCGGGTCCGTGAACGGCACGATCGACTTCGGCAAGGGCACGCTCACTGCGTCCGGGACGGAAATCGCGTTCGCCGCGCTCGCGCCGTGACGAGTGGCGGCGTGCCACTTCGACGACGGGTATCTCCGTGCGACGGCGTGGCACGGCTGCGAAGGTCCGGCTGTTCGATTTTCGGAGGCGGTTTACGGAATTCGAAGCGCGCGCGGCGCGCCTCGGGCGCGCGGAGCGGCTGAGCAGCGTAAAAAAGCAGCGGCGCGCGCGCGAACGCATGGGCATGTCTCTTGCGAAATCGGGCGCACCCACCATGACCAACACGCGACGATCGGACGGTTCGGGAACGAAACTGGAAGAATCCGCGGCGGACGGGATCTCGCGGCGCGGCTTTTTGACCGGCGTTGCCGGCTTCGCAGCGGCGGCGACGGAAGTGACCAAAGCGGGTACGGCCAAGGCCGCGGCCCCCGACGGTACGCCCGAACAAATTCATCTCACCTGGGGCGACGATCCGTCACGCTCGGTCGTCGTTTCTTGGGCGTCGCTCGCGCGAGCCGTGAAGCCTCGCGTCCTTTACGGCATCAGCCCTTCGCATTTTCTCGTCGTGCCGGCGGAGGAGCGCACGTACACCGACGGGCTCAACGGCGAGACCGTGTTCACTTATCACGCGCGTCTCGACGGCTTGCCCTCCGACGCGACGGTGCATTACCGAGTCACGGCCGACAACGACACGAACGCGGCGTCGCCGTTCGCGTCGTCGTTTCGGACGGCGCCGCGCGGTCGCGCGCCGTTTCGCTGGACGAGCTACGGCGATCTCGCGACGCCCGTCACGAGCTGGGTGCTCTCCGATCCACAGAGCCAATACGCCGTGGAAGCGGTCGAGCGTTTTCAGCCGCTCTTTCACCTCTTGAACGGCGACCTCTGCTACGCGAACTTGAACCCGACGGCGCAGCCCGCGGTGTGGGCCGACTTCGGGAACAACAACCAAGCGTCCGCGGCGAATCGCCCGTGGATGCCGTGCCCCGGCAACCACGAGATCGAATTCGAGAACGGCGCGCAAGGGCTCACCTCGTACCTCACGCGGTACACGCTGCCGCGCAACGGGACCTCGTTTCAAGGACGCTGGTACAGCTTTAGGGTCGGTTCGGTCGTGTTCATCTCGCTGTCCGCCGACGACGTCATCTATCAGGACGGAGCGGCGTTCGTGGCCGGTCCGTCGGCGCTCGTCCCCGCCGCAAGCACGGGCAACGCCGCGATTCAGCCGGGGACGTCCTTTTACGTGCGCGGTTACAGCAACGGCGTGCAGACACGCTGGCTCGAGAAGACGTTGCGCGAGGCGTCCGAGGACGAGGACGTCGACTGGATCGTCGTGCAGATGCACCAGGACGCTTTGAGCTCGTCCCAGCCGGGTAACGGGTCCGACCGCGGCCTGCGCGAAGAATGGCTACCGCTCTTCGATCGCTACGGCGTCGATCTGGTGCTTTGCGGCCACGACCACGATTACGAGCGCAGCTGGCCGGTGCGCGGCTGCAATCACGACGTGGGAACCGACGCCGCGACCGGCGCGACCGTCGACACGTTGCAGCCGAATCCGGTCGTCACGAGTATGCCCGCGAGCGGCGCGTTCGACACGAGTTCGGGCACGATTCACTTGATCTTGGGTGGTGGGGGCACGAGCGCTCCGCTCGACGTTTACGGCGTCGACTCGGCGAACGGCTTGCCGCAGGCGAAGGTTTTCACCAAGCCGAACCGCCCCGCACCCGGAACGACCGCGGGCACGTTCGTTCGTGCCGGGGCCGACGCGCGCGAAGACGCGATTTGGTCCGCCATGCGCGACACCGGCACCGGCTACGGAATCGCGGTGTTCGACTACGACCCGGGCGACCACTCGCGAGATACGTCGATTACCATCAATTACTATCACGCGCCCGGGGCCGACAAGACGCCGAATCCGAACTACGAGCTCTTCGAGACCATCGTCCTCAAGAAGAGCCGCTTCGCTTGTCGAAACCGAGCCCACGGGCACCACGGCGGCTAAACGTTCACGACGCGCGTCCTCACGTCCCTCGGTCGGCGCCGACGAAGAGGTCGAGCAAGGCAGCTTCGTGATCTCACTTCAGGTCGGCTTCGCCGACTGCATCGTCTTGCCGAGCACGTAGCCGGAGATCCCGCCCAGCAGGGTGCCGAGCGTGTTGCCTTCGATCCTCCCGGACAGACCAAGGAGCAGGATGGTCGAGATGAGCAGATAGACGCTCAATAACTCGAGGAGCAGCGCATTCTGAAAGATCGACTTCTGCGTTTCAGCCGGGTACCACCTCGGTACGATCAGAATGATCACGAGGAAGAAGCCGACGATCGGCACGATGTAGGTGACGGCCGTCTGACTGATGTCGAACTTCTTCTGCTCTTTCTCCTGCGCGCGCTGAAATTGGTCGTTTACCGTCTTGAACTGGGTCGTCAGTGTGTTCTTGAGCTCGGTCAACGACTTCGTGGCATCCTCGACCGCCTTGCGCCGCTCTTCGGGCAACGCGGATTTTTGGATGATCGACTCGACCTCCGTGGCGCAGTTGCCTACGAGTACGGCGAGCTCCTTCTCACCGTCGCTCGGCTTTGGTGACTGCTGACAAGCCTGGGGCGTGGCGGGCATCGGCGGCTGCAGCTTCGCCTTCAACGCCTGAACGATGCCCGCGGCCTCGGTCGAGGTGACCGCGAGGTTCATCATCTGAGCCATCGCGGGGTCGTAGGGAGCGGCGTACAGCGTCGTCTGCAAGTCACTGCTCGCCCTACCGTCGAGCTGTTGACCGACGGCGTCGCGAAAGGCGTCCAGCGAATCACCCTTCGCCATGCTGAGCTCACGCACGGCGCGCGCCCTCGGCGCTGGCGGCGGCTTGTTGTCGCCGTCCGGAGTCATCAAGCGCAATGCGGCCAACATGCGGTCGACCGCGTCGATCTCCCCGTTCAGTTTGTCGCGCTTGGACTGGAGATCGTAGGTCGACGAAGTCGCTTCTTCCGCCGGCGGGTCCGCCGCTTGCGCGCGATTCGGCGTTGCAAGCACCGCGAAGAGCGCGAGCAAAGCCAAAAGCGCCCTGCTGAGGAGTGAAGACCCCATGCCGAGCACGTTACACGACCACTCGGATCAAGTCACCGTGGGTGCCTGGGATGACGGCGTAGCTCTTATCGAAGTGCCGCGCTCCGCCGAGTGCGTCAGTGCGAAAGCCAGAGCAGTACCGACCCCGCGAGTCCGAGCAGCATGACGAACACGCCGCCGGCGCGGCCCCAGAAGCCGGTGTACGAGGCGGTGGGCCCGGCGCCGGATTGCATCCGATCGAGATCCACTTGGTGCGTGATGCCGCGGCGGAACCAGCCGACGACTTCGACCGGTTGGCGCAAGAGGTTATTGAGCTTGCGCGACGCGAAGTACCAATTGCCGAGGAAGCCGAAGACCGATTCGTAGTTGATCGGCATCAGGCCGCCGCCTTGATCTTCGAGCACGAAGTCTTCCCCGATGCGATTGCCGGCGTCGGCGCGACCCACGATGGTGCCGCCGAGCCGCACCGGCCGGCCGCGGAGCGGCGAGGCGTACGGGTCGCTCATGAGCTCGAGCGTCGAGGCCGGCGCCGGCTCCCCGAGCGGTCCGAAACGGTAGAAGCCCTTGATGAGCATGCCGAAGCCGATGGCGGCGACGACGAGCCCGAGCGCCGGCACCGCGAGGTTCGACGCGCCGAGGAGCGCCATGCCGGTGACGACCATGGTCGCCATCGCACCCAGGATGTAGGGCATGAAATTGATCGCGAGCTCCATGAAGAACGCGCTGTACATGCGCGTCATGTCGAGCGCGTGGCCCTGGGCGTCGACGCGGTCGAGGCTCATGAGCGGCGCGCGGCCCGCGGCGATGGATTGTTCGGAGAGCGCGCGGATGCGCTTGCCGGTGAGCGGGTGCGTCGAGCCGAGCTCGAGCACGGCGGCCCACGGATTGTAGAGATCGAAGAGCAGCACCTTTTCGATGCGACGCACGCCGTCGAGCACGGAGGGCACGGCCATCGGCATCCCGGCCGCGCCGTACGCGCCGTACGCCTGCTGCGCCTGCGCCTGCGCCATCGCCGCGCTCGTCCCCGTGATCTGGAACGCGACGCCCGCTGCGCGCCCCGCCTTGGGGTCGCTGATGCCGAGGGCGCGCGTGCCGCCCATGAGCTTCACCGAGAGCGGCGTCGGCGTCTCGCGCGTGAGGCCGTAGGCAATCTTGACGAGCGCCATCGAGAGGGCGTTCGCATTGCCGGTTTCTTCCGCCGAAAACGCGTCCGCGTAGTACTCGCGCGAGCGCGACAGGAAGAGCAGCATGTACGTGCCCACCCAGTAGAAGGCGAGCGCCGCGAGCGCGACGGGGAAGAGCGGCCGCGAGTTCTGCTTGCCGCGCACGTTCTTCGACACGATGTACACGTTCCACAAGATCTGCAGCAACGTGGCCGCGAGCGTCATCACGATGAAGTCGCGATGCACGATGTGCCCGAGCTCGTGCGCGTAGACGGCCTTCGCCTCCTCGTCGTCGAGGTAGTGGAGGATGCCGCCGGTTACGACCAGGCGCGCGTTGCCCGCGTGGCTGCCGTAGCAGTAGGCCTGCGGCGTGCCGTCGTCGATGAGCTTCAGGCGCGGCACCGGGATGCGATGCTTGGCGCAGACGCCGGCGATGAAATGCGCGAGCGCCGGGCGCTGCGCCCCGAGCTCGTCGAGCGTGATGTTCCGCGCCTTGTAAAGCCAGCGCTGGATCAGGTCCATGATGACGGGCGAAAGCAGCCACATCAGGAGCGACCACAGGCACGTGAAGCCGATGCCCAGGCCGAGCGCGAGCGTGGGCTCGAGTTGTGCCGCCAGCGCCGTGACGACCACCGTCACGAAGACCGAGCCGAACAGGAATCCGAGCGTGACGAACGTCCCGAGAAGTGTCTTCTGCCTCATGAAGAAATCCTTCCCACCAGACGGCAGGATAGCCGAACAACGCGCCTCGGAGCCTACGCAAATCGCAGCGAGAAAATTGCCGCGCGCGCTTCGAGAATTCGCGACTCGCGTTTGGCGCAGGTTGCGCCGGGCGGCCGGCGCAGGATGAGTCCGCGGCGCAACTTGCGCTCACGCGTGAGTGCGCTCGGCATGCGCGAAAGCCCGCGATCTCGGCTCGGATCGCGCGTCGCCGCCTCGCGCACGTCCTGGCACGCGAGTTGCGGAGTGGCCCCCGCGCCCGCCCGATTTCACGGGTGACGCAGGAGACACTGATGAAACGGGATGATGTTTTGGGAGTGGGAGCGGTCGCCGGCTTGGCCGCGTTGGGGATGGCCCTCGGAGGATGCAGCTCGAGCTCGGGGCCGGCGGAGCCGACGGCACGACAAGCGTCCGCGTTGTCCACCCAGGAATGGAAGGGCGACTTTGCGGCCTGGCCGCTCCAGACGAAGAGCGGGAACTCGACGAGGAACCTCACCATCTCGACGGACCCGTCGCTGTGCTCGAATCACCCGAGCTCCTTCCTCGGCATCGTGCGCGACGATACGGACAGCACGTATTACGTCGATTGGGTGGTGCACCCGACGTTCAACTCGCTCTGGACGGAAGTGGGCACGCGTGCCTTCTCGTCGTCGCCGACCTGCGTTTTCGAAAACCCCTTCCGCTTCTCGAACCCGCCGACCGATTTCAAGTTCATCGTCGCGGGCAAAGGCACCGACAACAAGATCTACGCCGTGCCGGGCCACCAAACGAGCTCGAACCCCCAACCGGCGTGGGATTCGACCTGGACCGAAGCGAAGACCTCGTCGGAAACGAGCCCGACTTACAGCGGTAATTACGGGCGCCCCGCCGTCGCTTCGAACGGCAGCCTGATCGCGATGGTCTTCATGAACAGCGACCGGAAGATCCACGTGCGCACGCGCGCGACGCCGTACGCGAGCCACACTTGGAGCACGATCAAGGACGGGCCGGCGCTGCCCACGGGCGTCACGTCCGACGGAATTCCGGCGATCGCCTACGATCGCGGCGCGAACGCGAGCCCCATCAACAAGTTCGTCGTGGCCGTGACGGGCGTCGCGAGCGGAACCGCGGGCGTCTATTGGATCTACTTCGACGGGACCAACTGGGGCTCGAGCTGGAACTCGGTGTTCCTCACGCCCTTCGCCGTGCAATCCGATCCGTCGCTCGAATACGACGATCAGTCCAACGCACTCTCACTCTATTTCAAGACCAGCAGCAATACGATCCTGAGCACCTCCTCGGTTCAACCCGAGGACTTCGGCGTGGACCCGATCGAAGCCGTCGGAATCGACCCGCCCGGCGCGGTCGCGGCGCCGCGCGCGGTGTTCGGCGCCGGCTACGAGCGCGGCCTGCGCACCGTGCTCACCCGCGGCTGGGTCAACACGCCGAGCACGTCGACGATCCTCTGGGTCGAGGACCTGCACGAGTCGCCGTTTTATCCCTACGAAACGACCACCGAGCAAGGTCCCGGCTGCTCCGATTTGAGCAACCTCTTGGGCAACCCCTTCGAGCATTTCGGCAGCAATCCGAACAACAACATCATCGGTTGTTCCGGAAACGTCCCGTGGAACCAGCGTTCCACGCTCTGTGACGACACGTCGCGACCCTGCACCGCCGCGGAGTGGAACGCCCAGCGCGGAAGCGCGATTCCGACGCACGACTACTGGACCGACAACGACCTCCGCTATTCCGGCTCCGGCTCGAACGCCTGCTCGGTCTCGACGACGACCGGCACCGAATGCAGCTCGCCGATGCGCGTCTGCTCGGCGTCCGGCACCGACGTCGAGGGCAACCAGTGCAACTGGACGAACTGCGGTTACGGCACGAACTCGCCGAATCAGTATTACGGCGGGTGCGCGGGCAACACCACGGCGGGCACCTTGTGCTGCCTCAAGGTGTATTGAGCGCGATCGAAGCGCGCTCGCGTCGCTCCGGGATCGTTCCCTGCAGCCGGCCCACGGTTGCGGGGAACGTCCGGTCTCTGCCACGATGGTGCTGCATGCTCCGTTGCCCTGCCGCCGTGCTCGGGACGCTCTTCACGCTCGGCTGCGCGTCGGCGCCGCCCGTCGCACCACCGCCCGTCGCCCCGCCGCCGGGCTCCGCGTCGCCCCCGCCGTCCGCCGCGGCGAGCGTCACCGCACCGGCGTCGGCTGCCCCGGCGTCGCCCGCAACTCCGGTGTCCGTGAGGTTGATACGCGCCGGAGTGACGTTGACCGAGGTCAGCGGCGAAATGCCGGCGCCGCAAACCGGTCTCGGCTGGGTGCACGTCACTCCAGCCAAGCTCGACCCGACGTTCGTCTCCGAAGGCCCCACCGTGCACGCGAAGCTCGGCACGGGGTTCGGCATCGAGGTGATCGTCGACGGGCGGCCGAGATTGGCGATGGTGCAGCTTCGAACCCGCGTGACGCATCCGCCGCTCACGAACCCCGGCACCGGGCTCACGTTGACCGTCGACGAATGGCCGAGTCCGATGAACGCCGGCATTCTTCGTTACGACGGTTGGTCTTTCGATAACCCGTGGGAGCTCGTGGCCGGCTCCTGGGTTTTCGAGTTGCTCGACGGCGAGCGCGTCCTCCTGCGGCAAGAATTCACGGTCGACGTCACGCCGTGACGAATTGCAAGACGGCGTCGCGTTCGACCTCAACGACGGCCCCGAAGACCTGGACCGAGTGAGCGGCGACGACACCCTCGAGCTTGCCACCAACACGGCGTCCTTCGCTTTGCCCGCGAACGCGATGCACCTCGCGAAGATCGATCTCGAGATCGAGTAAGGAGTCATGGCTCGCGCGTTCGCTCATGTGACGCGCGTGACCCGAGGCGGCGTCATTCTGCCGCATGTGGCCCGGGCGCGACGCCGATGGACGGCCGTCGCCGAGCGGTGCGCGCCGCGCCTTGACGCTCGCTTCGCGCAGGGGCATGCGAGAGCTCGATTGAGCACGTCCGAGTCTGAAGGAGAGGTCGAACCGCGTGACCTCGCCGAGAAGGCCTTGCACGAAAGCGAGGAACTCTACCGGCGCATCGTCGAGACGGCCGCCGAGGGCATCTGGACCATCGACGTCGAGGCCAAGACGTCCTTCGTCAACCGCAAGCTCACCGAACTGCTCGGTTACACGGCCGAGCAGATGCACGGTCGCACCCTGTTCGAATTCATGGACGACGACTGGCGCGCTGCGGCCGAGACGAACTTGGCGCGTCGGCAAGGCGGCGTTTCCGAAGAGCACGAGTTCAAGTTTCGCCGCAAGGACGGCTCCGAGCTCTGGGCGTCGCTCGCGACGAGCCCCATTCACGACGCGTCGGGCAGGTACGGGGGCGCCCTCTCCATGGTTCGCGACATCACCGAAGGGCGGCGCGCCGCGGAGGATTTGCGCGCCGCCGAAGCGCGCTTCCGCAGTCTGTTCGAGCATTCGCCGAGCGTACTTTGGGAAGAGGATCTGTCGGACTTCAAGCATTACGTCGACGAACTCAGGCGCTCGGGCGTGAGCGACATTCGAACCTACCTCGAAAGCCGCCCCGACGAAGTGCGCGTGTGTCTCTCGAAGGTGCGCGTGCTCGACGTGAATCAGGCCGCGCTCCGCCTGTACGAGGCGACGGACAAGGCTTCGCTCCTCACGGGGCTCGCTCGTATTCTCACGCCGGACTCCCTCAAGGTGCTGACGCAGGAGCTCATCGCTCTCGCGGAAGGCCGGACGGTGTTCGAGAGCGAGGCCAGCAATCAGAGCTTCGGCGGCAAGAAGAATTACGTCTTGTTGAAGGCGCTCGTGGCTCCGGGCTGCGAAGAAACGCTGTCTCGAGTCTACGTGTCGATCGTGGACATCACCGCCCGAAAGGAGCTCGAGGAGCAGCTCGGTCACTCGCAAAAGATGGAAGCGGTCGGCCAGCTTGCGGGGGGAATCGCGCACGATTTGAACAACCTCCTGACGGTCATTCACGGCAATGCCTCGCTGCTCGACGGCGCTTCCGTCTCGCCCGCCGACCGGGCGGACGCGCTCGAGGGCATCACGCAGGCGACGGAGCGCGCGAGCGCGCTCATCCGGCAGCTCCTCACCTTCAGCCGGCGTCAGGTCCTGCAGCGGCGGCGGCTCGATCTCAACGAGGTCGCGAGCAGTCTCGCCAAGCTGCTCGATCGGGTGCTCGGCGCCGACATCCAGCTGAAGCTCGACCTCGAGCCGAGCCCGCTCCTCACGCGCGCCGATCCGAGCATGATCGATCAAGTTCTCATGAACTTGGTCTTGAACGCTCGCGACGCCATGCCCACGGGCGGCTCGCTCCGCATCGAAACCGCGCGCGCGTCGGTGAGCGAATCGGACCGGGTCCGATTTCCCGACGCCGCCCCGGGTGCGCACGTCTCGGTGCGGGTCACCGACACCGGCTGCGGCATTCCGGCCGAGAGCTTGGACCACGTGCTCGAACCGTTCTTCACCACCAAGGCGGACGGCAAGGGCACGGGGCTCGGCCTCGCAACGGTGTTCGGCATCGTCAAACAGCACGGCGGTGCGCTGCGCATCGCGAGCACCGTCGGCCGGGGCACGAGTGTTTCGGTGTTGCTCCCGGAATTCCGCGACGAAGCCAGCGAGCGGCCGCCGGTGCCGAACGAGCACCCGCGTGCGTCGCACGGCGGCCACGAGCACATCCTGCTCGTCGAAGACGAACAGCACGTGCAGAAGCTCGTGCGGCGCCTGCTCGAAGGGCGCGGCTACCGCGTCAGCGTCGCGACCACCGCCGTGGAAGCGCTCGAGCGCTGGGCGGCTTCGACCGACTTCGATCTGCTCCTCACGGACGTGGTCATGCCGGGCGGCGTCTCCGGGCTCGAGCTCGCTCATCGACTGATCGGCTTGCGACCAAGCTTGAAGGTGATCCTCATGAGCGGCTATCCGGGCAACGCGAGAGTCCAAGGCTTCGAGCTCTGCGAAGGTGTCAACTTCCTCCAAAAGCCCTTCACGCCGCCGGCCTTGCTCGCGTGCGTGCGCTCCCGGCTCGACGCACCGTAGCCACGGCGTTCGAGCCGAGAAATGGCGCCGATGTAAGCGGAAGCCCGACTGGCGTCCGAGTGCGGGGCGCCGTAGAAAGACGTCGGTGCCGTCGAGCTCGCGCCTCCCCATCGCACTCTTGGTCGACCGGCTCGACGACGAGTATCAAGTCGCCGTGATCCGCGGCGCGCTGTCGGCGGCGCGGGACCTCGGCGTGACGGTGCTCTGCGTCGCCGGCGGTCGCGTGCGCGATCCCGCGGCCGAGCGAGCCGCGCGCAACGTCGCCTTCGACGTGGTCAACGCTGAAACGGTGAGCGGCGTGGTCGCCGTCACGAGCGTCATCGGAAGCGCCGTCGGGCGCGCCGAGCTCGGGACGTGGCTCGAGCGGTTCGCGGGTTTGCCGCTCTGCTGCGTCGGGGTCGACGTCGCGGGCACGGTCGCGCTCGAGGTGGACAATGCGGGCGGCGTGCGCGAGCTCGTGCTTCACCTCGCGCAGAAGCACGAGCGCCGGCACATCGCGTTCATCTGCGGCCCGACGGCGAGCGAAGAAGCGAAGACCCGGTTCGAGGCGTACCGGAGCGCGCTCGCCGAAGCCGGACTCGAGTTCGAGCCCGGCCTCGTGGCTCCAGGTGACTTCTTGAAGGCGAGCGGCGCGAGCGCGGTCTCGATTCTGCTCGACGAGCGCCGGCTCGCAAGAGGCGCGATCGACGCGATCGTGGCCGCCAACGACTACATGGCGCTCGGCGCGCTCCGGGAGCTCGCTCGCCGGCAAATCGAGGTGCCGGACGAAATCGCCGTGGTCGGCTTCGACGACGTCGAGTCCGCGCGCTTCGCGCGCCCGGCGCTCACGACCACGAGCCAGCCGACGGAGCTCCTCGGCCGGCGCGGGGTCGAGGGTGTTTTCGCGCTGGCGCAGAAGCGCCCGTTCGGCTCCGGCTTTCTGCCGACGAAGCTCGCGTTGCGGGCTTCGTGTGGTTGTCCGAGCGCGGGGCTCGGCCTGGCGAGCAGCGTCGCGCTGTCGCCCGGAGGAGGCGTCGAAAGCTCCTTCATGCAGCGGCGCCAAGCCATCCTGGCGGAGATGGCGCGCGCGGCGGCCGGACGGCTCGGCGCGGCCGGTTCGGGCTGGGAAACGCGCCTGCTCGACGCGCTCCTCGTCGAGTTGCGCTCGGCTCGCACTTCTACGTTGTACCGCGCGCTCGAACAAGTGCTGCAAAAGCTCGAACGAGCGGCCGTCGACGGCAGCGTCGTGCAAGACGTCTTGAGCGCGCTCAGGCGCCAGAGTCTCCCGTGCGTCGCCGCGGCCGCGGACGCACGCGAGCGTCTCGAAGACGCGCTGCACGAGGCGCGCGTGCTCACGAGCGTCTGGAGCGAGGAGGCGAGCAGGCATCGAGCTCAGTCGGCGCGCGAGCTCGAACGCACGCTCCAGAGCGCGCTCCGAGCCGTGCTGTTCGCCGGGCCCGCGGAGCTTTCCCGCGTGGCCGCGGAGCGGCTGCCCGACCTCGGCATCGACGCGTGCGCGGTCGCCGGCTTCGAGGAACCGGGCAATGCGACGGGCGGCGCTCGGCTGCTTTTCGGCTTCGGTTCCGGCACGCAAATCACGGCGAGCGAGCCCGTCGTCCTGGCGCTCCTGCCGACGCACCCGTTGTTCGAGAACGGCGGCCGCACCGTGGTGGCGCTGCCTCTCGAAGCGGCAGGGCGCGCGGTCGGCGTGGCGCTCGTCTCGCTCGGCAAAGCGCCGGGACACGAGCTCGAGGAGCTGCGCGAGTTTTTGGGCACCGCGCTCGACTTGCTGCGTCGCGCGAACGGCTAGGGTTCCGACCGGCTCGCTTCGATTTCCGTCTCGAGCGCTTCCCACTCGGCCAAGAGCGCTTCGATGCGCGGCCCGAGCGCGCGTTCCTCGGCTTCGAGCGCGGTGACGGCTTCCTTCGACGTCCGTTCGAAGAAGCCGGGCTCGCAGAAGGCCGCTTGGATTTCGGCCTTGCGCGTCTCCGCCGCCTCGATCGCGGCGAGCGCGCGGTCACGCAAGAGCGGCAGCTGCTTCTGGCGGTTCGAGCGGCGCTTGCTCTCTTCCCACGACGGGGCAGGGCCGCTCGTCGTCGCGGCCGCGCGCTCCTGCTTGGCGCGCAGCACGACCGCGTCCGCGTCGAGGTGATCGTCGCCCGCGCGAGCGAGATAATCCGCGTAACTGCCGGGGAAATCACGAAAGCCGTCTTCGCGCACCTCGAGGACGCGCGTCGCGAGGGCGGAGACGAACGCGCGGTCGTGCGAAACGAGCAGCAGCGTGCCCTCGAACGCCGCGAGCGCCGTGACGAGCGCGTGAATGGATTCCAGATCGAGGTGGTTCGTCGGCTCGTCGAGCACGAGCACGTTCGGGCGCTCCACCATGATGCGGCAGAAGACGAGTCGCGCGGCCTCGCCGCCCGAGAGCGTCGCGATCGGCTTGTGCACGTCGTCGCCCGAAAACAGCATGCGACCGAGGTGCCCGCGGACGACGCTCGGTCCCTCGAGCGGCAGCGCGGCGTCGATCACTTCGAGCGGCGTGGCGGCCGGATCTTCGAGCACCTCGTGGTGATCCTGCGCGAAGTAGCCGACGCGCGCCTCGTAACCCCAGGTGACGCTGCCCGCGTCGGCCGCGAGCGCCCCCGTGGCCACCTTGAGCAACGTCGATTTGCCGAGTCCGTTCCGTCCGATGACCGCCACGCGCTCCCCGCGCCGCACCGTCAGCGACACGCGTTCGAGCACCTTGTGTTCGCCGTACGCCTTCGAGATCTCTTTCAACGCGAGCACGTCGCGCCCGCTCGGCCGCTCGGCTTCGAAGCGAAACGACGGCGTCTGCCGCGTCGTCTGCGCGAGCTCCGCCACCTCGATGCGCTCGATTTGCTTCAGCCTGCTCTGCGCCTGGCGCGCCTTCGTCGCTTTGGCCCCGAAGCGTTCCACCCAAGCGCGCTTTTCGGCGATGGTCGCCTCGGCGCGCGCGACCTCCGCTTCTTTGCGCTGCCGCACCTCGGCCTTCTCGCGTGCGAAGGCCGCGTAATTGCCGGTGTAGAGCGTCACGGTACCGTAATCGACGTCGAGAACGTGGGTGGCGATTTGATTGAGGAAGTGCTCGTCGTGCGAAATGACGAGCGCCGTGCCGCGGTAGGCCGCGAGGAATTGTTCGAGCCAGCGGATCGACAGAATGTCGAGGTGGTTCGTCGGTTCGTCGAGCAGGACCACGTCGGGACCGCCGATCAGCACCTGCGCCAAGAGCACCCGCAGCTTGAACCCGCCGGAGAGCGTCGCGAGCGGCTCCCGATGTTTGGCGACGGGAATGCCCAAGCCTTCCAGAATGGCGCTCGCCCGCGCCTCGAGCGTGTACCCGTCGTGGGCGGCGATGCGATCTTCGAGCTCGAGCAGGCGTTCCGCGTTCACGCTCGCGTCCTTGGAAAGCAGCGCCTGCTCGCGCCGCGCGCTCGTCACGATCTCGTCTCCGGCCGTCGCGACCTCGACGATCGGCTGCGCGTCGTCGAGAAAGCGGTCTTGGCGCAAGACGCCCATGCGCGCGTTCTTCGGCAGCGTCACCGAGCCGTCGCTCGCGGGTTCGTCGCCCGCGAGGATCTTGAGCAACGTCGTCTTGCCCGAGCCGTTCGCCCCGACGAGCCCGTAGCGCGCGCCCGGCAAGAGCTTCAGCGACACGCCCTCGAACAACGTGCGCGCGCCGAAGGATTTGGCGAGATTCAGCAGGCCGAGCATGAAAAGCGGCCGCTGCCTCCGGCTCGCGGCGCGCGTGGCGGGGTCGGGAGGGTCATGCGGGGTGGCTCGTGCCGCCGTCGTTGATCACGTTCTTGGGCACGCCGATGCGGAGCTGTCCGGTGCCGTCACGCCGTTCGATGATCGAAGCGTAATCGATGAAGTCCTTGTTCGAGAAGCTGCCCCGAATCCGATAGACCCACACGTTCAGCTGTTGTTCCCCGCAGTTCAGCATGCGCGCGACGTCGTCACGGTGCACCCACCCGGCCTCGGAGCGTTCGAGCGTGCGTGAATCCGCGTTGCGCAGGCGCGCGAGCGTGAGCAAGAGGTAGAACGCCGCGTGACGCCCGATCACGACGAGCTCACCCTCGAACTCGGCGCTCAAGCTCACGTATTCTTCGTCGCGCGACACTTCGAAGTGAAGGGTGCTCTCGCGCACCAGGCGTAGCGATTTGCTCTTCACCGTTTGCGCCCACTCGCTCGGACACGAGAAGCGCCACGTCCGTCCGCCCGCCTCGATGACTTCACCCGTGCTCACGACCCGAACACGCTCGCCCGCCTCGAGCGTCCAGCTGCCGTCGGTGCCGAGAAAGACGCTCACTTCGGGGTGTTCCACGTCCGGGAGCGCGATGCCGCCGTCCGCGAGCAACCGCGGCTCTCCGCCTTCGAGCGGCAGGCACATGGGAACCGGCGCGCTCGCGTCCTCGAGCACCCAGGTCGAGCCGCGGTCGCCGAACGCGAGCTCGTCGCCGGCGCGCACTTCCTGCGAGCCGCCGTTCGCGATGCGCCGGCCGTTGACCCAGGTCCCGTTCAGGCTCGCGAGGTCGCGCACGGTCCAGCCGTCCCCGCGCCAGTCGATGCGCGCGTGATGTCCCGACACGCGCCCGTCGGCGAGCGCGACGCTGCAGCGCGGATCACGTCCGAAAGTCGTCGAGCCTTCGAGTGGATACGTCTTGTGCGAGATCGTTTCGCGGATGCGCGCCACGCTGACTCGATAGTGCCACGCGTGGCGCGCGTGCGTCCACTCGCGCGCCTCGTGCCTTCTTCGGCCGCCGCTCGCGCGCGAACGTCGCGCGGACTTGCTCCCAAGCGTCCGTGTGCCGAAACGTCCAGGGAACGCAGTGCGGTTCGGCGAGTCGACCTCGCTCGCGCGCGAGCGACGCCAAGAGCTCGAGGCCGTCACTTCGCTTCTGATCGACGTGGTTCTCGCGTGCGCCGAGCCACGAAGCAACGCGCGCGGCGCTCGACGGCGAGAGCTCGCGCTCCGCTGCGGCAAGCAGCGCTGGATAACTCCTATCAGGGTAAAAGGTGCGCTTCGCCGCGGCAACCAGAGCGTCGTGCTCGTGAGCGGCGACGACCCCCGCGTCGAGCGCGGCGCGGAGCGTGGCCCGAATGTTCACCATCGCCTCCGATCCCGCTCGAAAGTCCCAGGTTTCGTCGGCGTGGACGATCGTCACTTCGTCGTCATCGGTGAGGCTGCCGTTCGCGAACGCTTCGAAAATCCGGCCGACGCCCAGCATGCCGAACGGCGCGAGCTCCGCCGCCCGGAGCGCGCCCATGCTCGCCGCTCCGAAAACGTGAATGCCCTGCGCGAGCGCCCATAGGATCTCGTTGTGCCACACGGCGGCGGTGCGCTCGAAGTAGCCGTCGACGATGGCGATGGCACGCGGTCGCGACGCCGTGAGGCGGTACACGTCGCCCTGCGCCGCCGGTCCGTGGAACGCGAACTTCTCGTAGCCGGCGCGTGCCGCGCGCGGCAGTGAGGGCCCCGCGAAGACGTGAATGCCGGCTTTCACGCGGCCTGCCTTGCGAGGAGGGCGCTCGCTCGCGGGCCGGGAAGCCAGCCGGGAAGGTGCCGTCCCGCTTCGAGCCCGGGCACGAGCACTCGCGCGACGGGAACGCCGAACTCCGGTTTCGTGAGATCCACCACGATGATCCGCGCGATGCCCACGCTCGCGAGTCGCTCGCTGAGCCAGAGTACGTCCGCCTCGACGTCGTCCGCCTCGAACTCCGAGACGTCTCGAAACGCGCGCCGTGCCTCGCCGCGGAGCAGACGTTCGCGCCGTTCGTCGAGGGCCTTCAAATCCGTCGCGTCCGCATAACGGGCGCGCGGGAGATCGTCCCTCGAGCCGGCGATCACGGTCAGTCTGGATTGAGCCGCTTCGGTGAGAGCGCGCGCGAGCGCGACGGCGCGCGTGGGGTGGCACCCCGTGCCCGTGCTCGGCGCGAGCGGCCGCTCCGGCTCGAGCTCGGCGTCCATGATGACCGCGCGAAACGCGGGAATGCCCACGTCGGTGGTCATGTCGAACAGCACCGAGCGGATGCCCGCCGCCTCGAACCGAGCGAGCAGCTCGCGGCACGTGGCGTCATCGACGCTCGCCGGGTCGAGCCGTCGCGCCTCGCGCTCCGCTTCCGGCATGAGGCTCATCAGCGTGGCGGCGTCGCGCTCCACCACCTCGCAGATGCCGTGGGAGACGGCTTCCCACAAGTGATTGCCGGAAGCGAGCCCGTTCGAGCTCATCGGGAAGCAGCCGGAGCCCGCGGGCAACGGCAACGTGAAGTCCGTATGCACGAGCTCGTACGGCACCCAGCACGCCTCTTGCGACAGGAGGTCGACGCCCTCGATCCACAAGAGCTTCAGATCCGCGTGCCACCGACTCGCCGAGCTCGCCGGCAAGCACTCGGGGTCGACGAGCCGATGAGCGTACCCGAGTTGAGCATGACTGCCGTGCAAGAGCGGGCGTTCCACGTTTTCGGCGTGGTGCATTTCGAGCGCCTCCATCACCCCCGATACCTCCGCGGCCACCGGCGTGAAACCCTTGCCCTGCGCGACGGAGAGCGAGCGCGAATTCGGTCGATACACGGCGACGACCGGCACGCCGATGCAATCGAGGCCCGTGATGTTGGCGACGCGGGTGATGCCGAGCGGCAAGAGCAGGGGTCGAAGTCGGGCCCGCGTCTCCTCGGGCGCGACGATCCGGTGGGTGCCTTGGGTGTGTCGCTTGGCGGTCATGGTTTCCGCGCCGAACGCGAGCGACGCGCGCTCATTTTCTCGGAGCTCGCCCGGCGCCTTTGCGGGGGCGTGCCGCCGCGCGTCGCTTTTCTCGTGGCGAAAACGTGCCCGGCACGTTGTTGGATACGAAACTCTGCAGGTTGATGACGTAGCAGTCGCAGCCGTCACCGACGATTTCGTTGCGCTCGGCCTGGATCGACGCGATCGGGAGCCGGTCATCGATGATCGGTTTGACGATTCTTTCCGTGCCGTCATGTCGCTTTGTCGGAATACTCTCGGCAATCTGGTTCAAGGCGTCGCCGTCGAGCGCATAGACGGACCCCCACGGTGTCGCGATCATGAGCTGGTCGACGTTGGGGGGTAGAGCCACTTTCACGGTCTTGCCGGTGACTTCGGCACTAGCGGGCGTCGGAGCGCTGAGCTCCTGAAACACCGAGCGGGCTTTGAGAGCGGCCAAATTGAATAGGAGCGTCTGGTTCGTGCCACGCCCGACCTGAGCGGTCACGGCCCCCCGGTTCAGGTGTTTCTGAATCTCCGTCAAGCCTTTCCGGTCGAGTCGGTTGGCGGGCGACTTGGCATGGGGCAGCGACTTGCCCTGAACGTCGTCGATGCTGCGAACCGGGCTGAACCGGTGCAAGCGGAGCAGTTC
>Ga0335083_10004654_pt1 | contig 17439 bp, 14 predicted proteins | sample Lox_Sample_42_FD_206716 | JGI IMG/M metagenome (GOLD analysis project Ga0335083, IMG submission 206716) | Soil microbial communities from Loxahatchee National Wildlife Refuge, Florida, United States - Lox_Sample_4.2 | ecosystem: Environmental > Terrestrial > Soil > Wetlands | place: USA... | reverse complement strand
TCGCGGGTGACGTACGCCTTGCACCTACCCATTGGATTGTCATCGTATTAATTCTCGTGGGTGTCTTTGGGATCTTCGGATGGTTTGCTCTCGGTTCTCAGATGACCCTAGGTCAGCTTGCGGAACTTCAATCCGCGCAGGCAGAGCTCAACCGCCTGCCGGGCGTGCTCCAGGCGCGTCTCGTCGATCAGGAGAACTTCGATGCGAAGCGTCGAGCGCATGTGATCAGTGCCCAGTTGTGGGTCTCCGATTCGAATGAAACATCGGACCCTGCCTTGGTGCGGAAGGCGGTCGCCGTGGTCCTTCAGAAGTATCCCGACAGCCGCTCGACGGACGGAGTCGCCGTAGCAATTACACGGGGTTTCGACATCGGCATCGCGAGTCTTTGGCGGCGAGATTCCGAATTCCATTCCATTCCGGAGTGGCAACGAACGCTCGAGGATCTCGGAACGCCCAAGTGAGGCTGCCTCCAAGAAGGCTACCGCTTTAAGACTTCGTGTTGGGGATCGATAATTGGCTTATGCCGGCGAGGCCACCAGTTTGGAACGTCTAGGAGCGCGTATCCCGAATTCGATCGCCTTCTTTCCGTGGGTGAGCATCGATGAGGCGCTGACGGTCGGCCCCTTACGGCTGATTCCCTATGAGCGCGGTGAGCAGCCAGGCAACGGGGACCACGTCGCGCAGGCCGATATCGACGGTGTGCTCAGGGCCTATGCCCTGAGCAAAGGCGAAGTGGTGTCCGGGGCTACGCTGATGGAGTATGGTGAATGGCGCCTGGGGCAGGAGGCTGACGCCTCGGTACGTTCGCAGCTGTTCCGCGCACGCGAACTCGTCGCCTTTGCCGCTTTGGCAGAGCGTCGACTTTTCCTAGGTCATTTCGAGTACTGCAACTTCGACACCTATTCGTTCGTTGTGCAGCACTACCAGGCGGGACATACCGGAGCATTCTCGTTTGCGACTCGCCGGCGTGACGGCGGCACGAAGCACCAATGGACAGCGAACGACTTTGCGTTCCAGAAGCCCTCACACGTTGACGCCTACGCCTGCATGCAATTCGACCACGCCTTCGTAGGCGCGCTGCTACAGGCCGACGAGGCGGGGACCCTGCCCTACGAGGCCATCGTCGAGTTCGACCGGGCAAACACCGATTCTCAGGATGTCCCGACACACGCGGAGATGGTGCTAACCAAGAGCGCGTTCGAGTATCTCTTCAACATCGGTCAAGCCGTCAACGAATTCGTTGAAGCACTGCGGGTTGCGGTTCGCGGGCGCGGAAGCGACGATGCCCCCGTGGGACCCCTGGAGCAGCGGTGGAGGGAGGCGCGCCCCAATGCGTCGCGCCCGCTCGAGGCTTGGGCACGAGAATTCTGCGATGCGCGGGGCGGAGCCGCCCACGGCCAAAAGCGTGGCGGCGAGCGCTTCGTGTGGTCTGAGCAAGCTCACCTGGCGTTCGCGTCCATCCTGTTGCCTTTGCTAGTCAAGCAGCGACTTCAAGGCCCGTCATTTCCGGTCCCGGAGCGCGATGCACTCGAGCTCGAGCGCATCGAGGACTATCTGATGTACGACCCGTTCTCCGTGGCGGACCCGATGCAGCATCCCTGGAATCGCGTGTATGACGAGCGCGTGCTCGGCGAGGTCACGCGGCGCGGTCTTCGCCGGGAGATGGAGAAGATCGATTGGGCTAATCTTCCGAAGGAGTAGCGGCCACCGCGACCGCCCTGCTCCAGCGTCGAGTCGGGAGGGATAACGACTCCGGTGGGGCGGCGAATGCGGGTCACGAGAGCGCGGATCGCGCGGCGCCAAACCGGACCGGTGACAGCGGGAGCCTCGACGGCAGTCGTGCGCGGGATGGGCGCGAAGTTGGTGATCCGCCCGACCGGGAATTGATATGAAAGCATCTCGGTCAGCTGTTTCCCCGCCGAGAGTGCGTGCTCGGCGCAGCGCGGCAGGTTGCGCTTCAGGAAGTCGGTGTTTGCTTTGAGCTGGAAGCACAAGTCCGCCCCGATCAGCTGCTCCAGAATGTGTGGAGCGACTCCCGCAGGGGTGGATTTCAGTAGCTCGACGTGCCGGCGCTGAAAATCGCGCTGTTGTCTATTGCGCTCAGCAAGGGTCTCGAGGACGGAAGCGAACTCGCGGTCGACGGCTGCAAGACGATTCAGGAGATCGGGGTGATAACTCGCCAGAATGAACCCCAGGCGATCGAGCGACACCTTGATGGCCGCGCTTGACGGAACGCCCATCGGGAGATATTCGAAGTAGAAAGGGTCACGGGACTGGAGGTCCCGAAGCTTTGCGTCGCGGTCTTTGAAGATCTGGTTAAAGAGCAGCGTGGCGAGTGTATGCATCTGCGCAAGCGTGAACACCGCCTCGTTACCGGCGGCGAGCTCGTGCTTACGCTCGAACGCCCAGCGCCGGAGCGCCTCGAGAAGGAACGCGGCGACGGCGCCGCCGAGGGCGCCAAAGAGCGCTGCCCAGAACTCGACCGATGTGAAGACATTGTGCATACCGGGACGTCTTCTTCGTCAGATCCCGATCGACGGGTGCTCCTCCATCACAAAGTCGATGAAAACGCTGATCGCCTCTCCCAATTGAGAGCGTACCCTTTCAAAAGCGAGGTTCCACTCGTCAGCCTTGAAGGGGGTGTTGAGCGAGTGCTCGGGGCGGAAACTCTGTGAGACTCGCTGCAGGGGCACGGACCGCGGACGTTGACCCGTTGTTGCGGGGCGGACGCCTCTCGGTCGAGGCGCCGGTGGAACGTGAATTGCCTGACCGATGGAGGCAGGCCGAGTCAGATATCCCGCACGTCGCGACGGAGCGCCTGGTCCTCCCGCAGACGGAGGTCTCGCATACGCACTCAGGACGGCCAGCTCCGGAGCACCTTGCTCGGCCGGCGAGCGCGGACGGGCGCCGACCGCGATCTCCACAGTCACCGTTCGCTTAGCGCAGAGAAGCAGCTGCAGGGCGTGACCCCGCGCCGGGTCACGCATCTCGACTACAAGCTCCCAACCGGTGATTACGTCATACCGCGACCGTTCGGTCAGGCCGATTGGCGGCGTCTCTGCGATCCCGCTTGTCAAAGCGGCGGTCGTTGCTGCGAGCTGCCCGGTCGAGATATGGGCCGCAACTTTCGTGAGCTCCGACTCGGCCCAACTCGAGAACGCCTGCTGTACCCGCGCCACTGTTTCCTCGCGCGAGATGCGCGCGTCCGCCGCGGCCGCGGACGCCTGGTGGTCGCGCAGGGCCTGCCCCTGGAGCCGCGCGATCGCTTCGCGCGTTGCAAGACTTATCGGCAGCGAGACTGCCGTACTCTCCCATTCCTCGATCGCTTTAAGCTGCACCACGACCTCTCCCATAGTCTTGAGTCGGCGACCGAGCGGACAAATCATTTGATTGAGCAGCAGCTGGAGTCGTCGGTAACGGTCCCCGCGCTCGAAGATGTCCGCGAATCGAGGTTCGCTCAGCTCCTCGCGTGGCAACGTGGTCCCGCCCGAGATCATGAAGCAGATGACTTTGCCCAGGGAATAGATATCGGCGGCCGGTGTCACTTGCAATTGCCCGCCTGCCTCGAGCTCCGGCGCCATGAACGCTCGGGGCCCGACGACTTCATGTGACTCCGTATTCCGCGCGGTGCCTCGAATCAGGCAAATTCCGAAGTCGCACAGCCAAATTTCATGACCATCGCCCGTGAAGAGCACGTTGGCTGGCTTCACATCCCGGTGAATGATGCCCTCCGCATGCGCCGCCGCGAGTGCGCCAGCGAGTCGCAGGGACACCCGGAGCGTTCCCTCCATATTCTCCTTGTACGGCGTGAAACGAGCTGGATCCGCTAGGCTTCCACCCACCGCGATGGGCATCACCAGATATTGCCGCTCATCCCCGCCATCGGAAGCATCGAGGGCCGAGTGATCGATCAGCGTGATGATGTTCGGATGCCGAAGCTGGCTGATCGCTTCGATCTCTGCGCGAAACCGCTGGTGACGCTCCGGATTGAGCACGCGCTTGAGCGCGTACTCGCCCTGGAGCTGCCCACTCTCGTCCACGACGCGGAATACCTCGCTCTGACCTCCCCCTCCCAGGGGAGGAGAACTCGTGATGCGCCAGCGACCGCCATACAGCTTGCCCATCGTCGCTCAAGCTCCCTTTCGTCCAAGCGCCATCGCTGAGCGCCGCAGAGTGACCGGCGAGGGACTAACGCCCTTTGAGCCTGGCGGCGGCTCGGCGAACGTTCTCGACGCTGCTCTGTCCGGTGACCTTCCGCATGGTCTCGAGCTTCGTGTCGGCGCAAAACCGCGGGATCGGCTTCGGAAGATTCCCGTTGAGAGTGTCACCGCTCTGCTGAATCTCACCGCTCTTGGGCGCCGCTTTGTCGCGGTGCCGGCCATCGAGTCCAGGTTCCTTGTCACCTCCGAGGGGGCCTCGCCTAGCAGCATTTTACCGTCGATCGCGTCGACCAGGCCAAATCGGTGAAAGACGTTGAGCAGGTCGCGATTCTCATCGATGCACGGATCGTCCGAGGCATAGCGGAGCTCGCCGAGGCGTGGAAGACCGCACGGAATACCGGGCAGCAGTGGCGACGTAAGCTCGAGTCAGGCCGCGCGCGACTACCGAGCGAGGCGCAGGGGATCCTCAAGAACGCGTAAGCGTCGCCCAGTTCTCCGACGTGGACTTGGCGGCAAGCGCTTGTTCGTCGATATCTTCAACGCAAGGGCATGAGCCGCCGGCGAGTGCGTTTGGCCGCTTGAGGCTCAAGCTGCAAGGGAATTTGCACCACGCGGTGTTTGCCCGTGGCGCGCCGCTCGGCGGGGGCGACGTGGGTGGTGCTGGTGCCGATGAAGGCAGTGATGGCGGCGGCGGGAATGAAACGCCGGCGGCCGATGACGACGCTCGCGAGCTCGCCGCTGTTCAGAAGATCGTAGATCGTCGCTCGGGAAATCCCACCCAACATGAAGCGGGCGTCTTCGATGCTATAGAGTTCGCGGGCGTCCATTTGCTGCTCCGCAGCGCAGCTGGCCGGGCTGGTGCGCGGTCAGCTGCCTTTGTTCTTGCTCGTAGCTTAGGCCTCTGCGCGAGCGTTTGCAGTTCGATTGGGCGAGAGTTCGTGGCGCGTTCAGAGAGAAATCCTAGGCCCCGGGACCCGTCCGTCACTGCGCTGCAGCAACGCAAGAATCATCGCGGCGCATCAAGCCGCGCGAGTGTTGTCGCAGCGCACCGGGCGTTGACGGCAAACGAAGGCGGGAGCATGGTCCTGCTATCGGATCTCGATCCCGCACTGGAGCAAATATGAAGAAGAATGCAGTGGCACTAGTTGGGCTCTTGGCGATTTTCGCAAGTGTGAGCGCCGGAGCTCAGACCAAGATGTCCGGAACGCTCAAATGCAACAAGGCTGACCCTGCATACACGTTGGAGGCGGGAGATCCGTCGGGCCATGCGTACTCGCTAAGCAAGAACAGCTGTACCTGGACGCAGCCTGCCGACCTCGGAGGAGATAAGACCAAAGACGGCTACAGCATCGGGGTTACCGATACGACTACGACGCACGAGACCGTCCATGGCACGCACGTCACCACGATGGTAAGCGGCGATAAGGCGTTTTTCGCTTTTCACGACGCTTATCCCATCAAGGACGGGAAACCCGGCGATTCAACCGGTCATTGGTCCTGTACGGGCGGCACCGGGAAGCTGAAAGGGATCAAAGGCAATGGGACCTATAAGGGAACGCCGAACGACGACGGTACGGTGACAATAGCAGTCGAAGGTGAGTACGAGCTCGCGGCGGCAGCAGCCAAGAAGTAGCGCCGCGGCAAGGGCTATGTCACATCCCGGACGGCTTGGGATTGGGCATGGAGACACAGGACTGGGTAGAAGAAACGACGCCCTTTAGATCGGAGCCCTCATAATCAATACTGAGGTGCAGCACTGTCACTGGGCGTTGCTAACGCCGCCGGACCACTCGCGATCCTGCGAATGAGGTCGGACTGGGATCGAAGATCGGTCTTGCGGAGAATCGCCTTCAGGTGATGCCGGGCGGTATGAATGCTGATCCTAAGGTGTTGGGATATCTCCCGGAGATTTGCGCCAGAAGCGAGTAACGCAGCCACGTGGGCTTCTCGCATTGAGAGGCCGAGGTCGGTTTGGATCAGGTCAGCTGATACTTCGAGTCTGCGATCTGGATCAAAGAGCAGCAACATCCAAGTTGGATCAGCACCCACCCAGGACGTTCTCGCAACCGGCAGCTTGGCTACTAGCGCTGAGAGAGGGCGACCGGAGGGCCGCTTAAGCTCCATCAGTGGGAGTCCGCGGAGCGGCGACGACCGCCCCGCAGCGAGCAAGCGACTCAATTGTATCCCCGCGAGTCCGAGTACTTCGAGCGTTCCATCAGCTTTTCTTCGAACACCAGAGTCGCGACTGGATAGTAACTTGTCGGCGACGTAGTTGGTTTCTACTAAGCGTCCTGCCGAATCGAGAATGATCACTCCAAACCTTGCCCTGTCCAAGGTTTGTGCTAAGGCATCGGCGCGGATGCGCAGCGATTCGAGGCGGTCTCGGATCATGAGAGCGCGTCTCAAGTGCGGCGCCAGTTCCTTTAGCGCGCTCACGTCTGCTAACTCAAAGGGTCCCCGCCTGCGTGTGCCTTGGATACTGAGAGTGACAGCCTTGCTCGCGGATTTATTAAGCCAGACGGGCATGAAGTGCGGCGAATCCACCGGGACCAAGAACTCGTTAAAAACTGCGGATCGACGCCATTTTCGGATGTCGAGCATCGTTCCCTCGGTTGCAGGGCAACCAACTTCAGCTCGGAGAAAAGCAGGAAGGCGAGGATCTTGGTACGTCCAGTAGGCCCGGTAGTCTTCAAGTACCTTTGGATCTCCCCTGTGATTCTCGTCGCGAAGAACCTGACCGTTCTGTGGGTTGAACGCGAACAGGTAAGCCGCCGAACCCCGCACAAGATCCGCGATCGCCACGAGCGATTGATCCCAAGCGACGTCGTTCAGCGTGCCCTCGTAGAGGGCGTCAAGGATTTTCGAGAGTTCGGCCATAGTGGGACCACCCGGGCGCTGTCCTGTGCCTACTGTTTGGCGCGCAAGACAAGCCCCGTCGCCGCAAGACTCGCCGGTACGAGGGGACCCCCTGTTCTTAGTTGGATTTTAGGCCAGGGATATGCATTTGGCGAAATCGATCCGCGACCGATCCACCAAGCCAGGCGTGACCGCCGCCCCCGTTGGTATGGTTAACGCGCTGTTCCGTTCTGGGCAGCTGATCCTCCCGACCGATAGGCCGCGGAGGCCAGCGTATCGCGATCCAGGCCGTCCGCCCCCCCGGCGCGTGATCGAGGCCATAGCCCAAGTGGGCGATGTTCCTCAGGGTGGCCAGGCCCAAACTTCCACCGCAGCTCTGGGAAAAAAACGAGACGTCCGCGCATCGGGAGGACTTGATGCTACGCAGAAAGAGCGTAGCAGCTACCGGCGACGCAGCTACGGGGGCGCGGAGGCCCGCATGGTTGTAAGGCAATTGTGCGATTCCCCTATGAGAGGGAACGGTAAGGCCACTCCGTCCATCTCCCCGATTGCACGCGTCGCCACTTCGCACGCGGACCGCTTTGCTGCCTTTCGCCTCCGCTACGAGGTATACGTCGCCGAACAAGGCAAGGGGTATCCCGAAGCTGACCACGAACGGCGTCTTCTGTGCGACGAGCTTGATGCAGACGGCAACATCGTTGTCGCAGAGGTGATCGGAGAGATCGTGGGGACCGTTCGCGCGAACGCCTTCTCGTCGCCTCTCGCGCGTGCTCGCTACGCCCAGGTTTTTGAGCTCCAGCACTTTGCGAATTTCAAGGCCGACAAGATGGTGGTCTGCTCGCGGCTAGCGGCATCGCCAGCGCATCGACAGGCACTTGCCCGGGGTCTGCTTTTTGAATCCATCTTTGAACACCAGGTACGGCTCGGCACGCTGCTGGCCTTTGCCACCTGCGCACCTCCCCTAGCGAGAGTGTTCCGCGGATACGGCTTTCGCGAGTATGCGGCTCCAATTTCCGATCCCGTTGTCGGAATTCTGCACCGAACGCTCCTGGTCCTCGACGACCTCGAATACCTGATGCGCATCGGATCGCCATTTGCACACATCGCAGCGCGCTGCGGTGTCGCTCCCACAAGACGAACCTGGCTCGACGTCATATTCACCCGGTACCACGCTGCGCCCGCGTTCGCTTGAAGGAACGAAAGCAGCTGTACCCACGCTCAGATAAGGGATGCCAAGTGAATCAAGTGCTCGCCCTACGCCATGCCAGTGAAGATACGCAAATCACGGCGAAGTCTGAGTTCGAAAGGACTGTCGCAAAGACCATTGCAGGCTTCCCGGCTGCACGGCTGTTACAACTTATCGACGCTGGTCGAGTCGAGATGCGGCATTACCACGCAATCCTGGCAACGCTGTTTCCTCAAACCTATAGCAGCCCTTATACGTTTGCCAGGGCAGCCGTGAACTGCAGCCCGCAACACGAGGCTGCAAAGGAGTATCTACTTCGGCATGCTGAGGAGGAGCGCACGCATTGGCGTTGGGTTCTTGATGATCTCAGAGCCACCAATTACGCAGGTCCTGACCCGCGCGAAGAGCCCCCTCACTACACCGCACAGGCATATATCGGCTTGAATTATTTTATATCTGAAGAATGCCCAGTAGCTCGCCTTGCGATTGCCGCGGCGATTGAGGGTATCGCAGCGGCACATGGCGGTAACTATGGAAGCAGGCTGTTGTCGGCGATGAGACTGCAAAAGTCTCAGGCGTCATTCTTTTTAAGTCACGCCCTAACGGACGTGACTCACAGCGCGGAGCTTAATACCGTCATCGCGACTTTAACGCTGACCAACGAAGAGTGGCGGTGGATGAATCACGCTGCGGCAACCGCTGGTCGCTTCTATAGAGGGATGTACGATCACGAAAGCTTCGAGTCTTAGTTGTGGGGACCGTACCACTGGGTGATGAATCGAGCCAACCCGTCGATTGCATGATTGCCCCGATTGAAATCGGAGCTCCAGTACCCTACCGGGATCTACGACGAGCCCGGGCTGTCGATGGTGAGCGAAGGAGCCTTCGCCGAGTATTATTCGACCCAACGCTTGATTGGACCGCCGAGCTCGCGACCGCCTCCCAAACACTGGAATGCCGCGTCCTAGACTTGCACTGCTTTGGCGCACGTCTGTGGGCACCGCTCCGCGGAATGCGTCTCGTCGGTGCTCATTGTTGGCTGCCTGGGGTGGGCCAAGTCACAGGCGATCTGCTAATCACGGGCGCGCACTTCGTGCACGAGCACGAGCGCCTCCGGTTCCGCGTGACGGCAACCATCCCTGGGCAAGACGGCCAGTTGTTGAAGCAATTCTTAGCGTTCGGACACCGCAAGGGCGATGAGTCCGCCGAGCCCTCGTATACAATAGATCGATTGCGCGAAAGTAGAATAGCGGGTGTCGCACTTCGTGTTGAGGCGGTGTCGTCGACTTCCGACTACCACGCTGTGCTCGATCTTCGCCACCGCGCTTACGCAGCCGCCGACATCGTCGGGCCGGAATGTAGGTCTTGTGAACTCGGTGACGAGTTTGATCGCCGCTCGTTGATCTTTGTTGCCCGTGTCAACGGTGTTGTCATCGGTACGGGTAGATTGATCTTCTGCCATGAGGCCGACGATCGATTCCTGTGCGAAAAGGATATTCCCTTTTCAGCCTTAGGGTCCCACCGGCGAACGGACTTTGTTGAAGTATCTCGACTGGCAGTCGAAACCGCTCTGCGCAAGTCCGACGTTATGAGTGCACTCGTCAAGGCATTTGCGCGACATGCGATTCTCAGCGGCAGGTCAGGCGTCTGTCTCGCGCGAACTTCCCAGAGAGGGAGCTATGCGAAATACGGGTTTGAGCTGGCGTCGTACGAGATCCCGCATCCCAGACTAGCGGAGCAAACGCTAGCCCTGATGGTGTGGAGGCCGGAGAGGTTTTTGGAAGGATCCTTTGCCGCCTCTGAGGCGCAGAAGCGCCTCGTTGCGGAGGTGCGAGAAACCGTCGCCTACGCGGGGTTGGAACGCGCCCCCTCTCGCGCCGCACGCGTTTGCTCAGTTAACTGCGGGCAAGCTGACCTAGCGCCTCTGGCGGGCCGTTTTGTTGGCGACTAGCGCGTGCCGCACAGCCGCAGCGGAGCTGCGACGAGACGCAGATCTGGATATTCAGCGCTCTCGCACAGTGCCGCTGAAAGGCTCAGTCAAAGAGAAAGTCTCGGGGGCCGGAGGCGCGACACCTTCCGAGACTTTTTCGGCGGGGTTCCGCCCAGCTGCGGCACGTTCTCGCGGATGAGCTGCGCGACGTGAGATGGAGCAAGGTGCGCGTAGTGCTTCTCGGTCATGCGGGCGTCCGCGTGGCCTAAGGCGGAGGCCACCACCTGAAGCGGCACGCCGGCCTTCGTCAGGAAACTAGCGTAGCTGTGCCGGAGGATGTGGAACGAGACCGGCGGAACGATCTCCGCGTGCAGGCAGGCCTCCCGCATGGGGCGGAATTGACTCGAGGCGCGCCAGGGTGAGCCGTCCGCGCGGCTGAACATGAGCGCCTCGCGCGCGCGCCCCACGGTGAGTCCCTCAAAGAACTCGGTCCCCTCCTCGCTTAAGTAGACGTGCCGCGGCCGGCCGCTCTTGCTCTGGCGGATCACGAGCGTCTGGTTCTCGTGATCGAAGTCGCCGACTTTGAGTGCGCAGAGCTCGCCATATCGGCATCCAGTCAAGAGCGCCGCGCGCACCAGCGGCCGGAAATCTGGGTCGCTCGCGTTGACGAGCCTCAACGCCTCCTCGTTCGTCAGAAATCGGATGACCGGAGCGTCGACATTGCGGAAGGCCGGCACGCGCCGCCAGGCATGGTCGGATGCCACTTTCCCATCGCGGAAAGCGTGATTGAGACAAGCCCGCAGACCATTGAAGATCCGGTTCGCGGTCGCCTGCTTGCGGCGCTGGAAGTCCGCTTGCTGCGTCGAATCGAGCGGCTCAGCGCTCTCCTGTGCGCGCGCCTTGCGGCCTTTCTTGAGTCTCGTGAGGCCCCGGTCGGCGGTTCGCCGGGCGAGGCCATCGCGCCATCGGCGAATCACTTCCGGGGTGAGCTCGGCGAGCTGGGTGGCTCCGAGGTCGGGGAGGACGTGCGCACGAAGCTTCCCCTCGGTATCGCGCCAGGACTTGGCGCGGATCTTGAGATGCTCGATGTAGTCGGTAACTGCTTGCGCGACGGTGTAGTGGCGCTCCTCACGCGGCTTAAGCGTTTCAGAAGCTCCCAGGGCCTTTCTCTGTGCCTCGGCGAAGGAAAGGATGGTCGAGCCGTTGGAGTCCGAGAAATCGTCTGCGAGCGCTAGGCGGGCTTTGACGTACCGGGTGCCCTTGCGGCTTCGGACAAACCAGATGCCGCCGTTCGGACCCTTGTAGTAACCGACGGAGAGGCCCGGCTCGACGGTGCGCCAATAGGCATCGCGGTCGGGGCTCGGCGGGAGCCGAAGCCGTGCCTCACGGGTCTCCAATCGCGCATCGCGCCGCAGTCGTGCCATCTGTTCCCCTCAGGCCCGTTACAGCCGTGGTGCGGCTATGACCAGACTTCGGTAACTTTCGGTAATTGCCGTGGTTGAACCAAGCAAGCACGATATTAGACGAGAGTGAACGAAATGCCTATATTTACAGTGTATTCAAGCATACGATGGTGAACGGTGAAAGACACCAAAATAGCCCTCTCAAGGCTAGTACACCGGTTCGAATCCGGTAGGGAGCGCCAATAAAAACAATGGCTTAACCTGCGCCCTCCTTAGGGCGTGATCTTGTATACGGTGCCGTGACCGTTTACGCCACCCGCCGCCGTCGTCCCGTAGAAATTGCCGTCCGCGCCCTGGATGAGACCACTGGGCGTGGCTCCGGATCGGCTCCCGTCGGGTTGCTCGTCGAGTGCCCGGCCGACCTTATCGAGCTGCTTAGAGGGCAGAAGGTCCACATATCAGTGGGAGGCCGATGGACCGAAATCGGCGAGATAGATGCCGATGGCAAGGCGACAGGAGACCTGCCCGAGGGAATGGATTTCAGGCCTCCATTCGCGTTTCGCGTCGGAGAACTCGGAGAGCATCCCGCGGAGGTTGAGGGACCCGGCGAGTCGCGATGACTCTTACGCTGCTGCTGGCGGACGCGGGTGCGGGGCCTGATAGCTCGGGGAGGCACCGGCGAACGTTTGCTCAGCCCGAAGACAAACGCCAGGGACTGCCGAGTCACGCCTTCAGTTCGAGCCCTGGTTGCGCAGCGCATAGCGGCTGACGGTGCCGACTTTCGCGATGGCCGCGCGGACGTCGTCCCGTCCCGTCACCTCGGTCCAACGCCCCATGAGCTCCCTGCTCCTCGGCAGCGAGCCTGCCGGCCCGCTCACGTCATAGTGCTGCACGGCCATGAGCGCATCGATGCGCTTCTCGGGGTCCTGGAGTCTTGCGATGAGGAGCTTCGCGGCATCGTCAAGCCGATTGGCCATGATCAGAGCGTCCTCGTAGGAGCCGACCGCGTCCTCCTGATGCTCGCGCATGTAGTCCAGGAGACGGGTCGACTCGGCATCATCCCCGAGCTGCAGCGCCGCGCTCAGTGCCGCATCCGCCCGCTGCATTTCCCCGAAGGGGCTCATGGAGCCGGGCTTGAGGTCCTTGAGCGCGCCGCGGGCATCGTCCGGCCGCTGCAGCCGGTCGTACAGCTCAGCGAGATTGATCACCTGGCTGACATTCAGCGCGCCGTCCTCCTTCATGCCGCTCGCGGTCCTGAGCTGTGCGACCGCATCATCCCAGCGCCCGAGGGTGAACAGCGCATGAGCGCGCGTATCCAGGGTCCAAACGTACTGCTCGTCATAGTCTTTGTAGCTCTTGCGGCCCTCGGGTGTGCCGGCCCTGGCAATGGCCGACTCGGCGACCTTGAGCGCCTCCTCGTCCCGCACCGCGGCCAACAGGTCTCCTGCGAGCTTGTTAACGGCCTCGAGCCTGGACGGATTGTCCTTGACACCGGCGTAGTCGGATTCGATCTGACGGCGCAGTGCCTCGCCGACGTCCAGGCGCTGTGCAAGAGAATCGCGGACCTGCCGGAAGCGGCTGTCAGAGAGCACACCGATCATCGCGTACGGATCGGTCAGAGCCGACAGCGACTCGCCTGCACCGCTCAGGTCGCCCTTCTCGATCTGCATCAGCGCAAGGTCCCGCCACCAGCGGCTCGGGTCGACCGCCGGACGCGTGAACTTCGCCTCAAAGAGGGCTTTCAGCAGCTCATAGCGGTCGTTACCGGGATGCGGCACCTTGGAAACCGTGAGGAACAGCTGCCGGGACTCGAGCTCCGAGACCGCGGCGGGCCATTTCTGCGCGATCGTGGTGAGTGAGTGCGCGGCATCCTGCCAGTCCTGCAGACCCTGCGCGGCCTGCAGCCGCATCCGCCAGTCGACGAGGTCCGCGGAGGCCATTGCCGAGGAGCGCTTGAGGAGCTCCTGCCCACGAGCCATATCGCCGAGCGACATGGCCGTAAGAGCGGCCAGAAACACCGCGGCATGCTGCTTCACCCCATCGAGCTCGGTGAGTCTCCCGGAGGCGAGCAACGCCGTGAAGGCCGCATCGGCCTTCTCCCACGACTCGGCCTGCACGAGCTGCGCTGCGGCGGCCAGCTGCTTTTGCACCTCAGCGACCGAGGCTGCGTTGGCCGCCGGCGCGGCTGGCATCCGGATCTGGAAGAAGGAGTCGCTGCGCGCCTGCTCCCGTTTGGCCAGAAAATCGGCGAGTTGCTCCACGGGTACGGAGTCGGCGAGCGTCTGGTAGTGATAGTCGAGCAACACCTCCGTACCTGAATGCGAGACACGATATTCATAGCGGAAGGTCGGCGTTGCGATGCTGCGCTGCTCGTCCTCCACCTTCACCGCCTCCGGCAACAGCAGCCGCACGTGCTGCTCGATGTTGGTGGGAAAGGCCAGCGCGAGCGGTGTGGTGCGCGCCGGGGTCCCGGGGCGCTTCAGCAGCGCCGTGAGCGAGTCGGCTTCCACCTGGAACGAGCGGCGCGCGTGGTCTTCGCTCAACTCGAACGGCTGATCGATCCGATAAACCTCATCGATCCGCAGCTCGTTTTTCGAGCGATCGTCCTGGATCGTGAGCGGGCCGCTGGAGCTGATGCCCCGGTAGCTCTGTCTGTAGAAGGTGAGGTATCGGGTGGCCAGGTCCTCCGCCGTCGTCTCGCGCAGCGACCTTCGGGTGGCGTCGGCGTCCGTGTCCCGGTGCAGCGTCGAGACGGTGAAAACCGCCGTCTGGTCGAATCCGCGGCGCATGTCGACCACCACGGTCGCGATGGAGGTCGGCTCGGGCGCGGAGTCCGCCGGGATCGGCTCGAGTCCCGCGGAATCCGCGCGTACCACCAGCGCCGCACCGTAGTGAGCCTGTACGAGCTTCTCCAGCGTCCCGCCCTGCCCGCTCGCCGTCGCGTCCAGCCAGTAACTCGTCTGGCCGAGGCGCGCACGCACGATCGCGTGATTGAAGGCGGCCGGGCTCGGCAACCACTCCGACACGTGCTCCCGCAGGCGCGTATTGACCAGCGCCGCCTCCGCCTGGATCCCGACTGCGCGCAGCAGTGTGACGGCGAGCAGCGTCTTTTCCTTGCAGTCTCCCCAGCGCCGCTGCAAGACGGTCGCCGCATCGGCCGGGCGATACGCGCCCTCGCCCAGCTCCACCCCGGTATAGCGGATCTCGTCCTGCACGAAGCGCATCACCGCGACGAGCCGCTCGCGGTCCGAGCGGTTCTGCGACTTGAGGCGTGCGATCAGAGCGGCGAGCTCGGGGGTGGGTGCGTTGGTCAGATAGAGCGGCCAGGTCGCGTTGACGACGTCCCGCCAATCGGCGAACTGCGAGAATTCGATGCGACGGTGTTGCACATACCAGTCGGGGACGCCGGCTTCGCTCGGCCGGCCCGGGACGTCGTGCCAGGTCCATTCGAGCGTGCGCCATCCGTCCGCATCCGTGGTTACCGGTGTGCCGCCGCTCGAGTCCGCGAAGCGCAGCGGCTGGCCGGTACGCACCAGAACCCGCAGCCGCGAAGCCGCGACCGGCTCGTCCCACTCGGTCGGGTACCAGGCATAAAAGCGGTTACCCCACAGGGTGTCGTTGCGCTCGATCGAGTAGCTGTAGTCGATGGTGTCGCCCACACGCACATCGTCCATCACCAGATGGAGCGTCAGCTCGCCATCCTCCAGGCCCTGCTCGAGACGCGACTCGCGCCGCAACACCTCGATGCGACCGCGTTTGAGCTCATCGATCGTCTCGCTGCCACGCGACACCGTCACGGCATGCAGACGCAGGTGCTCGCTCAGCGGGTTGAACTCGATCGAGAGCTGGGATTGATCGCTCACCCCCGCGGGATTGAGCACGCGCAGCACGGACCGGCTGTAAAGAGAGGAGACACCGTCGATCCGCGCCTGGCGGTCGACCAGGAGGTACTCGCTGCTGCTCGGGGCGGAGGCGGCCGCGGCGGCGCCCCCGGCTGCGGGCACCGGCGTCGGCTGCACCCAGTCCGCGGGCGGGGCGATCTCGTACTTCGGATGCGCGTCGGGCGACTCGGCAACGGCGGCGACGGTCTTCACCCAGGGCAGCTCTGCCGGCAACTGGCTGCTGCGCGACCGGCCAAGATCCTCCTGCGAGCGCCAGTAGCCGCCGCAGAGCGCCTTCGCGTCGGCGGCCGGTTGGTGCCGCCCCGCGCCACCCAGCTCCGCTTCCACGGCCGCGGTCCGCCGCAGGTCGTACTGCGACTCCCTGGAGTCGTCCTTGAAGCGCCGCATCAGGGCGAGGGCCGAGCGCTGATCGGCGAGCGCGGCATCGGTCTCTCCGAGGAGATTCTCCGCGCAGGCTCTTTTCACGAATGCCCAGGCATAGTCGGGCTGATCCCGCAGGCCCTGCGAGAGCTCCTCCACCGCTTCGGCGTAACGTCCCAGCTCGATCAGTGTCCAGCCGCGGTGATAGTGGTACGCCATCCCTTCCTGCGGTCCGCGCTCGGACACCAGCTTGTCGAGCGCGGCGAGCGCTTGCGCGTAGTGGTGCAGCCGGCGTTCCGTGGCGCCGGTGCGGATTGCCGTCCAGTACGCTTCCTCGGACCAGCCTCGGGCAATCGCGGCATACACCTCGAGCGCTTCCGGATAGGCGCCGAGGTCCCCAAGAGTCCCGGCGATCGCATACAGCGCCAGGGGATCGTCCGGTTTGAGATTGCGCCACTCGCGCAGGTCCTCGAGCGCGGTGATGAGCTGCGAATCGCCCGCGTCGGTCGGGCCCTCGTGCTCGTCGTATTCGCGGCTGGTGCGCGCCTCGCCGCGCGCCTTGAAGGCGGTGGCCTTCCAGTCGCCACCCCCCTCCTTGAGCGCGGTGTCGAGCTCCGTGATCGCCTCGGAGTACTTCTCCCCGGTATAGAGCCCAACGCCCCGGATGAACGCGGTATCCGCGACCGCCATCCCGTGCCCCGGTGGGGAAACACCCGCCCTTGCATCCGATGCGCTCAGGGTCTTGCCCTCGTATTCCAGAGCGCTCACCGGGAAGATCGCGCGTTTGCGGTCGGCGGCGAACTGCGCCCCGCCGAGCGTGTAATGCACCCGCACCGAACGGCCGGTCTGCTCAGCCGCATGGAGCGCAGTGTCGAGGACGGCCCTCTCGGCCGCCGAGGCGGCGACCACCGCGAAGCGGATGTCGGTCCTGAAGAGCTGGAAGAGGAGCGCATCGCCCGAGTCGTCGATCGCCGCGACAGTTCCCCGGACAGTGAGCGCGTCATCGGTCGCGGCACTCTGGCTGTGGCCGGTCGGCGCCAGGAGAACGCAGAGCGACAGGGCCGGGATCGCCACAGCCAGCCGTAGATGTTGAATCCTGCGTCGCATCCCGCCCCCCAGCGTGCCCCGGGTATTCCGCCCGCCGGGCAACCGTAAGTCAACTTTGACTTAACTGATCGCGCGCACGAGAACGTGAGCGCCGCATCCGGGAGACCTTGCGGGATTTGCTAAGATCATGCGGCCAGCGCCCAGGCTGAACGTCGCCGCAGCAACCGCCTCCCGCCATGCCAGCGAACGATCTCGAAGTCCTCCTGCGCTCCCGTGTGCCGATCATCGTCGTCGACTCGCGCGATGAAGCCCAGGTCCTCAACGCGCTCGCCGCGGCCTGTAAGCAGCTGCCTGCGCCCCCGTCCTTACCCGCGACCGCACTGACGCCCGCGCCGGGCGCCGCGCCGCGCCCCGCCCTGAACCCCGCGGCCGGCGGGCGCGCGGGGCTGCCGCTCTTCCAATGGACCGTCACGGATGGACTCAAGCGCCTCGACGTCGACCTCGGCCCGCCGCAGCGCACCGTGTGCGCGCCGCCGGACATCCTGAAACACATCCGCGCCTCCATGTTCGCCGGCGTCTACGCGCTGCTCGACTT